>Ga0268299_1000100_pt1:0-250000 | contig 334661 bp, 329 predicted proteins | sample NOBtaG_FD_193484 | JGI IMG/M metagenome (GOLD analysis project Ga0268299, IMG submission 193484) | Activated sludge microbial communities from bioreactor in Nijmegen, Gelderland, Netherland - NOB reactor | ecosystem: Engineered > Bioreactor > Aerobic > Activated sludge | place...
GCCAGCCTGAACCGCGCCAACAGCGCGTTCCCGAAGATCATTGGAATAGGGTCGTGTCATGCCTGCTGGCCTCCCTCTCCAGCAGACACTTTGAATCACAAATCAAACGATTTGGGAATCCCCTTCCTATTCGGATAAATTATGAAACGCTCTAGAAGCTGCTCTTGCCCCCTGAAATCGGAACCAATTTAATCCGGGATAACGTCCGCATGGCTTCGCAGATTTTTTCGATCCGCTGCGCATGGTCTGCGCCGCCTCTTCTGCTTTTGCATGTTTTCGCGGTCACTTTTTCAGCGCACATATCCGTCAACTCCTCCGGGGACTGTTTTTCTTCACGCCTGCATCCGCAAGCGCATCCATTTTGCGGCACAGCGCCTTCATGTCGCTGACTTCCGGATCATAGCTGTGCTCAAGGATGTGTTTCTGTGGCCTCTGCTTCCTGCGGCAGCCATAGCTGATGCGCGTCCAGCAGCAGCCGGTAGCGCGCCTCAATCGCCGCAATGCGGGTTGTATTGTAGCTTAGCGCCACTTCGGCTTTCAGGCGCTGCGCGGTGAGCAGATCGGTCAGGTCAATTTCACCCAACGCATAGGCGCGCGCCATTTTCGCGGCGTTCTGATTGATGCTTTCCACCGCCAGCCGGGCGCTTTGCCAACTGCTATAGCCGGACGTGGCCGCAGCGTATACGGTCGCAATATTGTTCAGTATGTCACGATAGGTCAACGCTTCCTGTTGTGCAGCGATGGCTGCCTGGGCGTGCGCCATTTGTGAATCGGCGCGCCGGCCGCCACCGCCGGGCAGCGGGACGGAGACGCGCACACCCATATACCGCTCATCACCACCCTGATCGGAGCCATAGTGCATTCCGACCGTGGGATCGGGTATCAGATCAAGCTGCGCGCGATCCGCCTGCAATTTGGCCTGCTGCGATTGCGCCCTGGCGTGTTCCAGTTCATGATTGTCGCTCAGGATTTTTGCACGCCATTCCTCCAGGCTGCCCTCAACCGGTGCGGGGTCGCCTGACGCCACGGATTCCGGCAATTGCAGACCCGGGTAATTTTGCGTCAACACGCTGGCGGAAATTTGCTGACGGGCTTGCGCCTGTTTCAATGAAGCTTCGGCTTGCGCGCTCGCGGCTTGCGCCGTTGATGCGTCCAGCTTGGCGGCATCGCCCAGTTTCTCACGCCGGGCCACCACGTCACGCTGCCTGTTCAGCAGTTCGGCCTGTGCCTGCCATTGCGCCACTTCGGATTTTGCTTTCACCCAGTCGAACCATTGCGCCAGAAGTGTGCGCGCCGCTTCGTGATACGCATCCTCATAGGCGAACTGTGCAGCCTTCATGCCAGCATCGCCGATATCGCTATCCATGCCGCGCTTGCCCGGTATTCTGAATGGCCGGTCAATTCCGACATTCCATTCATCGTAACGGCCCCTTGCGCCATCGATCTCACGCTGCTGGCCTGTTGCATTGACATTGAATTCATAAGGTCCGGACACCAGCTTGCGCTTGTTCGCCTGGCCCAGGGCAATGCCGCCCTTGGCTGATTGCACGGCGGGATTTTCCTCCAGCACTTTGGCGACCAATTCCTGGGGTGGCAGATCCGGGCGCTCTGCCATTGGGTTTGTGGGCGGATTAGCCATAACTGTGCCGTTCATCAGCACGGACATCAGACCGATGGCGAGAAAGCGCTTCATACAAAACTCCCATACGCAATGAGTGGCGACAGCCAATAGACAATGTTCACCTGTCCGAGTTTGGCCTTGAGATCGGCAAGCAGCGCCTTGGCTTCCGCTTCGCCGAGGACGGCGGTCAGGCGCATCTGCTGCGCCATGCCGCGCACTTTTTCTCCTGTGCTCGCATAAACCGCATTCGCGCCATGGCCGCTAACCGCGCCGCAAATAAAACCGGAGGTTTGCGATTCATGCACCAGCATGAAGTCGATGATCTGGTCTTCCAGGCTGCGCGGAAATACCAGGGTGAGCAGACAATCAGGCGTTTGCATGTGACACCTCCCGGCGCGTTACGCCGAATTCACGATACAGAATGGGAAGCAGGATCAGCGTCAGCAGGGTCGAGGTGACCAGCCCCCCGATCACCACGATGGCCAGCGGCTTTTGCACCTCTGAACCTGGACCGCTGGCGAACAGCAACGGCACCAGGCCGAGCGCAGCGATGCTCGCCGTCATCAGCACAGGCCGCAATCGTCGCAACGCGCCTTCCACCACGACCTGCTCAATCGGCAGACCTTGCGCATAGAGCTGGTTGAAATAGGTCACCAGCACCACGCCGTTCAGCACCGCGATGCCCAGCAGCGCAATAAATCCGACAGACGCCGGAACCGAGAGATATTCCCCGGAAATGAACAGCGCGAACACGCCGCCGATCAGCGCGAAGGGAATATTACTTAACACCAGCAGCGCCTGACGCAGCGAACCGAAAGTGGAAAACAGCAGCAGGAATATCAGCCCCAGCGCGATTGGCACTACAATGCCAAGCCGCGCCGCCGCGCGCTGCTGGTTTTCGAACTGCCCGCCCCATTTCAGCGAATAGCCCTCCGGCAACGGCACTTTATCCGCGACCATCTGTTTGGCTTCTTCGACAAAGCCCACCAGATCGCGGCCTTTGACATTGCTTTGCACCACCGCCATGCGCTGGGCGTTTTCGCGGTCAATCTTTACCGGCCCGCCGACCCGCACCAGCTTCGCCACCGCCGATACCGGAATATTTTCGCCATCCGGCAAGGTCAGTGTCAGGCTGGCGAAGAGAGCGGGCGAAGCACGCACCGCATCGTCACCGCGCAACAGCAATGGCGTGCGCCGGTTGCCTTCCAGCACCACGCCAACCTGGCGGCCTTCGATCTGGATGCGCAGCGCATCCTCGATGGTGTTGACATCCAGCCCCAACCGTCCCGCCGCCACGCGGTCGATCTGTACCTGCAGATATTGCATGCCCTCGTTCAGCACCGTAAACACGTCCTCGCTGCCATTGACGGTTTTGAGGGTGGCTTCCACTTTGCTGGCAAGCCGGTTCAGCGTGTCGATTTCGGGACCAAAGATTTTTACCGCCACATCACCGCGCACGCCGATGATCATTTCCTGCACGCGCATGTCGATGGGTTGTGTGAAGCTGTAGGAAATGCCGGGCAGCTCATCCAGGACCTTGCGCACTTCGCCCTGCATCCACTCGACATCATTTTCGCGCCATTCCTCGCGCGGCTTCATCATCAGATAGGTGTCGGTCTGATTGAGGCCCATCGGGTCAAGCCCCAGTTCGTCGGCGCCCGCGCGCGCCACGATGCTGGTGATCTCCGGTATGCCTTTCATCAGCGCCTGATGGATCAGCGTATCCAGCGCCGCCGTCTGCTCCAGACTGACCGATGGCAGTTTTTCGATGCCAACAATCATCGAGCCTTCGTCCATGGTTGGCATGAAGGTTTTTCCGACCAGCAGATAAATCACCACCGTCACCACCAGCCCGGCGCCCGCCGACATATAGACAGTGCGCGTATTCGCCAGCGCCCAGTTGAGCGCGGGCACATACAACGCATTGGCCTTGCGCACCAGCCAGGGATCGCCATGCGGAACCTGGTTCAGCAGATAGGAGGCAAGCACCGGGATCACCGTCAGTGACAATAGCAACGAGCCACCAAGCGCAAAGATAATCGTCAGCGCCACCGGGATAAAAAACTTTCCCTCCAACCCCTGCAAGGTCAGCAGCGGTAGAAACACAATAATGATAATAATGATGCCAGACGTCACCGGCGTCACCACTTCGCGTACCGCGCGGTACACGATATGCAGAAACGGCAGCTCTGCATCGCCTTCCTTGTCATGCGACAGATGCGAAACGATATTTTCCACCACCACCACCGCCGCATCGACCAGCAGGCCGATGGCGATGGCCAGCCCACCCAGACTCATCAGATTGGCCGACATGCCGAATTGCCGCATCAGAATGAAGGTGCACAGCGCCGCCAGCGGCAAGGTCAGCGCCACCACCGCCGCGGCGCGCCAGTTGCCCAGAAACAGGATCAGCAGCACGATCACCAGCACGGTGGCTTCCATCAGGGCTTTCGACACCGTGCCGACGGCGGTGTTGACCAGTTCGCTGCGGTCGTAAAACACCGTGATCTTCACACCCGGCGGCAGCATTGGCGCAATCTCGGCGAGTTTCTGCTTGACGCCATCCACCACCTGCTGCGCGTTCGCGCCGCGCAGGCCAAGCACCAGCCCCTGTACAGCCTCGCCTTCTCCATCTTTGGTCACCACGCCATAGCGGGTCATGCTGCCGATGCGCACCGCCGCCACATCGCTGACCTGCACAACGCCCGTATCGCGTCTGGCGACGATGATATTGCCGGTGTCTTCCAGCGTTTTAATGCTGCCTTCGGAACGCACCAGCAGCACTTCCTCGCCATCGCGCAAGCGTCCCGCGCCGTCATTGCGGTTATTGTTTTCCAGCGCTTCCTGAAGCATCGCCATGGTGACGCCGCGCGCGCGCATGGCCGCATTGTCCGGAACGACCTCAAAGCTGCGCACCAGACCGCCCAGCGCGTTGACATCGGCCACACCGGGCAATGTCCGCAGCGCCGGGCGAATAATCCAGTCCAGCAACGTGCGCCGTTCGCTCAGGGATAAATCACCGCCATCGATGGTGAACATGAACATCTCGCCCAGTGGCGTGGTAATCGGCGCCAGACCGCCGCTAATGCCGGGCGGCATATCGCCCATGATGTTATTGAGGCGTTCTGCCACCTGGCTGCGCGCCCAGTAAATATCCGTGCCATCCTCGAAATCGATGGTCACATCGGTCAGCGCATATTTGGTGACCGAGCGCAGAATTTTCTTGTTCGGAATGCCGAGCATTTCAACTTCGATGGGCGTGGTGATGCGCGCCTCGACTTCTTCCGGCGTCATGCCGGGAGCTTTCATGATGACTTTGACCTGCACCGGCGACACATCGGGGAATGCGTCAATCGGCAAATTCCGGAAGGCGTAGGCGCCAGCAGCGATCAGCAGCACCGTCGCCAGCAACACCAGCATGCGCTGCGTCAGCGCGAATTCGATGAGTTTGGAAAGCATTATTCACCCCCTCCCAAACCTTGCCATTTTCCCTTGACGGCCAGTACGCCGTCTATGGCGATCAGGTCATTATCCTGAAGCGGGCCGCTGATGGTGGTGGCGGCGGCGCCTTCATTTTCCACAGTGACCTGCTGCGCGCGGAAGCCATCGGGTGTTTTCACGAACACATAGGGCTTGCCGTCCTGGCGCGCGACGGCGGCGGGCGGCAATTGCCACTGCTTCGCGCCGCTGCCCGCCACTTCGATGGCAGCGACCACCAATTGTCCGGGATGCAGTGTGTCTGCGTTCTGCGTAATTTCGCCACGCACCATGATGGTCTGGTTGGCGGCGTCCAGGCTTTTGCCAATTGAAATGACGCGCCCGCCGGCGCCAGAATTCTGTATGCTGACCAGATCGCCAAGTTTCACGCGGGCTGCTTGCGCAGCGGGCAACTGTATCTCTACCCACATCGGCGTCAGGAAACCGACTTTATACAGGGGGTCGGCGGCCGCTACGCGCTGACCGGCAATCGCCATTTGCTCCAGCACAAAACCATCCAGCGGGGAGACGATGCGGATGGTGTTGGTAATTTTCTGGCTGTTTTCCAGCGCCCTGATTTCCTCCGGCTGCATGCCGAACAGGGCCAGCGTCTGGCGTGCTTCCTCCAGATCGGCTTCCGCCTGCGTGGCGGCGCTGCGGGTCGCCTGGTAACGGCTTTTGGCGATAATGCCTTCTTTCAGAAGTTCATCGTCGCGATTGAGCGCGCTGCGAGCAACCTGCGCCGCGCTTAGGGCGCTCAGCAACTGGCGCTGCTCGTCTACAAGTGCGGGACTTTTCAGCTCGGCCAATGTCTGGCCTTTTTCCACGGGTTGGCCTGCGGCGGCCAGCACCGCTTCAACAATACCTTCCAGCGGCGCGCCGATCACGCGAAGCTGGTTATTCGGAATAACCGCCCGGGCGGGGAAGCCTGCGCCGACGCCTTGTGTCACCGAAGCCAGCGCAACGGTTTTTATGCCCAGCGATCTGGCCTGTTCCGCAGAAATGGCGATATTATCTTGCGGGCTTTCCTGCGCCCAGGTGGCTTGACTGACTAACAGCGTGGCGCATAACAGCCACATAAAAGACTTCTGTAACATGTGTAACATGAAATTCCCTCGCGGTATCCATTGGTAAAACAGCGGGCGCAAGCGGACGCAGGGTGCAAAACAGCACCCTTCGCCACGGCGTGTGCCATGGTCAGCGGATTAGGCGCGGGAGGGGGGTTCCAGCAGCGGCCCTACGGTAATCGGGGCCGGATTGGTCTGCACACTGATGATAAAAGCAGACGAGGTTTCTTGCCGCGTGTCGTCAGCCGCCTCTATCTGCGTGCGGTCGGCAATACAATGATGCTCGGACGCGGCAAGATCGCCATGATCCTGCTTCTTGGGGGAGGACTGATCCGTGAAATTGTGACCTGCGCCGGAATAATCCGGGTCCACTGCGTGCGCCATGGGCGCAAGCACCAGAGAGAAAACAACACACAGAAGTGCAAAGAAGCGGTTCATGGCCACCCGTATAATATAATACGCGACGTCACACAATTTTTTTTAAGGAAGTGTGAAATTACCAATTTCTACCGGCAATCCAGCGGCGCGCCATTCCGGCAGCCCGTCTTCCAGGCGGCGGATATTGAAGCCTCGGGCCCGCAACAGGGCGACGGCTTCGTAAGACATAACGCAATAGGGGCCACGGCAGTACGCAACGATTTCATGATCAGGGTCAAGATCGGCCAGCCGCCGTTTGAGTTCGCCCAACGGGATGTTGACGGCGCCGGGAAGATGGCCAAGCGCGAACTCGTCCTCGGGCCTTACGTCTAGCACCGTCACGATGCCTGCCTTGAGACGGTCCAGAAGTTCCGTGCGGGAGATGGCGTCCAGGCTGTCACGCGCATTGAAGTAGCTGCGTACGATACGTTCGACCTCGGCCGACTGGCGTTCGGCGATGTGGCGGAGGGATGCCAGCAAATCGAGAACGGGGGCGTCCGCCAGGCCGTAAAAGATGAATTTGCCTTCCCGCCGGGCGGTAACAAGACCAGCACGGCGCAACTGTTGAAGATGCTGCGACGTATTGGCGACCGACGCCCGGATGCGATCGGCCAACACTTCAACATTGCGCTCACCCTGGGCAAGCTGCTCCAGAATTTCCAGCCGATGCGGGTGCGCGGCGGCTTTCGCCACGGCGGCAAATTGGACGAACAGGGTATGCTTTGGATTCACGCTTGACATATTCCGGCAATCATTATTATATTATTCAAGAAAATAATTGATTAATTGTGCAAATGCAACTCCCTATCTAGGCGTTATGTGTGAGAAGCGACAGTGACCGAGGCTCTGATCCATTATGAACCCGCCATCCGTCTGAGCGCTTTCATCAGTATTTTTGCGGCAATGGCGCTGTGGGAGATGCTGGCGCCCCGCAGGCCCCAGGCCATCGGACGGCTTCGGCGCTGGCCCGGCAACCTCGGCATCGTTGCACTCAACACGCTGCTTGTTAGGCTCATATTCCCGACTGCCGCCGTCGGCATGGCCTTGCTCGCTGAAGCGCACGGCTGGGGACTATTTCACGCTTTGAAGGCGCCGGCCTGGCTCGCGATCACTGCCTCGGTAATTTTTCTCGACCTCGCCATCTATCTGCAACATGTACTGTTTCATGCCGTGCCGGCGCTGTGGCGTCTGCATCGCATGCACCATGCCGATCTTGAGTTTGACGTCACCACCGGCGCACGATTCCATCCCATAGAGATACTGCTGTCGATGGCGATCAAGCTCGGCGTCGGCGCCGCACTCGGCGCGCCAGCGGTGGCGGTGCTGATCTTCGAGGTTCTGCTCAATGCGACCTCGATGTTCAATCACGGCAATGTCCGCCTTTCTGAACGCCTTGATGGCGTGCTGCGCTGGTTCATGGTCACCCCTGACATGCATCGTGTCCATCATTCGGTTGTGCCACGCGAGACCAACAGTAATTTCGGCTTCAATGCCCCCTGGTGGGACCGGCTGTTCGGAACCTATCGTGCACAACCCGCCGCCGGGCATCAGGAGATGACGATCGGCATTGCGCAGTTCCGTGATCCGCGCGAACTCCGCCTCGACCGCATGCTCTTGCAGCCGTTCCATGATGACGTCCGCCTTTATCCGTTAGGCCAGAGGGAGTAGTACGACTCTCTCTTTTCAACCGCTCACGCGCCTTCAATAATGCCCCTCGATCTTGTCGATAAAGCTGCTGATCGTGACCTAATGCGAGATCATCCAGGGGCGGCTGGTTGGGAAACTTTTTGATCCATCCTTGGCGCGCGCGGTAAGGCGTGAGCCTTTCCCCGTGCAGCACGAACAGTTTGCGCCATGCCGTGATTTGTATTCGGCGGAGGATTGCGGCGCATGGGCGCTGCGCTCGTTCGTAGCAAAAGCATGGCGGCGTTCCGTCGCCATATTGGCGAAATGCGGAACCGAGAGCGACCGGGGCGCATCCGAACTGCATTCAGGGCATTCATACGGCGTTTCATATTCCGCCATGGGGCGCATTGCCGTAAACGGGCCGCAGACGTCGCAGAGATAATCGTAAACTGGCATGATTGCCATCCCGGTTTTGTTGATGGAGGAACGCACGGGGCAGCATGGCGCCGCCCCGTACCTGCAAAAGATTATTTATCCGGCGACATTGGAATATCCACTCCGCCCTTGATATGTTTTATCGGGCCATCCGCGTTCGGCATGATGTCGAATTCAAAAATATCCGTCGGCAGCCACAGCGTCGCGCAGGCATTGGGAATATCCACGACGCCGGAGATGTGCCCCTGCACCGGAGCGGTGCCAAGAATGGCATAAGCCTGGGCCCTGGAGTAACCGAATTTGGTCATATATTCGATGGCGTTCAGGCAGGCCTGCCGGTAGGCGACGTGCACGTCGAGATAATGCTGTTTGCCCCATTCATCGACCGAGATGCCTTCGAAGATGAGATAGTTATTATAGTTCGGCGTAATCGGCGAAGGCTTGAACATCGGGTTTTTAACGCCGTATTTCGCCATGCCATCCTTGATGACATCCACCTTGATATGCAGCCAGCCAGCCATTTCAATGGCGCCGCAGAAAGTGATTTCGCCATCCCCCTGACTGAAATGCAGATCGCCCATCGAAAGTCCGCCGCCCTTGACATAAACCGGGAAATAAATCTTTGAGCCGCGCGACAGATCCTTGATGTCGCAATTGCCGCCATGCTCGCGCGGCGGCACGGTGCGGGCGCCCTCCGCCGCCACCTTGACCTTGGCGGCGTCTTTGGCCCTGCCCGCATGGGCGGTGGGACCGAACGGCGGGTTGGCCAGCGGCGGCACCCGCTCGGGCTCGGTGGCGATGAAGTCCACTTCGCGCTTGTTCCAGATATCCAGCAGTTTCTGATCCGGCAAACAACCGATCAGGCCAGGATGAATGAGCCCGGCAAATTTAACGCCCGGCACATGCCGCGAATGGGTATAGAGGCCCGAAATATCCCAGATGGATTTTTGCGCGAACGGGAAATGGTCGGTCAGAAAGCCGCCGCCATTCTTTTTTGAGAAGAAACCGTTGAAGCCCCACAGGCTATCCGGCTTGGCGCCGACATCCAGCAGATCGACGACCAGAAGATCTCCGGGTTCAGCCCCTTCAACGCCAATCGGGCCGGACAGGAAATGTACGATCGACAGATCAATATCGCGCACATCATCGGCGCAATCATTGTCCTTGATGAAACCGCCGGTCCAGTCATAGGTTTCGATAATGAAATCGGCGCCCCGCTTCACCCATGTCACCATTGGAATATCCGGATGCCAGCGGTTATGGATCATGTCGTTATTGTAGGGGGACTCTGTCAGATCAACCTTGATCAGGGTCTCAGGCATTGCATTTCTCCTTCCATTTGTTTGCGTTGCGCACGGATTTACACAGCGAGGAAGCGGGCGATGGCCGCTTCATCGACACCTTCACGCACATCGCTATGAACGATGCGCCCGTTTTCCAGCACCAGAATGCGATCCGCGACGCTAAGCACAAAGCTGAGCACCTGCTCACTGACGATGATGCACAGATTGCGCATATCGCGGATTTCCTTGAGCACCTTGGCGAGATCCTTGATGATCGAGGGCTGTATGCCCTCGGTGGGTTCATCCAGCAGCAGGACTTTCGGATCGCTTGCCAGCGCACGCGCTATGGCAAGCTGTTGCTGCTGACCGCCGGACAGATTGCCGCCGCGCCGTTTGTTGAACTCCCACAGGATGGGAAACAGGCTGTAGATTTCGTCCGGTATGACGCACCTGCCGGTGGCGGAAAGACCTGTCCTGATATTTTCCTCCACCGTCATGGCGCCAAAAATCTGGCGTCCCTGCGGCACATAGGCCAGACCATTGGCGACCCGCGCGTGGCTGGGCATGGCGGTGACATTGGCGCCATTGGCGATGATCTGTCCGGATTTTGCCGGGACGACCCCGATCAGGGATTTCATCAGGGTGGTTTTTCCCATGCCGTTACGGCCCACAATCGCAACAATTTCCCCCGGCTGGACCGTGAAATCGAGGCCATGCAGCACCTGGCTCTGGCCGTAGGCAACATTGAGGTTTCGCACTTCTAGCATGACCGTTTCCTTTAGTGGCCGAGATAGACTTCCTTGACTTCCGGGTTCGCCTGTATCGCTTCCATTCTGCCTTCGGCCAGCACCTTGCCCTGGTGCAGCACAGTGACGCGGTGGGCAATGCTCTCGACAAATTTCATGTCGTGTTCGATTACAATCACCGAGCGGTTCTTGATGACCTCATTCAGCAACTCGGCGGTCTTTGCGCGTTCCGCCACGCTCATGCCCGCGACCGGTTCATCCAGCATCAGCAATTCCGGGTCCTGGATCAGCAGCATGCCAATCTCAAGCCACTGCTTCTGGCCGTGGCTCAGCATTTCGGCGGGGTTATCCAGAAGTTTTTCCAGAAAAATCATGCGGGCGATCGCGTGCACCTGATCGGTAATCTCGCTGGTGCGTTTCCAGAACAGCGCGCCGAAAACATTGCGGCCGCGCGGAAAGGATATTTCGAGATTTTCGAATACAGTCAGGTCTTCATAGATCGAAGGCGTCTGGAACTTGCGTCCAATACCCAACTGCACAATATCCTGCTCATTGAGTTTAGTGATTTCCCTGTCGTTGAATTTGATGGAACCGCTGCTTGGCCTGGTACGGCCGCAGATAAGATCAAGCACCGTTGTTTTGCCCGCGCCATTGGGGCCGATAATGACCCGAAGCTCGCCCTTGTCGATATAGAGGTTAAGTTCGTTGACCGCCTTGAAGCCATCGAAGGAGACGCTGACATTTTCCAGCGCCAGAAGGAAATCGGTTCTGTTGGCCATCTTGCTCTCCTTACTCGGCCAGCACGGGCGTGACGCCAGTGTGCTTGCCACCTGACTTGCGGTTGATCAACGGCAGCAACTGATCGGTGAAAAGCCCGGCCAGCCCGCGCGGAAACGCCAGAACGACGGCGATAAACAGCCCCCCCATGGCGAACAGCCACAGTTCGGGGAAGCTTTCGGAAAATACCGTCTTGCCCCAGTTCACCAGCAGGGTGCCGGTGACTGCGCCGACCACCGAGTGACGTCCGCCCACGGCGCAGAAAATCACCATCTCGATGGAGGGCACGATGCCAACGAAAGACGGCGACATGAAGCCGACCTGCAAGGTAAACATCGCGCCCCCAAGCGCCGCGACAGCAGCGGCGAAACAGAACACGAAAACCTTGAACAGGGCAGGGTCATAGCCGGAGAAACGCACCCGTTCCTCCTTGTCGCGCACCGCGATCAGGATGCGCCCCAGCTTACTGGCGATCACCTGACGCGCCAGCAGCATGCTGCCAAGCAGGGCGAAGCAGCAGACGAAATAGAGAATATATTTGGCGCTGTCCGTGCGGATGTCCCAGCCCAGAAGCGTGCGCAAATCCGTGATGCCGTTGATGCCGCCGGTAAAATCCTGCCGCCCAATGATCAGAATGGTCAGCACCGCCGCCAGCGCCTGGGTGATGATGGCAAAGTAAACGCCACCCACACGGCGCTTGAACAGCGCATAGCCAAGGATAAAGGCGATCAGCACAGGCACCGCAAACACGGCGATCAGCGCCAGCGGCAAAGACTGGAACGGCACCCAGAAATGAGGAAGTTCGGTTAACTGGTTCCAGTCCATGAAATCGGGAATACCCGGCGTCGACTGAATTTTGGTGGCCTCGGGCGTGGAGGCTTCAAGTTTCAGATACATCGCCATGCAATAGCCGCCAAGACCGAAGAACACCCCCTGCCCGAGGCTCAGGATGCCCGTATGGCCCCAGCACAGCACAAGGCCAACCGCGACGAAGGCGTAAGTGAGATATTTTCCGACAAGGTTAAGACGGAAAATATCCAGCGCAAGCGGCAGCACCACCACGATCAGAATGCCGATAAGGATGATGCCCAGCAGTTCCAGATTTCGATTTCTTCTAAGGACGTCATACATGATGCGTTACTTTCTAATCTTGAGGACAAACAGGCCCTGCGGGCGCAGCATCAAAAGTCCGATGACAAACAGCAGCGTGATCACCTTGGCCATCGAGCCCGACATGAAGAATTCCATGACGGACTGCGACTGCGAGATGGAGAGTGCCGAAAATACGGTTCCCAGCAGGCTCTGCGCGCCGCCAAAGACAACGACGAGGAACGTGTCAACAATGTAAAGCTGACCAGCCGTCGGGCCGGTGGAGCCAATCATGGTGAAAGCCGAACCCGCGATCCCGGCAATGCCGCAGCCAAGCCCGAAGGTAAGCCGGTCAACGCGCTGTGTGTTGACCCCGGCAGCGCCCGCCATGACCCGGTTTGACAGCACCGCGCGCACCTGAAGGCCCCAGCGGGAACGGAACATCAACAGCGCCACAATTCCCGTTATGAAAAGCGTCAGCGCCATGACGAACAGTCCATTGATCTGCACTTCGATGGAACCGGTCACCGGCAGCGAACCCATCATCCAGGCCGGCAATTCAACACCCACTTCGCGCGCGCCAAAAATGGAACGGAAAGTTTGCTGCATGATCAGGCTGAGGCCCCAGGTCGCCAGCAGCGTATCCAGCGGGCGGGAATAGAGATGCCGGATCAGCAGCCACTCCACAATCAGCCCCAGCCCGCCCGAAACGATGAAGGCCACGGTCATGGCCACGAAGAAGTAACCGTCATACAGGCCGGGCGCGTAGGTCTGAAACAGATGCGAACATAAATATGTCATATAGGCGCCGAGGATCATGAATTCCCCATGCGCCATGTTGATGACGTTCATCTGGCCAAAGATGATGGCAAGACCCAGCGCCATTAAGAGGTACACGGAGAAAAGTATCAGTCCCGCAAATGCCTGCATCGCGAAAATCGATCCGAGATCACCAAGCGAATACTCCATGAACATCGTGTTACTCCCTACAGGTGGCCGTATATGGCGGGCTGCCAAATTGACTGCTGAACCTTACCGTCCGGGCGGCGCACCGCCCGGACATGACTGAAAAATCATTGATAGCCCTTGGGAAAGGGATTTGGCTCCATCAGATCAGCCGTTTCATACACAACGTCATATTGGCCATCGAGGCGCGCGAGACCGACGCGGGTCTTGCTCCATAAATGGTGGTTTTCGTGGATGCGCACATAGCCCTCGGGCGCGCCCTTGAATTCAATGCCCGGTGAGGCCGCCGCCACCTTATCGACATCAAATGAGCCTGCTTTCTCCACCGTAAGTTTCCACAGCCAGGGACCGAGATAGGCGGCCTGCGTGACGTCGCCAATAACCGTTTCTGCGCCCCACATCTTTTTGAATTCGGAGACAAAGGCCTTGTTGTTGGGATTGTCGAGCGACTGGAAATATTTCATGCAGGCATAGGCGCCAACGATATTTTCGCCGCCAATACCCAGAATTTCATCTTCGGTCACCGAGATTGTGACCAGTGTCTGCTTGGTCAAATCAATGCCTGCGGCTTTAAGCTGTTTGTAGAACGCCACGTTCGAGCCGCCCACAATGATTGCGTAAATCACATCTGGCCTGGTCAGTTTCAATTTATTGATAACGGAGTTGAACTGCGTATGCCCAAGCGGGAAATATTCCTCGCCCACCACTTTCAGCTTGAGAAAGTTCTCAATGTGCTTGCGCGCGATCTTGTTCGATGTGCGCGGCCAGATATAGTCCGATCCCAGCAGATAGAAACTCTTGGCGCCCTTTTCCTTCACCACCCAGTCCAGCCCGGCGATGATCTGCTGCGTCGCCTCCTGACCGGTATAGATAACGTTCTTGGATTGCTCCAGACCTTCATAGAAAGTCGGGTAATACAGCATGCCATTATATTGTTCGAACACCGGCAGCACCGCCTTGCGCGACGCCGATGTCCAGCAGCCCATTACCGAGGCGCATTTGTCTTTGACAAGCAGCTTCTTGGCCTTTTCAGCAAAGGTTGGCCAGTCGCTGGCGCCATCTTCCTGAATGAATTTGATCTGGCGGCCCAGCACGCCGCCTGCCGCATTTATTTGTGCAATGGCCAGCTTCTCGGCCTGCACCGAACCGGTTTCGGAAATCGCCATGGTCCCGGTGACAGAATGCAGAATGCCAACTGTCACCTCGGTATCGGTGACCGCAAGTCCGGTTGTATTGACCGCACTGGTCGGGAATGCCTGCGCCCAGGCGCCACGCGGCAGCATTGCTGCGGCGCCAAGCGCCGCCGTGCCGATTAGCAATTGCCGGCGTGTGGGCGATTGAAAATCCCAGACCCCGGGTTTCTTGTTATCAGATGACATTTGACGCCTCCTAAAATCCAACGGCGGAGTCGCACTATCGCGATCCATGGCGTCAACAATCGCCAGATATATTGCGACGCAGCAATACGTCGTTTGACGTATATGCAAAAAACATCCGCGCCACGCCATGGAGAGAGGCAGAGACCGCTGCTTATATTTTCGTCATCCCCTGCTTATTTTATGGCCACAAAGTAACATTTTTTGAAGCTGACTTATATTGGCCACCCTTATGGCTCGTCTGCAAAATATAGGGGATGGCGGTTTATCCGGTGCACGCGCCCAGATTTATGTTGCGATGCAAATTGAATCTTGTGCGCCGCACAATAATGGCGTTAAGCTGTCTTTATCGCTGGGATGGCGGAGCGTGGTTTGAACAAGGGCTATTGGCCATGATGGCGCGGCAGAAAATCGTCCGTGTGCGACGTAATTATAATAAATGGGTCGCCAACCAGACCCTGGAAGATTACGCGCTGCGCTTTACCGCGAAAAATGCGCGAAAATGGTCAAACTTCCGTGTCGCCAATGCAGCCCTGGGCGCGATCTCGTTTCTTGCGCTGGAAGCTATTGGCGGCGTCATTACGCTCAATTATGGGTTCACCAATGCCGCCGCCGCCATTCTTGTGGTGAGCGTGATTATCTTTGCCACTGGATTACCGGTTGCTTTTTACGCGGCCAAATATGGTGTCGATATCGACCTGCTGACGCGCGGCGCGGGATTTGGCTATATCGGATCCACCATAACATCCCTGATATATGCGTCCTTCACGTTTCTTTTCTTCGCCATTGAGGCGGCCATCATGTCGCTGGCTCTGGAACTGTGCTTTGGCGTGCCGCTGGCGCTTGGATATATTATCAGCGCCATTGTGATAATCCCGCTGGTGACGCATGGCATCACCTTCATCAGCCGGCTGCAATTATGGACACAGCCGCTCTGGATATTGCTGCAACTGCTGCCCTTTGTTTTCATTGCCGCGCATGGCGCGGGCAAATTTGATGACTGGATAAATTTTTCTGGCTCTCAGAACACGGACGGAAATTTCAACATAATCCTGTTTGGCGCAGCTTCATCTGTCGCCTTTGCGCTGATCGCGCAGATCGGCGAACAGGTTGACTTTTTACGTTTTCTGCCACGTAACCGCAAACAGCGCCTGGGCTGGTGGACGGGTTTGGCCGCCGCAGGTCCGGGCTGGATTGTGCCCGGGGTGTTCAAATTACTGGGCGGATCGTTTCTTGCCGTCCTCGCGGTCCAGAACCTTCTGCCACTGGAACGCGCGGCGGAACCGACGCAAATGTATCTGATCGCATTTGAATATGTGTTCTCTTCGCCTGAACTGGCGCTCGGCTTTACCGGCATCTTTGTTGTCCTGTCGCAGATCAAGATCAATGTAACCAATGCCTATGCGGGATCGCTGGCCTGGTCGAATTTTTTTTCGCGCCTGACCCATACCCATCCCGGCCGGGTTGTGTGGCTGGTGTTCAACGTGGCGATTGCCCTGGTGCTGATGGAAATTGGCATTTTCAAAGCGCTGGAGAAAATACTCGGGCTGTATTCGATTGTCGCCATCGCCTGGATAGGCGCGCTTGTCGCCGATCTGGTTGTCAATAAGCCGATGGGCCTCAGCCCGCCTTTTATAGAATTCAAACGCGCACATCTTTATGACATCAATCCTGTTGGCGTCGGCGCGATGATATTGGCGGTCGCCGCAGGTTTTGCCGCCCATCTCAATCTGTTTGGAGATGTGTCCCAGGCGCTGTCTTCCTATGTCGCACTTGGCGTGGCCTTTGTGTCATCACCGGTCATTGCAGTGTTAACCCGGGGGCAGTTTTACATTGCGCGCGGACCGCATCTTGCCTGGCGCGGTAAAGCGTCCATCAGGTGCTGCATCTGTGAGCATAAGTTCGAGCCGGAAGATATGGCGATGTGTCCCGCTTATTCGGGTCCGATATGTTCCCTGTGCTGTTCGCTGGACGCCCGCTGTCATGATGTATGCAAACAGGACGCGCCCTATGGCGGCCAGCTATTGAGCGGCTTGGAAATGGCGCTGCCGCAATGGATCAGGAAGCCGCTCAATTCGCGGGTGGGCAATTATCTGCGTGTGTTTTTTATGGTCACGCTGGTGCTGGGCGCCGGACTGATGCTGGTCTATCTGCAGGCGACGGTTGATGCGGATGCGGACACGGCGCTGTTCCAATCGATTCTGGGGGCCGTGTTCCTGGTCATGTCTTTGATTAATTGTGTCGCCGTCTGGTTGTACGTGCTGGCGAAGGAAAGCCGTCATGTGGCGGAAGAGGAGTCGCTGCGCCAGAATAATCTGCTGTTTGAGGAGATCGAGGCGCACAAGATCACGGACGCCAAATTGCAGCGGGCGAAAGAAGTGGCCGAGGCGGCGAATGAAGCCAAAAGCCGGTATGTCGTGGGCCTTAGTCACGAACTGCGCACGCCGCTCAATGCGATTCTGGGTTACGCCCAACTGCTTGAACGCGACAAAGCCATTCCGGCGCGGCGGGTGGACGCCATCAAGGTCGTGCGGCGCAGTGCCGAGCATCTTTCGGTGCTGATTGATGGCCTGCTCGATATTTCCAAGATCGAGGCGGGACGTTTTCAACTCAACCGGGAGGAAGTGCGTATCATTGAATTTCTGGATCAGCTTGTCGATATGTTCCGTTTACAGACAACCGCCAAAGGTATTGCGTTCCACTATGAAGTGGCGGACCAGATACCGGTGGTCGTCCATACGGACGAAAACCGGCTGCGTCAAATTCTGATCAACCTGCTGTCAAACGCCATCAAGTTTACAGGTGCGGGGCATGTCGCGCTGCGCGTGACTTACCGCAACCAGGTTGCGGTATTTGAAATCGAGGATACCGGCATTGGCATCCGTGCGCAGGATATTGGCCGGATTTTCGAACCCTTCCAGCGCGTGCACGGGCCCGAGGAAATCAAGGTTCCCGCTGGAACCGGTCTTGGCCTTACCATTGCGCGGGTGCTGACCGAAACCATGGGCGGCGAGATCAGCGTGACCAGCATAGTGGGCAAAGGCAGCATCTTCCGTGTCAGGCTGATGTTATCGGAAGTCATGCGGCCGCGCGCCGCCATCGCGCGGGAAAAACGCATCACCGGGTATCACGGGCCTCACAGGACGGTGATTGCTGCGGATGATAACCCTGTCCATCGTGACCTTATCCACGAGACGCTCGCGCCGCTTGGATTTACAGTATTGCGTGCGCCGGATGGCCCTGCCTGCATTACGCTGGCGCAGGAATGCGATCCCGACCTGATCCTGCTGGACGTGCTGATGCCTGGCATGGACGGTTGGGAGGTGGCGCGCAGACTGCGGGCTATGGGTCTCGACAAGCCCGCAATCATTATTCTCTCCGCAAATATCAACGAGACACACCAGACCCTTGCGCCGGATCGCGCGCATGATGACTGTCTGATCAAGCCAATGAAAATCAATTCTCTGCTGGATAAAACCCAGGCGCTTCTGAAACTGGAATGGACATATGAATCGGACAGCGTGGGCGCAGAGGCGGCCGGGCAAAACTGCCTTATCATACCACCATCTGAACCTCATATTGAGGAGCTGCTGCATCTGGGCCAGATCGGCCATGTGCGTGGCATTCAGGCCAAACTGGACGATATTGAAAACAGCTCCCCCGGCAACGGACCATTCGTAGCGCAGATGCGCCAGATCGCCGCGACATATGATTTCAAGCGATTCATTGCAGCAATCGAGAAGGTGCAATCACATGATTCCCATTAGATCCGCGCGCGACACCGTGCTTGTTGTGGACGATTCAAGCGAAACTGTCGCAATGCTTGCCGATGTGCTGGAAGATGCGGGTCTGACCGTTCTTGCGGCCCTCGAAGGGGATCAGGCCCTGGCCGCGATTGGAAAGGTAACCCCGGATATCATTCTGATGGATGCGGTCATGCCTGGGATGGATGGTTTTGAGACGACCCGGCGGCTGAAGCGCCTGATAGCGGCGGCCCATGTGCCGGTCATTTTCATGACCGGATTGACGGATACGGCGCATATCGTCATGGGCTTTGAGGCGGGCGGTGTCGACTATGTCGCAAAGCCCATCATACCGGATGAATTGATCGCGCGCATCCGGACGCATCTTGCCAATGCGCGCCTTGCACATAGAGCCTATGAAGCGCTGGATGCTTCGGGGCGCTATCATCTGGCGACGGATCATTCCGGCCGCATTCTATGGTGCACACCGCGGGCCAATGCACTCATGTGCGCAATGCTTCCCGATTTCAGGACGAGAAACTTCATATTGCCCGATATGGTGCGATCCTGGTTGCAGCAATGCAACAATGCAGATTTGGCAAATAACGCGCCGATTTCTGTCCCCTGCTATGGATTAGCACAGTTACTGTTCTCATATGATGGCGAAATCGGTCACCACGAAATACTCCTCCGCGTCAGCAATTATGTTGCGTGCAAGGAGGAACGGGTGTTGCAGGACAAATTGTCGCTGACCCTGCGTGAAGCCGAAGTGCTTATATGGACCGCACGCGGCAAATCAAACCGCGATATCGGCGAGATTCTTAAAATGAGCCCGCGAACCGTGAACAAGCATCTTGAACAGATTTATCCAAAGCTCGGCGTTGAAAACCGCACTGCCGCCGCCGCCATCGCCATGCGCGCCATGGGCACATAGCCTTGCGTTGCAAGACGCTACCTGCCCCATCCTTTGATGATTCCCTTCGCCCGCAGATGTTACCGATGTGTCCGGGCCGGACCTTGGTGGAGTGGGCGGGGCGGAATCACGATATTGGAAAACATGTATATTTATCAATGATACTAACCGGAAGCCAAGTTCACCGGCACCAACACAAATACCAACAAAATATTTTATTGGCCGGGTTCCATTCCCGATTATCTCATAGTCGGCTACTTTTTGCGCAGCCAGCCCGCCATCGTGAAAAAGCTGGAAAACTCTGACTGCCAGCGGTCCAAAGAATGGTCTCGGATCACTGAAGCCGGAACTTACCAGCCCGGCTGGTCCAAGGTCAGGGGCAAGGTCACCTGTAATGGGTTGCTGAACGAGACCCTGTTCGCACCTTACAATTTCCTTATCTGACATGCGCAAACCCGCATCGCATCCTTACGGATAAAGCGGCATTTACCGCACATGCTGTCATCGGCAGCGTTAACCGAAAAATATCAGGAGAATTCGATGAACAAAGAACAGGTAGAAGGCAAGTTTGACCAAGTTAAAGGCAAGCTGAAAGAGACCTGGGGTAAGCTCACCGACAACGACATCACGCTTTATGATGGCAAGCGCGAACAGTTTTTGGGCAAGATAAAGGAGCATTACGGCCTTGCCAGGGAAGATGCGGAACTAAAAATCAAAGCGCTTGAAGATGCCTGGGATACCGTTAACAAGAATAAACCGGCATAATTCATAGGTCATTAGCCGGCCGGCGTTCCTTCCTGCGCCGGACGGATGTTTAACTTATCGCCCGGCGCCGCCCCTGCGCCGGGCGATTTTTTTTGCAGATGGCTACGCATCGGATGTCGAGCGTTACATAGTCCTTGCCGGAAGTTTCGCCTTTGCGCACCCAGCCAGCGCCGATCTCGACGCCCTGGGTCAGCACCCGGAAATCGGGCTGGCTGCCGGCGCTCTTGGCCGTGTTAGGCACGAGATCGATGTCGGCGCGGATGCTCAGGGTCTTGAGTTGGCCCTTGTAACCGCCGGTGGACTGCTTGGTGACATATCCGATTGCAGGCATTGTACTGTCTCCTGTGTTGTCGCCGGGGCCAATCCCCTGCGATGGGAGACCGTTCATGGGCGCGGACGGCCCCGTGAACCCGTAAGGGCCGCAGCGCAGCGGAGGACCCGAGCGGACAGGTTTTTTGCAGCGTAGCGGTCGCGAGGAACACGCCGAAGGCGGGCGGGGAAAAAACCTGGCCGCGACGGTTTCACTCGGGGAAGGCCCCGCCCATAGGTCACACCCAATGAGCAGGGGATGGACCCAGGATAACATGCGACAGAGCCGATCCTGCATGAGCGTCATCAAGCCTGAACCATCGGCGGCGCAAGTGGGCAGCTAAAGCCATAATCACCGCCGGAAGCGATGCCGGTCAACACGGCTTGCGCCAGTAACCTGCACCCCGAGAGTACAGAAACAGATCGGGAAGAAGCTGGCGGCGGCGTGCGGAAAGAGCAAAGCTGGTCCAGGAAATAGAAGCCTCGGCTTTGCTGTCCCCGCCAAGTCCGGTCACGCACAAGGGCCGCTAATCGGTCGCGATGGACCGGGGCGGCGGCACACAATTATCGTCTGGAATTCGGGCCGGCTGACGGCATGGCAACTGTCGACGCACATCCGAGCGGGGGCCGCTTCTTTGTATTTTTTTAAATATCAAGCAGCCCATTTTTGCACGCGCCCAACCCAACGTAGCCGTATCCCTATCAAACCAAGCAACCCGATCCCGAAAAGGAACAAGGTTCCCGGTTCCGGTACGGAGTTGACACGGGCGGCTACCCGGCTGGTAAACCCGAATCCGCCGGTGGTAATCTGATGGCCGGCTTCGTCAGACAGTAAACCGATGGTCAATAAAACATCCTGCCCGGCCCAGCGCGAAACATCCAGAAACCCCGTATCCATCCAGGCGTTTTCAAAGAATTCCCCGTCAATCCGGTATAAGACATCGTCATCAAACAGAATGATATAGCTATCGCCAAGCGCCCAGACCTGAGGCATGAATTCGAAATATATGGCGTCCGCCGTTTCGGGAATGTGCAGGGTCCGGTAGGCATAGCTTGGGGAATTGGAAAACAGCGACAGGCCCCAATCCGGGATAAATTTTGCAACACCGTCGCTCAACCAATCTCCTAACTCTGATGCTTCCACTTTCACATCCTCGGCGAACCCGGAAATTGCCGATACGGTCTTTTCAACGACTGTTATTGTCGTCTCACCAATGTAGACAACCGCATCCGTTATCCCGTCGACCGCTGCCGCGCCCAGGACTTTCAGGGTGTGCCAGGTTTCAAGAACGGCCTCGGTGGCGCGTTCCACATAATCACCCACCCGCGACAGGAGATATGGCGTAAACGGATTCAGATTGGCCCAAGTCTGGTCGTAGCGGTCTTGAAGGTCTTGGTCATCTTCATTTAGTCCCCGGCTGCTCAGGCCAAACTCGCTTAATCCCCGTTCCCTTACAATTCTCCCGCCGGTGGGACTGACAGTAGGTTCATACCATTCCATCGGTGTAAGGGTGAAAGAACTATCAAAATGAGTGTGACCAAGTAGCTGCGTATTCGCTACATCTGCATATGAAATTCCGTATCCCGTAAGGGGGTCGCTAGCAAAACCATCGGCGGTATAGTTCTCGATGGTGACGCCAGGAGACTTTCGCATGATCTGAGGCAGAACGCTGTCCAAGCTAACCTTACCGCCCAGTTGGGTAGCGGCGTAATTCTCAGGCGGATCGAAAAGCGTTAGCCTGTCTACAGCCATGGGTTTTGTTGCTAGAAAATTGGCGGCGTTGGCGGCGATAGCCCCGCCCAGACTGTGCCCAAGAAATTGCACATCGCCAATTTCGTCAGCAAAACCTGTATAGAGTTGTTCAAATATTCTGGCGAGGTTTCGGTCCTGCATATAAACCTGATTTACCGGCACTATGCCGCAATCACCACCGCCTCCGTCTATTTGACATGCCGCCAGGTCGCCAATGCTATCCGGCGCCTGGCTGTCTGCGAATTGCGTCCAGTTCCACGCCAGGATATTGGCATTGGGGTCTTTCTGCCTGATCTCGCTGGCCATTCCCGTGACCCACAATGGATCGAGGGAATCCTTATTAGCTGTACCAAACGAATCCTGCCCGTTCCAGCCATGCACCAGAACATAGGTCTCGTTGGCGTGATCGAAGTTATCTTCCTCCCCGGCCTCCCCGTCAACGCCATCTATGAACCCGGAGTCCGAAAAACTCTGGAACAGGCCAGGCTGCATGGTGATTTTATTTTCTTCAACAGCCTCAAGAATGCTTGGTGCTAGCACACCGGGCGCGATCACCTCTGTCTGAGGTCCCGCATCCACTGGGGTCAGAAGAAAGCCGTGGTTCGAACCGTTGTGATAACCGTTTCCGGCGATCTGACCCGATGCGTTGATGGCTCTGGCGTCAGATAAATTCCAGCCATCAGCATCGATGAGCAGATCGTTCAGATCCAGCATGCCATTAACATTGTCCCACAAAAACGCCCGGCTGCCGGTTGCGGCGTAGCTAAACCCCACCACCTGGCCGCTGTCATTGATGTCCGAGGCCGCACTGTAATCATTCCCGCCCGGCAGGTCGCCCAGATCGGTCATGCCGCTGGCGTTGTCCCACAAAAACGCCCGTTCACCGGTTGCGGCGGTGCTGTGCCCCACCACTTGGCCGCTGTTGTTGATGCCATAGGCTACACTCTGATCAGGACCGCCCGGCAGGTCGCCCAGATCGGTCATGCCGCTGGCGCTGTCCCACAAAAACGCCCGAACGCCGGTGGCGGCTTCGCTGTACCCCACTACCTGGCCGCCGTCGTTGATGGCATTGGCTTGGCTATAATCAAACCCGCCCGGCAGGTCGCCCAGATCGGTCATGCCGCTGGCGCTGTCCCACAAAAACGCCCGGACACCGTTAACGGCGGTGCTGTACCCCGCCACCTGGCCGCTGTCATTGATGCCATAAGCAGCGCCTAAATCAAGAAGTCCCCCGGGCAAATCGCCGAGGTCGGTCATTCCGACGCCGGATTGCCACAAAAACGGTCGAAAGTCACCGGTGATGGTGAAGCCTGTTCCCACCACTTGGCCGTGATCGTTAATGCCACTGGCTTGGCTACGAAACCCGCCGGGCAGAGCACCAAGATCGGTCACAACGCCATCCTGATACAAAACCGCCCGAAAGTCACCGGTGATGGTGAAGCCTGTTCCCACCACTTGGCCGTGGTTATTGATGCCAACAGCTGAGCTGGAAAGATTTCCATCAGGAAGATTGCCCAGGTCGGTGATCGTGTACATGGGCAGCGCCGTTGCCGCGCCGGGTGTCAGCAGCATTGCCGCAACTGCCCCCGGTAAAAGATTTTTTCGGAAACTCTCCAGTTCAAAACAATCCCGAATTTTTGTGTGGAATTTCATTAAGATTTATCCATTTCGATTTTTTGCTAATGCTGTTGCAGGCGCTTCTGAATTTGCCATTGTATGGAGCATTACTATCCTCACCCCCCCCCCCCCGAAGAGTCAACCGTAATTAAGAAATTTTTAGGCATGCCTTTAGCCAGAGCACAAAATCGTCGTTAATTGTGACCGCCGTCACAATTCTGATGACGGCGCGGCGCACGGCCCACACGGGGGCTTCGCATAAAACCGGGGAAGGAATTCACGGAAAAAAAGGCAGGCGGTGACTTATGCTACCGCCCGCCAAAAACTCACGCCGTGGGGAACAGTGCGGCAATGGACTTCGCCGCGTCCGCGATCTCACACGCCCCGCCGCCATAGCCCCGGAACGGAAATTCCATCCAGCCGGGCAGCCACGTCCCGGTCTTGTCGCGGCCATTGGCGCCATCAAGACAGTCGCGGATGATCTGCTTCTGCGTCTTCGCCCGCCCGGCCAAATTACCATCGGCAACTTGCTTCCCGGCCACTTCCGCCAGCATGGCGTTGACTGTCGCCTTCTCGCGGATGAGGCCGAAGAAGGTCTCGTCCGGCTGCCATTGACCACGCGGATCGATCTTGAGATGCAGACCCAGCGCCTCGACCATCGGGCTGCCCGCCGCCAGGGTATCGGCCATGACCGTGGCCGCGATCCGCAACACCTCGTCGCCGGAGAGCGTCAGAAGATGCGCGAATACAAGCGCCGTCCGGTAGGCGTCGCCGTTGCCAGAGGATACGGATTGATGATCCTCGGGGACGGCGAGCAAGGCAAGCACCGCCGTCTTCTCTGTGGCGAAGGCCTGTTGCGCCGGGCTTGCGGCAATGCTTGCGGCGATTTCTTGGCCCCGCGCCTGTTGCGGTTCGGCCTTGACCTGCCAGTGACCCGACGACGCCACGGTGTGCGCCACCATCAGCCGTAGCGCCACGCCCGGTTGGGCGGGCAGCGCCGCGCGCACGACCGCATGGCGGTGCAGTTCGAGATAGTTCCGCATGGATTTTGTCATGGCGGGCCGTGACGGCTTGACGGGTTCGCAGGCGTCCTCTTCCGCAGACGCATTCTTAATCCGGTGGCGGGCATCGGCGCGCGACTGATAGCCCTCAAAGATTTCAACTTCACCCCGGTGCGACACCGCAATGAACACCTTGCCGCCCTTTTTCTTGGGCGTCTTTTCGTGCTCCCAGGACTGGAAGCGATGGCCCGGCTCCAGAACAATGACTTCGGTCCAGCCTGCTTCAATGAGGGCGTCGCGCTTGGCGGCGATGGCCTCGTTCTGCTTCTGCCAGAACAGATCGGCGTCGGAAAAATAACTGTCCTCGCCGAACAGGTCGGAGACGATCAGACCGGGATAATCTTCCACCGGAAACAGCGCCACCTTGGTTGAAACCGATTGCCCGCCAAATAGCCATTGCTTTAACTGATAGCCGTGCGGCGCGCGTTGCTCAGGGTCAGCGAACAGCGCCAGCCATTCCTTCTGTTGCGCCTTCGAGGCCAATGTCAGAAGGCGGATGGTCTCAGTGTCGATCTCCTCGTTGCGGTAGGCGTCCCTGATCCTGGGCAGCAGGTTGCCAAGGGCAAGACGGCGCTTCACCATGATTTCGGTGATGCCAAATGTGGCGGCAATCTCCGTGATGGAGCGCCCCTCCTTGGTAAGGCGCACGAAGCATTCGTGCTGGCTTATTTCGTCGGGATCGAGACGGGCGACATTTTCGATGATCGAGGCTTCGAGCGCCGCCGCGTCGTCGCCCGGCTCCATGACCGCACAGGGCAAGGATGCGATCCCGCCCTGTTCATCGGCCACTGTCTTGGCGGCGAAGTAACGCCGCCTCCCGGCAACAATCTCAAAAATTTCGGGACTGCCGTTCGGGCGCACCAGCAACGGCACCAGTACGCCGCGCGCGCGAATGCTCGGCAGAATGTCCGAGATATCCGGGGCGTGTCTGCCGTGCCGCATGTTGAGCGTGGAAACACAAAGCTTGTCTATATCAATATGCGTGAGTTGCATGGTTATTCATCCTTCGTTTGAGGGGGTGCGCCTGAGCGGCGCGGGTCATCCGCTCCCGATTGGAAGCAGGGGCGGAAGCTTGCCGTTCCATTCCGCGATGGCATGGCGGTTGCCATGCTCACCGGGCTGGGGTGATGAGTGGTTGGGGTTTGCATGGGTGTAAGTCTCCTCGCGTCAGAACAGATTGAGTTGATTGCGGGCGTCCTCGTCGAAGAGGCCGATATTCAGGGGCTTTTGCGGTTTGCGCGCTTCGAGCGGCGCGGCCATGCGCAGCGCCAGCCGCTCGCGCAAACTCACGGGCCGGACGCCGGGAATGAGGATTTGCTCGCCCTCGGGCGTCGGCTCGGTGACCGGCGGGGCTTCACGCGCGCTCATGCCGCCGCTTCCGTGTCAGCGGTGATGGCTTCGGGCTGGAAGGCGAGAATGAAATCGGCGGCTTTGGTGGCCTGGCTGGCGGCGCGAAAGATGGCGCGGTTGCTGAAAGCTTCTTTATGAAAGGGATGGGTGATGCGTTAACTGCCATGCGTGAGGCAGCTACGGATAGCGAACCTGTCGCGATCTACTACGCTTTCAAGCAATCAGAGGCCGCACAGGACGGTTCAGTTACATCGGCTGGGTGGGCATCTTTTCTGCAGGCGGTTGTTGATTCCGGACTTGTTGTTGATGGAACCTGGCCTATGCGAACCGAAAGTGCAGGCCGGTTGATCGGCAACAAGGCCAAGACACACACAATGCTCGCGATCTTCCATCTTGTGAAGCATCTGCGGGACGGCGGCGATCCGCGCGGTTTGCCGGGCCTTGGCGAGATCCTTGACCGGGCGGGCGTAAAGACGCTGCCGAAGTTGAAGATGGCTGTGTTTGTTGGCTCGTCCAAGGGCGCGGACGTTTCGCTCAACCTCAAGGATGGGCCGCGCGTCAATACGCTCTGGGGCTATATCGCATGGCGGATCGCGGGCGATGCTGGTTTGAAACTTGTCGCCGAGGCGGAAGCCGCGCGCACAAGCCCCGGCTCCGAACTGATGGTTGAGGTCTTCAAGCTCGCAGGGCCAAGCGTCATTCTGCTCGACGAGTTGACCATGTTCGCCCGCCAGCTAGACGACGACCGCTTTGAGGCGTTCCTATCTTTCATCCAGTCGCTTACCGAAGCGGCGAAGATGGCGCCGGGCATTCTGATCGTCGGCTCTCTGCCCGAAAGCAATGCCGAGGCTGGTGGCCCGCGCGGCGAAGCGGCGCTGCTGCGGCTTGAGAAAATCTTCGGCCGTGTGCAGTCGGCCTGGCTGCCCGCCTCCGGCGACGAAACCTATGAGATCATCCGGCGGCGCCTGTTCCAGCCGCTCGATGCGGAGGGCGAAAAGGCGCGCGACGAAACTGTCAAAGCCTTCCATGATCTTTACAAGAAGAATGCGGCCGAGTTCCCGCCCGAGGCCAGGGAAGCGCGGTATCTGGAACTGCTGCGCCTGTCTTATCCGATCCACCCCGAACTCTTTGATCGCTTGTCGAAGGATTGGGCCAGCCTTGAGAAGTTCCAGCGCACACGTGGTGTGCTGCGTTTCATGGCGAACGTCGTCGGCGTCCTCTGGCACGGCCAGATGCGCGATCCCTTGATCACTCCAGCGCGGGTGCCTGTTGCGCATGAGCGTGTGCGGGTAAGCGTCCTTTACCCCCTCGATCCGGCCTTTAGCTCGGTGGTCGACAAGGAAGTCGATGGCGACGGCTCCTTGCCGAACCGGATGGAAGCTAACCCGTCGCGGCGGATTTCGCAATTGCGCGGCGCGACCCGGGCCGCGCGGGCTGTATTCATTTGCTCCGCGCCGCTGGTCGGGCAACCGAACGCCGGTCTCACGGGCCAGGGCCTTCGCCTTGCCTGCGCCGAACCCGGCGATCAATTGGCGATCTTTGGTGAAGCGCTTCGCGAACTTACCGAGAAGGCGACCTACCTCTATGAAGAGGCGGGCCGCTACTGGTTTTCGACCCAGCCCACGCTGAACCGGCTGGCCGACGACCGCGCCAAGGCGCTGCCCGATCACGAAGTCGACGCGGCGATCACCGACGTGCTTCGCGAAGACGCGGGCAGCAAGGGCGGCTTCCATCGCATCTTCGCCGCGCCGGACGATCCGGTGGCGATCGACGAGGCGCAATCGCTTTCACTGGTGATCCTGAGTCCCGCCCTGGCGCACGCCGGGAAAGGCACGGCGAAGTCGGCTGCAACCGATGCCGTGGCCGATGCGCTTATGCGGTGCCGCGCCTCGCAGCGCCGCCTGCGCAATACCCTTGTTTTCGTCGCTCCGGACGAGGCGAACCTCGGCACCGCCCGGGAAGTTATACGCAAGGCAATGGCCTGGGCTTCGATCGACAAGGACGGCCGTCTTCAGCAACAGATGACTCAGGCGCAAGCCGCTGATGCACGCGACAAGGCCAAAACCAATCGAGAATCGGCGCTAAAAGCCATCCGCGCGGCTTGGAGCCACATCCTCTATCCGGTGAAGAGCGAAACAGCAGGCAAGCCGTTCGATCTTGAGCACAGCCTGATCTCAGCCCGGGATCGAGCCGCGATTCCTGTTGTCGTCTACGATAAGGTGAAGGCCGACGGGATTGCGCTTGAGAAGCTGGGCACCGAACGGTTGTGGCATGCGCTGAAACCGATCTGGCCCAATGATCGCCCGCACCTGTCGATTGCCGAAATCGCAGACTGGTTTGCGGCCTATGTCTATCTGCCAAAGGTGCGCGACAAGGTCGTCCTGGAAAGCTCGATCCGCGATGCCGTTGCGAAGCTTGATCCACAGTTCGGATATGCCGACGGCTTCGACGAAACCACCGGCAAATATCACAAACTGATCTGGGCGAAGAACCCGCCCGGGTTCGCCTCTCCTTCGGCGATGATCGTGCGGGAGGCAGAAGCGCAGCAACAACTAATGGAAGAAGGCATACCTGCACCAAGCCCGGAACCCGGATCGCCGCCTGGCACGATGCCACAGCCAGAAAATTCCAACCCCGTGCCTGGTCCCGTTACGACTAGCAATCCGCGGCGCTTTTACGGTTCCGTCGAGATCGACATGGTTCGCCCTGTCAAATCCTTCGATGCGATCCTCAACGCCGTGGTGATGGAGCTTCAACGCACACAAGGTGCGAAGGTGAAGCTGACCCTCGAAATCGAAGCAGAAGCCGCAGGTGGCTTTCCCGAAAGCGAAGTCAGCGTCGTTCGCGACAACGCAAGGCAGCTTAAGTTCAAGTCTGAATCGACGGGATTCGAAGAGTGATCGCGTTTCCGGATGACCTGAAATACAAACACTTCACAAAAATTCAAAAGAAAGTTATTGGCGGATATCTGCTGATGAAAAACCGTCTGCTATTATTCTGTCTGAGGTAGATTTCAGTGTGTCGAGATAGTCGGCCCACCATTGCATCATTCTCACCCGCTCATCCCAATGTTCGCCCCGGGCGTAGGCGCGCCGGACATCATTATTCTCGACGTGCGCAAGTTGGCGCTCGATAGCGTCCGGATGCCATAGGCCACTCTCATTCATCAGTGTGGATGCAGTTGCACGAAAGCCGTGCGCCGTTGCCTCATCTTTGGTATAACCCAGCCGTCGCAGAGCAGCATTTAGAGTGTTGTCCGAAATTGGGCGCATCTCGTCGCGAATGCCTGGAAATAGGATTACTCCCGGGCCTGTAATTTGACGAAGCTCTTTTAGAATAGCGATAGATTGTGCCGGTAAGGGAACGCGATGCGCCCGCCGCATTTTTGTGCGCGTTGCCGGGATGCTCCAAACCTTTGTGTCAAAGTCGAATTCCTTCCATTCGGCCGCCCGCAACTCGCCCGGGCGCGGAAATAGAAACGCCATAAGTTTTAGCGCTGCTTGGGTGCTTGGTTGTCCATCAAATGAATCAATTGCGCGAAGCAAGGCGCCCAAAGCTTTGGGGTCAGTCACCGCCGCACGGGGCGTCACTGTTGGTTTAATAAGAGCGCCTTTGAGAGCGAGTGTGGGGTCAGCTTCAGCACGCGCTGTCGCCACTGCGTAGCGAAACACACTTCCGATCGTTGACCGGAGCCGGCGGGCCGATTCGTGCCGGCCGCGTACTTCGACCTCTCGCAGCACCCGCAAAATATCTGGAGCGCCGATTTCCTTGACGGGATGATTGCCGATCGTTGGATAAGCGAATGAGAGCAGCCATTCGATCTTGGCGATCGTCCTGTCTGCGCGGCCCTCCTGTTTTAACTTTGATACATAGTCTTCTGCGATTCCGCGAAAAGTGGCGCCCAATGCATTCTGATTCGCCTTCGCCTGTTTCTTTGCCTGAGATGGATCGATGCCGGAGGCCAGAATTTGTTTTGCGCCATCACGCCCTTGTCTTGCGTCAGAAAGGGAAGTGTTGGGATAGGCTCCCAGCGCGAGAAGCTTTTGTTTTCCGCCAAACCGGTAGGCGAACCGCCACAGGCGTGCGCCCGTTGGCTGGACCCATAGTTGAAGCCCGCCCCCGTCCGAGAGTTTTCTAAGCGCCGGGCCCGGTTTTGCGTTCCGGCATTTCATATCCGTCAATGACATAAGGAAAAACCTCCTGCCTGACGGTACGATACCAACATGTGGTTCCCGATACCAACAAAAATACCAACAAATTTTTTCGATGCACGAAGTGCGCCCGCATACTCCGGCTTGCGCCCAAGTGCGATAAAATGCCAAAAAATCAATTAGTTTTATATAGTTAAATAGAAGTCAGCAAACGTGAGCGAAGTTGGGGATATGCCGGGAGGGGAGGAAGTGGTGCCCAGGGGCGGATTCGAACCACCGACACGCGGATTTTCAGTCCGCTGCTCTACCAACTGAGCTACCTGGGCATGCATCTGTCATGAAGGAAAAGTGACAGGCGGCGCGGTTATAGGAAACTTTGACCGCAATGTCCAGTTGCGGGGTTAGCCCACCGATATTTCGTGGCGTTCGCGTGGAAAACCGGGGCGCGCCTCGATCGTGACGGAAACCCCCAGGCGGCGGGTCAGGCGGCCCAGCAGGTCATCCTCGCTATCGCGCAGCCAGGCGGCAATGTCGCCTGCGGCGCTGACCCTGATCTGGCGGCCGGGTCTGGCGGCGCTTTCGCGTTCGATATGACGCAGAATTTCATTGCCGATGGCCACAACGGAGCGGTTGCGCCCGATGCCGCCGCAGGCGCCGCAATCTTCCGACAAGAGCCGCGCCAGCGGTTCGCGGGTGCGTTTGCGGGTCATTTCCACCAGGCCAAATTCCGACATGCCGGAAATCTGTGTGGGGGTGCGGTCATTGGCCAGACCGGTATGCAGCACATCCAGCACACGGGCTATATTTCCGGCGCTGTTCATATGAATGAAATCGATGACGATGACGCCGCCAATGCCGCGCAATTTCAGTTGCCGGCAGATTTCTTCCGCCGCTTCCAGATTGGTGCGTACACTGGTTTCTTCCAGACCCGTCGCCTCTGTGTAGCTGCCGGAATTGATGTCGATCGCCGTCAGCGCCTCGGTGGTTTCGATCACCACATAGCCCCCGGACCGCAACGGAACGATAGGATCCAACGCGGTGCGCAAATCATCCTCCACCCCGAACAGATCAAACAGCGCGCCGGGGCCCTGATAGCGTTCCAGACGGGGCAGCATCTCCGGCATGGTTTCATCGCAATAGCGCCGCGCCACCGCATAGGCCTCGGCGTCATCGATCAGCACACGTTTTGTATTGACACCCACACAATCGCGCAGCGCCTTTTTAACGGGGTCAATATCATAATAGACACAGGTGGCGGGCTGCGCGCCCAGACGGATTTTTTCAATGTCGCGCCACAGATCATTGAGGCGCGTGGCGTCGACCTCCAGCTCGCTCAGACGCGCGCCGATGGCGGCCGTGCGCACAATATAGCCGCCAGTCCTGATCGGCCTGTTGCCGGAATTGGCGCCTGCCGTGTCGGCGTTGATCTGTTTCATGCGCGCGATCATGGCTTCGCAAATTTGCGTCAGGCGCGCGCGCTCCGCTTCATCTTCGATGCGGCGCGACAGGGCAACGCCGTCCTGATTAGGCACCAGAACCAGAAGGCGCCCCGGCAAAGTGACATTCGCAGACAGGCGCGCGCCCTTGTCGCGGATCGGGTCTTTCACCACTTGCACAAGAAGCGCCTGACCTTCGGTTACGCATTTACTGATGGGGGGCAGGGTTTCGTCCTGCATACTGGGCAGCGCGCTGAGGCAGCGCGCTTCACGCGCGCCGAGGAAACCGGCGCGTTTCAGGCCGACCTCAACAAAGGCCGCCTGCATGCCCGGCAAGACACGCTGCACCCGGCCCAGATAAATATTGCCCAGCAGGCTGTGCCCGGTACGGCCCTGTTCCGCCGAACGGGCGCGTTCCAGAATCAGCTGATCCAGCCGGCCATCGACGACGGTCGCAATGCGGGTTTCGCCGATACCGGCATTGATCAGCACTTCTTCGTTCAGGACTTCATCCATGCGCCATGTTCCAATTATCCCCAGGCCGGCCAGGATATCATTAAATACACGGTATTAAATCAGGTATTTTGCGGCGCGCAGCAGGTGCGCCGTTTCCAGCAAAGGCAGGCCCACCACATTGCTGTAGCTGCCATTCAGGCCGCGCACAAAGCAATCCGCATAGCCCTGAATGGCGTAACCGCCCGCCTTGCCGCGCCATTCGCCCAGTGCGATGTAGTGATTGATTTCATCTGCATGCAGACGGCGAAACGCCACACGGGTTAGCGCCACGCGCTGATGCACGGCGCCATCGGCGCCAATCACCACAAGCCCGGTCAGCACCTGATGCTGGCGTCCCGATAACAGTTCGATACACTGGCGCGCCTGGCGTTCGGACTCGGCCTTGGGCAGCATCCGGCGGCCGCAGGCCACCACCGTATCGGCGGCCAGAATAATGCTGCCGGGATGGCGCGCCCTGATCGCCTGCGCCTTGGACAGCGCCAGACGCCCGGCAAGCTGGCGCGGCAGCTCACCCTTGTGCGGGGTTTCATCCAGATCGGCGGCGTCGGCCAGATCAGGGATTACGCCAATCTGCGCCAGCAGATCGCGGCGGCGCGGCGAGGCGCTGGCAAGAACCAAATGTGGATGTTGCGGCATCGGATGCGGGACGCCTAAAGCAGCATGTGATTAAACTGAATCATTTTATGATCCGGTTAATCACATAAAGCTGCTCGAACATATTGTGCTTGCCGGTGCGTTATTTGAAGCGGTAGGTGATGCGGCCCTTGGTCAGATCATAGGGCGTCATTTCCACCAGCACCTGATCCCCCGCCAGCACGCGAATGCGGTTTTTACGCATCTTGCCCGCAGCGTGGGCGATGATCTCATGCCCATTTTCCAGTATAACCTTGAACGTGGCGTTGGGCAGCAATTCGCTCACCGCGCCAGGCATTTCAATCAGTTCTTCTTTAGCCATGCATCTTCCAGACTTTCTCCATGCGATTGGATGTGAACTGGCAGAGAGCAAAAATCAGCGGAAAAATCAAGGTAATCCTGTGGAAGGGTGGAAATTGGCAGAATTATGGACAAAAATGGCCGCATTTGCGAGAAAAGGACGGATGCGAGGTCTCACCCGGTCGGATCAAGCGTCCAACAGCCTGCGTGTCAGCAGGGACTGCATATCCCGCCTGCCGTCGGCGATCAGGTAGATGATAACCTTTGTGCCGATAACCCGATAAATCATGCGGTAGGGCTTGAATGAAGTTTGCCGGTACTCGCGAATGCCCAGGGCGATTAATTCCTTCGGATATCTGCCGCAATCCGGGAACTGTGACAGGCTATCGGCCACTTCCAGCAGCCGGTCCAGCACGTGATTAGCGTTGGCAAGGCTGTCCGACTCCGCGATATAGTCGTAGATGGATGCGAGGTCTCGCCCGGCGCCTTCGGTGAGCAGAACCGTATAGGGCCCGCCGGTGCGCGACATCAGTCAGGGACCCGCTTTGCCCGCAACTGCGCGGCCACTTTGGCCAGGGGCCTGATCTTGCCAGCTTCGATTTCGCGATTGCCCAGCGCCAGGATTTTCAGCAGGGCCAGCGTCTCCTGCGTTTCCTCGAACGACGCCACATCCTGGATCACCGCTTTGGCTTCACCGTTCTGGGTGATCACCAGCGGTTCGCGCTGTTGCGTAAGCCGCGCCAGAACTTCGGCGGCGTTCGCTTTAAGATAACTGATCGGCCTGACCTGGGAGGAGTAGCGCATACGGATGTCCTTTTGTTAATTAGAGCCTGATGATTTTAGGCTGATCGCTTGCCCTTCCCCTATTGCTGTCATTACCCGGCTTGACCGGATAATCCATGCTTGTCCTCGGGCCGGCCAAGGCCGGTCCCGGGGGCCACACGCAAAGACTTCAACTGCGTCTGGATTGCCCGGCTAAACCGGGCAATGACAGTGTGTGGGGTGATCCTATCCAACATCACCCTACTCCGAGACTTAATATAGTCCTTATTTGGTCTTTGTCAAAGCCCTTATCGGCGTATCGCCTTGAGGCAGGAATACTTACCCTAACAACAATGGGGTAACGCGGCCTTTTCTCCGGCTGCCATGTCGCCCACATCAATGTGGAGAAAACGGAACCTCCCAAACCGCCCATCGATCCGCGAATAATCCTCCCACCGCATTTCGTAACTGCCGACCAGCTTAATTGGCTTTTCACGGCCCTGCTTCGTCCCGGCTCTTGTTTTTTCCAACCAGTCGAGATTGCCTCTGGCTTGACGCCCTTCGCGCAAGGCAAAGGCCGCGTCACAGGTTTTATCGCTCCTTGGTCCGGTCCAATAGGCAGGGTCGTTGCTCAGGACGATCACAGAGGCCAGCACGCCGGGATGCGACTTGCTGAATTGCTCCATCCGGACGACGTCTTTGAGAACATCATACCGCCGAATGTCCTGCGCGCCCTGAGGCTTGAGCGCGAAAGTATCGCCATTGAGAACAGCTTCAAAGCGCTGGCAAAGATACTTTAGTTCAAAAGCATAATAGGGTTTATCCGCGTCGCGGACCAGAATATCGATAGCGCCATTGGCAGGACCCGCAATGGGAAATTCGAGCCGGATATTGAAATCAGGCAGATGTTCGCGAAGGCACAACGCCAACTCGTGCTGAAAATCGGCTTCCGAATGAAAGGCTGGCCGCTTCGCGGCCAAGTCATTCAGCAGGCTTGAAATATCGATCTTCGACACGCCGTATCACCTTTTACTTTACTGTAGCCTATCGGCCTACTATCGAGGTCGCAACAAATGCTTTGCTTGCCAGAGTCAGTTCGCATCACACCGCGCCCTCACCCCTTCGCGGGCGCAAGCGGGCCGAAGCGGGCCTTGATTTTGGTCATCAGGCGGTCGCGGACCTGGCGGTAGGCGTCGAGCATCTGGTCGCGGCTGCCGGTGGCGGCGGTGGGGTCGGGGGTGGGCCAATATTCCACATCGACGGACATGGTGCGGGTCATTTCCAGGGCCCGGTGCTGCGCCTCGGGCGTCAGGGTGATGACCAGATCGAACGAGGTGTCTTCCAGATCATCGAAGGTTTTAGGTTTATGCTTGGCGATGTCGATGCCGATTTCATCCAGCACTTCGATAACGAACGGATCCAGCGCCTGTGCGCGCACGCCGGCCGAATCCACATAGACGATATGGCCGTACAGATATTTCATCAGCGCTTCGGCCATGGGCGAGCGCACGGAATTAAAGTTGCACGAAAACAGCACCGCCGACGGCATCTGCGCAGGCGCGAACGGGCCGGGCGCTGTATCGGGCGGCGCGCCGTTCATGTGCGTCAGGCCCGGATATGCAGTACACAGATCAGCGTGAACAGCCGCCGCGACGTATTAGTATCAATCTCGATCTTGCCCGCGAGGCGTTCGCGCAGCAGTTCCGCCCCGTCATTGTGCAGGCCGCGCCGCCCCATATCGATGGCTTCGATCTGCGATGGCGGCGCATGCTTGATGGCGTCAAAATAGCTGTCACAGATCGCGAAATAATCTTTCACGATGCGCCGGAATGGCGACAGCGCCAGCATCACCTTGCCCAACGGGCTATCGTCTTCGCGCCGTACATCAAACACCAGACGGTTATCCGCAATCAGCAGATGCAGCCGGTAGGGGCCAAAGGGGCTGCCGGCCGGTTCAAAATAATTTTCCTCCAGCAGATCGAAAATCGCCACGCGGCGTTCGTGATCTATGTCGGCATTGAGGCGCACAATATTGGCTTCGTCCAGCACAATGCCGATGACCTTGTGCGTTGGCGCGGCCTGTTCCTGCACGTTCATGTTTGACCGCGCGCATTGAGGCGGATGGAGATGGAACGCCCATGCGCCTCCAACCCTTCGCTTGATGCAAGCGTGGTGGCCGCAGGCGCCAGCGCCGCCAGCGCCTCAGCCGTACAGCCGATGATGGTGGTACGTTTCATGAAATCGAGCACTGACAGGCCCGAGGCGTAGCGCGCCGCGCGCGCCGTGGGCAGCACATGGTTGGGCCCTGCAATATAATCGCCAATGGCTTCGGGCGTGTGACGGCCCAGGAAGATCGCCCCGGCATTGCGCACCTTCGCCATCAAGGCCTCGGGATCATGCACCGCCAATTGCAGATGTTCTGGCGCTATGCGGTCAATCAGGGGCGGCGCGTCATCCATATTCTGTACAAGGATGATGGCGCCATTCGCATCCCAGCTTTGCGCGGCAATGGCGGCGCGCGGAAGGGTTTGCAGATGCACGGCGATCGCGGCCGCCACCGCATCGGCAAAGGCGGCGTCATCGGTCAGCAGGATGGATTGCGCACTGACGTCATGTTCAGCCTGGGACAGCAGGTCGGCGGCGATCCAGGCCGGATCATTGGCCCCGTCCGCCACCACCAGAATTTCCGACGGCCCTGCAACCATGTCAATGCCAACGGCGCCAAATATCTGGCGCTTGGCGGCCGCCACCCAGGCGTTGCCGGGACCGGTGATTTTATCGACGGATTTGATGCTCGCGGTGCCATAGGCCAGTGCCGCCACCGCCTGCGCGCCGCCGATACGGTAAATTTCATGCACCCCCGCAAGACGCGCCGCCGCCAGGGTCAGCGGATTGAATTTACCGTCTGGCGTGGGCATGACCATGACACGGCGCGGCACGCCCGCCACCCTGGCCGGGATGGCGTTCATCAGGACCGAGCTGGGATAGGACGCGGTGCCGCCGGGCACATACATGCCCACCGCGCCCAGCGATGTCCAGCGATGGCCAAGCCGCACCCCGATATCATCTGTGTACAGATCATCATGCGGCAGTTGACGGCGGTGATAGGCCTCGATCCGCGCCGCCGCCAGTTCCAGCGCATCAAGCGTGGGGCGGTCACAGGCGGCAATGGCCGCGTCAATTTCCGCCGCACTAAAGGCAAGCTCCGCTGGCTGCGCCGTCAGACGGTCAAGGCGCGCGGTATATTCCAGCAACGCCGCATCGCCCCGCAAAGCCACATCCGCAAGAATGCCTGCGACGGTGTGATTAACGTCTTCTGATGTTTCACGCCTGGCGGCAAGCAGCGCCAGAAACGCATCCTCAAATCCGGCAGCGCTGGTATTCAGCCTTACTGGCATGGCATGGTCCGATCACTCTTTATCCCAGTGTTCCGGCCGCCCGGACGCCGCCCATGGCTGGCTGAGATCTTCCAGATAGCCATCCACACATTCCGCTTCCAGCAGCATTTCAGGCCCCCCGGCGAATAATAGCTGTATGCGCACCGTACCATCGCGCTGTTCCTGCGCCTGAATGGCCAGCAGGTCCAGCAACTGTTCGGGATTGGCCTGATTTATGTTGCGGTGACGCACAGATGTGACCCCATCGAAATGCACCGCACAGCGCACCCGTTCCGGTGTGCGTAGGCCCAACACCCCACCCAGACTTGGCGTCGCTTCATTTTCCCAGCGGAAGCGGTTGAACAGAATGGCGAAGCGCCGCCGTTTCGGTTCATAGGCCGTATCGGCGACGCGCCCGATTGCATCCTGCAGACAGGCGGAAATCACCGCCAGATCTTCCACATCAAGGGCTGTCAGTTTCAGCGGTTTTTGCACGTCAGCTCCAATGATCTAGTCCCGGATACGGCTGATATCGGCGCCACAGGCGCTGAGCTTGGCCTCGATCCGCTCATAGCCGCGATCCAGATGATATACCCGGTTGACGGTGGTTTCATCCAGCGCCGTCAGGCCCGCTATCACCAGACTGACCGAGGCGCGCAAATCCGTCGCCATCACCGGCGCACCACGTAACACATCCACACCGCGCACCAATGCCGTGCCGCCATGCAGATTGATATTGGCCCCCATGCGCATCAGTTCCGGCACATGCATGAAACGGTTTTCGAAAATGGTTTCACTGATCATCGATGCGCCGTCAGCGGTAATCATGCAGGCCATGAACTGCGCCTGCAGATCGGTGGCGAATCCCGGAAACGGTGCGGTCATGGCGTCCACGCCTTTCAACCGGCGGGACGGATCGCGGCGGATGCGCAAGGTGTCTTCGGTGCTGTCAATCTGCGCGCCTGCCAGGACAAGCAGTTCCAGCAGCGCGCCCAGCGTATCCGGACTGGTCTGGGTCAGCAATACATCGCCGCCGGTGGCCGCCGCCGCCAGCGCGTAGGTTCCAGCCTCGATCCGGTCCGGCAGCACGATATGATCCGCGCCATGCAGTCTGGCGACGCCCGTGATGCGGAGGGTTTCCGTCCCCGCCCCTTCGATCTTCGCGCCCATGGCGATAAGGCAGCGGGCCAGATCGCCGATTTCGGGTTCGCGCGCCGCATTTTCCAGCACGGTTTCGCCGTTTGCAAGGGCTGCCGCCATCAGCAGATTTTCGGTCGCCCCCACAGACACGATGGGAAAACGGAAATTGGCGCCCTGCAGACCCTTTGGCGCCTGGGCGTTAACGTAGCCCTGATCCAGTTCGATCTTCGCACCCATGGCCTCCAGCCCCTTCAGGTGCAGATCGACGGGCCGTGTGCCAATGGCGCAACCGCCCGGCAGCGACACCCGCGCCTGACCATGGCGGGCCAGCAACGGCCCCAGCACCAGAATACTGGCGCGCATTTTGCGCACCAGATCATAAGGGGCGACGGAACTGGTGATTTCAGGCGTGCTCAGGGTCAAAATGCGCGCGCCGTCCTGCTTGCGCAGGGTGATCTCCGCACCATGCTCGCTCAAAACCTCGCTTAGTGTGGTAATATCGGCCAGATCGGGAATGTTGCGCAGGGTCAGCGGATCCGGGGTCAGCAGCGTGGCTGTCATCAATGGCAGGGCGGCGTTTTTGGCGCCGCTGATGGCGATTTTGCCCGAAAGCGGCCTGCCGCCGCGCATAACCAACCTATCCATTGGGCTTCTCCGGTTTTTTCTCCTTATCTGCGTCAGATAAGGGGACCGTTTTACCAGCAAAAGCTTTACGGCGGCGCAAATTGGCGCGCAAGGCCTCGGCCTGACGGGATTCGCGGTCCGTTTTGCTGGTGATGTTCCGGCTGGAATTGTCTGGATTTTTCATATTTACAATTTAATTACAGGGGTAGGCGGGAGCGCCACCCTAGCGTATAGCATACCCGCCCCGTTACGGCACCCCCCTGTTGCAACCATTAAGGGCTTAATGAGCAAAATGACGATCCCTGATCTGCTTCTGGACGGCTACCGCCAATTCAAGGATGCGCATCTGGCCGAACAGGCTGCATTATACCGCCGCCTGGCACAGGGCCAAACCCCGCAAGTCATGATGATAGCCTGCGCCGACAGCCGGGTTGACCCTGCGACCATCTTCAGCGCCGGACCGGGGGATCTGTTTGTGGTCCGCAATGTCGCCAATCTGGTGCCGCCTTATGAACAAAATGGCGGCTATCATGGCACATCGGCAGCGATAGAGTTTGCCGTTGAGCATCTGAAGGTGAAGGACATTGTCATCATGGGCCATGGGTTGTGCGGGGGCATTACCGCCAGCCTGTCCGCCCGGCCGGTTGGCCAGTTTATAGCCCCCTGGGTGGATATGATATCCGAAACCCGGGATAAAGTCCTGGCGGACAATCCCAACGCAGACGCCGCCACATTGCAGCAGGTGCTGGAGCTTGGCGCCATTGGGCACTCGCTGCAAAATCTGCGCAGCTTTCCATTTTTGCAGGCGGCAGTGGATGCAGGGCGCGTACGCCTGCATGGGGCCTGGTTCTCTATTGCCAGCGGCGAGCTGCGCTGGCGGTCACAGAGCAATCAATTCGAAAAGATTTTATAGGACGCATTGCGCGCGGGTTGTGGCTCGGTTAGGTTGCGGCCAAACCTGATGGAGATTTCCCATGTCCTTTCTTGCCCATTCGCTGTCACGTATTAAGCCTTCGGCCACCATGGCGGTCAGCCAGCTTGCCCGTGAATTGACGGCGCAGGGGCGCGACATTATTGGCCTGGGCGCGGGCGAACCGGATTTCGATACGCCCGACAATATCAAGGCGGCGGCGATTGCCGCCATTCAGCGCGGCGAAACCAAATACACCACCGTGGATGGCATCCCCGAACTGAAGCAGGCGATCTGCGCCAAGTTCAAACGTGAAAATGGCCTTGAATACAAGCCATCGCAAATCTCCGTGGCGCCGGGCGGCAAACCGGTCATTTTCAATGCGATGTTTGCGACACTCAATCCCGGCGATGAGGTGATTATCCCCACACCCTATTGGGTGTCCTATCCCGACATTGTGCTGATGGCGGGGGCAACACCGGTATTTGTAGAAACCAGTATTGCAAGCGGCTTTCGCGTCACGCCCGAAGCGCTGGAGAAAGCGATCACGCCAAAAACCAAATGGCTGATTTTCAATTCGCCCAGCAATCCATCGGGGGCGGCCTATAGCCATGCGCAGATCAAGGCGCTGACCGATGTGCTGGTGCGCCATCCCAATGTATGGACGCTGGCCGATGACATGTATGAGCACCTGCTGTTTGATGGCATGAAGTTTGCGACCATCGCCCAGGTCGAGCCAAAATTATATGACCGCACGCTGACCATGAACGGCGTTTCCAAGGCCTATTCCATGACCGGCTGGCGTATCGGTTACGCCGGCGGGCCGGAAATTCTGATCAAGGCGATGGCGAATGTGATGTCGCAATCCACCTCCAACCCGTCTTCGATCAGCCAGTGGGCCGCCGTTGAAGCGCTGAATGGAACGCAGGATTTTATTCCAAAGCGGTCGAAAATATTTCAGCAACGCCGCGATCTGGTGGTCTCGATGCTCAATCAGGCAACCGGCATTCAATGCCCGGTGCCGGAAGGCGCGTTTTATGTCTATCCAAGCTGTGCGGGCTGTGTCGGCAAGAAAACCCCAGATGGGAAAGTGATCGCAACCGACGAGGATTTTGTCACGGCATTGCTGGCGGCCGAAGGCGTGGCGGTTGTGCAGGGATCGGCCTTTGGCCTGGCGCCGCATTTCCGGATTTCCTATGCGACATCCACCGAAGCCCTGACGGCGGCCTGCGAGCGCATCCAGCGTTTCTGCGCCAGTTTGCGGTAGAGCCCGCTTACTCCGCAGCTTTATCTTCGCGTTGATAGACATCTTCGAAGCGCACAATGTCATCTTCGCCAAGATAACCGCCTGACTGCACCTCGATAACGCTGAGCGGCAGCTTGCCGGGATTTTCCAGGCGATGGCGGCAGCCCAGCGGCAGATAGATGGATTCGTTTTCCGCCAGCAGAACAATTTCATCGTCGCGGGTTACACGCGCCGTGCCGCTGACCACGACCCAATGTTCGGCGCGGTGGTGGTGCATTTGCAGGGAAAGTTTTCCACCCGGTTTCACCATCAGATGTTTGACCTGATGCCGGTCGCCTTCGCCAATGCCTTCATAAAATCCCCAGGGCCGGTATACCCGGCGATGGGTGGCATGTTCATCGCGGTTGCGCAATTTAAGTTCGTCCACCATTTCCTTGACCAGTTGGGTCTGGTCACGCGGCGCCACCAGCACCGCATCCGTGGTTTCGATGATCACCAGATTTTCCACGCCAATGGCGGTGACCAGCCGGCTTTCGGAGCGGATATAACTGTCGCGCGAACCGCTGGCGATGACATCTCCCTGCAGCAGATTATTGTGGGCGTCCTTTTCACCGATTTCCCACAATGACGCCCACGACCCCACATCGCTCCACCCCATATCCACGGGAACCATAGCAACATTGTCGGCATGTTCCATAACCGCATAATCGATGGAATCGGATTCACATGCGCTGAATGCGCCCGCGTCCAGCCGGAAAAAATCCAGATCATGCTTGCCTCTGGTGACCGCTGCGCGGCAAGCCTCCAGCATGGCGGGGCGCAAACGGCCCAGCGTCTCCAGAAACAGGCCAGCCCTGAACATGAAGATGCCGCTGTTCCAGAAATATTCCCCGGACTTTAGATAACCTTCCGCCGTCGCCAGATCCGGTTTTTCCACAAAGCGATCAACCTTGTGCGGCGGTATCGCGCCCTCAAAACCAGAAATTTTTGGCCCCTGTTTCAGATAACCAAAACCGGTTTCGGGTTTATCCGGTTTTATCCCGAATGTGACGAGATGGCCTGCCCGCGCCGCCACGGCGCCCGTTTCAATGGCCTGGGTAAACGCATCCAGATCCGCAATCGCGTGATCAGCGGGCATCAGCAGCAAAATGGCGTCCGTATCGCGCGCCTGCAGGCATAAGGCCGCCACGGCCGCAGCAGGCGCCGTGTTGCGCCCCACAGGTTCCAGAATTTGCAGGCTGGGGGAAATTCCGGCTTCGCGCAATTGCTCGGCGATAATGAAGCGGTGTTCGTGATTGCAAATGATTACGGGGCCGGGAAAGCGGCTGGCGTCGCCAAACCGCAGGGCGGTTTCCTGTATCATGGTATGGCCTGATATCAGCGGCTGAAGCTGCTTGGGATGCTGACTGCGCGACACAGGCCACAGGCGGCTGCCCGAACCCCCGGACAGGATCACCGGATAAATCCGCCCACGCTCCCCCTTAATTTCGGTCATATCTGATTATTCCCGTACGCATGAATCGTTATATCGCAAACCGTTAAATCATTGCCACCCTACAATGGCAGGCACGCGCAATAGGGCAAGATGTTTTACGGGTCCATTCCGGGACAAATTGTGACGCCCGTCACAAATATGTTGGTTGAACCCAAATATAACTGGCCCGTATAGCCCAAAGCGGAATAAACTGTTAAGTAATTGTTAAACAGATATTAATTGTTGGTATTGCATCGTCGAATCGCGGCACACTGATAGTGGTTCTTTATTTAAGCTTTTGATTATAAGATGTTTTTTACCTGGCATGGCACCGGCGTGGCGGGTTGGCGTGGTTACGCCATCGACCGGCGTCTTCGTGACGCGGGTCTTTTTGGCGGATAACAGGCAGGGATTATGACATGGCGTTCAAGGTGAAATTCTGGGGGGTTCGCGGCAGCATTGCGTGCCCCGGCGCCAACCATATTCAATATGGCGGCAACACAAGCTGCCTGGAAATTTCCTGCGGCGGCGAACGGATTATTTTCGACGCCGGTACCGGCATGCGTAATCTGGGTCACTGGCTGCTCAGGAAAAACATCAAACGCGCCACCATCCTGATGTCGCACACGCACTGGGATCATATCAGCGGGTTTCCGTTCTTCGCGCCTGCATTTCATCCCGAATATGAATTTGAAATCATGGCCGGGCATCTGCGCAGCGATCTCATTATCCGCAATGTATTTTCCGGCCAGATGACGCATCCGTTTTTCCCGGTGCCGCTTGAGGTCATGAACGCCAAAGTCAACTATACGGATTTCAAGGCGGGTGAAAGTTTTGCGCTGAGCCCGCGCATCAATATCAAAACCGCCCTGCTGAACCACCCGGACGGGGCAACCGGATATCGCATTGAACATCGCGGCAAATCGGTGTGCTATGTTACCGACACCGAGCATGTGATTGGCAAGCCGGACCAGAACATTCTGGCGCTGATTGAAGGCGCCGATCTGGTGATTTACGACAGCACCTATACGGACAAGGAATTTCCGGGCAAGATCGGCTGGGGCCATTCCACCTGGCAGGAAGGGGTGCGCCTGTGCAGGGCCGCCAATGTCAAAAGCCTGGCGATCTTTCACCATGATCCCGAACATGAAGACCGCTTTCTGGATGAACTGGAGGCGGAAGTGCGCACCACCTGGTCCGGGGCCTTTCTGGCGCGCGAACATTCCCGGCTGAACCTGCTGTAGATCGTCCGGTTCAGTCCTATTTCCACCCCTTGTCAGACTGCGCAAACAGGCGCATGATCGGACCGTTGGGCCAGTGCAAACGGCCTGATAAACCTGACCACAATGACAGGAGGCGTACATGTTTGTAGCCGACATCTTGAGGGACAAGGGGGGTGAGGTCATTTCCGTCGGGCCGGAGGATTCGGCCCTGTCAGCGGCGAGGACACTCTCAAAACGCGGCATCGGTTCGGTGCTGGTGCGGGCCGGGAACGGCGAAATTCTCGGCATCCTTTCCGAACGTGATTTGCTGCATGGTCTGGCGCGCGAAGCGGGCGCGGTGCTGCATAGCCGGGTGCGCGATCTGATGACCCGGGACATTGAAACCTGCACCCCCGGCGACACGCTGCATTCGGTGATGGAACGCATGACCCGTGGCCGTTTCCGGCATCTGCCGGTGGTGGAAAACCGCAAGCTGCTGGGCATCGTGTCGATCGGCGACGTGGTCAAAAACCGTCTTGCCGAACAGGCGGCGGAGGCCGAGGCGCTGAAGGCGTATATCTCTTCGGGCTGAGAAAAATCGCCGGCATGTAAAACGGTGGTGGCCATCTGATCAGGAATGAAGTTCCGCCTGGCGGACAACAGATGGAGGTTGCCCGTTACTCTGTGGCCGGATTATCTTCCGGTTAAATCCCAACGAAATCGTTCGGTATGCGGCGGGGATCAGGTTCCATTCCCGCCGTCACTTGCAAAACGCAAAGTGACGATTGAAACAGATCACAGCCCCCGCCGGCTAAACTCCCCTATTGCGCTGCGCGGCTGAGCTTGCCAACGACCGGCAGGCGCTTGCCGCTGGCGGGCAGCGGGCGCGAGCCGGGTTTTACCTCGTCGGGGCTGGTCAGGCCCAGTTCCCTGGCGTATTTGCGCATTTCAGGCAGCACCTGCGTGCCGAGCAGCCGCAGGCTGGTCATGGCGTCTTCCTGACTGACCGCGCCGCCTTCGATGTGCCAGCAGATGAAGATGCCGGGGCGGATCGTTTCCATGACATGACGCAGTTTGGGCAGCACGGATTTCGGGGTGCCGACGATAAACTGGTTGCTGTCCTGGAAGCCCTGATAGGTTGCCATGGTGGCGCGCCTGGCCGCCTCGACATCGATATTTTCGCTATAGGTCGCAGAGGCCAGCGCCACATCGCCGGTTTCGGGATTGGTGAACGCCTTGGCCAGGCGCGCGGTCGCCGCCTTGGTGTTATAGCCGGACGGGAACATCCATTCCGGGCGCGCAAAGGCCGGCTGGCCACCGCCATAGAGCCAGGCATGCCCCAGTTCCTGGGCTTTTTCTTCGGTTTCGGCGACCACGATTTTTTGCAGATAGCCAAAATTTTCCGGCCCGGCCTGATAGCCCTGGCGTTCCGCCTCGTCGGCATATATATCCCACATTTCCATGGTGGGCTCCAGAAACGTCGCCAGCGCCAGATAGGGATAGCGGTGTTGCGCGCACCAGATTACGGTTTCCGGGCTGACCAGCCCCGGGATCCAGCATTCGGGCGCCGGCTGCTGATACGGCTTTTGCCATGGATTGACGTGCCGGTAATGATAATGCTTGCCCTCATAGCGCCAGGGTCCGGGGCGCGTCCAGGCCTGCTGAATAAAATCATGCGCTTCGTTGAAACGCTCGCGGTTATAGGCGGGGTTGACATTATTGGCGATCTGTTCGGAACCCGCGCCGCGCACCCAGCCCGCAACCAGACGGCCGCGCGAGATCATATCGATGGTCGCAAGTTCCTCGGCGAGGCGCAACGGATCGGTGATCGGCAGCGGATTACCCATCAGGGCGATCTTGACCCGCCTGGTGCGGGCCGCCAGAATTGCCGCCTCGACATCCATTACCGCGCCCATGGTGAACGGATTGGCGTGATGCTCGTTCAGCATGATCACGTCAAAGCCCAGATCTTCGGCGGCCACATTCTGATCGAGATAGCGGTGATACAGTTCCGCGCCCACCTTTGGATCGAAATGTTTGTTGGATACGCCAAAGAAGCTGGCGTTACGGTAAACCTCGTTTTCGGCAAGGCTGGCGTAGGGGCGCTCAGTAAAAGTTCCGATATGCATGACGATCTCCCTTTATGGCTATTGCGCCAGAAACGCGGTCAATCTGGCAAGAAACTGGTCTTTCTTTTCGATCTCGGGCATGTGGCCGCATTTGTCGAACAGTTCCACCTGCGCGCCCTTGATGGCGGTGGCAAACACATCGGCGGTGCTGGCCGGGATGATATTGTCATCCTTGCCCCACAGTATAAGCGCCGGCAGCCCTTTCACGCCCTGCAGCAGATACGGCAGGCTGGGATTGAACATATAGGGCGCCCACGCCAGACGCGCGGATTCTGCGCGGGCGTCTTCCCACATTTCATATTGCTTCGCGCCCGGTTCGCCATACAGCCTGGAAAGCTCCGGCGCGCCGACGGGGTCAAACATGCCGGCGTCGATATAATTCTGGGTCGGCGTGGCGAACAGATCGCGGATTTCACCCGAGGGCGGGCGTACGCCAAACGGCGCCACCAGCGCCATATGTTTGAACTGGGCTGCATTGTTCACCGCCATCTCGGCTGCAATCCAGCCGCCCAGGGAAAAGCCCAGCACGTCAATGGGACCAAGCGATTGGTCCTGCAGAAAGCGCGCATAAAAACACGCCTGATCGCGCATATTCATAATCCATTCCACGCGGTCACCGACGCCAAAGCCGGGGTGCAGCGGAATGATCAGCTTGCGGGTTTTCGATAAGTGTTCAAACGCATCGGTCCAGCCGGGAAAGCCCAGTTCCCCATGCAGCACCAGCAAGGGCGCGCCGCTGCCGCCTTCCAGATATTTCAGCGTCGCGTCACCCACCCGCGCCGATTTTTCGCTAATCGCCATGCCCTGCCTCCCAATGTTTGATAATATTTTTTAATTGGCCTTATTGAGCCATTAGTTAGTAGGAAGTTCAACAGGATTCGGCATACGGGATTGTCAGCATGAAAAAGCGCAACGGCATAAGCAGGCTTCATTGCGATCAATGACCAAAACTGTCCGGATAATCAGGCATCTTTGTGTGGGCGCGCTGCTTTTTGCGGCAACCCCGCTTTCGGCCGCGACACTCTATGTGGTCAATCATGGCTGGCATACGGGCCTGGTGATCCGGCGTGGCGATATTCCGCCCGGGCTGTGGCCCGAACAGCGCGAGGCCCCGCCCGGTGAATTTCTGGAAGTCGGCTGGGGCGAGCGGGAATTTTACCAGACCCGCGATCCCAGCCTGTTGCAGGCCTTGCGCGCCACGCTCTGGCCATCGCCCAGCGTGCTGCATCTGGTGGGGTTTAATGGGTCTGTGGTTGCACGGTTTCCGCATAGCGAGGTGATTGCATTACCGGCGGACACCGCCGCCATGGCGCGTCTGGCGCAGTATATCTCAGGCGCCTATGAACGGGACCAGGCTGGCGGCGTCATAAGAATGGGTCACGGCCTGTATGGCGACAGCCGGTTTTTTGCTGGCGGCGAAAACTTCCATCTATTCAGAACCTGCAATGTCTGGACCGCGCGCGCGTTGCGGCTTGCGGGCTGCCCGGTTGGCGTCGGCATTACCGCAAGCAATGTCATGAAATCTGTGGCAAAATGCGGCGCGCCCGCTGCGGCGCAGGCCATGCGGATTTTGGATTGGCCAGAAACGAAAAGCGCCAGGATCGTTCTGTATGAGCCGGTCACGCAACAGGCGCTGCACTTTGCGGTTTATTCGGCAAAACCCAGCACATCGGCCATGGAATAAAGTCCGGGCCGCTTGCCCTGGCCCCATTTTGCGGCGGCAACCGCGCCGCGCGCAAAGATTGAGCGGTCCGATGCGTGGTGGCGCAGTTCGATGATTTCATCATCTGCGGCGAACAGTACGCTATGTTCGCCAACCACACCGCCGCCGCGCAATACCGCAAAACCAATATCACCTGTCTTGCGCGCGCCGGTTATGCCGTCGCGCCCGCGCGCGGCCACATCGGACAGTTTTACGCCGCGCCCCTCGGCTGCCGCCGCGCCCAGCAGCAATGCGGTGCCCGATGGCGCATCCACCTTGTGGCGATGGTGCATTTCCAGAATTTCAATATCGAATGCCGTATCCAGCAGCTTTGCCACCTGTCTGGTCAGTTGCGCCAGCAGATTGACCCCCAGCGACATATTGCCCGCCTTGATGATGGTGGCGTGGCGCGCGGCGGCGGCAATGGCGGCTTCGTGTTCCACCTCAAAACCCGTGGTTCCGATCACATGCACGATACGGGCCTGCGCACACAGCGCGGCATGCTCAACGGCGGCGGCGGGTGATGTAAAATCCAGTACCGCATTGGCTTTGGCGATCAGTTCCAGCGGATCATCGGTAATCGCCACGCCCAGCGGATCAATGCCCGCAAGCACGCCCGCATCGCGGCCCAGAAATTCCGATCCCGCTGGCTCAGTCGCCCCGGAAATTTCACAGCCCGGGGTTTGCGACACCTGACGTATCAGCGTGCGCCCCATGCGGCCCGCAGCGCCCACCACGACAATTTTGATATTCGACATTCTGTTCAACCTGCATTCGCACGTCCCCTCCATTATCATTGCGAGGCGCGTGAGCTGCGTGGCAATGACGCAGTAGAAGTCAGTGATTCGCTCTTGACGGAAAACGCCCTGATTAATACACCATCCATGCATAAACACTACAGCGCAGAAGATTGGCCGGTTAATATGACCGGAGCAGGCTGATTTTGTCACATCCAGCTTGATCCAGATCAAACCATACGGGGCAAGCCTGTTTTATCCAGTTGAAAAGGCTGGATTAATCTATCGCAGTTGAAAAGGGCGCAGCAATCCTGATAGATGTTGATCTAATCATAAAATTAGCCAGGGAAGATGAGGAAAACCATGTCCACAACACCACAATATGACGCCATCATCATCGGGGCCGGCATTGCCGGCATGTATCAGCTTTACCGCCTGCGGGAACTGGGGTTGAGCGTTCGCGTGTTCGAAGACGGCAGCGATGTCGGCGGCACCTGGTACTGGAACCGCTATCCGGGCGCGCGTTTTGATTCGGAAAGCTATACCTATGGTTATTCCTGGTCGAAAGAGCTGCTGCAGGAATGGAACTGGAAAGAGCATTTCTCCCCGCAGCCGGATAATATGGAATATCTCAGCTTCGTCGCTGACAAATTTGATCTGCGCAAGGACATCACATTCAATGCCCGCGTTAGCAAGGCCACCTATGATGAGGCGGCCAATTGCTGGGAGATTGAAACCGAAAAAGGCGAACGCGCCCGTGGGAGGTTCCTGATCACCGCTGTTGGCGTATTGTCGGCCACCCAGATGCCCCGAATTCCGGGTGTCGATAAATTCAAGGGCATTTCGTTCCACACCTCGCGCTGGCCAAAAGATGAAAAAGGCTTTGGCGGCAAGGATATCGGCATGAAAGGCAAGCGCGTCGGCGTTATCGGCACCGGCGCGACCGGCGTTCAGCTGATCCAGGAAGCCGCCAAGGTTGCCGGGCATCTCACCGTGTTCCAGCTTGCGCCGGAATTTTGCGCGCCCCTTCGCAATGCTCCGATCACGGATGATGAGCAGGCCCATATCAAGGCGACCTATCCGGAAATTTTCAGGAAATGCCAGGAATCTTCTGCCGGCTTCATGCATAATTTCGTCATGAAGTCTGTTTTTGAAGTGTCTGACGAGGAACGCGAGGCGTTTTTTGAATATCTGTACAACAGGCCCGGATTTGAAAAATGGCTCGGCAACTTTGTTGACACCATGATCGACCCGAAGGCCAACGCGCTGATCACCGAATTCATGGCGCGCAAAATCCGCGGGCGGGTCAAGGATCCCGTGCTCGCAGAAAAGCTCATTCCGAAAAACCATGGCTTCGGCATGCGCCGTGTTCCCATGGACACCAATTATTACGAAGTTTACAATCAGGACAATGTGACGCTGGTCGATTTGCGCGAAACGCCGATCGAGACCATCACCGAGAAAGGCGTCAAGACCAGCGACAAGGAACATGAGCTGGATATCCTGATTTACGCCACCGGCTTTGACGCCGTCACCGGCGCGTTTACCCGGATTGATATTACCGGCGTAGGCGGCAAGAAACTGAAGGATAAATGGGCCGACGGCCCGGTCACCTATCTGGGGATGGGGGGGCACGATTTCCCCAACTTCCTGACACTGGTCGGCCCGCATAATGGCGCGACTTTCTGTAATATCCCGCGCTGCATTGAACAGAATGTGGAATGGGTCTCGGATCTGATGAAATATATGCGCGACAAAAAACTGACGCGCATTGAGCCGACAATAAAAGCCGAAAATGAGTGGACGGAGCATGTGGCTGAGTCCGCGCAGAATTCGCTTTTCACCAAGACCGATAGCTGGTTCATGGGTGTAAATATCAATATGCCGGAGAAAAAGCGCACCTTCCTGCTCTATGCGGGTGGCGCCCCGGCCTATAAGGCCAAATGCGACGAAGTCGCGGCCCATGACTATGAAGGCTTTGTGTTGAATTAACGCAGGCTTTTCCGCGCCTTCCGGTCTGTTTGGTCTTCGGGACCAGGCAGACCGGGGGCTGCGTTGTGAATTAACCGATCCCGGCATTATTTTTTCCGCAATTCCTGCATAAAATGATACAGGTGTACGGGCCTGTGCGATGTACTTGCACGTTGACCGTTTTTTTTATAATACCTAGACTTAACAGGTTTTTTTAATTAATAGACGCGCCTTTATTGAGGTTGCATATGACCGTGGCTGTCGAAACGCTCAAGGCGCTTCCGCTTTTTTCAAATCTGAGCAAGGAAGAAGGCGCGCTGCTGATTCGCAACAGCCGTATCGGCCAATGCAGGCGCGGCAGATTTCTTTTCATGCATGGCGACGCCATCACGCATTTTTACGTGATATGCAGGGGCAGTGTGCAGGTCTTCCGCGAAACGCCGGACGGGCATGAGGTGACGAGCAATATTCTGATTGCCGGGGATAGCGTCAATGCAGATGAAATTGTCTCGGGTCAGAATATTCATCTCGCAAATGCGCGCGCCGTGGACGATGTGTCGATATTGGAGATACCCATTGCATGGCTGCGCGAAAGTCTGAAGGACCTTGGTAATTTAGCTGCGCACCTGATGACAGACCTGGCGGACCGGCTGCGCAGTGCGGAGATGGAAGCGGAGCACCTGACCACCATGTCTGCGGCGCAGATCGTGGCCTGTTATCTGCAAAAGATCTGTGTACTGTATAATTTTGATCCGCATGGATTCGAACTGCCCTACACCAAGACGCTTATCGCTTCGCGTTTGCGGATGGAACTGGAAACTTTCTCGCGCACACTGCAAAAAATAAAAGATCAGGGCATTATTGTCACGGGCGCCCATGTTTCATTCACCAATGTGCGCAAGGCCAAGCATTTTGCGTGTGGCGAATGCTCGATATCGGAAGAATGCGCGACGCATCAGATTTTGCACGCAAGGCTGGATAAACGCTCCGGGAACGGGATATAGGCTGCGTTCAGACGCAGCGCCCGCCGTCAACTTCCAGCGCCACACCGGTAATAAAGGCAGCCTCGCCGGACGCCAGATAAAGCGCCGCATTGGCCACATCTTCGGGCTGGCACAGGCGGCCCAGTGGAACGCCCTCGCCAGCCTTCGCGCGCGCCTCCGGGCTGTCGCGTTCGGGGCCACCCATAAATTCAGTCATCATCGGCGTGTCGGCGGCAACCGGACACAGGCAATTCACACGAATTTTCAGCGGCGCATATTCGCCCGCCAGGCTTTTGGTCAGGTTTACCACCGCGCCCTTTGATCCATTGTACCAGGCAATATAGGGGCGCGGGCGCAAACCGGCGGTGGATGCGATGTTGATGAAACTGCCGCCGCCCTGCGCGCGAAACACCGGCACTGCATGCACGGTGCTCCAGTAAATGGATTTCACATTCACATTGAACACCTTATCAAAGCTTTCCTCGGGAGTTTTTTCAGAAGGCCCGGGCCGGTACGTATAGCCCGCATTATTTACCACCGTGTCCAGGCGGCCATAGCTGCGCACGGCAAGATCAATCAACGCCTTGAAATCCGCTCCCCTGGTCACGTCGGCCACGATGAATTCGGCTTTGCCGCCAGTGGCGATAATATCATCGCGCACCTCCATGCCATTGGCCTCGTTCAGATCGCACAGGGCCAGCGCCGCACCTTCCATGGCGAAACGCCGCCCCATGGCGGCGCCAAATCCTGACCCTGCGCCCGTGACCAGAATAACTTTGTCTTTCAGACGCATGGCGCTTCTCCGGCTACTGGTTTGCTGCAAGCCTGTCCATCTGCATGGAAGGCGCGCTTACACTAGCCGTGCGCGCCTTATGGATCAAACCGGATATTCCGTCCAGGGCGCCGGGAGCCAGTTCGCGGGCCAGCAGCCGGGTGCGATCCACAGGGCCGGGCATGCGCAGCCCGCGCGCAGCTGCGGCCGTAAATCCGACCCTGGCGTAATAGGGTTCATCGCCCACCAGAACGACGATCCGGTGTCCCATCCCGGCTGCTTTCGCCAGCGACAGTTCCATCAGGCGCAGGGCAATACCCCGGCCCCGCTGATCGGGGTCCACGGCAAGTGGGCCCAGCAACAGGGCGGGCGTGCGCAGATCGCCAATTTCGACCGGCCAGTAGCGCAGCGAGCCGCGCATGACGCCATCTTCCCAGGCCACCAGCGACAGTTCGGGAATGAAATCCGTTCCTTCACGCAGCCGGTACGCGGTCTTGGCAAAGCGCCCGGGCCCAAAGGCCCTGTCCAGCAAATATTCAATCTGGCCCGTATCCACGGGCTGCTCGCAGCGATAATCGATCATGATAAAACTTCCCCGGCAAAGGTGATGAAAACACTTCAGCGCGCTACCGCGCCTTCCGCTTTGCATGTCCATTGGCAGATGGACGGGGGAGGGTGTGGCGCGCGCCTAACGTCGCGCCCGGGTTTCGAGCGCGATGAGCGTTCTTCGTCGTGAGGACAGAGAAATCATATTCACCACAGCACCATCAGTTAGAGTAAGGCGTATAATACCCATTTTCCCCAACGTCCAGCCTATTTATTGGCCGGCATGGTTAATTCCGGGTGGTTGGCCAATAACTGGGTGCGGACCGTGCGCCAATACAGCGCCGAACGGTTCTGGTCATAACGTTCGCCCGGCCGGATTGCCTGGTGATAGGCCGATAGGGCCGGGTCTTTCTGTTCCGCAACCAGATGGTCAAGCTGGCTGATATTACAGCCATCCAGCGCTATAGGCGCGGAACCATTTCGCACGACCCCACCTGGCGCCAGATGCACACATACGGTGCCCGCCTTACGCGCCAGACGCAAATGTTTCTGGTCAAGCGTCCGCAAACCGGCATCGTCAAGGGGGATGTCTTTGACACTGGCGGCGGTTTCGGCATATGCCAGGGATGGGCCAAGCAGCATGACGCAAGCAACCCCTGCCGCTATAGTCAATTGCCGGAGCTTCATGGATATCGTCCTTTGCGTTTTTATGAGTAGGGCCTGCACATTCCAGCCTGCATATGGGGCGAAACTGAGGCAAATTCCACAATAATAAAAAAAGTGACCTAATCACAGCCATGCGGCCAGATAGCACAACTGCCCCACAAAACCCCGCCGGTACGCCTTCCCAGAAGTTCCCCGTTTCCGCGCGGTTCTGGTATCTGGCGGGCATGTGCCCGTATTTCTGCGCCATAGGGGTGCAGAATGTGGTGTTCGTCTGGCTGATGACACAGGTATTGCACGCCAGCCCATGGCAGGTTGGTCTTTCGCAGATGCTGACCATGCTGCCCATGCTGACAATTATTTTATTGGGTGGCGTGGCCGCCGACCGGCGCGAGCTGCGCACCTATCTGATTATTTTGCAGATGGTCATGGCGTTACTGCCGCTTTCGCTGGCGGGCGGTATCGGGCTTGGCTATCTCAGCTATTGGGGACTGGTGTTTATCAGCGTTTCAATTGGCATTATCGGGGCGTTTGTGGTGCCTGCGCGCGATGCAATGCTGAGCCTGGTGGATGATGGCGAAATTCAGCGCACCGTAACCGCCATGACGGGCCTGCAATTTGCCAGTCAGATTGCCGGTCTCCTGCTGGGCGGGTGCGCAAGCTGGCTGGCGGGGCAGGTGGGTGCGGGCGCCTCCGATCCCGCCGGGGCGCTTGGACTGCTGGTGCTGCAGGGCGCGCTAATATTTATCTCTGCATTTTTCAGCAGCAAATTACCAGCGGCCAAACCACAATTGCCGGCGGGGGGCGGGGCGCTGGCCAATATTGCCGAAGGCTTTGGCGCAGCGATGCGCAATGCAACCATCCGGCCCATACTGCTGTTTATGTTCTGTATCGGGACATTATTCACGGGCGTATTTCTGGTGCAGATTCCGCTGATGGTGCGCGATGTGTACCGGGGCAGTTCTGCGGAACTGGCGCTGCTGAATATCAGTTTCATGGTTGGCACAACCCTGATGGTGCTGGCCCTGCGCCGGATGCATCCGGTGCGCCGTCAGGGGCGCGCGATGCTGCTGGCCAGTTGCGTAAGCTGCGGTGTGATTGGCTTGATATCGCTGGCGCCGTCATTGCTTTTTACGTGTGTACTGGCTGTAATCTGGGGCGCCGCTGGCGGCGTCACCATGATTATGAGCCGCACCCTGGTGCAGGGGGCGGCCCCGCCGGAAATCCGGGGACGCATCCTGTCGATTTTTCAACTTGCCTATGTAGGCGGCGCGCCGCTGGGCAGTTTCGCCATGGGCCTGCTGATTGACGGGCTGGGCGTGGTAAAGGCGCCGCTGGTTCCCGCCACCGGATTGGCGCTGGTGATTATGGTGGCCTACTTCACATCCGCGATCCGGCAATTGCGGCAGTGAAGCAAGCCCTGCGCAGGCCTACCCCCGCACCGGTTCCGATCCCAGCACGCCTTCTTTCGCCAGCGCCGCGACATCTGCGTCCGTCATGCCGAGATAATCGCGCAGCACCTGTGCATTGCTTTCGCCCAGAAAGTCGGCCTGCAGGTCAAGTGTTTCGGGAAAAGCGGAAAATTTCAGCGGCATGCCGGGAACCTTGACCGGCCCGAACGCGCGGTCGGTGACCGTGCGCACCGTCTGGCGCTGGATCAGATGCGGATGCGCCATGGCCTGCGGCACGCTCAACACCGGGGCGACCGGCACATGGTTTTCCTGCAGGATACGCACGGCTTCGTCATCGCTGCTGGTGCTGCGCAACCAGCTTTCGATGGCGTCGACAATCAGTTGGCGGTTCTGGGTGCGCACAGCATTGTCTGCGAAACGCGGATCGCTCAGCATGTCTTCGCGCCCCATCACCTTGCACAGATTATTCCACTGCTGACCCAATGCGATGATCACCAGCCATTGTTCTTTTCCCTTGAACAGACCGATGGGGGCGACCGCCCCGTGATGCGCGCCGGTGCGCGCCGGCACAAACGCCCCGTTGCTGCCATCATAGCCCTGCACATTGATTTCATGGCAATGAAACAGGCAGTCCAGCAATGCAATATCCAGATACTGCCCCGGCCCGCCACGCGCGCGATGAAACAGCGCCGCACTGACGGCGCCAAACGCATGTGCGCCGGTGGACACGTCGCCCAGCCCCAGCCCCGCGAAATAGGGCGAACCGCCCGGTTCGCCGATCATGTCAATAACGCCCGCATAGGCCTGGGCGATATAATCAAACCCCGGCAGACTGCTTAATGGCCCTCTTTGTCCGAAGGCGGAAATTGAACACATGATCAGATTGGGATTAAGTTTGCTCAACCGCTGCCAGTCAATATTCATGCGCTTCATAACGCCGGGGGTGAAATTTTCCACCACCACATCCATCTGCGGCACAAGGCGATGGATAATGTCCTGCGCCCTGGGGCTGCGCAAATCCAGACACAGCGATTTCTTGCCCCGGTTCTGCTGAATGTAATAGCCGCTGCGGCCATCCCTTAGCGCGGGCATGGTGCGCACCATATCACCGGCGAGCGATTCCACCTTGATCACCTCCGCCCCCAGTTCCGCCATCAGCCTGGTGCAGGTCGGCCCTGCCAGCACATGGGTAAAATCGAGAACCCTGATCCCCTCAAGCATAAGTTTCGGCGCCATTGTGTTTTCCCCCTGATCCGGGATTTACCGGGTATTATACCGTGTACAGATAATTGCCGTCACATCATGATCAAACCGCCATCCACATTTATGGATTGTCCGGTAATGTTGCGCGCCGCAGAGGATGCCAGAAACACCGCCATTTCGGCAATATCATAGGCCTCGTTCATGCGCCCGATGGGAATGCCCTGGACGGCCTGGGCTTCGATCTCCGCAAGTGAACGGCCTTCCTTCTCCGATTGCAGTTCCATAATCGTCTGGGCCAGTTCCGTGCGGGTCACGCCGGGACAGATCGAATTGACGGTAATATTGTACCGGCCCAAGGCGCGCGCCGCCAGCATGGTCATGGTGATGACGGCGCCCTTGCTGGCCGCATAGGCAGCGTTTGACGTGCCAGGATAGCCGCGTCCGGCGATGGAGGCTGTATTGATGATAACGCCCTGCTGGCGGGGGATCATTTCTTTTGCCGCGCGTTGCAGGCAAAAGAACACCCCCTTGGCATTGACCCGGTGCACCTGGTCCCACAGGGCTTCGTCAATCTCCATGAAAGCGCAGCGCCGTGTGACACCGGCATTATTGACCATAACATCAAGCTGGCCGTAATGCGTCACCACGCTGGACACCATGCGGTCAATTTCCCCCAGATCGCCCACGTCCGCCGTGACGCCAAACGCAGCCCCGCCCAGTTCGGCAACACGCGCTTTGACTTTATCGCTGGCAATATCGGCAATGGCGACATGCGCCCCTTCCCGGGCCATCGCCTGCGCCATGGCCCAGCCAATTCCGGAAGCCGCGCCGGTGATCAATACTGCCTTGTCCGCCAACCGCATCTGCGCCTCCCATCCCGTTATGCTTATTTCTTTAGCCTATCAGATACGAAACACCGGCTCGCTGGCAAGCCCCTTAAATTACCGCCGCCAGAACCGGGGCAGGAACAATACATAGACCGTCAGCAGTTCCAGCCGGCCCAGCAGCATGGTGATGGTCAGCACCCAGATTTGCGGCGGGCTGAGGGTGGAAAAATTCCCCGCCGGGCCAAGGATCGCCCCCATGCCGGGGCCGGCATTGCCCAGCATCGCGGCGGCGGCGGAAAATGCGCTGGTCATATCCAGGCCCAGCACCACCAGCACAAACCCTGATATGGCGAATGTCAGCAGGTAGAGAAACAGAAAGCCGGTGACCGAACTGATGGTTGCGTCCGGCAGCGGCCGGTCATTGTACCGGGCGGTGAAGACGCCGTTTGGATAAAGCACACGCCTGATCTGGTTTTGCATGGCCTGATACAATATTTGCACACGAAATATTTTCAGTCCCCCCGCCGTTGAGCCGGAGCAGCCCCCAAGCAGCATGATGCAGATAAAAAACATGGTGGCAAACGGTCCCCATGATCCGTAATCCGTATTCATGAAGCCCGTGCTTGTGATGAGGGACACGGTGTTGAACGCCGCGAACCGGAACGCCCGCCAGCCGTCATTTATGCCGTTGAGCCACTGGAACACCGTCAGAACCATGGTGGCCGCAATGGTGATCATGAAATAACCCCGCACCTGCGAATTGGCGAACAGAAGCGCCGGTCTGCCATGCAGCGCAGGCCAGAACAATATGATAGGCAGCGCACCGAGAAACATGAATAAAATCGCCATGGCGTCGATCACGGGACTGTCCCAGAACATAAATGATTTGTCCGAGGTGCTGTATCCGCCCGTCGAAACCGTCGCCATCATATTGACGGCGGCGTCAAACGCACTCATGCCGCCAGCCCAGTATGACAATGCGCAGGCCAGCGACAGGCCAAGATAGATCAGCCCGATGGAGCGGGCGAACTGGACCATGCGCGGCAGAAGCTTTTCTTCAGAGCTGTCAGACGATTCCGTATGAAAAAGCTGCATGCCGCCAACGTGCAACATCGGCATGACAGCGATGGCGGTAACGACAATTCCAACGCCGCCAATCCATTGCAGCAGCCCCCGCCACATCAGCGTTCCGGGGTTCGTTGTGTCAAGACCTGCCAGAACCGTTGATCCGGTGGTGGTGAAGCCGGACACCGCCTCAAAAACAGCGTCGTGAACAGTAAGATCGACCGCAACCAGCACAAAGGGCAAGGCGGCGAAAAGTGAAATGAGCAACCAGGACAATGACGTCAGCAGAAAGGCCTGCCGCAGGTCTATCGAGGACAATGTCTGTCCCGCAGGCGCGCGTCCCGCCAGCGCCAGCGCAAGGCCCGCGAATGCAGTCAGGGCGGCGCTCAGCAGAAATCCGCCCCAGTCCTTGTTGCCAGCGGCAAAATCAATCAGCGCTGGAATGGTCATGGATGCGCCAAGCGCAATCAGCATGGAGCCGATCACCAGCGACAGGGGACGAAACTCAAACATTATATATGCTGTTCAGGCGCCGCACCTGTTCAGTGAACGATCACGGACTGGTGCGGGCTATCAAGCGAGAAGGTGGGAATTTCCACGTCAAACTGCTCCCCCTCGCCGGTTTGCATCTGGTACGCGCCGCCCATGAAGCCCGACGGCGTCGGCAAGGGCGTGCCGCTGGTATATTCGAAACTTTCACCGGGTGCGAGCAGCGGCTGTTTGCCGACCACCCCTGGCCCACGCACTTCCTGCACCCGCCCGGCTGCATCGGTGATGCGCCAGTACCGGCTGCGCAATTGCACGGGTGCAACACCGTCATTGCTGATGGTCACCCGGTACGCCCAAACATAGCGGTTCTGCGCAGGCTCCGATTGATCCGCCAGAAAATGCGGCTCGACCGCAACCCGGATGCCGCGTGTGACTGTCTCATACATGGGCCTGATCCTCTGTTCGCGCTAGTTTCGCGCAGCTTTGGCAGCCTGGTCAAGATCCGCTTCTATATCCGCCATGTCTTCCAGTCCAACAGAAAGCCGCACACAGCCCTCGCCAATATCCAGTTCCACGCGCGCCTCGGGGGTCAGGCGGAAATGCGTGGTGGTGGCGGGATGCGTGATCAGGCTTTTGGCGTCACCCAGATTGTTGCTGATTTTAACCAGTTTCAGGGCGTTCAGAAAACGAAACGCCGCCGCCCTGGCGCCAGCGCCGCTGCCTACATCAAACGCCACGATATTGCCGCCCATGCTCATTTGCGCCATGGCGAGCGCATGTTGCGGATGATCCTTGCGTTCGGGATACAGAACCTTTGATATGCCCGGAAGCGTGCTGAGAAAATCTGCAATGCGCGCGCCATTGCGCGCATGTTCGCGCACCCGCAGATCCAGCGTCTCCAGCGATTTCAGCATGACCCAGGCGTTAAATGGCGATAGGGCCGGGCCGGTATGGCGCAGCAATGGCTTCACTTCGTCGTTAATATAGGATCTGGACCCCAGGATCACGCCACCCAGACAGCGGCCTTGGCCATCAATATGTTTGGTGGCGGAATAGACCACCACATCGGCGCCAAATTCCAGCGGGCGTTGCAGAATGGGGGTCGCAAACACATTATCCACCACCAGCCGCGCGCCCGCCGCATGGGCGATGTCCGCTACGCCGCGCAGATCGCTAACCTGCAAATTGGGATTGGTGGGCGATTCCAGAAACAGCACCCTGGTATTGGGCCGGATTGCGGCCTGCCATTGCGCCAGGTCACGCCCATCGGTCAGCGTGGACTGAACGCCAAAGCGCGGCAGCATTTCCTCGACAATATAGCGGCATGAACCAAACATCGCTTTGGCCGCCACCACATGATCCCCCGCACGCAGCATCGCCAGCAGCGCGCTGGATACCGCCGCCATGCCGGTTGCCGTCGCCCAGGCGGCCTCGGCCCCCTCCAGCGCCGCCATGCGTTCTTCAAACATGCCAACAGTGGGATTGGAAAAGCGGCTGTAGATAAAACCCTCATCATCGCCCCTGAAGCGTGCGGCGGCCTCCTCAGCGGAAGTGTAGACATAGCCCGAGGTCAGAAACAGCGCCTCGGATGTTTCGCCAAACTGCGAGCGGACCGTACCGCCATGCACCGCTTTGGTGCGCGGCCGCCAATGTATGGAAGTCTCTTTAGATGTCGTGTCAGGCATTGATTTATCTCACAAAAAAGCCCCGACCTCTGGTGCGGGGCTAGAGCTATCATCTCTGCGCCCGACCTTTTTAGCGAATGCTTTAACGTGGCCGCAAGCCGGTCGGCACAAATCACCACGAGGCGTTGGGATAGACCCGCGGGCGTTCCGCGTCAACCTTAAAATCAGGCTTTCACGACTTACACGACGCGCCGCCCAATACGCAGAATTTGGCGCAGTGCGGGTGGTTCAGCGTGACCGGGCCGCTGGCGCCGGCCAGAGTTTCGCCCATCTCGAAGCGCGCATCATAGGGCAGCAGGGTGCAGGCGGTGATGGCAGGGCGCGCCGCGCCCTTGCGCTTTACGACCATGCGGCTGCTGGCGCACATGACATCATCCGGGCTTTTGTCCAGAATGCCCCAGCAGGCGGTCGTGATTTCCGGCACGTCCGCCTGTTCATCCATTTCCGGGAACAGCACCAGTTGCGCCGGGTTATGCGCATCTATACGAATGCCATGTTCCGCGAACAGCCGCGCATAGCCCGCCCGCGCGGTTTCCATATCCTCGCCCCAGCACAGACGCCCCGCTATATGCAATAAAAATCCGTGTACAGATAAGTATTGCAGCCCCGCGATTGCAACGTCCCATGTTCCCGCACCGCGCTCTTTCTCGTGTAGCGTCCTGGTGTAATGATCCACACTGATGCGCAGTGTCAGGTTGCCGCCAAATCGATCCTGCAACTCCAGCAGTCCCTGCGAAATTTTCGGACGCCGCATCGGCTGCATGGCGTTGGTCAGCACCAGCACGCGAAAGCCGCGCGTCAGGCACGCCTCCAGCATCCGTATAATCTCCGGGTTCATAAACGGCTCGCCCCCGGTAAATCCGATCCCGGTGGTGGGCAGGTTTGTATCGCGAATTTCATCCAGATACTGCGCCACCTCGGCCACCGTGAGATAGGCCAGCCGGTCATTGGCGGGCGATGATTCAATATAGCAGTGCGCGCAGGTGATATTGCACAGCGTACCGGTATTGAACCACAGCGTTTCGAGTGCGCGCAACGCCACGCTGGCCCGCACCTGACCATCCAGTGTGCGGGCGGGATCGCAAAATTTTTCCGGGTTAGGCAACGTTCCGATCATAGCCCAGTCTCGCACTTAAATGAGGTTTGCAGCAACCCTATCTTGCCCTGTCCCGGTACCAGGCCAGCACATAGCGCCGCACGGCGCTGGACAGGCCACTCTCCATTTCAGCAGAAGCTGTCCGCGCCGCGTCAATTCTGGAAATTAGTCCGTTTACAGAACTATTTTGACTTTTTGCAATGTCCTGCAACGCATCCCAGAATTCCGCTTCCAGTGAAATACTGGTCCGGTGACCGGCAAGTGTCACCGAACGTTTGATGGGCAGGCCTGTCATGCCGCTCTTATTTCGGTCCGATCATATCCTCGGGGCGGACGAGTTTATCAAATTCCTTTTCCGTCACAAACCCCATGCGCACGGCTTCCTGTTTCAGGGTGGTGCCGTTTTTGTGCGCGGTCTTGGCGACCCTGGCGGCGTTGTCATAGCCGATCTTTGGCGCGAGCGCTGTGACAAGCATCAGCGAGCGGCCCATCAGCGCCTTGATATTGTCTTCATTGGCGATGATGCCCTTGACGCAATTATCGGCAAAGCTGATGGCGCTGTCGCCCAGCAGGCGGATGGATTGCAGCAGATTGTAAATCATCACCGGCTTGAACACATTCAGTTCAAAATGCCCGTTGGAGCCGGCAATCGACACCGCCGTCTGATTGCCCATCACCTGCGCACAGACCATGGTCAGCGCTTCGCACTGGGTCGGGTTGACCTTGCCCGGCATGATGGATGAACCCGGTTCATTTTCCGGCAGCGACAATTCGCCCAGGCCGGAGCGCGGGCCGGAACCCAGCAGGCGGATATCATTGGCGATTTTCATTAAACTCACCGCGATGGTGTTCAGCGCGCCATGCGCCTCGACCACGGCGTCATGGGCGGCCAGCGCCTCGAATTTATTCGGCGCGGTGACAAAAGGCAGTTTGGTGATTTTGGCGATTTCGGCGGCGATCAGCTTGTCAAAGCCCTTGCGCGCGTTCAGCCCGGTGCCCACCGCCGTGCCGCCCTGCGCCAGTTCGCACAGACGCGGCAGCGCGCCTTTGATGCGCTTGACGCCATATTCCACCTGTTTGGCGTAACCGGAAAATTCCTGGCCCAGGGTCAGCGGCGTTGCGTCCTGTGTATGGGTACGGCCGATCTTGATGATTTTCGCCCAGGCTTTCGATTTGGCGTCCAGCGCCTTGTGCAGATATTCAAGGGCCGGGATCAGATTGCGGGTGATTTCAGTGACGGCGGCAATATGCATCGCGGTCGGGTAACTGTCGTTCGACGACTGCCCCATATTGCAATGATCATTGGGATGCACAGGTTTTTTCGATCCCATCTCGCCGCCCAGAATTTCAATGGCGCGGTTCGACAGCACTTCGTTGACATTCATGTTGGATTGCGTGCCGGAGCCGGTCTGCCATACCACCAGCGGAAAATTTCCGTCCAGCTTGCCAGACAGAATTTCATCCGCCGCCTGAACAATGGCGGCGCCGATTTTCCTGTCGAGATCACCCAGCTTCACATTCACCGTGGCGGCGGCGCGTTTGAGAACGGCCAGCCCATGCACCACGGGTTCGGGCATGCGTTCCCAGCCGATTTTGAAATTTTCGATGCTGCGTTGCGTTTGCGCGCCCCAATATTTATCGCCGGGCACATCAATTTTTCCGAACGTATCCGTTTCGGCGCGGATCTTTGCCGAGGGTTTTTTGGCCATGATTATTCTCTCTGGTTATTTTACGCGGTTTATTTTTTGCGGAATTGATCGAGGCTGACAACCTCGCCGGGTTTGCGGGGTGTGTCTTCTTCTTTTTCTTTTGGGGTTTCCGCCGCCGCCTTGCCAGGTGTTTCCAGAACGCGCGGCTCAGCGGGCGCCGCTTCCATGCCCGCTACCGTGAATTGCAGGCCAAAACGGGTGCTGGGATCAAAGAAGTTTTTGACGGCGGCGTAGGGAATGCTCAGCTTTTCCGGAACATTGTTGAAGCTCAGCGTGATCTGAAAATCATCCTCGCCAACATGCAGATCCCAGAACTGATGCTGCATCACAATGGTCATTTCCTGCGGATAGCGCTGCAGAATGGCCTCGGACACTTTCACCCCGGGATGTGCGGTGTGAAAGGCGATATAAAAATGATGCGCCCCCGGCAGACGGCCGTCTTTCGCCACGCGCTGTAACGCCCCGCGCACAACGCCGCGCAATGCTTCCTGCACCAATGCCTGATAGTCGATGGAATCCTTGTTCACACGCCAGCCTCTGTTTTATTCTGAAGGCATTGTAAATCGCAGGCGCTGTAAATCAAGGTAAGGATTGATTTACAGATACAAATTTCGAGGAAAAGGTGGAGGGCTTCTGTTGCTCGGCGCCCTCCGGGCCGCGCTTACCTAGTTAGACTAGGCAGCAGCGAGGGCCAAACCCTCATGGTTGTCGTTCGCACTTAAGGAACTAGCCCGGTAACGGTGGTACTATGCCGGGCGAAAGTAATGTCTTTACACGACCGTCGAGCCTATTTCGTCCCCATGCCAGACCAGCAAGGCATAACCCTTTGACTGGAAACTGTTTTCCTCTTTAGCCAGAAGCCAAAGGAGGAGGTAATGGTGGAGACGCCGGGTACCGCCCCCGGGTCCGATACGCTTATTGCACATCCGTTTATCGCCATAGCTGGCAAGCCAGCCCACCGAATATGGCGATAAAGGAGTTAAATTTCAATGTTTTTTGTGCGCATTACTGCTTTTCCAGCACCACTACGGGTATCTCGCGTGAGGTTTTGGCCTGATAGTCGTGATAGGGCGGATAGACCGTCAGCATATGCTTCCAGATTTGTGCGCGTTCGCCGCCAGTGGCGATACGCGCGCGGGCGTTAAAGTTCTCCGTTGCGACCTGCAGATTAACCTCCGGATTGGCCAGCAGATTAAGGTACCAGGCGGGGTGAGTTTGGGAACCGCCCTTGGAGCCGATCACGATATGGTTTGCGCCAACCTTGCCATAAATCAATGGCATGGTGCGCTTTTGCCCGGTCTTGCGCCCCACGGTGGTCAGCAGCAAAGTGGGCGTCAGGCCAAGGCCTTCGCCGGCAATGCTGGCATCCCACAGATGCCCTTCCTTACCCCCGCTTTCGCGGTAAATGCGGATATGTTCGGCAATCCAGTCCGGCACATTTCCGGTATCCAGATCCTTTACCAGCCTATCGAGATCAAATTTTCCGGCCATGGCGCGCTCCCTGTTCATTATTGTGGACAAAGCCTATACTTTTGCTGCGCGGGCTTCAATTGCCAATGTTTTGCGCTACAATGCACCCTGAGTCGCGCCATGAAAACCGGAAAGTCGGCAGATGCAGTCCTATCTTGATTTGATGCGCCAGGTCCGCGATCACGGCGTGGAAAAGGGCGACCGCACCGGTACCGGCACACGCAGCATTTTCGGCCATCAGATGCGTTTTGATCTGGCGGCGGGGTTTCCGCTGCTGACCACCAAGCGGGTGCATCTGAAATCCATCATCCATGAATTGCTGTGGTTCCTGAGCGGCGACACCAATGTTGCTTACCTGCGCGAAAATGGCGTGACGATCTGGGATGAATGGGCGGACGCGCAAGGCGATCTCGGGCCGGTCTATGGCTATCAGTGGCGGTCCTGGCCCACCCCCGATGGCGGGCATGTGGACCAGATCGCCAGACTGATCCATGACATCAAAACCAATCCCAATTCCAGGCGTCTGATGGTCAGCGCATGGAATGTCGCCGATGTGGACCGGATGGCGCTGCCGCCCTGTCATTGCCTGTTTCAGTTTTATGTGGCCGAAGGACGGCTGTCCTGCCAGCTTTACCAGCGCAGCGCGGATATTTTTCTCGGCGTCCCGTTCAACATCGCGTCCTATGCCTTGCTGACGCTGATGGTGGCGCAGGTATGTGATTTGCAGCCCGGTGACTTTGTGCATACATTTGGCGATGCGCATCTATACCTGAACCATATGGAGCAGGCGGAACTGCAATTAACCCGCACGCCGCGCGCTTTGCCGGTAATGAAGCTGAACCCGGCGGTGAAAGATATTTTCAGCTTCCGCTATGAGGATTTCGAACTGGCCGGCTATGACCCCTATCCGCTGATCACAGCAAAGGTGGCGGTGTAAATGCGCATCTCGCTGATCGCAGCCGTGGCGGAAAATGGTGTGATCGGGCGCGAGGGGGGCCTGCCCTGGCGCATTCCCGAAGACCTGAAATTCTTCAAGGCCACGACGCTGGGCAAACCCGTCATCATGGGACGCAAGACCTATGTCTCCATTGGCAAGCCACTACCCGGACGCCTGAACATTGTACTGACCCGCGACCGGACCTGGCATGCGCAAGGGGTAAGCACCGCGCATGGTCTGGATCGCGCCCTGGGCATCGCACAGGAGAGCGGCGCCGACGAAGCCATGATTATCGGCGGCGCGGATATTTATGAAATGGCGCTGCCGCTGGCAGACCGGATTTACCTCACCCGCATCCAGCGGGAATTTGAAGGCGATGCATTATTTCCGGCGCTTGATCCGCAGGACTGGAAGGAAGTCGCGCGTATCGAAAAATCCGCGGGTGACGTGCCGTTCGATTATTGCTTCGTGACGCTGGAGCGGCGGGTTAGCTAAAGCTTCGCCACCTTGCGCAGCGCATCATTGATCCGCGTCTGCCAGCCCGGACCGGTGGCGCGGAAAAAGGCCAGCACATCGGGGTCAAGGCGCAGGCTGATGGACTCTTTTGCGCTGTCCGATTTAGGCCGACCGGGGCGGATAAGCTTACCCCCCTCATAATAATCCGCGCTATCGAACCATTCTTGCGTCAGTTCGGGCGCATCATCCGGATCAATCCATTCGCTTTTGATAACCGGCTTCTTCTTGCCCATGTCCATACCTCATTGAAATGATGCGGTGTCCACCATCGCGGGGTGTCCAGGTAATGACGACAAACCGGCCATCAAGATATCCTGCCGTAATATTGCGCACCTCGCCATAATTGCGCCGCTCATCCAGGCGGGTGTACTGGCTGCCCATAAGCACCTTGCCTGCGCCGGCAAAATCCAGCCCACGCTCCGCCAGTGTCGCCTGACGCTTGGTTTCGTCCCAGGATAGCCGCATTTAATGTATATACAATAATTGTGAAAGTCAATGGATGATGACATATAATCGCATTGGATGTCCTGCCGGTCTCTGGTAGCCTTGCTCAAAATAACAGGGAGGGCGCGGCATGAACGCACTGGCACTGACCACCGATACGCTGAACGATCTGGGCGCGCGCATGTCCGGCTGGCTGGTCAAAAACCCGGCCAGCGGCGAGTATAAACTCGACCGCGAAGTGTTCACCGACGAGGCGCTGTTCGAGCTGGAAATGCGGCACATATTCGAAGGCAACTGGGTGTTCGTCGCCCATGAAAGCCAGTTGGCAAAACCGCATGATTTTCTGACCACCAGCATTGGCCGCCAGCCGGTAGTGCTGACCCGCCAAGCCAATGGCGGGATCGGCGGCTTTATCAATGTCTGTTCGCATCGCGGCGCGCGGGTGTGCCGGGAAAAGCGCGGCAACCAGAAAATTTTTACCTGCGGCTTTCACGGCTGGAGCTATGACAGTGCAGGGGGCCTGGTCAATGTGACCGACGAAAAAGGCGGCGCCTATCCTGCCAGTTTTGATCGCAAGAGTTTTGGTCTTAAACCCATCGCAAAGCTGGAAAATTATCGCGGATTTGTCTTCGCCAGCCTGAACCCGGATGTTGCGCCGCTAACCGAATATCTGGCGGGCGCGCGCGCCTTTATTGATCTGTATACAGATCAATCTCCTGACGGCAGGTTTGAACTGCTGCGCGGGGCCACACACTATACCTACAAAGGCAACTGGAAATTGCAGGTCGAAAATGGCCTGGATGGCTATCATGTGGATTCGGTGCATGCCAATTATGTGATGACCGCCATGCGCAGGACGGCGGGCCTATCCAAAAACGACACCAGGGTGGTTGATCTGTCATCCATTGCGAAGGGCGGGTTTTTTGCCTTTGATCACGGCCATGCCTTGTTATGGCTGGATTATAACAATTATCAGAGCCGTCCAAATTTTGAGCATCGCGAAAAGTTTCTGAAAGAGTTTGGCCCGCAACGCACCCAGTGGATGTGTGAACGCATCCGCAATCTGTTGCTGTTTCCAAATGTGTTTCTGATGGATCAGACCAGCACACAAATCCGCATCATCCGCCCCATTTCGGTGAATGAAACCGAAGTAACAACCTATTGCATTGCGCCTGTAGGCGAAAGCGATGCATCGCGCGCCGTGCGCATTCGTCAGTATGAGGATTTCTTTAACGCCAGCGGCATGGCGACGCCGGACGACCTGACCGAGTTTAATAATTGCCAGATCGGTTTTAGCGCGCGCGCATCGCGCTGGAACGATATGTCGCGCGGCGCCACCCGCTGGACGGAAGGCGTGAATGAACAGGGTCAGATTCTGGGCTTTGACGCCCTTATGACCAGCACCGGCAAAGCGGACGAAGGGCTGTATATCAGCATTCACGAAGACTGGCTGGCCCGTATGCAGAAGGCGCTGGCGGCGGAGCTGGCGGCGGCGCAGTGACCGTTCGGTTTTTTTTGCAAAAAGGCTGTCTATGACATCACCGCCTTTCAAACTTGCGCAGATCGATCATGTCGTGCTGCGGGTCAATGATATGCAGCGCGCGCTTGCGTTTTACTGCGGGGTGCTGGGCTGCACCGAGGAACGCCGGGTAATGCAATTTGGTCTGGTGCAATTACGCGCGGGCGCATCGCTGATTGATCTGATTGATGTCTCCCAACAGCCAGGGAAGCGCGATGGCCGCAATATGGATCATTTCGCATTGACCATCACGCCTTTCAAGGAGGCGGCCATTCGCGCGCATTTGGCCAGCCACGGCGTTGAGACGGGAAAAATTGAGCAGCGTTATGGGGCAATGGGCGTTGGCCCGTCCATTTACATTCACGACCCAGACGGTAATCAGGTGGAACTGAAAGGCCCGCCGTTACCCGGCTAGCAGATTGCGGATAAGAACACGCAATTTTCCTGGCGCCACGGGTTTCTGCAACAGATACATAAAGCGGGTTCCCAGCGCCGCGCGCACTTGCACAAGCGTATCCCCTGTCACGAAAATGACCGGTATATTTTCACCGAGCATGGGTGCAATGCGATCAATGGCGGCGATGCCGGTCTCGCCATCGCGCAGACGGTAATCCGTAATCACAATATCGGGTGTAAAATTATTCCGGGTCAGGCTTTGCGCCGCCTCAATCCCGCTGCGGGCGCAAAGCACCTGCATGCCCCAGACACCAAGCAGTTTTTGCATGGCGTCCAGTGCGGGCGGATCGTCTTCGATCAGCAATACCCGGCAATCTTTTATTTTCCAGCCCGGACTGTCGCCTGCCTCATCATGCCGGGTTTCTTGCTCCACCACACGATTGCCCAGCGGCGCTTCAATGGAAAAGACCGATCCCTTGCCCAGCCATGATCGAACCTTAACAGTATGGCGCAGCAACCGCGCATAGGCACGCACAATTGCCAGGCCCAGGCCCAGCCCCTGGCTGCTGTCCCTGTCGGGTGAACCGATCTGGTAAAACTCATCAAAAATATTGTCCAGTTCATCTTCGCGCATGCCCGCGCCGGTGTCCCATACTTCTATTCTCAACGCCTCGTCAGCCCTGCGGCATCCAAGCAGAATTTTTCCCTGCCCGGAATAGCGCACCGCATTGGCCAGCAGATTGCGCAGAATAGCGTCAAGCAGAATCCGGTCCGTGCGCACCACCGCGCTGCTGGGCACAATAATGAATTCGAGATTTTTTTCCCTGGCGAGGCGCAAAAAATCCCCGCGCAGATCATTGAATATATCTGCAATTCTTACATCCCGCAGATCCGGCACAATGACGCCCGAATCGATCTTGCTGATATCCAGCAACGAACCCAGCAGGCGGTCCATGACCTCCAGCGCGCGTTCACTGTCGTGCAAAATATTCATCGCCATGTCATCGCTCAGCAGATATTCCTGCAACGCCGCATTCAACAGCCTGAGCGCCTGCAACGGCTGCCGCAGGTCATGGCTGGCGGCCGCAAGAAAACGTGATTTGGCCTTGTTTTCCCGCTCTGCCTGCGCACGGGCGGCAACGGCGTCTGCAAGTTCCTGGGTGGGCGTTAACTCCGGCGCCATGATTTAGCCCAGGCTGTTCAGAAATTCACCCATCGCATGATTAAATGCGGCAGGCTGATGAATATTGGCCGCATGTCCGGCATCGGCTATCAACGCCTTGCGGCCATCCGGAATTTTACCGGTCATATAATCTGCCGCGGCCAGATAACCACGGTCTTTTTCGCCGACAAGCACCAGCGCCGGGACCGTGATATGCGGCAGCGAATCAATAATTCGCGCGTCACTCTGCGCCAGCATGCCGCGCGCGCCATGCTCAAGCCCCAGCGCCGTGCGGTGTTTGCCGAGTTGCATTTCCTCACTATGCCCCACCGCAGCAAGGCCCTTTCTGGCAAATGCGCGCGCCTGTTTTTCCGTCGTGACATTCCATTCCGCGCGCGCCGCATCGCTTTTATATCCTGGCCCGGTATTGAACAGCATCAGGGCGCGCACCCGTTGCGGGAATTGCAGATGAAACGCCAGCGACATAAAGCCACCCAGCGAATGCCCGCCGATTACAGCCTTGTCGACACCACAAGCATCCAGAATGGCGGCCATATCCTTCACCGTTCCGTCCATGGTATAAAGCGATGGATCATCCGGGCTGTCGCTTTCGCCATGGCCCAGCATATCCCAGCTAATGATGCGATAGTGCGGCTTAAACGCAGCGATCTGCCCGGCCCACATGGTGCTGGTCGCGCTGAAACCATGGCTTAGCAATATTGGCGGCCCCTGGCCATCAATGCTGTAAAAAATCTTCGCGCCGCCCCGTTTGATATAAGGCATGGGTATGTTGCTCCTCTGTCCTGCCGCACTTTCAGGTTGATCGCCCGTGGACTATTCAATAGAATTATCTTGTCCAACGCATATTAACGGGTTAAGCCCCGTTGGGATATTAGTGATTTTCTGATATTGTCGTGTGATTCTGACGATATCCGGGATCATTCCAATAGCAGGCTGTAGGGGGAAACAAGGTGCAATCAGTTTCGTGCAATCCGGCGTTCGCTGGCCGGTCTTCGCTTCGTGCAAAGCTTGCGGTCACGGTTATCGGGCTTGGCCTGACATTTCCCGCTTTTGCGAATGCAGCCCCCTGCGTGGCGTCCGATGAACTGCCCCCCCTGCAGGTGCGCATGTTACAGACCGAACTGATGGTGGCGGCGCTTACCTGTAATCAGCGTACGGATTATAATTCGTTCATTACCCGCTTCCAGCCGCAACTTTCTTCACAAGGCAAATCGCTGCAATCATTCTTCAAGCAGAAATATGGCTCTGGTTCGGCCAGGGCGTTGAATGGTTTTGTGACGCGCATCGCCAATGAATCATCGCGCCGCGGCATGGTGCAACGCGGGCAGTTCTGCCGTAATGCGGCCGGCATTCATACCGAAAGCAAAAAAATTGCGCCAACCGGCTTGCCTGCCTTTGCGCAAACACAGCAGTTTGCCAGCCTGCATGGTATTACCCCATGCCCCGTCAAGGTTGCCGCCAAGTAATTTCAGATCAGAGAATCACAAACGCCTGACCCAGCCAGCGCCAGCGTCCATCGCGCTCCGGCCAGAACGCGCCATAAATTCCCTTTCAACTTTTCCCATGCAATCATTGGAATCGGCTTTCACTCTCTGTATGTTGGCCCCAAGGCTAATTCCTAACAGTAACGCAATGATGAAAGCGAGGCGGTAATATGGCCAACATATTGAATGACCAGGGACTGGATCTTCTGTTCCGTACGGCGCGCACCCATAACGGCTGGAGCGCAGGCGGGGAGGTCAGCGATGCGCAACTCCGCGCTATTTATGACATATTGAAATTTGGGCCGACCAGCGCCAATTGCTCTCCCGCGCGGATCCTGTTTTTCCGCACCCCGGCTGGCAAGGAACGCCTGCGCCCGTTCCTGAGTGAGGGCAATCTGGCCAAGACCATGGCCGCGCCCGTATGCGCCCTGATTGCCCATGATGTTGAATTTTATGAGCACTTACCCAAGTTGTTCCCGCATGATCTGACCGCCAAGACCTGGTTCAACTGGAGTGCGGCACATGCCGAAACCACTGCGTTCCGCAATGGCACCCTGCAGGGGGCCTATCTGATGATGGCGGCGCGGGCGATCGGGCTGGATATCGGGGCCATGTCCGGCTTTGACAATGCAGCACTCGACAAGGAGTTTTTCCCGGACGGCAAGGTCAAGTCAAATTTCCTGTGCAATATTGGCAGGGGGGATGAAAGCCTGCTTTTCCCGCGCCATCCCAAATTCAGCTTTGACGAGGTGTGCAAGATTCTCTGATGCGCATCCTGGCGCTGGATACCTGTCTTGCCGCCTGTTCGGTTGCGATCTGGCAGGACGGCGTGGTGCTGGCGCGGGACTGGCAACCCATGCAGCGCGGTCATGCCGAGGCGCTGCTGCCCATGCTGGAAAATGTAAGGGCGCAAGCCGGGCTGGACTATGCCGCCCTTGACCGGCTGGCGGTTAGCGTCGGTCCCGGCAGTTTTGCCGGGGTGCGCGTGGGACTTGCCGCCGCGCGGGGCATTTGCGTTGCACGCAGCCTGCCGCTGGTGGGGGTGAATACGCTGGAACTGATGGCTGCTGCGATACAGGGGGACGCACCCATTGGCGTAGCCCTGGATGCGCGCAATGATCAGGTCTATTTCCAGGCCTTTGCGAAGGGAGCGGCCTTGTGTCCGCCCGCACTGCTGGCCCTTGCCGTGGCCGCAGCTTCTGTCCGTGAATTAGGGGACGCATTGCAGCTTGTTGGCAATGGCGCAGCGATGCTTGCCATGCACTGTGCCGGCACGGTGGTCCATACCAGTCATCCCGGTTTACTGCCCGACGCAGCGCTGTTGGCGGGACTGGCGGCCAGGCGCGAGGCCTGTCCCGGAGACCAGGTCGCACCGCTCTATCTGCGCGCGCCCGATGCAAAACTGCCTGCAGCGCCCATATGATCTGGGGCGGCGTCGATATTGTCCGGGCTGGCGCGGCGGCGCTGGAAATACTGGAAAGCCTGCACGGGGCCTGCTTTGCTATGGGCTGGGATGCGCTCGCCATTGCCCGGCTTCTGGCCATGCCGGGAGCCACCGGAACCATTGCGGTGATCCGCCCGGCGGCGGAACAGGACGCAACCCCCGCCGGGTTCCTGCTGGGCCGCGAGGCCGGGGGCGAGGCTGAAATTATCTCAACCGGCGTCTTGCCCGGTTTTCGCGGGCGCGGCCTGGGGGGCGCACTGGTTTCAGAATTTACCGCCCGCATGCAACAGCGTGGCGCAGAGGCGGTATTTCTGGAAGTCGCGGTGGATAATGACGCCGCATTGTCGCTGTATAAACGTCTGGGATTTGTATCTGTTGGCCTGCGCAAGGCCTATTATGAACCAGCGCCGGATAAACGCGCCGCAGGCCCCACCGATGCCATTGTGATGCGCCGCAATTTATAGCTGATGCCGCAACCGCATTAATCCGTTATAATGGCGCTGTTGACGGATAGTTTTTTACGCGAATGAGGCGGTCATGGTTGCACCCATCGAAGATCTTTGTGAACAGCGCGGCATGCGCATGACGGACCAGCGCCGGATCATTGCGCGCGTGCTGTCCAGTTCCGATGATCATCCCGATGTGGAGGAAGTGTACCGGCGCGCCGCCGCCAAGGATTCAAATATCAGCATCGCCACCGTCTATCGCACCGTGCGCCTGTTCGAAGAGGCCGGCATTCTGGAACGCCACGAATTTGGCGATGGCCGCGCGCGCTATGAACAGGTGACCGACACCCATCACGACCATCTGATCAACATCCAGACCCGCGAAGTAATCGAGTTTACCGACAAGCAGATCGAAGAATTACAGCGCGTGATCGCGCAGCAGTTGGGCTATCGGCTGGTCGGCCACCGGCTGGAACTGTATTGCGTGCCGCTTGATATGGGTAAAGCGTAAGCGTGAACAATCTCTCTGTCCGCTAAACCGCTGTCGCCTCATAGGGGACGCCAAGGCGGATAGAGATGGCATTTGCCGACACCTTAAAACGTTCCGCCAATTTCTGAATGTCCGTGATCCCATCATCTATAAGCGGATAAATTAAATGAAACGGCATCAGAATGTCCGCCGCCTGCCGGTTCGCCTGCGCTTCAATGTTATTGCTTAGCTTGGAGCGGTATAGCGCGTCATCCACAACCCCGTCACCAATGAGGTCACGATGCAGAATGAAATGGGCCATTTCATGGGCAATCGTAAACCTGCGCCTGTTCTCATGGTGTTTTGCGTTGACATAAATATTATAATGCTCGGGATTATCTGGAGCTTTCCTGATCATCCCTGATAAATCGTCCGGCCAATTATTTGCGCGGAATATAGAAAGATCCAGATCACGCGCAATCGCAATCAAATCAACAGGTGGCTTGACCTGGTGTTTTAGTATGATTGCGAGTTGTTCATTAAGCGTTGCCATTGCTATCTCTCTCTCGTTCGACTTCAGTTACGTCAATTATGTCAACGTTACCAGCTTCTATCGGTTTTGATACACCGCTGGGCTCCTGCAAGCCCGCCACATTTGACGAAAGTGTATTTATATGTTTAGCCGTAACTTCCCTCGCTACACGATCCGCAACTGTTTCTGCAACGTCACGAGCAACCCTATCGGCAATGTTCGTTGCATGGGTCTCCGCCCGACTTTCGACATACCCAAATCCTATCAGGGCCATAGCGGCCAGCAAAATTCCCAAAACCGTCAACAACAGAGAGATAGCATCCAACCGGCCAATTTCCATAGCCACATGAAGCGCATCGCGATATTTAGGGTATGCTGTTACCTCCCCGTCATAATTCGCAAATGGCACAATAATCAAAAATATGATGATATTTGCCATGCCAATGAGCCCAAGCAGGAAGGCTATAATTTTATTCCACACAGATTTCTTACCCGCGATATTCTTGAAACCGGCGGAATCGTAACCGCTAATCGATGCCGGGCACAACTATAATGATATGATGCTTCAGGCGGCTAAGGGCCTTTACCGCTTTTGCAGGCGCCAGCGTTCCACGATTTCGTCGATGAAACTGATATCGGCATCTTCTGTAAGCCAGGCTTTTGAAAATGCTGCGGTATCCGATGCCGGGCGTCTTTCGGGCGCCAGATCGTCAAAGCGCATGCGCATCGGGATGGTTACGCCGTCGCCGACAATGATGGCTTCCTGTTGCGCCAGTGATGGCAGCGCCTGCAACAGGCCGCCGGCACTTTCCGGCAGCGCATTGGCGACAAATTCCTGATCGCGGATATTGCTCATGCGCAAGGCAATCATGGTGTTGCACTGGGACAGCGCGCTGGTCGACAGTTCCGCCGGACGCTGGCTGACCAGGCACAGGCCCACGCCATATTTGCGGCCTTCCTTGGCGATGCGCGAAATGGCTTTTTTGCTGGGGCCGAAATGGGTTTCCTCGTCGCGCGGGACATAGCGGTGCGCCTCTTCGCAGACCAGCAGCACCGGGGCCTGACGTGCGCGGTCGTGGCTGGCCCAGACGGAAAAATCAAATATCATGCGCGCCAGCACCGACACCACCACATCCACAACTTCCGATGGAATGCCGGAAATATCGACAATGCTGACGGGCTTGCCCGCTACGGGAATGCGCAGAATGCGGGACAATATCCGGCCCATGCTGTCATCCACCAGAAGCCTCGAAAACATGAAAGAGAAGCGGCGGTCAATTCGCAGGCTTTCGATTTTGGACTTCAGGCGCAAAAAGGAAACAACTTCTTCCGTGCGTTCCAGTTTTCCCATGGCGTCATCGAAAAGCTTGATCAGGTCACCAAGCCGGTAGGGAACGGGCGTGTCCACAGTAATGTGGTCACTGCGTTCGCCCTTGCGCAAAAACATTTTTTTGGCTTCGATGACGCCGGTTTTCAGAATTTCGATTTCCGGATAGGCGCGTTCCTGGTTTTGACCGATCACCACTTCGACCAGTTCTTCAAAATTCAGCAGCCAGTAGGGCAGTTGCAGATTGCTGAGATGAATGGCCTCCGCCCTCTCGCCAAAGGCGGCGGCATATTCATTATGCGGATCAATCAGCACAATATGGCCATTGGGGTTCTGATCCAGTATGGCGTGCAGCACCAGCGATACGACACAGCTTTTGCCGGAACCCGTGGTGCCCAGCACTGCAAAATGTTTGGCCAGCAATTCATCGGTTACGGCAAAGGCCGGGATCGAGCGGTCCTGATGAATGCTGCCAAGCCGCGCAATGGCGACATCCGGCGGCGCATACACCATGGCCAGATCGCGGGCGTCCGCCGTCATCACCTGTGTGTCAAAATGCGGATAATAGGTCACGCCGCGACGAAAGCCGCCATGCCTGCCTTTTTCGCCGGTCAGAATTTCTCCGAGCAACTGAATTTCAATCATGCGCGCCTCGGCGCCCGTGCCGATCAGCGTGTAACCGCCGCCGCTCATGCTCTGCACCATGCCATAGACGGTGGATAAATCACCGGGCATGGCAACCAGGGCGCCGATGGAAATATTCGCCTGACGGCTGGCGCCGGGCGCATTCAAAATCGCAGTGACATTGGCGCCCCGGATGGCGGTGATGGCGCCGATCTGCACCCGGACCGCGCAGGTTTCCACCGCCTGACCCGCCATTGCGGGCGGTGAGGATGGCGTATGTGTCCGGGGGTCCGGTACCTGGTTCATGATGGCTGCGCTTTCTCTTAATAACCCGCCGTAAAATTTTGACGTGTCAACAGAAGGGCAGTTTCGCACCATGCGATTACCAGAGGGTAAATTCCTGCGTTTGATTCAGTAAGGTTAAAAAAGTTTAAGCTTTGTTGCGTGCTTATGATTATTTCTTGCGGCTGGCCTTTTCTGCAATACCGGAAACGCCTTCGCGGCTGGCCAGCACAGCGCAGACATCGCCCAGTGACACACCTGACGCCTGCAACAGCACCAGCAGGTGATACAAAACATCGGCGGCTTCGGCGGCGATTTCGGTTGTATCCCCTCCCACGGCGGCAAGGGCCAGTTCAACGGCTTCTTCGGCCAGTTTTTTTGCCGGCAGGTGCGGCGCCGCCGCCAGTAATTTTGACGTGTAGGAACTATCCGCCCCGGTTCCGGCGCGGTCCTTGATCACATCTGAGAGGCGTACAAGAATTTCCAGCGCTTTGGCGTCACTTGAGTTTTCCCCGGCTGTTTTTTTCATAGCCGCACCGCAATTCCGGCATCCGCCATATGGCGTTTGGCCTGTTGAATGGAAAATTCGCCAAAGTGAAAAATTGACGCCGCCAGCACGGCGCTGGCATGGCCCTCGATCACCCCCTGTGTCAAGTGATCGAGCGTTCCCACGCCGCCGCTGGCGATCACCGGCACCGTGACAGAATCGCTGATCGTGCGGGTAAGCGCCAGATCAAAGCCCGCGCGCGATCCATCGCGGTCCATCGAGGTCAGCAGAATTTCGCCCGCCCCCAACGCCACAACTTCGCGCGCATAGTCAACCGCATCAATACCCGTGGCGGTACGCCCGCCATGGGTCCAGATTTCCCACTTGCCGGGTCCCGCCTGCTTGGCGTCAATCGCCACGACGATGCACTGGCTGCCGAATTTTTCCGCCGCCTCTTTCACCAGTTCGCGGCGCGACACCGCCGCCGTGTTGATGGCAACCTTGTCGGCGCCCGCCAGCAGCAGATTGCGCACATCTTCAACCTTGCGCACGCCACCCCCCACCGTCAGCGGCATGAAACATTGCGAAGCGGTGCGCGCCACAATGTCATAGAGCGTGTCGCGCGCCTCATGCGAGGCGGTGATGTCCAGAAAGCATAATTCGTCCGCGCCTTCGGCGTCATAGCGCCGGGCCTGTTCCACCGGATCGCCCGCATCCACCAGATTGACGAAGGAAATACCCTTGACGACGCGGCCCTTGTCCACGTCCAGACAGGGAATGATGCGCACCTTCAGCATGCCAGCACCTTTAGCGCCGCGGCCGGATCCAGCCGCCCGTCATACAGCGCACGGCCAGAGATAACCCCTTCTATGCCGGGGCAGCGCGCCGCCTTCAGGGCTTCGAGATCGGCCAGCGAGGACACGCCGCCACTGGCGATGACAGGGATTTTCACCGCCCCGGCCAGCGCCACAGTGGCCGCAATATTCGGCCCCCCCATCGCGCCGTCGCGTTCAATATCCGTATAGATCAGCGCCGCCGCGCCCGCATCTTCAAAGCGCGCCGCCAGTTCATGCACCGGAATTTCGGTGGCTTGCGCCCAGCCCGCCACCGCCACTTTGCCGTCGCGCGCATCAATGCCCAGCGCAACCCGCCCCGGAAATGCACGGCAGGCCGCCCGCACCAATCCGGGATCGCGCACCGCTGCCGTGCCCAGAATGACACGGCGCACCCCCCGCGCCAGCCAGTCTTCAATCGTCGCCATATCGCGGATGCCGCCGCCAAGCTGCACCGGAATTTTGACCGCAGCCAAAATTGCCGAGACGCTATCGCCGTTCACCGGCTTTCCGGCAAAGGCGCCATTCAGGTCCACCAGATGCAGCCAGGAAAAACCCTGGCTTTCAAAGGTGCGGGCCTGCGCCGCGGGATCATCATTGAAAGTTGTGGCGGCATTCATATCGCCGCGCAACAGGCGCACACATACGCCGTCTTTCAAATCTATGGCGGGAAACAAAATCATTTCGAAGCGCTGCCCTCATCAAGATTTTTACTATAGTAATAGCCGCTGATATAGCGGCCATTGATACGCGCATAACGCGACTTGGTTCCCCATCGTGCAAACCCATGCGCTTCGAACAGTTTGATCGCAACCGTGCGGTCTGAACGCACATCCAGATCAAGTGTCGTATAGCCGCGCGTACGCGCCACTTCTTCCAGCCCCTGCAACAGCCCGCGCGCCAAGCCATTGCCCCGCGCCCAGGGCGCGACAATGAATGTCGTCAATTGCGCGCCAAACGCACCGGATTCGTTGTTCAAGGAAGGACGCAATAATTGCGACGTGCCGACAACCCGGCCATCCAGCCTGGCAATGAACAGGCTGCGTTCCGGCACCAGCATGACGCCATTCCAGTAATTTTCCAGAACCCGCACAGGCGGCGGTTTAACCCACAAAAAGCCATCGCCATCGGTAATCGCATGAAGGGTCAGCTCGCACAGTTCCGCCAGATCGTTGCCGGTAAAGCTTTCGATTTCCTCGATGCGGGTTGCTTTCAGATCGCTGCCGCCGTCTGACTTTTGTGTTTCCGGCATATATATTTGCTCCGTTCACAGACTTTTTCTATCAGGGTTTCCAGCGCAGAAAATTCGCCAGCAACTGCAATCCGGGCGCCTGGCTTTTTTCCGGGTGAAATTGCACCCCCAGCATATTGCCGCGGCCAATGGCGGCCACGACCTGCCCGCCATATTCGGTTGCCGCCAGAACATCGCCCGGATGGCTGGCGATAAACTGATACGAATGCAGAAAATAACAATCGCGCGCATCCATTCCCGACAGCACCGGATGCGACACGCCGGACCCCTGCAGCGCCAGCGTGTTCCAGCCCATATGCGGAATTTTCAGTTGGTCGCCTGAGTTGGTCCCCCGAACCTTCGGGGAACCTTCAGGCATATCCGGATTGCCGGGCGTCATGGCGCGCACTTCACCTTCAATCCAGCCAAGCCCCTGATGTACGCCATGTTCAAGACCGCGATCCGCCATCAACTGCATGCCGACACAGATACCCAGAAATGGACGGCGTTTTTCACGCACAGCATCACGCAGCGCATCGTGCATGCCCGCCACCGCCTGCAAGCCGCGCGCGCAATCGCCAAACGCGCCGACACCTGGCAGTACTATATAATCTGCGCCCTGCACGGTTGCTGGATCATCGCTGACGCTGACCTGCCCGCGCCAGCCGCTGTCCGCACCCGCGCGTTCAAACGCTTTCGCCACCGAGCGCAGATTGCCCGAGCCATAATTGATAATAACCAGTTTCACCGGCGCGGGTCCGGCGCCATGAAGCCCCAGCCGGGTGTGGCGCCGCGCCGTTCAAATCCGGGCGTGAACACAGACGGCTGTCCGGGCGTTTGCACCTGAGGCATGGCTGATCTGCCTGCAAAATAGCGCGCCTCGGCCAGCGGCAGATTTTTTTCCGCCACGCTCGCCACATGACGATAGCCGGATCGTTGCAGATACCAGCGGCGCAACCCGTTGGCCTCGAACGCCACGACCAGCCCAAATCCAAAGCCAATGATTGCAGCGGGGGCCTCGTTCGCACCAAACATCTGACCCAGCAAGGCAACCACTGCGGACAGCCCGGCATAGCCCGCCGCCGCCAGCCACATGCGGTGATACAACATCCATGGCAACGGCACGATCATCGCGGGCCAGCTAAAACCTTCCTTCAGGAAAATCACGCTGCGCGGATCATCAAGCCTGACGGGCCCGCTGGCCGGTTCGAATATTGAATAGATCTGCATTACAGGCTGCCGCTTAATGTACCTTTGGTGGAAGGGGCGGTGGCGTCACTGCGCGGGTCAATCTCCACCGCCGCCCGCAACGCCCGCGCCAGTCCCTTATAGCAGGATTCCACAATATGGTGATTGTTCTCGCCATAGCGGTTTTCCACATGCAGGGTTGCGCCCGCAGCAAAGGCAAAAGCCTGAAACCATTCCTTGAACAATTCGGTATCCATTTCCCCCAGCTTGGGTTTTGAAAACGCCACTTTCCACACCAGATAGGGCCGGTTGGACAAATCCAGCGCCACCTGGGTGCAAGTTTCATCCATGGGAATCACAGCAGCGCCATAGCGCCGGATCCCGATACGCGCGCCCAGCGCCTGGGCCACCGCCTCGCCAATGGCGATGCCGGTGTCTTCCGTCGTGTGGTGATAATCAATGTGCAGATCGCCGCTGGCCTGCACATCCAGATCAATCAGCGAATGCCTTGAGAGCTGTTCCAGCATATGATCCAGAAAGCCAATGCCGGTGGCAATCGTGTAAACACCGGTCCCGTCCAGATTGACGGTCACAGATATCTGGGTTTCCCTGGTCTTGCGGGCAACAGTTGCGGTGCGCATGGTCCCCTCCTGAGGGCTTGATGGATGCGGCGTCCTTTTAGCAGGAGTTGGAAGCTATTGTACAATGCCGCTTGCATGTTTATGTCAATTCAGCATTAACGAACTGGTTTATTTCCCATATGACCCACCCCACACAAGCCGACCCCACCGGCTGGCACGGCACCACCATCCTGTCGGTGCGCAAAGGCGGCCTGGTCGCCATTGCCGGTGACGGCCAGGTAACCCTTGGAAATATCGTCATAAAAGCCAATGCCCGCAAGGTGCGCCCGCTCGGCGCTGGTGACGTCATTGCCGGTTTTGCAGGCGCCACCGCCGACGCCATGACCTTGTTTGAGCGGCTGGAAGGCAAACTGGAGCAATTTCCCGGGCAATTGACCCGCGCCGCCGTGGAAATGGCCAAGGACTGGCGCACCGACCGCTATTTACGCCGCCTGGAAGCCATGATGATCGTCGCAGATAAGGATGTCAGTCTGGTGCTGACCGGCACCGGGGACGTTCTGGAGCCGGAACGAGGTCTTGTCGGCATCGGATCCGGCGGGGCCTATGCCCAGGCGGCGGCGCTGGCGCTGATTGATATGGATCTGCCGGCCGAGGAGATTGTGCGCCGATCCATGGCCATTGCCGCACAAATATGTATATACACCAATAACTCTGTCACTCTTGAAATTTTACCCAAACAGGCCGGGAAATAGACATGGACGCCCTCAGCATTGAACCCGGAACCGCCTTTACCCCGCGCGAGATCGTCTCGGAGCTGGACCGCTATATTGTCGGCCAGCATGACGCCAAGCGCGCCGTGGCCATTGCCCTGCGCAACCGCTGGCGGCGCCAGCAACTGCCGTCCGAGCTGCGCGAGGAAGTGCTGCCGAAAAATATTCTGATGATCGGGCCGACCGGTGTCGGCAAGACCGAAATTTCACGCCGTCTGGCCAAACTGGCGCAGGCCCCGTTCATCAAGATCGAGGCCACCAAATTCACCGAGGTCGGCTATGTTGGCCGCGATGTCGAACAGATCATCCGCGATCTGGTGGAAATCGCCATTGGCATGGTGCGCACCCGCAAGCGCAAGGAGGTGGAGGCCCGCGCCCATCTGGCCGCCGAGGAACGGGTGCTGGACGGGCTGGTAGGAGAAAACGCCAGCACCGCGACGCGCGAAAGTTTCCGCAAGCGGCTGCATGCGGGCGATCTGGACGACAAGGAAATCGCCATTCGCGTGAGTGGCGGCGCTGGCGGCTTTCCAAGCTTTGAAATTCCCGGCATGCCCGGCGCCAATATCGGCATGATCAATATTGGCGACATGCTGGGCAAGGCCATGGGCGGCGGCCAGACCACGCAAAAGCGCATGCTGGTGAAAGATTCCTATGCCGTTCTGATCGCCGAGGAAAGCGACAAGCTGCTGGATCAGGATCAACTGACCCGCGAGGCCGTGCATGCCGTTGAAAATAACGGCATCGTGTTTCTGGATGAGATCGATAAAATCTGCGCGCGGTCCGAACGTCAGGGTGCGGATGTTTCGCGCGAAGGCGTCCAGCGCGATCTGCTGCCGCTGATCGAGGGTACCACCGTCAGCACCAAACACGGCCCGGTGCGCACCGAGCATATTCTGTTCATTGCCTCGGGCGCGTTTCACATCGCCAAGCCATCCGACCTGCTGCCGGAATTGCAGGGCCGCCTGCCGATCCGGGTGGAACTGAAACCGCTCAGCCGCGAGGATATCCGCCGCATCCTGACCGAGCCGGAAGCCAGCCTGATCAAACAATATATCGCGCTGCTTAAAACCGAACAGGTGGCGCTAAGCTTCAGCGAAGACGGCATCGACGCCATCGCCGACATTGCTGTCGAGATCAACAGCAATGTCGAAAATATCGGCGCGCGCCGCCTGCACACGGTGATGGAGCGCATTCTCGATGAAATCAGTTTCAGCGCCACCGACCGGGGCGGCGAAAGTGTGACCATCGACGCCGCCTATGTCGAAAAACACATCGGCGATCTGGCCCGCAACCGGGATTTGTCGAAGTTTATTTTGTAGGGGTAGCTCGGGCGATGAAATCCAACTAGAGTTGGTATTCATGTTGATAGGGATTTAAATGGCCAAATGCCGGACAATTATTTAGCCATACTCAAACAAATGGTGGATTTGATCGGCCATATGGCTTGGCCGGGAGCAACAATAATATTATTGTTGCTTATTCGGTCGCAGGTTTGCTTGCTACTTACTACTCTGTCTGATCGCATTAAAAACCCGCATAGCAGTTTTAGTATCGGGCCAAAGGGGATTGAAGTTAGTCCTGTTATTACCCATTTAGTCGGGGAAATACCGGATACATTAAAGAGATTGAACGATAAACTTAAATCAGACCCTTCATTTAGGATTCAGTTAACTTTATGGTTGGCAGTTACAGAAAGTACCAATTTAACAGTAACATCATTTCTCGATGGCGCGGAGTATGAAGATTTACGTAAAAAAGCAGTTCTGCACTTTAAATTATAGCTGTCTTCGATGAAGGAGTGAAATTATGAGTTATCCTCCCCAACGCTTAACTAACATTCCGGTTGAGCGCGTTAACGAAATCGTGGACTCTTTTCGTCTTGATGGCGCAATAAAGATTACGCAGCAGCCCATGCCTGATGGCACCTGGGTGGTGACGGCGGAATTTGCCACTGATCCGGCTGAGCACACTGCCTGGCAAAAGGCCGCTGCCATGCAAAGCATGGCCTAAACCCCCTACCCCCGCTCCCGCCGCAAATACACATAGAGCGCGCCGCTGCCGCCGTGTTTGGGTTGGGCGGGGGAGAATGCGACGACATAGGGAGTGAGGTCCGGAGCTGATAGCCAGGAGGGGACCAGATCGAACAGCACGCCTTTGCGTTCAGAGATGATATATCGTCCGCCTTCGGAATGTTCATCCTCCGGCTGATTTTTCAGGGATCGTCCCTTGCCGGTAATCACCAGCACACAGCGTTTGCCATAGCCATGATTGCGGCGGATAAAATCCACCAGCTCGCGTTGCGCGGTGTCCTGGCGATGGCCGTGCAGATCAAGACGGGCTTCTATTTCCATTTTACCCCTGATCAGGCGTTCCGCGTTTTTTCCATCCATGGCGCTGGTGGCCGCGCGGTTTTTCGCGTGGATTGGGGGAGCGGGGCGATCCTCGATCGGGGGATGGGTAATTGGCCGGATTAAAATTGGCTTCTTGCGCGGCTGCGTTAAAATTTCGGGAATGCCCGGGCGTTTGCGCAGTGGTTTGGCGTCCGCGACGGTTTTGGCGAACAATTCGGTTTCGTCATCTTTCAGCGGGCGGGGTTTGCGGGGCGGTCTATTCATCGCCATCCACCACAATCACATGCAGGCGCTTTGGCCCATGCGCGCCCATATACATGGTCTGGGCGATATCGGCGGTGCGCGACGGGCCGGTGATCAGATTGACGGTGCGCGGCATTTTCCCATTGCCCGCCTGACGCAACCGCGCCCAGCCGTCTTCCAGCGCGCCCACAATATCGGCGGCGCGCAGCACAATGATATGGGTGGGCGGCAGGAAATTCAGCCCGCTGGCGGCTATAGGCCCGGAGGTCAACATCAGCGTTGCGGTTTCGGCAATGCCACACAGCGCCACCGACACGCCAACGCCATCGGTTTCCATAACCGCGCCCGTCGCCGGATTAAAATGCGCAATGGCGTTCCATGGCATGGTGGCAAACCAGTGGTCACCCGACAGGCGCACCGGCCCTCTGATGCCACCCGAAGCCATATAATCGCCAATGGCGGTGGGCACATCTTGCGCTGTCGCAACTGCCGCAATGCTCGCCTGGGTTTTGACAACGAAATTTTGAAATTGCGTGCGCAGGGCGTCGCCCTGAAGCTGCCCGCGCGCCGGAATCAGATTACGGGCGCGGGCACTAATGCGCGACGCGACCGCATGTTCATCTGACACGGCGCGACGCGCCATGAGGGACGCGCGAATTCTGCCAATAATGGCGATGCGCTGCTGGCTCATGCTTTTGGTTTCCCGCGCCGCGCCCACTGCGCCATAAAACTTTCACCCTGCGGTGCGGGAAAATCCCGCGTCCGGGTCCAGCCGCCCGCCAGCGGCAACCAGTGAAACCGCCCGCGTCCGCGCGCCAGTAATTTCAGCACGGCCAAACCCATGCCACCAAGACGGTGATACAGTTCCGGCCGCAGCGAAACCCAGGACCAGAGCGCCAGCCACAGCCGTTCACGCACCGGCGTTATGCGTGTGGCATGCGCCTCAGTACGTAAGTCCCGCATCAGCCTGGGAAGTGGAATGCGCATCGGACACACAGCTTCACACTTGCCACAAAAAGTCGAGGCGAAGGGCAGCGCCTGCGCGCGTTCCAGGCCGGTCAGATTCGGCGTCAGCACCGAACCCATCGGCCCCATATAGGTGGCGCCGTAAGCATGCCCGCCCGCCGCCATATAGACCGGGCAATTATTCATGCAGGCCCCACAGCGGATGCAACGCAGAATATCGCGCTGAGTGCCGCCCAGCAGTTCACTGCGCCCATTGTCCAGAAGCACGACATGAAACTGTTCGGGGCCATCGGCATCGGCCTTACGCTTTGGCCCCGTCGAAAATGTGGTGTATACGGACATTTCCTGCCCGGTGGCGGAACGCGCCAGAACGCGCAGCAAAGTGGCGGCGTCTTCCAGCGTCGGCACGATCTTTTCGATGCTGGCGATAACAATATGCATGCGCGGAAAAATCTGCGTCATGTCGCCATTGCCTTCATTGGTGACAATTACCGTGCTGCCGGTTTCGGCAATCAGGAAGTTCGCGCCGGTAATGCCCACATCGGCTTGCAGATATTGCTGACGCAAAATCGCGCGCGCCTCGCCCACCAGCGCCTCGCCTTCCGTTTGGCGTTCGGCAAAACCCAGCGCCGGATGATGCGCATGAAAGAGGTCCGACACCTGATCTTTGGTTTTGTGCAATGCGGGGCCGATAATGTGGCTGGGGGGTTCATCCGCCAACTGAATAATATATTCGCCCAGATCGGTTTCCACCGGACGAATGCCGTTCGCTTCGAGAAACGGGTTCAGGCCGATTTCCTCGGCCACCATGCTTTTGCCCTTGGTCACCATTTTGGCATTGACCGAACGGCACAGTTTCAGAATGATCTGGCGCGCCTCATCTGCATCCTCGCACCAGTGCACCATGCCGCCGCTGGCGAAGACCTGCGCCTCAAAGCGTTCCAGATAGATATCCAGATGATCGAGCACATGGTCCTTGATGGCGGCGGCCTGATCGCACAGCGCGTCAAATTCCGGCAGCCCCTCGATTGCCTTGCGGCGCTTGACGCCAAAGCCCGTCTGGGCCGCGCCAAGGGCGGCCTGCAAATCCGCATCCAGCAATGCTTCCCTGGCGTTATCGTTAAAGGCGGCGGGGCGGCGCTGCATTTATTTCTCAGGCTCCGCAATCGCAGGGGCGCTTACATCGCCCACCAATATTTCGGCCACATGACGGAATTGCAATGGCAGGCCACGGCGCGCGGCGCGCCCGGCCAGATGCATCAGGCAGCCCAGATCGCCGCCGGTGACAGTGGCCGCGCCGGTGGCGGAAAGCTTATCCAGTTTCTTGTCCGCTATCGCTGTCGAGACATCAGTATATTTCACGCAGAATGTGCCGCCGAATCCGCAGCAGGTTTCGCCATCGCCATTTTCGAGTACCGGTGATTGCAGCAGCGCGCGCGGCTGCGCCTGAATGCCCAATTCCCGAAACCCGGAACAGGCGTCGTGATAAGTGATGTTCTCAACCGTCACGGCAGCAGGTTTATACCGCATCACATCATGCAAAAACTGGGTCAGCTCAAAAGTTTTCGCGGCCAGCGTTCTGGCCTGCGCCGCCAATGCCGCGTCACCGGCCAGAAATTGCGGATAGTGACGCTTGATCATCGCCGCGCAGGAACCGCTGGGAACCACCACATAATCATAGTCAATCAGTGTACGAATGGTTTGCGCAGCCAATGCCGCCGCGCTTTTTTTATCACCTGAATTATAGGCCGGCTGCCCGCAACAGGTTTGCGCGGCAGGTACGGCAACCGCGCATCCCGCATCTTCCAGCAAACGCACCGCTGCAAACGCCGCCGATGGACGGAACAGATCGGCCAGACAGGTGACGAACAGGGCAATGTTCGGATTAACGGGCGGCATGTTTTAGTTTATCTCCCCAACGGCCTGTTCCGCGACAGCGCGCGGCAGCAATATAAACATACGCCCGTCGCTGTTCATGCGTCCGGCATTTTGCGCCGCCTGTTCGCCAAAGCCCCAGAACACATCGCCGCGCACGGGGCCACGAATGGCGCCGCCGGTATCCTGGGCCACCATCAGGCGCTGCAACGCATCGCCACCGGGCGTCACGCTGTCCAGCCAGACCGGAACCCCAAGCGCGTGAAAATCCGGATCGACCGCCAGGCTGCGCCCCGGCGTCAGCGGCACATTCTGCGCGCCGGGCGGGCCAAGTGCGGGATCGCCGCCCTCCAGCACCTGAAAAAATACATAGGATGGATTGGCCGCCAGCACCGCATCACGCTCGGTGGGATGCGCGGCAAGCCAGGCGCGGATCGACTGCATGGAAATATCCTCGCGCCGGATCGCACCCGACTGAACCAGATTTTTTCCGATCGCCACATAGGGATGCCCGTTCTGCCCGGCATAGCCCAGCCGGATGACCCTGCCATCGTCCAGCCGCACCCGCCCCGAACCCTGAATATGCAGAAAGAACGCATCGACCGGATCATCCACATAGAGCAGTTCCAGTTTTTCGCGGTTTAGCGCCCCGGCCACAATTTCGGCGCGTGCCTGCAAAGGCCGTAATTTGCCATCCTTCACACGCCCCGCAATACGCTGGCCGCGCCATTGCGGATTAAACTCCCCCAGATTGACAGCAACCAGATTTTCGGGCGCGCGCAGCAGCGCCACCTGATAGGCCCCCTGTTTGCGCAGGCTGCCGCGCAATTCAGGTTCATAATAGCCGGTGAATTTGCCCTGATCGCGGCGGCCATTGCGCACTGCCATGGGCACGAATGCCTGCTCAAGAAAATTGCGCAGTTGCGCATCGGAGATATTTTCGGGCAACGCCCCGGCCCGGTGGCACATCGCCGCCCAATCCGCCGCCTTGCCAAAACGGCCCTTTGGCCCCACAGGCTTATCCGGCTTTTGCGCCAGAAAAACCCGGCAGGAGCGGTTTAGCGCGCCTGCAAACCCTTGCAACGAATCATCTGACCATCCCGGCAACGCAGCATAGCTGACCGGGGTGAGGGTTAAATGATCGGGTTGCGGCGCGATCAGTCCGGCAAAAAACTGGCGCAGATCCGGCCCCGCCAACACCCCCACCAGCACGCCAGCCAGCAGCGCGCCTGACAGCGCAAGCGCCAGGCTAATCTTTCGGGGCGGCGCTGGGGGCATCAGTTACGGTGTCAGCCGATGTCGCGATCAGCGTCCAATTCGGATCTTTCGAAGCCGTATCACGGGCAAATGTCCAGAGTTCCGAAACCTGCTGTGGCAAAGTGGGGTGGCCCTGCACCAGATCGCCCGCCGCATTATTCACACAGGAAATCAGATCGGCGGTAAATTTCACCGTCACTTCGGCCATTTTGCCACGCAGGCTTGCATGCGTAATATGTGCATCCTTGATGGCGGCGAGGCGGGTTTCCATGGTCTGACCAACGGCCTGACGCGCCGTGATGGCGGCGTCGAAATTGGCGAAGACATCCTCACCCACCATACCGCGCAGCAGGTCCCGGTCGCCCTGGGCAAAACCGATAATGATCATTTCATAGGCCTGACGCGCCCCGTCCGCAAAATCATCGGCGTCAAATTGCGGGTCAGCCAGGGCGATTTCCGTCAGGGACTGCCGTAAACGGATTTCGGCCTGGGAAAGCGGCGCCGTACCGCTGGGTCCGCCACGGCGCGGCAGGGCAATGACGGCGCCTTCCTTTTGACCAGAAAGCGATCCGGTGCGTCCCGCGCGCAAATCTTCCGGCGGCTTTTCATGGCCGGTGCGCGTGCCCAATACATTGCGCAGCCGCAATAGGATGAACACGGCGATCATGCCCAAAAATATCAGATCGAGAAATTGAAAGCCCTGACCCATTATCCAACCCGCTATATGGCCCCGGAGGGCCGCTGAACCGCCATCCTAACCTATCTGTGACGGGTTCGCCACAGACTCTTGGCGCGGCAGCCTATCCATGTTAGCCAGATATAGGAATTTACAGTAATGAAAGCCAAACAATATGACCGACACTGATCCCAAAGGGACGAATCCTGAGCCATCCGCTGATGCGGAACCCCGCCTCTCGATTGCGGCCCAATATGTAAAAGACCAGTCTTTTGAAAACCCGGGCGCACCGGGCAGTCTGGCAAGGGGCGCAAAAACGCCCAGCATCAGTGTCGGCATTGATGTGCAGGTCCGGCGCGGCGCGGAGCCCAATTATGAGGTGGAACTGAAGATTTCCGTCCATGCCAAACAGGAGGAAACCACCATTTTCCTGGCCGAACTTCTGTATGGCGGCGTGTTCCAGCTATTCAACATACCGGCGGAAACCCTGCAACCTGTGCTGCTGATCGAATGCCCACGGCTGTTGTTCCCGTTTGCCCGGCGCATTATTGCCGACATGACCCGTGATGGCGGCTATGCGCCGCTGATGCTGGATAATATCGACTTTTCCCAGCTTTACCGCCAGCGCATGACACAATTACAGGCGGAAGCCGAGGCAACAAAACAGCAATAATCAGCCTTTCCAGAGCGGCGCGGCGCCCAGTGTCGTGACAAAGGCCTCATGGGCGGCGCGTTCGGCCTCTGTCAACAGCGGGGCCAGCGGGCTGGGCCGGGCGGATCTTGTCTGCGGCGCCAGCCCTGCAAGGGTCTGGCCCGGCGTCCCCTGACCCAGGCCAGCGGGACCATCCAGCGCCAGGCCGCTTTGTGCGCCGCCGATCAGTTCCAGATAGACTGCGGCCAGCAATTCCGAATCCTTCAGCGCGCCATGCTGTTCACGCCCCGATATATCAATGCCAAAACGGCGGCACAGCCCATCCAGACTGTTCTGCCCGCCGGGAAATTTTCGCCGTGCGATCAGCAGCGTATCAATCGCCCGGCCCGGCGGCAGTTTACCAAAGCCGATCCGGTCAAATTCACTGTTCAGAAAGCTCAGGTCAAAGGCCGCATTATGAATCACCAGCTGCGTATCAGCGATAAAATCGCTGAACGCCACCGCGATATCACCGAACAGGGGTTTATCGCTGAGAAATTCCGCACTGATGCCATGCACATTGAAGGCCTCGGCGGCGATATCGCGTTTGGGATTGAGATAGGTATGGAACGTCATGCCCGTCGGCACATGGTTAAACAACTCAACGCAGCCGATTTCGATAATCCGGTCGCTGCGCGAATCCAGGCCGGTGGTTTCCGTATCCAGTACGATTTCGCGCAATGCCTATCCTTTTTCGTTCTGTTGTTTGCGCGATGCCCAGGCTTTCGCCGGAACTTTTTTGAGCAGCGGGATCAATGCTTCGACCTGCGCCATGGCGGGTTCCAGGCCCTGACTCGAATCAATAATGTAATCTGCCCGTTGACGTTTTTCAGCATCCGGCACCTGCTTTGCCAGAATCGACTGAAATTTTTCTTCGCTCATGCCCGGGCGCGCCAATACCCGTTCGCGCTGCAATTCATAGGGCGCACTGACCAGCACCACACAATCCACCCGTTTCTGACCGCCGGTTTCATATAATAGCGGCACATCAATCACAATTATGTCTGCATTTTCAGCCGCTGCCTGTTCGAGAAACTTTTGCTGTTCCAACCCAACCAGCGGATGCACAATCGCTTCCAGTTTTTTCAGCGCAGCGGGATCGTTCAGCACCAGTTTGGCCAGCGCGTCGCGGTCCACGCCATTGGCATTGGTCACGCCGGGAAAAGCGGTTTCTATCGGGGCTACCGCCGAACCGCCCGGCGCATAAATAGCGTGCACAGCGGCGTCCGCGTCATAGACGGGAATGCCCAGACTACGAAACATTTTCGCAGTTTCCGATTTTCCCATGCCAATGGAGCCGGTCAGCCCGACAATCACCATGGTTTAGTTTCCCTATGTTGTATTTGATATGCTTAGTTCTTGTTACGCCCGCTTCCTAATTGATCAAGGGCCACCGTGATGTTTCTTCCAACGATGTAACAATAAAGTGAACTTGGCCAAATCTCAAACTGCCTGCCTTCAAGGTCGCCGTTTAATGATTGGACTGTTTTCGATGTAAGAATTGCCGCATTTATGGTTGGATGATTTTTTAACAATGTTGATAGAGACTTTGTTTGTTCGCCAAATTGATTTTTCACTCTATCTGACCATCGAATTTCACCAATCCACAACGGCTTTTCATCGGAAGGCCTAAGATACACAATATCCACTTCACCCTCATTGCGCCAACGCGCATATCTTAATCTTCGAAAACCCGGCGAGTGTTGCCATTGCGAGAAAATAGCTGATTCCGCGAGGTGACCAATTTTTTCCGGCTCGTCAATTCTAACCGGCTCAAAAAGCGCCGCTCTCATTGATGGATTATTTAGGTAAATCTTAAAATTGCGCTCTCGCTTCATAGTCCGGCAGTTTTCGTCTACTGTCGACACCTTGAGAATCAGGAAAGCGCTTTCCAGATACTCGATGTATTTCTTTATAGTCGGCTTTGCTAACCCGGACTCTCTGGATATGTTTTCAAGGCTTGCCTCCGAGCCGGCGTTATACGCCAAGAACGAGAATAATTTATTGAGGCCCTGGATATCACTTATTCCATAAAGGCTTGGCAAATCTTTGAGCAATACTTTGTCAATGATGTCGTTTCTGATAAATTGTTCTGCATTTTGTCTGACTTCTTTATTGAGAACGGCCTCTGGATAACCCCCGAAATTTAGATAATCCACAAAACTAGAATTAAGCGCGTCTATATCTTTTACCTCATATTGACCCGGACTATTTTCTGAAATTAGTTTTTCGTCATCTCCAATAAATTTTAAGAACTCATAGAACGTAAGAGGCGGCAGCATGAACTCGGAAAAACGCCCTGCTCCGGACTCTCGACTCTTTAGACGAAGTGCTGTAGCAGCTGATCCAGATGCGATAAACTTGGTTTTCGGATAGTTATCCACCAAGTCTTTCATGTGGATTTCCCAGTCCTTTAAATATTGGATTTCGTCAAAAATTACCACGCTGCGCTTGTCTCTTGAACCGTTTGGCAGGAATTCCATAAATTTATCGAGAGAGATTCCGGAATAAATAGGGGCGTCTATGCTTGCATAAAGAATTTGTTTTGGATCGATACCGTCTTGTATTGCCTCATGAATTAATTGCTTAATTATTACGGTCTTGCCTACGCGCCGGGGGCCAAGCAAAATCGCCGCACGTCAAAGTTCAGCGCCAATGCTTTGAACGAGGGGAAATAAACTCGCCCCTCATATTTGGCTTCAAGAATCTCTAAATTAGCGTTGGCCCACCACGGATTATCCCGTTGGATTCGCAGCTTGATTTCTGGGGTGCCAATAGGCTGCATCGCGCATCTTTCTAAAATAGATAAACAGCCGTATGTCTATTTGATTTTTTGAATATAAACAATTGATTTAAAAACATATATTGTCTGCATTTAACACTTGGGCCCTAAGACTATAGTCCTTTTATCCCTTCAATATCCGCCAGCAAAAGATTGCGCAATGCGTCATCCACTTCGGGCATAATTCCAAACCATGCCGCAAAGCCCGGGCGGGCCTGATGTAATAACATGCCGAGTCCGTCAATGGTGGGATTTCCACGCGCCGCCGCCGCTATCAGCAAGGGCGTAAGAAGCGGCGTATATACAAGATCGGTCACATAAGCGGAGGGCGGCAATGCCTGAAGTGAAATTTCCAGCGGCGGCTGGCCCGTCATGCCAAGACTGGAGCAATTAACCAGCAAGCCGCAATCCGAAAGCGCACTGGACAATCTGGTCCAGTCCCCTGTCATAATGGGGCCGCCAAGATCACTGGCCAATTGATCGGCCCGGGTGCGGGTGCGATTGAACAGATGAATTTCTTTCACCCCTGCATCACATAACGCGGCAATCACCGCGCGCGCAGCACCGCCTGCACCGATAATGACCACGGGACCGGCATGAGGTTTCCAGTCCGGCGAGCCCTGGCGCAGATTTTCCATAAACCCAAAACCATCTGTATTTGAGCCATAAAAGCATCGATCCTTGATGATAATGGTATTTACGGCTTTCAGTCTTTGTGCATTGGAATCCAGTTCGTCACAGCAGGTCATGGCGGATTGTTTGTGCGGAATGGTGACATTGGCGCCCACATATCCCTGCACCGCCAGCGCGCGAAATTCAGCAGCAAAATTCTCCGGTGCAATCGGAATGCGTTCATAATTTCCAGCGATGGCATATTTGCGCAACCAGTAACCATGCAGGATGGGTGAACGCGAATGGTTAACTGGCCATCCAATAATTCCGGCACGGAGGGGAATAACAGTCATTATGTTTTTGCCTTACCCGTCTCGCGGCCGGACAATAGATTCAAAATAGCCGCAGCAGTTTCTTCAATCGAGCGGCGGGTGACATCAATTACCGGCCAGTTGTTTTGTGCATAAAGCCGCCTTGCATACCGGATCTCTTCAATCACCAAATCCATATTCGTGTACGTCGTTTCATCATTTTCATTTAGAGACAATAGCCGGTTGCGCCGTACCTGAACAAGCCGGTCCGGGTTTGTTGTCAAACCAACGATCAGCGGTTTGGTAAGCGTGGGTAATGTTGCAGGCAGGGCCATATTTGGCACAACAGGGATATTGGCGGCTTTGAGACCCCGGTTTGCAAGATAAATGCAGGTTGGTGTTTTGGAGGTGCGGCTAACGCCCAATAAAATAATATCAGCTGAATGAAGATCATGAAGTGACTGGCCATCATCATGTGCCATCGTATATTGGAGAGCTTCTATACGTTGAAAATATTCAGGTGTAAGGGTGTGCTGACTGCCTGGCCGATGAGAGATTTTCGAACCCAGATAGCCGCCTATAATCTGGATGACAGGATCAAGCACGGATAGACAGGGTAATTGCAAATCGGCACATCGTTGTTCCAGCATATCGCGTAAGTCATAATTCACCAGTGTATAAATTACGATTCCCGGCATATCTTCTATTTGACTGAGGACACGATCAAGATGACGGGTGGTGCGCACCAGGGCATAGGTGTGTTCAATTGCTATTCCGTCATCGAACTGGGCAATAGCAGCCCTGGTCACCGAATTTAAGGTTTCACCGGTCGCGTCGGAAACCAGATGCAAATGGAAATAAGTGGCCAGTTTTGGCGATAAAGGCAAATTCTGGGAATTATCTGCCATCAGATAAATATTCTCTGTGAATCAGGTGGATAGGCTGGTGTGTAACATGGCATTGAAAAAAACATCCCGATTGGTTCATTGTTTGTTGGATGAATTCTATGGCATGGATAATAAAATGCCCAGTGTGTGAATAATGAGCATAACTGTTTTAATCCAGCCCTGTCCTGCCTGTTTGGAGACCACTTATGCCGGTAAATGGGGTAAAAGATTTTATCCCCGATTTTCAGGGGAACTACTATTACTACAACCTTTTTATAAAAATATATAAGAAGAAGAAAGCTGTGGAAAATTTTGAGCATCAAAGCAGAATTAAGGAAAATCCCCACAAATGAGCCAGAAATTATTACTCAGGGCATTAAAGGGAGAGGTTTTGGAACGGCCACCGGTATGGTTGATGCGCCAGGCGGGGCGGTATTTACCGGAATATAGGGCGGTTCGGGCGCGTGGTGGAAGTTTTCTGGATTTGTGTTATTCGCCGGAACTGGCGGCAGAGGTGACATTGCAACCAATCCGGCGGTATGGTTTTGATGCTTCCATATTATTTTCAGATATATTGGTGATACCGGATGTTTTGGGTCAGGGCGTGAGGTTTGAAGAAAAACTTGGTCCCTTGCTTTCACCCTGTATTCAAAAGCGATCTGATTTAGATGTTTTGAAAATAGAAGGTGCGGTAAAACGTTTGGGGCCGGTTTATGAGACCGTTCGGCTTTTACGCCAGAAATTGCCAGAAGATGTTTGCCTGATTGGTTTTGCAGGGGCCCCATGGACTGTAGCGACCTATATGGTTGCAGGGGCAGGGAGCAAGGATCAGGCTGCCGCGCGTATCTGGGCCTATCGGGATCCGGAAGGGTTTGCGGCGTTAATAGATATTCTTGTATATGTTACGGCTGAATATTTGATTGGTCAGGTAAAAGCTGGCGCTGAAGTTCTGCAGATTTTTGATACCTGGGCCGGGTCTCTGCCAGAACCTGAATTCCGGCGTTGGTGCATTAAACCCGTAAGAGAAATTATTCGTAGGGTGAAAGCAATATTCCCGGATGTGCCCGTGATCGGTTTTCCGAAAGGCGCAGGTTCACTTTATGAGGATTATGCACTTGAAACCGGAATATCCGGAATAAGCATGGATACGGCGCTATCGCTTCAATATGCGCGGGATAAATTGCAGCCGCATATTACGGTTCAGGGCAATCTTGATCCTCTGCTATTGGTTACAGGCGGCAAATCCATGCTGCGGGAAGCGGAACGGATTTTAACGATGATGGGCAACAGAAGCTTTATCTTTAATCTGGGACATGGAATTGTACCGGAAACGCCGCCAGAAAATGTGACGGAACTGGTGCAATTTATAAAACAATGGCGGTTATGAATAATCAGAAGATTGCCATTATACTTTTCAATCTGGGTGGACCTGATCAGCCCGCGGCAGTGCGGCCTTTTCTGATCAATCTGTTTTCCGATCCCAATATTATTAATGCACCTGCACCAATACGCTGGCTGCTTGCCCGTTTGATTGCCTGGCAGCGGACATCAAAAGCACAGGGAATCTATGCTAAAATCGGCGGTGGTTCACCTATTCTACCGGAAACCAGGAAACAAGCCATTGCCCTTCAGAATAGGTTACATGCACAGGGATATACGAAGCTGTGTTGTTTTACGGTGATGCGTTACTGGAATCCCAGAGCAAAAGATATTCTTGAACAGGTGAAAGAATTTGCACCTGATCATGTGGTTTTACTTCCGCTTTACCCGCAGTTTTCTACAACAACGACCAAATCATCCCTGCAGGAATGGTATGCCATGGCACAATCTTGTGATTTCAGGGTCAATAGTCACGAAATATGCTGTTATCCGGATCAGCCGGATTTCATTATGGCGCATGCTGCATTGATCCAGGCCCAGGCCCCGCAATATTTTGGACCTGCAGCAGGAAAAAAGGCCCGGCTATTATTTTCTGCTCACGGTCTGCCCCAGAAAATTGTGGATGCTGGCGATCCCTATCCCCAACATGTGGAACGCACGGCAATGGCCATCGCTGCGAAACTGGGACTGTCATCAGAAGACTGGGAAATCTGTTATCAGAGCCGGGTTGGGCCGCTGAAATGGCTTGGACCTTCCACCGAAGAACGGCTGCGCGACGCAGGCAGGGCAAAAATCCCCGTTGTTCTGGTTCCTATCGCTTTTGTTTCGGAACATTCCGAAACACTCGTCGAACTGGATATGGAATATAGACATCTGGCTGAAGAGGCAGGTGTGCCGGATTATATCCGGATCGCAGCGCTGGGGGTACAACCGGATTTTATCCAGTGTCTATCAAAACTTGTACAAAGTGTGCTGTCGCAGCGGCAACTGTGCGGTAGCCCCATGTCTAACTGTTTGATGGATAGATAAGAATGACTGAATTTCTGAGCGAATATTATCTCTGGATCAAAAGTCTGCATCTGATTGCAGTGATCGCTTGGATGGCGGGCATGATGTATTTGCCGCGATTATATGTCTATCATACCGACGCCCCCGTAGGATCGGTGCAGTCGGAAAAGTTCAAATTAATGGAAGGCCGGTTGTTGCGCGGCATCATCAATCCAGCCATGATTCTGGTGTTTGTGCTGGGTGGAATGCTGTTATTAACGCCCGGTCTGATTGACTGGCAATCCTGGTGGATATGGCTGAAACTCGCGCTGGTGCTGGCGCTGGGGGGAATTCATGGGTTGTTCAGCCGCTGGCGGCGTGAATTTGCGGCCGATATCCGTATCCGGCCGGGCTTGTATTACCGGATTGCCAATGAAATTCCCTTTGTGCTGATGATTGCCATTGTTATTTTGGTGATTGTACGGCCGTTTGGAAAATTTTAAGCGATTGGCGTTCATATATTGCGTTAGACGCTGAAACGCGCTACATCCTTGCCAGAGCAGAATTACCGCCTGCCCCGTTTTTCCGCCGTTCCTGTCTGGATATGGCGACATCCCCCACAGTTTTTTCCTTTTGTCCTTTGCGGCATCCCCACCAAATTCTTTTCAAGCGGAAGAACCCCCATGGATCTTATGGACGTTAAAGAAGTCAAACTCGCGGATTTGAAATCCAAATCACCCACTGAATTGCTTGCCTATGCAGAAGAGCTTGAGGTGGAAAATGCCAGCACCCTGCGCAAACAGGACATGCTGTTTGCGATCTTGAAGCAGCTGGCGGAGAGGGAAATCGAAATTACCGGTGTGGGCGTGCTGGAAGTATTGCAGGACGGATTTGGCTTTTTGCGTTCGCCCGAGGCAAACTATCTGCCGGGTCCGGACGATATTTATGTCAGCCCCAATCAGTTGCGGCGGTTTTCGCTGCGTACCGGCGACACAGTTGAAGGGCGTATTCGCAGCCCCAAGGATGGTGAGCGGTATTTCGCCCTGCTGAAAGTCAACACCATCAATTTCGAAGATCCCGAACGTACCCGCCAGAAAGTGCATTTCGACAATCTGACGCCGCTCTATCCCGACGAACGCCTGATCATGGAAATGGGCCCGGGCACAAAGGATCTGACGACACGGGTCATTGATCTGGCAGCACCCCTGGGCAAGGGGCAACGCGCGCTGATTACCGCGCCGCCACGCACCGGCAAGACCATGATCCTGCAAAATATCGCGCATGCGATCGCCGCCAATCATCCCGAATGTTATCTGATTGTGCTGCTGATTGACGAGCGCCCCGAGGAAGTGACGGACATGCAACGCTCGGTCAAGGGCGAAGTGGTCAGTTCCACCTTTGACGAACCCGCCACCCGCCACGTCGCGGTGACGGAAATGGTGCTGGAAAAGGCCAAGCGCCTGGTGGAGCATGGGCGTGATGTCGTGATCCTGCTGGATTCGATCACCCGGCTGGGGCGCGCCTATAATGCCGTGGTGCCCTCATCCGGCAAGGTGTTGACCGGCGGTGTGGACGCCAATGCGCTGCAACGCCCGAAGCGGTTTTTTGGCGCGGCGCGCAACATCGAGGAAGGCGGTTCGCTGACCATTATTGCAACGGCCCTGATCGATACCGGATCACGGATGGATGAAGTGATTTTCGAAGAATTCAAGGGCACCGGCAATAGCGAAATCATTCTGGACCGCAAGGTTTCCGACAAGCGCATCTTCCCGGCTATCGACATTACCCGCTCGGGCACCCGCAAGGAAGAATTGCTGGCGTCGCAGGCCGACCTGGCGAAAATGTTCGTGCTGCGCCGCATTCTCAGCCCCATGGGAACAGTGGATGCAATGGAGTTCCTGCTCGATAAATTGCGCGCCACCAAGAGCAATGCGGAATTCTTTGCCTCGATGAATACGTAACTTCCGGCGTTACTGAAACGCCTTATCGGCCTTGGCCCTGCCCAGTACATTCGCACGCCGGTCCACCGCATATTTTTTGTGGAACCGGCTCAGATGTATAAAACGGTCAAGCAGTTCGTAACACATATTCACTTTTGCGTCTTTGGGATCCCAAAAGGCGTTTGGCTGTCCGCAGATACGAAAGCGCACGATGATCGGGCGGGGCAGATAATAATCCCTGTTCAGCGCCTCGATCAGCGGCACGAGAATCGATGCGTTTTCGAGCCATAATTTATACTGCTGGTGTGCAGGTGACTGCACGTCCTCGAATTTAAGCTGAATGGCGAAATCCGGCGGCATGTTCCCTGCGCGGCTTAGTGGCGTACGGGCGTTGTTCTTAAGCGTTGTTTTGATGAATTCAAGCCCCCGCTCCGCCTTGGCGAAATCCTGTTCACATAATTCCGCGCGGTCTGATGGCAGTTCATTTTCGATCCGGAAATCCTCCAGATGTCTGGGGTCGCGGCCATAGGTCAGACATACCATGTCATAATAGCGTTGAATCTCCAGCGCATGCGCATCGGCATAGGGGATATCCATTTTGTCCTGCTCGGCGATGGTCCATTCAATCCGCCAGGCGTCGATGATGGCCTGCATGCGTTTGATGCCGCTATTGCCCAGGGGGCCTGTTTCGGCCGGCCAGTCACTGATGCCTTTCAGAATCTTTTCTGGCGGCACAACAGGAAAACCGGTCTGACTGCTTAAAAATGTGACAGCGGTCAGATAATCAGCCTGATCTTCCTCGCGCGCAAGCACAGGAATGCCCGCTTCGTCGATCAGTACATGGATCAATTCATGCAGCAGGGTAAACTCGACATTGGCAATGACGAAGGGGGCAATATCCTCGCCTGGAAGATCGGACTGCCTGGCGGGTTGCGCCAGCGCCGCGCCAGCGCCCAGCAGGACGCAGGCAATTATCAGGGAACGGACCAATCCGCAACTGTTGAGCGTCAATGTATCAGGCCAGATGGGTTTTGAAAAAGCTGACCGTGCGTGACATGGCCGATTTCGCCGCTGATTCATCATAATGTTCACCCCCCATGCGCGCGAAAGCGTGGTCCTGCTCCGGGTAATCATGCAAGGTGCAGAGTTTGTTGCCATCCAGTCCGGCATGCATGACGGCCTGTGCGGGTGGCGGCACAAAGCCGTCCTTGCCGGCAATATGCAGCATCAGTGGTTTTTTGATGTTCGGCGCCTCACCCAGAAAATCGGGGATGCTGACGCCGTAAAACCCGACGGCGGCATCCGCATCGGTGCGTGTGGCGGAAAGATAGGCCAGCAACCCGCCCAGGCAAAAACCGACCGTGCCGGCCTTTCCATTACAGCCCTTGAGCGTGCGCAGGGTGGCGATGGTGGCGGCCACATCCTCTATGCCGGTGTCGCGGTTGAATTTGCCGAACAGCGAAAACGCCTTGTCCCATTCGGCCTTGGACTTATCGGTGATGTTAATCCCCGGTTCGATGCGCCAGAACAGATCGGGACACAGGGCCACAAAACCTTCTGCGGCAAAGGCGTCCGTGATGTCCCGCATCACCTGATTGACGCCGAAAATTTCCTGCATCACCACAACGCCGGGGCCGGAACCGGATTTCGGCATGGCAAGATAGCCCATCATGGAACCGTCTTTACACGGAATGGTTATTTCTGTTCCACTCATTTTCTTTCTCCCTGGGTTTAACGCAGCATATTGTTCAGCGTTTCCTGTGACGGGGCGAACCAGTACGAACCCGTCACCGCCTGGGTAAAATCCAGCAGGCGGTCATGCAGCCTATCGCCGGACACACCATACATGTTTTTCAGGATGGCGTCGAACCGGTGCTGATCACAGGCGAATGCCAGGAAATACAGCCCGTGTTGCCGTACGCCGCCATAGGGAAACGAGCGCCGGTAAATTTTCAGCTCGACCCCGTCTTCGGAAATCTCCGCCCGGGCAATATGTGCGTCTTTGGGCTTGCGGTCCGGTTGCATTTCAACGCTGTCTGGCTTGCTGCGGCCAATGATATTTTCCTGATCGGGTACTGCCAATTTATTGAATGCGGAAAGATTATGCACATATTGCATGCTGATCATATAGGCGCCGCCCGCGCCTTCCCGGCCTTCAGGGATCAGGGCGGCTTCAAGGGCTTCTTCCTGCTGCGGATTGGCGGTGCCATCAATGAAGCCGGTCATATCGCGATTTTCGTGATAGTTGAAACCCGGCGTCTCCAGCATCAGTTCGGCATGCGATTCCAGCGCGCCATGTATGGCCTGTGCAAGATCAAAATTGGCATCGGCCCGCGGCCCATGCACCCAGATCAGCAGATCGCGCTGGGTGGCGGGGGCCGTCAGGCCGGATGCGCCCGCGATGGGAGTAAAGTCGTTAAGCTTGCCCCCGGAAAATGCGCGCAGCAGCGTATTGCCGAATGCAAACACCGCATGCGCATCGGATGCGGCCAGCGCAGCGGTGCGGGCGGCCTGGATCGCGGCCTTTAGCTGCGGCGATGCCGAACAGGAATATTCAAGCGCCAGATAAAACTGGCTGCCTTCTGCGAAGATACCGGATTGTGGTGTTGCGGTCATAGGTCTTTCCCACTTTCATTACGATCAGGCGGATACTTTTCCCGGATCAATGGCGTCGGCCAGCATGCCGGGATCGGTCAGGGGCATCGAACAGCTTGGCCCCTTGCATATATAGGCGGTGGCGCGGTTATCGCGCTGGGTCTTGTTGCGGGCCGGATGATTTTTTGGAAGTTCCGTACCCGGTGCAATTACCATCACGGTGCGGTCCGGCACGGCCTGGGAATATACCGCCTGCAACAGTTTCTGGGTATGTTTGTCGGCGCGGTCGCCCAGGATGACGATCTGGATGCCGCGCTCCAGAAATTCAAAACTGTTCAGCAGGCTGCCCAGCGCCAGATAGTTTTTACGGGTCTCGCCGCCAAAGGCTTCGATAACGGCGGTGGACCGGTTGCGATAGAGCATGTCACCGGTCAGATAGCCCAGCCGCGCCAGCACATTGGCCATAACACCATTGCCGCTGGGGGTGGCGTTATCGGCGGCCTGCCGTGTACGGACGATTAAATCCCTGGCGTCTTTCGGAGTATAGAAATAGCCGCCATTTTCACTGTCCCAGAATCGCTCGTTCACCTGATCGGTCCAGCGTTTGGCCCAACCGAGATAGTCAGAAAATCCGGTCAGTTCATAGAGCGCCAATGCCGCGCGGCTCATTTGCGCATAATCATCAAGAATTTCTGCGCCCGATGTTTTTCCCGCGCACCAGGAATGGCTGATGCGGCCATCCGCGCTGACCATGTTCTCTGTGATAAATTCAAAGGCGCGCGCCGCCATCTCAAACCAGCTGGGCCGGTCAAACACGGCGGCGGCATTGGCCAGGGCGGCAATCATCATGCCGTTCCAGTCGGCCAGCACCTTGTCGTCGCGTGCGGGGGGAATGCGGTTTTCACGCACCCGCAATAATTTGTCGCGCAGCAGGGCAAGGCGGCGTTCGTCCGCATCGGAGGCCAGACCGAAATCTTTCAGGCGGTTGAGGATATTGTTTTCTTCCCAGTTTCCAACCGGCGTGACGTCATAATGCTGTTTGAAAAACTTGGCGTCCAGGCCAAGCAATTTATCGACTTCGGATTCGTCCCAGACATAAAATTTGCCTTCGACGCCCTCGCTGTCCGCATCCAGCGATGCGGCGAAAGCGCCTTCGGGCAGCACCATTTCACGCTGAACCCAGGCCACGGTTTCAAACAACCGCCAGGCATAGAGCGTTGAGTGCGTGCCCGGCCAGACCATGGTGAGCAGGTCAATGAATTGCGCATTATCGTACAGCATTTTTTCGAAATGCGGGACCAGCCATTTTTCATCGGTGGAATAGCGTGAGATGCCGCCGCCCAGATGATCGAAGATTCCGCCCTGGCAGATATTCTCCAGCGTGGCGTTTAACAGTTTCAACTGACCTTCGTCGTGGCTGCGTAAATAGCCGCGCCACAGCATTTCAAAAAGCGAGAACTGGGGAAATTTGGGCGCGCCTTTCAGACCGCCATGGGACGGATCGATCTGGCGCGCCAGCCCTCGTACCGCCTGATCCAGAATATCAAAACTCAACATACCTTCGGTGGTCGTTTGACTCATTTCTTTAAGCGCCTGTTTCAGCGCGTCCCTGTTATTGGCAATTTTTCCCGGTTCGGACATATAGACCTGATGGACTTCGCGCAAGATATCCCGGAAGGACGGCCGCCCATGCGCCGCACGCGGCGGGAAATAGGTGCCGCCCCAGAAGGGTTCGCCGTCCGAAGTCAGAAACATGGTCAGCGGCCAACCGCCGGGCTGGCCGAGCAGCGCCAGCGAGTGCATATAGATGGCGTCCACATCCGGGCGTTCTTCGCGGTCCACCTTGATATTGACGAACAGCTCGTTCATCAGTTCGGCAACTTCGGGGTCTTCGAAACTTTCATGGGCCATGACATGGCACCAGTGACAGGCGGCATAGCCCACAGACAGCAGCACCGGCTTGCCATATTTGCGGGCGGCCTGAAAGGCTTCCTCCCCCCAGGCGTACCAGTGAACGGGATTATCCTTGTGCTGTAGCAAATAGGGACTTGTTTCCAGGTCCAGCATATTTCGCGGCATGGCGCAGCCCTTTGAATTCCAGTATAAGATGTGGCTGCAACATAACGGCGCAGGCCGTTTCCAGCAAGCGAGGAAGCCCATGAAAATCACCTTTAATATTGATTGCACCCCGCAGGAAGCCCGCAGTTTTTTCGGCCTGCCCGATGTGGCCCCGATGCAGGACCGGATGTTGCAGGAAATGGAAGCCCAGATGCGCAAAAATATGGGGGCGATGGATATGGAAAATCTGTTCAGGGGATTTCTGACCGGGGCGGGCAGCGGCATGGAGCGATGGCAGGAAATGTTCCGCAACGCCATAAAACCGGGCGGGGATGGCGCCTGATTTAAGTCACCATGGCGTCGCACGAAGATACGATTTTCGCCCTGGCGACCGCCCCGGGCCGTGCGGGGGTGGCAGTACTGCGTGTATCCGGGCCCCAGTCTGGCGCCATTGCGGAAAGACTGGCGGGACGACTGCCTAAACCGCGCAGTGCCGTATTACGCAAATTTTCCGATAGTTCAAATATCGTAATCGATCAGGGATTGCTAATATGGTTTCCTGCACCTAATAGCTTCACCGGGGAGCCTGTAGTGGAGTTTCATTTGCATGGCGGGCGGGCGGTGGTGGAGCGCATGCTGGCGGCTCTCTCGCTTTTTCCGGGTGCGCGGGCAGCGCAGGCTGGGGAATTTACCCGCCGCGCCTTTGAAAATGGCAAACTTGACCTGACAGCGGTGGAAGGGCTGGCGGATCTTGTTGCGGCGGAAACCGAGGCCCAGCGCCGGCAGGCCTTGCGCCAGATGGAAGGCCGGTTGGGGGCCGTTTATGAGGGCTGGCGCGCCCGGCTGTTACAGGCGCTGGCGCATCTGGAGGCTGAAATCGACTTTTCCGACGAAGAATTGCCCGAAGGGCTAAGCGAATCAGTCTTTATTTCATTAATGGAACTATTAGGGGAAATCCGGGCGCATCTGGCGGACGGCCAGCGTGGCGAAATATTGCGGCGGGGCTTTCGAATCGCCATTCTGGGCGCGCCAAATGTCGGAAAATCCAGTCTGCTCAATATGTTAGCACAGCGCGAGGCGGCCATTGTAACACCCCAGGCGGGCACCACGCGCGACGTTATAGAAATAAATCTGGATCTGGGCGGTTATCTGGTTTCTGTTTCAGATACGGCGGGGCTGCGTGACGCCGATGATGCGATTGAGGCAGAAGGGATTCGCAGGGCCAAAATAACCGCTCAAGCTGCCGATCTGAAATTACTGGTTTTTGACGCCGGGGCATGGCCAGAACTGGATGCACAGACGCTGGAATGGCGCGACCCGGCGGCGCTATGTGTCCTGAACAAGATCGATTTGCTGCCAAAAACCCTTGATATATTGGATAGTTACATTCCAGTGTCGGTGAAAACCGGGGAAGGCGCCGATAGAGTGTTACAGCGCATTCAGGAGGCGGTGGTGGAACGCCTGGGGGGTAGCGAGACACCAGGGTTAACGCGGGAACGGCATCGCCGGGAATTGGGCCTGTGTGTTGAAAACCTTGACAGCGCTTTGAATCAAAAGCAAAAACCGGCGGAATTAATAGCTGAGGACGTGCGTCTCGCCATGCGGGCGCTGGGGCGGATTACCGGCCGGGCCGATGTGGAGGATATGCTGGATGTACTGTTCGGGGAGTTCTGCATTGGAAAATAATGTTTCACGTGAAACATTCCGGTGTGTGGTTTTGACAATTCAAGCCGGTGCGACTATGGTGCGGCCATGCCGGAGCTAGCAAAATTATCACAGAAATCTTATGACGTTATCGTCGTTGGCGGCGGTCATGCGGGTTGCGAGGCTGCGGCCGCCGCCGCGCGTGTCGGCGCGGCAACCTTGTTGCTCACCCATAAGTTTGAGACTCTGGGAGAAATGTCCTGTAACCCGGCCATTGGCGGTCTGGGCAAGGGCCATCTGGTGCGCGAAGTGGATGCGCTGGACGGGCTGATGGGCCGGGTAGCCGACGCCGCCGGGATTCAGTTCCGCCTGCTGAACCGGCGCAAGGGACCGGCGGTTCGTGGCCCCCGCGCGCAGGCGGATCGAAATCTGTACCGCAAGCATATGCGGGCGGCTTTGGCCGCGACAGAAAATCTGGATATTTATGCGGCCCCTGCCGGAGACATGGAAATTGAAGATGGCCGGGTGATCGCCGTGCTTACCGAGGCCGGGGAACGTATCGCCTGCGCGTCCGTGGTGCTGACTACCGGCACCTTCCTGAATGGCCTGATCCATATGGGTGAATTTACCCAGCCGGCCGGCCGGGTTGGCGAAGCCCCAACCGTGGCGCTGGCCAAAACCCTGTACGGGCTGAATTTGCGCATGGGCCGCTTGAAAACCGGCACACCACCGCGCCTCAATGGCAAGACCATCAACTGGTCAGGTCTGGAAGCGCAGCCTGGCGATACGCCGCCCACGCCTTTCTCGTTTTTGACCAAAGCAATCACGACGCCGCAGGTCAGCTGCCATATCACCCATACCAGCCCTGCCATGCATGAGATTATCCGCGCCAATCTGCATCGGGCGCCGATTTATTCCGGTCAGATCGCCGGAACCGGGCCGCGCTATTGCCCCTCGATCGAGGACAAGGTCGTGCGTTTCGCGGGCAAGACCGGGCATCAGATTTTTCTGGAACCCGAAGGGCTGGACAGCGACTGGATCTATCCCAACGGCATTTCGACTTCGCTGCCCGAATCGGTGCAGCATGAGATGGTGCGCACCATTCCAGGACTTGAGAAGGTGGAATTCTTCCGGCCCGGCTACGCCATCGAATATGATTATGTCGATCCGCGCGAATTGCGTCCCACCCTGGAAACCAGCGCCGTGAAGGGACTGTTCCTGGCGGGACAGATCAATGGCACCACGGGCTATGAAGAAGCGGCGGCGCAGGGTCTGATGGCGGGGATCAATGCGGCGCGTCTGGCGGGGGGCGGCGAAGGCGTCACGCTCGACCGCGCCACCGCCTATATTGGCGTGATGCTGGATGATCTGACCAGCAAGGGTGTGAGCGAGCCGTACCGGATGTTTACCTCGCGGGCAGAATACCGGCTTAGCCTGCGCGCCGATAATGCGGATCAGCGCCTGACCGGGCTGGGACAGGCCTGGGGCTGCGTATCCAGTCACCGTGCGCAGCATTTCAATTCCACACAGCGGGAATTGATGCGGGCCCGGGAGATAATGAAAGGCCTTAGCCTTACGCCGCCCCAGGCTGCGCGCCACGGCATTCAGGTTAATCAGGACGGCATGCCCCGCTCTGCGCATATGCTGCTCAGCTATCCTGGTGTTGATCTGGCGCGGCTGGCTGCCATCTGGCCGCAACTTGAGGGTTTTTCTGCCAGCGTGACCGGGCAGATAGAGATTGACGCCCAATATGACACTTATCTGCAACGGCAGGAGGCGGATATTGTAGCCTTCCGGCGGGATGAGGCGTTGCACCTGCCGGCAGATCTGGATTATGCCCGGGTCGTTGGTCTGTCTACTGAAGTGCGGCAAAAACTGGCGGCGGCGGCGCCAGCCACCCTGGGGCAGGCGGCGCGTCTGGAAGGCATTACCCCCGCTGCGCTGACCACTTTGCTGGTGCATGTCAAAAAGCACCCGATAGCAAAAACCGCGTGAGCGACAAGGGCGTCATGCCTGCTGTCTATGGACCGGATGAATTTCAGCAGGAATTTTCCATATCCGGCGAAACCTGTGCGCGGCTGGAACGCTATGGGGCGCTTCTGCAAAAGTGGCAGCCCAAAATCAATCTGATCAGCAACACGACCCTGCCGGACCTCTGGCAGCGGCATATGCGCGATAGCGCGCAATTGCTGGAACATATGCCCATGACTTCCGGGGCTTCCGGCCCCTGGCTGGATGTTGGCAGTGGCGCGGGCTTCCCCGGGCTTGTCCTGGCGCTGCTACAGCCGGAACACAGCAACGCACAGGTGCAGCTGATCGAAAGCGATCAGCGCAAGGCCATATTTCTGCGTGAAGTGATTCGCGCCACCCATGCGCCTGCACAGGTGCATACGATTCGGGTGGAAAACCTTGTTCCTGAAAAAATGGGAGGTAAAGCCCGGTTGATTACGGCCCGCGCCTTCGCGCCCCTGCATCAAACATTGGAAATCGCGGCGCCCATGACAGATTCATCAACAGTTTTTTTACTTTTAAAGGGACAAGATGTAGATAGTGAATTGACATCAGCCGCAAAATATAGAAAAATGACCGTGAGCCAGCATCCTAGCCGGACTAATCCGGCGGGCGTGGTGCTGCGAATCACGGAGGTCGCCCGTGTCTGATGCACTTTTATCCCATCCTGTGCTTGTTTCACGTGAAACAATAATGCCATCTTCGCCGCGTGTGATAGCGGTGGCGAATCAAAAAGGCGGTGTGGGCAAAACCACCACCGCGATTAATCTGGCTACCGCGCTTGCCGCTGTGGGGGAGCGGGTTTTGATCATTGATCTGGATCCCCAGGGCAATGCCAGCACCGGCCTGGGCATCACCAAAAAATCCCGCGATTGCTCGGTATATGAAGTGTTGCTCGGCGAAGCCACGCTGGCAGAGGCCGTACAGGCTTCCGCCGTGCCGGGCCTTTTTGTGCTGCCATCTTCTGTTGAACTGTCTGGCGCCGATCTTGAACTGGCAATCCTGCCCCGGCGGAGCTACCGGCTGCGCGATGTGCTGCATGACGCGCTGGAGGGTGCAGGATCGGAATATTCTTACGTGCTGGTGGATTGTCCGCCCGCACTGTCCCTGCTGACCATCAATGCCCTGACGGCGGCGGATTCGGTATTGGTGCCGCTGCAATGCGAGTTTTTCGCGCTGGAGGGTCTAAGCCAGCTATTGCGCACCGTCGAAATGGTGCGGGACACGCTTAACCCGGTGCTGGACATACAGGGCGTTGTCCTGACCATGTTCGATTCGCGCAATAATCTGTCGGATCAGGTGGCGCTGGATGTGCGCGGGTTTCTGGGCAGCAAAGTTTATGAAACAGTTATCCCCCGAAATGTGCGGGTGTCCGAGGCGCCTTCCTATGGCAAACCTGTGCTGATCTATGATATGCAGTGTGCCGGCAGTCGGGCCTATATGAAGCTGGCGGGAGAAATTCTCCGCCAGGAACGTCCAGCCCAGGCCGCCTGATATTAAATTGGCGGGGACATCATGTCGGATGAAGGCAGAAGGCAAAAACTGGGCCGGGGACTATCGGCCCTGTTGGGGGATGAGCGTTCTCCCTTCGGACGGGCCATGCCATCGCGCACGCCCAATCAGGTCCCGGTAGGGAATCTGCGTCCCAATATATTGCAGCCCCGCAAAAGATTTGACGACACCGCACTGAAGGAATTGGCCGATTCCATTCGTGAGAAAGGCATTTTACAGCCCATTCTGGTGCGCCCGATCGCCGATCTGGCGGAACATTACGAAATTATCGCGGGTGAGCGGCGCTGGCGGGCGGCCCAAATGGCGCGGTTGCACGATGTGCCGGTTCTGGTCAAGGACATATCGGATACGGAAAGTCTGGAGTTGGCGCTGATCGAGAATATTCAGCGCTCCGATCTGAACGCCATGGATGAGGCGCGCGGCTATGCGAAGCTGATCGATGACTATGATCATTCCCAGGAAGATGTCGGGCGCATTGTCGGCAAAAGCCGCAGCCATGTGGCCAATATGCTGCGTCTGCTGGCGTTGCCGGAAACTGTGCAGCAAATGCTGGAGGATGGAAGGTTAACCGCAGGCCATGGCCGTACATTGCTCACGGCATCCGACCCCGAGGCGCTGGCGCAACAGATTGTGACAGGCAAGCTTTCGGTGCGGGACGCCGAGGCGCTGGCCAAGGGACGCAAACCCCAGGGGACAAAAAAACCCCCGGTGCAAAAAGATCCCGATACGCTGGAGCTCGAAGAACAGCTTTCCGACAGGCTTGGGTTGAAGGTGACGATCACCAGCCATAGCCTGGAGGGTGGGGTTATATCTGTAAGCTATACGACGCTGGAGCAGCTTGAAAATGTTTATCTGCGGCTGTCAACGCCCCCGGAAGCGGGCGGCGGTCCCTGGACATAGACTTACGCAGACTCACGCATTTCGCCGCGCCAGTTGCGCCACCTGCATCATGGCCTGGCTGCACAGGCTATGGTCCGGCGCGCCGGTGGTTTTACACGCAGCCTCCCCCTGTAATAACAGGTCCAGGCCATGCGCGATGCGGGGCAAATCCCATATTCGCAATTGCTGCTGAAACGCCTGGGTGCGGCTGAAATGTACCGGTGGCCGCAGACTGCGCAGCGCCATCTCTATCGAAGCGCCCTGCGCCCGCATTGCCGCCGCCAGTTGCAGCCGCAACAGATGATTGCTGGCGCCCCGCAAAACAGCGACCGGCGCCATTGACGCCTCAAAAGCGCGGGCCAGTTGATTGTCCAGTGCGGCTATATTTCCGGCGCCAAGCGCATCACAAATGCCATCCAGGCCCTGAACGGAACTATCTCCAATACAGGCCCTTACATCCTCAATGCGGACACAGCGATCATGGGTATCGTAGGTATCACAGGTATCCTTGGCCCCCGAATTTCTCCTGGAGTCTGCGGTATCTGCGACATCGCCGGTATCATAGGTATCCTGGACATCTCCGGCGTCAAAGATATCTCCGGTATCTCTGATATCCTGGATATCCTTGCCATCCATGATATCTTTGGCGCCACTGGCGCCTTTGCCACCTATGACATATGCTGCCCCGGTCTGTTCACTTGCATGTCTACGCGGCCATTTATACAGCACCAGCTTGTCCAGCTCCTGCCGGGTCGCCAGCCTGTCCTCACCCAGACAGTGCAGCAGATAGTCCCTGGCCTCTGAGTTAATGGTCAGGCCATGCTGGCGCAAGTGACCCGTGACCAGGGTATCGAGATCCGCCCCGCTATCCTCATAACAGGCCACAATTGCGCACAGGCTGTGAGATTCAAACAATTTTCGCAAACGGGATGTTTTGGCCAGCTCCCCGGCTTCCACAACGATCAGGGTGTCTCCCTGGGGATTTTCGAGAAAATTTGCGAAACAGTCTGTTTGCGCATCCCCTATGCCGCGCGCGCGTATGACACGTCGGCCCCCTGTCATGGCAATCGCTGCGGCCTCATCCGCCAGCCGTGCGGGATCGTCTTTTAGATCAGCTGCCGATAACTGGCAAATGCGGAACGGATCGGACAAATCGGCTACAACCGTTTTGGCAATCTGCACCGCATATTCACGCACCCGTCCCTCATTGGGGCCATAAAATAATATGGCGCGAAAATTGGATCCGGGGCGTGTCAGCAACTGATCCACGGCCTTGCCCTTGATGATCGCCATGCGCGCCTCAGCCTGGGGGTTGCACCGGCAGGCGCTGAAAATAAATCGCCAGCCGGGTAATCATTTCTTCGCTCAGGTCGCGCGCGGCGCGCTCCTCTGCATCGCGTTCCGCGCTCAGTGTCGCAAATTCAGAATCGACCACGTTAAAGGCAACAGTTGTGCGCAAGGTGGCTTCATACAATATCTGTTGATCTGCGATTCGGACAAGACGAAGATTGCTTAACAATCTATAGTTGAATCGTGTAACTGACTCATCATTACGAATGGCAAGCCCGTCTTTTCTGTCGCTAAGCGCTATATCCAGCCTATATTGCTTTTTATAGTTGCCACCCCGGGCGCTAAGCCTGTCGATCAGATGATTGCGCAGATGGTGGCCAGAACGGCCATCAATGCCGCTCACCTCAATCCGGGCAAATTGTGCGGGGGTCGAACTGGCTTGCGACCGGTTGCCATAGAGTGGCTGAAACCCGCACCCTGCCAGCAGCCCGGCACAGGTCAAAACAAAAAAGGCGCGCCTAGACCACCACATTGACGATTCGATTCGGTACTACCACCACTTTACGCACTGGTTTTCCGTCCAGATGGCGTTGCACGGCCTCCAGGGCCAGCGCCATGGTTTCAATCTCCGCGTCCGGGGCGCCGGGCGCAACGACCAGATCGCCGCGACGCTTGCCATTGACCTGGACAATGATGGTTATATTGTCAGCACGAATCAGATCCGCCTGCGCTACCGGCCAGGGCGTGTGCACCAGTAATTGCGTATGACCCAGCGACGCCCAGCATTCTTCAGCAAGATGGGGCATCATGGGAGCAGCCAGCAGGATCAGGGCTTCCAATGCTTCGCGCAACGCGAACCCCGCCGCCGCTTCGTCAGATTTCAGGTTAATGAATGCATTAATGCTGTTTGATAGCTCATAGATGCGCGCTACGGCACGATTAAAGTGAAACCGCTCAATGTCTTCGGTTACTGCGGCGATGGCGATATGCGCCGCCTTGCGCATGGTCAGGCTTGCCTCGCCAATGGCGGCCGGTGCGGTAGTTGCGGCCTGTGGCAGCCTATCAAGTGATTCATCCACCAGCCGCCATACGCGCTGGGTAAAGCGCCATGCGCCTTCGATGCCGGATTCGGTCCATTCAATATCGCGTTCCGGCGGCGTGTCGGACACCACGAACCAGCGCGCGGTATCGGCGCCATAATGCGCGATGATATGTTCGGGATCGACCACATTGCGTTTGGATTTGGACATGGATTCGATCTTGCCGACCTGTACCGGCGCGCCCGTATCCTTGTGCACGGCGCCACCATCGCGCTTGATGACCTGTTCTGGAAACAGCCATGCGCCAGCGGCGTCCTTATAGGTTTCGTGGGTCACCATGCCCTGGGTGAACAGGCCACTGAACGGCTCGCTGTCCCTGGCGTAACCGGTTTCCTGCATGGCCCGTGTATAAAAACGCGAATAAAGCAGGTGCAGAATCGCATGCTCGACGCCGCCAATATACTGATCGACCGGCATCCAGTAATCCACTTCCTTGCGCTCAACCGGTGTGGTTGCGCGCGGGCTGCAGAAACGCGCGAAATACCAGGACGAATCGACAAAGGTGTCAAACGTATCGGTTTCCCGGATTGCCGGTTTTCCGCATTTTGGACAGGGCGCATGTTTCCATGATGGATGATGCGACAGCGGATTGCCGGGTTTATCAAAGCTGACATCGCGCGGCAGCGTCACCGGCAATTGTTCGCGCGGCACCGGCACAACGCCACAATCGTCACAATGAATAACCGGAATGGGGCAGCCCCAATAGCGCTGCCGTGAAACACCCCAGTCGCGCAACCGGTAGGTTACCGCCGGTTCCCCCGCATTTGCGGCTTGCAGGCGTTTGGCGGTTTCCGCCTTGGCCCCGGCGATGGTCAGCCCATCCAGAAAACCGGAATTGATCAGCCGCCCGTTCAAATTATCCGTATACGCATCATTTACAATATCGATGGTTTCCGCACCGGCGGGCGCCACAACGGGTACTACCGGCAGGCTATATTTGCGGGCAAAATCCAGATCGCGCTGATCATGCGCCGGACAGCCGAAAATGGCGCCCGTGCCATATCCCATCAGCACAAAATTGGCGATATAGATGGGGGCTTCGCGTCCCGCAATGAACGGATGCTGTACTTTCAGGCCGGTGTCAAAACCCAGCTTTTCTGCGCGTTCCAACGCCTCTGCGGTGCCCCCGATATCACGGCACTGTTTGCAGAAATCAGCGATGGCGGGATTTCCGGCGGCCAGTTCCAGCGCAATGGGATGATCTGCGGAAATGGCGCAGAAGCTCATCCCGAAAATCGTATCATGGCGTGTCGTGTAAACTTCCAGAAGGCCGCCGCCGGGCAAAGACCTTGCGTCTGGGCCGCTAATGGCAAAACGGATGCGCATGCCTTCGGACCGGCCGATCCAGTTGCTCTGCATCAGCCGGACTTTCTCCGGCCAGCGTTCCAGCGTGTCCAGCGATTTCAGCAAATCATCCGCATACGCTGTAATTTTGAAAAACCACTGGGTCAGCATGCGCTGTTCGACCAGTGCGCCGGACCGCCATCCCCTGCCGTCAATAACCTGTTCATTGGCCAATACGGTTTCATCCACCGGATCCCAGTTGACCGACGATTCCTTGCGGTACACCAGCCCCTTGTCCAGAAAATCCAGAAACATCCGCTGTTCATGGCCATAATATTCTGCGTCGCATGTCGCCAGTTCGCGCGTCCAGTCGATCGACAGGCCCATGGCTTTCAGTTGCCCGCGCATGGTGGCGATATTTTCATAGGTCCAGATGGCGGGATGAATGCCGCGTTCGCGCGCCGCATTTTCGGCCGGCATGCCGAAGGCGTCCCAGCCCATGGGATGCAGCACATTAAATCCGCGCGCGCGTTTATAGCGCGCGACAATATCGCCCATCGTGTAATTGCGGACATGCCCCATATGGATGCGGCCGGAGGGATAGGGAAACATCTCCAGCACATAATATTTTTCACGCGAGTCAGGCGCCGCCACAAAGGCCTGCTCCGCCTCCCAGCGCGCCTGCCATTTCTGTTCTGATTCCCTGGGATTATAGCGGGCCATGCGCGTCCTGCTTTTCCGCTTTAGCCGGCTTCGCTATCGATACGCAGTTGCCGCGCCCGGGTTAAAATGGAGTTTTCGACCCGAACTCCGGTTTCGGCATTGCCCGGGGCGTCCGTCCAGGCGCCCCCCGGCCCCTGCTCCTGCCGGAAGACCGAAACCTTTACGCCGTCGGCGCGCAACCGCTTGTCCAGGATATAGATGGTCATCTTGAAACGCTCATTCGGATGGCTCGGGTTAATGTACCAGTCCGTAATAATTACGCCACCGAAAGGATCGGCGGAAGCCAGGGGCATGAAAGCAATCGTGTCGAGGCTGGCGCGCCATAGATAGCTGTTGACGCCAATGCCGCCGCCGCCTTCGTTTTTGTCCTTGCCGCCGCCAAGCCCGAATATGCCGCCTTCACCAAACAGGGATTCGTCGGACTTGGGGCCCGTGGGCGCCGGATCATAGCGATTCTTGCCGATTTTCTCAGGATAGCGCGATTCGGTTTCCGTAGAGCCGCAGCCGGAAAGTATAAGCACACAGCCCATCGCAGCAATCAGGACAATGTCCCGCCAGTTCCGTACAGTGTATGACAAAATCTTCCCCTTACATGCGGTTACAGGCCGCTTTATAGAGCCAAGCGGCACTAGCGGCAACTGCTGTGCTATAAGAATGCTGCAAAATTATGGCAGGTCCGGGCGATCATGCGGCGGGCGGACCGCTTCTGCGTCACCGTCAAAACTTAATAAATGCTTATATTGCTGATTAAATCATAGGCATAGGCGTCATTTATGTGATGTTAGGGCAACAGGTCTTTCTATTCGTAACATTGTGGCAATCCTGTTTGGCGTTCTTGCTTGACCCTTACGATGCAGTTTGCAAGATTGGCCGGGAAATGGCGGGTGCAGCGGGTGCCCTGCTTGTTAGCGGTCAGCCTGTTAGACGCATGGTGGCGGCGAACCTAGTAAATATGAGGTAAAGTATGAAAACGTTTCTGTATGGCACAACGGCACTGGTTGCCTCCGGCATGATGGCTGGCGCTGCGTTCGCCGCCGATCCGATCTCACTGAAGATCAATGGTTTCTATGATGCGGCTTTTGTGCTGCATGATGATGATGCGCCGGGCACTGGCGACAGCTCTGTCAAGCAGGACGTTGAAATCAATGTTAACGGCTCGACGGTTTTGGACAGTGGCGTGACCGTTGGTGCGCAGATTGAGTTCAAGGAACAGGTTGGCGGCGCCGCGCTTGGCAATGAAGAAGTGTTTGCCTTTGTGGAAGGGGGCATGGGCCGCAGCGAAATCGGCTCGACCGACAGCGCGCCCTTCAAAATGGCCTATACCGCACCGTCACCGACCGATGCGCATGGCGTTGACACCCCGATTTTCTGGCACATTTCGCGCTTCAGCGCCCGCACGACAACACGCATCAAAATGTCGGGCGATGCCAACAAGGTGACCTATTTCACCCCCCGTATGACGGGCTTCCAGCTTGGCCTGTCCTATACCCCGTCAAATGATGGCGCGGGCGCGGGCGGTGTCACAGGGGGCGCCTTCCCGACATTGGGTTCCGTAAATGCCGATCCCTCCATAGGTAGCGGCTGGGTGAACACCTTTGGTGTGCGCGGCGATGCGAATGGCGGCATTGAAGATATTCTTGAACTCGGCGGCAGCTATGTTGGCGAGTTTTCCGGTCTTGGCGTCAAGCTTTCCGCCGGTTACGCCTGGGGCGACCATGAATCCGATGGCCTGAACGCGACCGGCAAAGGCCGGGCCAGCGTGATTGCCAGCGATCCGGAAGCCTGGCATCTGGGCGCCAATTTCACCTATGTGGGCTGGACCCTCGGCGGTGGCTATTATGGCTCTGATGGCATGATCCCAACCGGTTCGCCAACGCGCAGTTCGCGTGATGAAGAAGCCTGGAATGTCGGCGTGACCTATGCGTCGGGTCCGTGGCAGGCTGGTATTGCCTATATGGACTCCGAGCAGCAAAGCGCGATTGGCGCTCCCGGCAAGAACCAGCTGAAACTGGTGGACATCGGCGCCCAGTATAAATTGGGACCAGGAGTGGCCATCGGCGCCGATCTGACCTTTGCTCAGGACGAAATTCCGGGTGCAGGCACTTTGCTGACGCCGAATGATGTCGAGGACAAGGCGCTTGCTTTGACCCTGATGCTGGATTTCTAGTCCATACCTGATATAGTATTACGAAAGGGCAGGCTTTGGTCTGCCCTTTTTCGTGGCGGATGTTGATCCTATGGATTCAGGCGGGTCTGGTTGATGGGCGCTATTATCTGGCTGGCCTCCTATCCCAAATCGGGTAATACCTGGCTGCGGGCGTTTCTGTTCAACCTGTTGCGTAATCCGCCGCAGCCTGCCTCCATCAATGAACTGGACAGCTTCTGCATCGGTGAATCGGCCGGCGCCTGGTATGCCCGCCGGGCTGGCCATGCGATCGGGGACATGGCAATGGATGCCGTCATGGCCCTGCGTCCACAGGTGCATCGGGACTTTACCCAGGCCTTTCCGGATTCCGTATTTGTCAAAACCCATAATTTTCTGGGTGAATGTTGTGATGTCGCGCTGCATACGATGGATGTGACCGCAGGGGCGGTCTATGTGGTGCGCAACCCGCTGGATGTGGTGATTTCCATGACGGACCATTTCGGCGTCGGCCTGGATGCGGCCATAGATCGTCTGGGCGATCCGGCGGCGGCGACCGAAACCACGGATGCCCATGCTTCGGAATTTCATTCCGACTGGTCAACCCATGTCAAAAGCTGGACCGGTCAGCCTAACCCCGGCCTGCACATTATGCGGTATGAGGATATGCTGGACCGTCCCAACCGCAGTTTCCGGCAACTTGCCACTTTTCTGGGGCTGGCGCCCCCCAATGACCGGTTGCGCAAGGCGATAAAATTTTCGTCTTTTGAGACCCTTCAGGCGCAGGAAAAAAAACACAGTTTCAAGGAACGCAGCGAGTTTTCGCAGGCATTTTTTCGTTCCGGCCGTAAGCAGCAATGGCGCAGCCTGCTAAGCTCCGCCCAGATCGACAGGATCGTGGCCGCGCATAATGAACAAATGGCGCGATTCGACTATCTTCCCTAACCGGCGGGAATCTGTTTTGGTGTGGCGCAAAATATCCCATCCGGGCCATTTTTTGCTACCATCGCGGATAAAATGCATGTATTTAACGTGATATAATTTTTATCACTGTAAAATAGTGGAAAATAAAATGAACCACCTTGACCAACTGGAAAATAAGAGTGTTTTCATCCTGCGCGAGGCGTTTAACCGCCTCGATAGGATTGGCATGCTGTGGTCTCTGGGCAAGGACTCCAATGTCATGATCTGGCTGGCGAAAAAGGCATTTCTGGGCCATGTGCCGTTTCCGGTGATTCATGTGGATACAGGCAAAAAATTCAAGGAAATGTATGAATTTCGCGATCGCTATGTGAAGGAGTGGAATCTGACCCTTATCCGCGACACCTGCCCGCCGATCGAGGAAATGGACCAGAGCCTGCCCGCCGCCGCGCGCTCGGCCGCGCGTAAAACCGCAGGTCTGAAAAAGGTTCAGGACCGTGAAAAATTCAGTGGGCTGATTGCCGGTATCCGCCGCGATGAACAGGCGACCCGCGCGAAAGAGCGTGTGTTCAGCCCGCGTGGCCTGGAAGGCCAATGGGATTTTCGCGATCAGCCGCCCGAATTCTGGGACCAGTATAAAACCGATTACCCGCCGGGCACGCATATCCGTATCCATCCGCTGCTGCATTGGACAGAACTGGACATCTGGCAATATACACAGCGCGAAAATATTCCAACCATATCGCTCTATTATTCGAAAAATGGCAAACGCTACCGCTCGCTTGGCGATGAAGACATCACGTTCCCGGTGGAAAGTAATGCCAGCACCATCGATGAAATCATTACCGAACTGCAAACGACGAATGTGTCCGAGCGTTCCGGCCGTGCGATGGATCATGAATCAGAAGATGCGTTCGAGCGCCTGCGCGCCGATGGCTATTTGTAAGGGCTGAAGCGAATGTCGAAACTTTCTGAATCAGCTGTCCGCGATTTGCTGCGCATCGTGATTGTCGGCCATGTGGATCACGGTAAATCCACGCTGGTTGGCCGGTTACTGCATGATACAAATTCTTTGCCCCAGGGCAAGGTTGAAGAAATCAGGGCCATGTCGGACCGGCGCGGCATGCCGTTCGAATATGCCTTCCTGATGGATGCGTTGCAGGCCGAGCGTGATCAGGGTATCACCATCGACACGTCGCAGATCTGGTTTAATTCCGACAAGCGCAATTATGTGATTATCGATGCTCCCGGGCATAAGGAGTTTCTGAAAAACATGATCACGGGCGCGGCGCAAAGCGATGCAGCGCTGCTGATCATTGACGCCGTCGAAGGCGTGCGCGAACAATCGCGCCGTCATGGCTATCTGCTGCATCTGCTGGGTATCCGTCAGGTCGCCGTCGCCATCAACAAAATGGATCTGGTCAATTACAGCGAAGCGCGCTTTAACGAAATTGCCACGGAATACCGCGCTTATTTGACCGAGCTTGGCGTCGTGCCAACCTTCATTCTGCCGGTGTCGGCGCGTGAAGGTGAAAATATCGTCACCCGTTCCGATGCGATGCAATGGTATGATGGACCGGCGGTTGTGGGCGCGCTTGACTGTTTTGTGTCGGAACCATTGTCCAGTGAACTGCCGCTGCGCCTGCCGGTGCAGGATGTGTATAAATTTGATGAACGCCGCATCATTGCCGGCCGCATTGAATCGGGCCGCGTCACTGTCGGCGATGAAATCATGTTTTCACCCTCCAATAAAACGGCACGGGTAAAAAGCCTTGAAGTATGGCCCGAAACGCTTGCAAAACCTGCATTCGCCACGGCGGGGTACAGCGTGGGCATGACGCTGGATGAACAGATTTTCGTGGAACGGGGCGACACAATCAGCCATGTCAGAAATGCGCCGGTTGAAACCGATGTATTCCGTGCACGTCTGTTCTGGCTGGGCCATGAACCGCTGACCATTGGCAAGACATACAAGCTGAAACTGAACACTACCGAGGCGCAGGTTCAGGTGCAAAAAATCGAGGCGGTTATCGATACCGGTGATCTGTCCTCGGCGGTGGCAAGCCAGGTCGAACGCAATCAGGTCGCCGAAGTCGTGCTGCGTTCGCGGCGTATGGTGGCGCTGGATGCGTTTAATGACATGCCGGCAACCGGGCGTTTCGTGCTGGTCGATGACTATGACATTGCGGGCGGCGGCATCATTTCCATGGAAGGCTATGCCGATCAGCGGCAGCTGATCACGCAGCGCTCCACCAATATCGTCAAGGCCGAACAGGGCGTCAGCGACGATGAACGCGCCCGCATGAACGGCCATCGCGGCGGCGTGATCTGGTTTACCGGGCTGTCGGGTGCTGGAAAATCCACTTTGTCGGTGGAACTGGAACGGCGTCTGTTTGAAAAGGGCTATTCGGTCTATGTGCTGGATGGCGACAATATCCGTTTTGGCCTTAACGCCAATCTGGGTTTTTCACCCGAAGACCGTTCGGAAAATATCCGCCGGGTGGGCGAGGTCGCGGCGCTGTTTGCGCGTGCGGGCATGATTGCGCTTACCGCGTTTATTTCTCCCTATCGCTCTGACCGGGACCGCGCGCGCGCCGCAATGCCGGATCGTTTTCACGAAATCTATGTGCAGGCCGACGTGACAACCTGTGAAAGTCGCGATCCCAAAGGTCTGTACGAAAAGGCGCGTCGTGGCGAGATAAAGGAATTTACGGGGATTTCTGCGCCCTATGAAGTTCCCGAATCGCCTGAATTGACGGTTGATACAAGCAAATATTCCGTCGAGGAATGCGTGGCGCAACTGATCGCCTATGTGGAAGCAAATTTTTCACTGCGCACGGCCAATCGCAAGGCAGGCTAAACAATCCCGCTGATCCCGGCGATGCCTGCCGCCCCGCTGCCCCGCAGGCGGCGGGCATTGTTTGCATGAATGCCGCCTAGGGCAATGACCGGCGCGCGCGCGCCACGGGTTAGTTTCGCAAATCGAACAGGCCCCAGCGTTGCCGCGCCCGGATGGCTTTGGGTGGCGAATACCGGCGATAGCAGTGTGGCGTCTGCGCCAAACTGATGGGCGCGATGCATGCTGCGCAAACCATGGGCGGCCACCGTCACCATGGCATCGGGTTTTACCCTGCGAATCGCGCGCGCCTGACGCGCCAGGCCTTGCGGAAAATGTGCGCCGTCTGCATGAATGCGTAACGCCATGCGCCAATCCCCGGCCAGCAGAAACACAATGCGGCGTTTCCGGCACAGCCGCAAAAGTTCGCGCGCCATGCCCTCGCGTTCCGGGTGATCATACTGGCGAAAAATAAACCCCGAACCTGCGGGCAGACGCAATAGGGCGTCACGGGGATTATGCAGGTGTTGCGTATCACTCAATAACCACAATGCCGGTAGTGCGCGTTCGCGACGGGCAAACCGCGATGCGCATTTGAGTTGGATCGCAAGCCTTGCCAGTGTCATTCAATATCTCATAGCTGAAAAATACGTGTATTATTCAAATCATGACCCAGACAGATTCATCGCGGCAAGCAGATATTACCGCAAATCTTGCGGCAGTGCGCGCGCGCATTGCCGCGGCAGCGCAGGCGGCTGGGCGCGATCCGGCCAGCATTACACTAATCGCGGTCAGCAAATTTCATAATGCTGAAGCCGTTCTGCCTGCCCTTGTTGCAGGACAATGTGATTTTGGTGAAAACCGCGTGCAGGAAGCAGCCGCAAAATGGCCGCCGCTTTGCGAGAATTTTCCCGAATGCAGACTGCATCTGATCGGCCCGTTACAGACCAATAAGGTGCGTGAGGCGGTGACGCTGTTTGACGCCATTCACACGCTGGATCGGGAAAGGCTGGCGCGGCGACTTGCGGATGAAATTACCGCCAGTGCAAAATCGCCTGCGCTGTTTGTTCAGGTGAATACCGGTCTAGAGCCGCAAAAGGCCGGTGTGGCCCCCAAAGATGCAGACCGTTTTATCGCGCAATGCCGCGTCGAATTTGGCCTGAATATTTGCGGGCTGATGTGCATTCCGCCCGCGCAGGAAAATGCGTCACCACATTTCAAATTTCTGGCTGAAATTGCAGCGCGCAATGGGCTGCGCCAATTAAGCATGGGCATGAGCGATGATTTCGAGGCGGCCATCGCGCATGGCGCAACCCATGTGCGCATCGGCAGCGCAATTTTCGGCGCGCGGTCGCAGCGTTAGCGGCGCCTCACAGATACATCGCGCCAATATCGACTGTGGAACTGTTGCCTAGCTGATCGAAATTCCGGGCGATCCAGCTATCTGCGCAGGCGCGGCCTGTGTCGCGCAGTCCGGTCAGAAATTCCCATTCGGTGCTCATCTTGCTGGCCACGCCCAGGCTGCACATCATGCCGTCGTCGGCAATGGCGTGGATCAGCATGCGGCTGAAGGACGGGTCATCCAGCTTGCCATCATCGATCAGTTTGGTCACGAAACTGACCGCGCGCATCTCGCGCATCAGCGATGAATTGAAACTGATTTCATTGATGCGGTTCATGATCTCGCTGGCGGTGCGCGGTAATTTCGCGCGCTCAATCGGATTGATATGCACAATCACCACATCATGACTTTTACATCCATAGATCAGCGGAAAAATCGCCGGATTGCCCATATAGCCGCCATCCCAATAGGCCTCACCATCAATTTCAATCGCCTGAAACAGAAATGGCAGACAGCTTGACGCCAGCACGGCGTCGGCGGTGATTTCATCGTTCCCGAAAATTTTCACTTTACCGGTGCGTACATTGGTGGCGGAAAGAAACAGTTTGACCGGGCATTTATCACTGCGCAGCGCATCGAAATCGACGCTTTGCTGCAGCACCGTGCGCAACGGATTGAGGTTCAGCGGATTGAACTGATAGGGCGACAATATCCGCGTCATCAGATCAAAGGCCAGGAATGCGGGCGACTGATCAGGCGAGGTAAGGCCAAACAGCCTGTCAAACACACTGGGCCGCAACGGGCTTGACTCGCCTGCTTTGGCAACGCGCTTCCAATAGGCCTCAAGAGCCATGCGCGCGCCCTCGAGGCCATCTTTCGCCAGGCCGGAGGCAAAGACCGCAGCGTTCATCGCGCCCGCGCTTGTGGCGCTGATGCCTTCAATGACGATGCGCGGCTCTTCGCACAGCCGGTCCAGCACGCCCCAGGTAAACGCGCCATGCGCGCCGCCGCCCTGCAGGGCCAGATTAATTGGCTTTACGGCCTGGGCCGCGCCGCTCTCTTGTCGTGCTTGTTGTGCGGGAACTTTTGCGCCGTCCGCCATTTATCCTCACCCGGAATATTGCTTTGGGCGAAGTCTATCGTATTTGGGGGATGCGGCGGAAGATATTCTGCAGGCAGGAACCCGGTCCGGCGATCTGGCCAGACCGGGTTTATCTGGTAAGGCTACAGGATGGTTTCGCCATGCAGCGACAGGTCCAGCCCATCGCGTTCATATTCCGGCTCAACCCGCAGGCCAATGGTGAACTTGATCAGATACAGGATCCCGGCGGTGGCCAGCGCGCACCAGGCAATGGTGTACCCGATGCCAACGATCTGCGTCATAACCTGACCCGGATTGCCCTCGATCAGGCCCGAGACGCCGCCAATGCCCTTTAGGGCGAAGACGCCGGTCAGCAGGGCCCCAACGATACCGCCAATGCCATGCACGCCGAACGCATCGAGGCTATCGTCATATCCCCCGGCATGCTTCAGCCAGGTGGCGCCCCAGTAGCACATAATCCCGGCAACCAGGCCGATGATCAGTGCGCCGGACGGATCCACAAAGCCCGATGCAGGCGTAATGGCGACAAGGCCTGCAACGGCGCCTGAAATCAGGCCCAGTGCGCTGGGTTTGCCGCGCAGCGACCATTCGGTGAACATCCAGGACAGCGCCGCTGCGGCTGCGGCAATCATGGTGACGGCCATCGCCATGCCCGCACGTCCATTGGCCGCACCCGCCGAACCGGCATTGAAGCCAAACCAGCCAACCCACAGCAGGGACGCGCCGATAAGGCTCAACACCAGATTATGCGGCGCAAAATTATGCCCGCCGCCCTTGCCATAGCCGGTACGCTTGCCGACAATCAGCGCGGCAACCAGGCCCGCCACACCGGCATTGATATGCACCACGGTGCCACCGGCAAAATCAAGCACGCCCGCTGCCCACAGCATACCCAGCGGATGCCAGACCCAATGCGCAATCGGCGCATAGACGATCAGCACCCAGAGCACGGTGAAGACCAGCAGGGACGAGAATTTCATCCGGTCAACAAAGGCGCCGGTAATCAGCGCGGGCGTGATGATCGCAAAGGTCATCTGGAACATCATGAACACGCTTTCGGGAATGGTGAACTGCACCGACCCGGTTTCCATGCCCGCCCCCAGCAGGAACGGCGCATTCATATCCATGCCATGCAGCAGGACGCGCGTCATATCACCCACAAATGCGGTGCCATTGCCAAAGGCCAGGCTGTAGCCCAGCACCATCCACAACACAGCCACGACACAGCAGATGGCGAAACTCTGCGTGACTGTCGCCAGCACGTTCATCTTGCGGACCATGCCGCCGTAAAACAGCGCCAGGCCAGGGATGGTCATAAGTAAAACCAGCGCTGTCGCTGTCAGCATCCATGCTGTATCGCCGCTATCAATGGCCGGCGCCGCCGCTTCGGCCGCCTCCTGCGCGAGAACGGGGTCCATAAAGCCAAGCCCGGCAAGCGCCAGAAAAGCGGCGAGGAAAGAATATTTAATGAGATTTTGCATGTTGTTCTCCATAAACCGCTTACAGCGCGTCGGCGTCTTTTTCGCCTGTGCGCACACGGATGACCTGATCAATGGGGGAAACGAAGATTTTGCCATCGCCGATCTGCCCGGTGCGGGCGGCAGCGACAATGGCGTCCACCACGGCCTCAACCTGATCGGTGGAAATCGCCAGTTCCAGTTTCAGTTTCGGCAAGAAGCTGACCGCATATTCCGCGCCACGATAGATTTCCGTGTGGCCCTTTTGCCGTCCGTAACCCTTTACTTCGGTTACGGTCATGCCCTCTATGCCCAAGGTGGTCAGCGCCTCACGCACTTCGTCCAGCTTGAAAGGCTTGATGATAGCCATTACGAGTTTCATAAGTATGTTTCTCCTCCGTCTGGATTGCCCCGGTAGACAGCCATTATTTCAAGAACTGTGCCGGTTTGTGATAATCGTCACGAATTGGTAATCATTAGGGATTCCAGAGGGATACGGACCCCGTTGGCAGAAGCCCGCCGCTGGTTTGACTGTTTAACAGGCTTTGTGCACAATAATTAGGCAGAAAATATGACCTCAGCACCATTTGACGCTGACATCGTTCTGGTAGGGGGCGGCCTGGCGGGCCTGAGTTTCGCGCTTGCGGCGGGGCAGGCCGGACTGTCTGTGCTTGTACTCGACGCCGCCACCCCGGCCACAAGCCTTGCATCCGGGTTTGACGGGCGCGTATCCGCGCTGGGCCGCGCGTCCATCCGGCTGATGGGGGGGCTGGGGGTCTGGCCGCTACTGGTCAAAGATGCGCAACCCATTCTGGATATTATGGTCAGTGACGGGCGCGTAGAAAGTGGTCCCTCGCCGCTTGCCCTGCATTTCGATCATCTGGACGGGGATGCCACAAGATCGGGACAACCGCTCGGTCATATCCTTGAGAACCGCCATATACGCGCGGCGCTATACACAGCGCTTGCAGACTATGCGGCGACGGTTAGTGTACGCACACCCGTAAGGGTGCTTTCGGCGCTGCCGGATGCGTATGGCATAACCGTACAACTGGCGGATGGCGGCAGTCTGCGTGGGCGTCTGTGCGTTGCGGCGGATGGCAGGCAATCCGTCCTGCGGCTGGCGGCTGGCGTCAAATCGGTCGCCTGGAATTATGGCCAGTCGGGTATCGTGGCGACGGTGCATCATGCCCGGCCGCATGGCGGCCTGGCGCATGAATATTTTTTACCCGGCGGTCCGTTCGCCATTCTGCCCATGACCGGCGCACGATCTTCGCTGGTATGGACCGAACCCACTGCGCGCGCGCAGGCCCTGATGGCGCTGGGTCAGGCCGATTTTGATGCGGAACTGCGCAGGCGTTTCGGCAGTCAATGGGGCGAAATCAACAGCGAAGGCCCGCGCTGGATATATCCATTATCATTTCACCATGCCCGCAATTATGTAAGCGACCGGCTGGTGCTTGTAGGCGATGCGGCGCACACCATCCACCCGATTGCAGGACAGGGATTAAATCTGGGCCTGCGCGATGTGGCGGCGCTGGCCGAAGTGCTGGTGGATGCACACCGGCTGGGGCTGGATATTGGCGCGGCAACGGTTCTGGAACGCTATCAGGCATGGCGGCGTTTCGACAATGTCAGCCTGTCGATTGCAATGGATATGTTCAATCGCCTGTTTTCCAATGACGCACCCTTATTGCGGCTGGCGCGCGATATTGGACTGGGTGTGGTTGGGCAGATCGGACCCCTGCGGCGGCTGGCCATGCGCCACGCAGCGGGGGATGTGGGAACGCTGCCCCGCCTGATGGCCGGCAAGGTGTTGTAAGCTCTTTACGGGCACAGCCGGTAGCCGCCGTGTTCGGTGATCAGAAGCTGTGCGCAGGAGGGATTTTCTTCGATCTTCTGGCGCAGGCGATAAATATGCGTTTCCAGCGTGTGGGTGCTGACAGCCGCATTATAGCCCCAGACTTCGTGCAGCAGCACATCTCGCCCGGTCACCTGATCGCCCGCGCGATACAGAAATTTCAGAATCGCAGATTCTTTTTCGGTCAGCCGGATTTTGCGTGCGGTGGTTTCATGCACCAGCAGTTTTGCGGATGGCTTGAATTTATAGGGTCCGATATTAAAGACCGCATCTTCGCTTTGTGCATGCTGGCGTAAATGCGCCCGCACCCGCGCCAGCAGCACCCCATAGCGAAACGGTTTGGTGACATAATCATTGGCTCCGGATTCAAGTCCCAAAATTGTATCGGCCTCGGAATCCGCCCCGGTTAACATGATGATCGGGCATTTTACGCCCAGGGCGCGCATCTTGCGGCACGCCTCGCGTCCATCCATATCCGGCAAACCAACATCCAGAAGCACCAGATCTGCGGGCGACTGCTGTATCCATTGCAGCCCCTCTGCTGCGGAATGCACCAGATGGCTGGAAAACTCGCCCTGCAAATCGAATTGCTCAGATAGGGACTCACCCAGCATCACATCATCGTCTATGATCAGAAGGCGTTTTTGCAAATTAACCGGCATAACCCGTTCTTGAGCCTGTTCCTGAAACTGGAGCATCGTAATCCCTTCCTATGCGAAAAATCCATCTGCCAGATGCCGTATCGCGATCATTGCATGCCGCAATGAAGTGGTTAGCAAACAATTTAAGCCTTGTCGGGAAGCATGCCATGTGCATTTTGTCACACATGACGACATTTACTATCATCACTCCCCCGGCGATGGCGCTTTTTTGTGAAGGCAAATCATGAGTCCGGAACAGTTCAGCATATCCTCCCTGGTAGGGGTTGAGCGCGCCATGGGCGATTTTCGCCGTGGCCTGCCCATACTGATAGTTGATGATGCGGGCGGTCCGGCCCTTCTGGCCGTGGCGGCCGAGCTTGCCCGGCCGGAAACCATACAGGCCATGACGCAATGGGCGGGAACATCCCCTTTTCTGGCATTGACCCATCAACGCGCCGCCACCCTGAAAATTCGCCTGTATACGCCGGATGTTGTGCTTTTGCCGCAAAACGCCAAAGGCGGGTGGGAAACCGCAGATGCGGCGAAGTCTCTCGCGGACCCCTCACTTGATCTGGAATTACCCCTGCGCGGCCCATTTCATGCCGTGCGTACGCTTCAGGGCAAGGGTTGGACAGCGGCCATAAAGCTGGCCAAACTGGCGCATCTGCTGCCCGCCGTCATTGCGGTTAATCTGCCACAGGCCCAACCGGTAAAGGACTTTGCCAGCAGGCATGACCTGCTGCAGGTCGGCGCCGGCGCGCTGTTATCCTATGATGCGGCGGCGGCAATGGCTTTGGTGCAGGTGGCGGGTGCACGGGTGCCGCTGGCGGGCGCGGAAGCGGCGCGCCTGATCGCCTTTCGGCCCAAAGATGGCGGGCTGGAGCATTTCGCCATCGTGATCGGCGATCCGGACCGGCATCAGCCGGTGCTGGCGCGGCTGCATTCGGAATGTTTTACGGGCGATCTGATCGGTTCGCTGAAATGCGATTGCGGCGAACAGTTGCGCGGCGCGATCAAGCAGATCAATGAAGCAGGCGGCGGTGTTCTGCTGTATCTGGCGCAGGAAGGCCGGGGCATTGGCCTGATCAACAAGCTGCGCGCCTATGGGCTGCAGGACCAGGGATTTGACACCAATCAGGCCAATGAACGGCTGGGCTTCGCGGCCGACGAGCGGATTTTCCTGCCCGCCGCCCGGATGCTGACCTTGCTGGGCTTCAACGAAGTCCGGCTGATGAGCAACAACCCTTTGAAAGTGTCCGGGCTGGAACAATTGGGCGTGCGCGTCGTGGAACGGGTGCCGCATCAGTTCCCCAGTAATGAACATAACTGGTTCTATCTCAACACCAAACGCGACAAAAGCGGCCATCTGCTCTAGGCAATAGTTACCGTCTTACCAGGGATATTGACGGCCTGTGCGCATAAGCTATTGATTTATCTAATGGTATTTCTGGCCTGAGATTTGCCTGTATGACGCCATGTCTACAGAGCCTCAAATCCCGGTCAACCCGTCTTCCTATACAGGGCGCTATTATGCGTTGCCTTTACGCGGCCGTTTGACGCCCTATGAAGGCGGGACGTTCAGCAATGCGCCCAGCACGATCCGGGAAGAGGAAGCCAGGACCGCCGAGACGGCGCAAAAGAAAGCCGGTTTTTCGTTCGCCGGTTTTCTCGACATGATCAATCCGTTGCAGCATATCCCGATTGTGTCCAGCATTTACCGGCGCATCACCGGCGACGAAATCACCCCGGTTGGCCGCATTGCGGGCGATACGATGTTTTTCGGGGTGATTGGCCTGGCCGGTTCCCTGATAAATACAGTGATTGAAAAGGTTACAGGCAAGGATGCCGGTAACCATGTGATGACAGCGATGCTGGGGGAAAAGGACAAAACCCCTGTGCCGGCGGAGGATCAGGACGATGGCGCCAATAATGTACTGGCCGCAATCCCACAATCCGAAATCCGGCACGGCCGCGTGACGGTGCACCCAAAAGGCGTCACATCCCCGGCTCCGCTTGATGCAGCGACGCTGGACGCCCTGTCCCGAACGATTGGCAGTGCCGAACCCCTGGCGCATCTGGCCCAGCCTGTCAGCCCGGATACGAACAGGAACAGGTCATCCGCACCCGCCAGATCACCGGGCCAGATGGCGGCGGCCACCAGCTATAATGATGCGCTGATCCGTATGCAGCAGGGGCTGGACCAGTATCAGGGGCAGCAACCTCATAGCCCGTAACCGGTGCGTTCGCATCCCACGCGCCATTCCCGCATGGCGGGCATATTCCAGATGGCGTCCATATAGGTTTTGCATCCGCCGTCACAGGCAACATCATAGGTCATGAACCGTGTCACCACCGGCGCATACATCGCGTCCGCAATGCTGAATGCGCCATATAGAAATGGTCCGCCCGCACCCCGGCGCGCCCGGGCATCGCGCCAGATTTCCTGAACGCGCGCAATGTCCGCAGCAACGCCTTCTCCATCCAGGCCCTTGCCCGGATAGCGGCCCAGAATGTCCATCGGCAGATGGGTGCGCAGCGCCTGAAAGCCCGCATGCATTTCGGCGCTAATGCTGCGCGCCCGCGCCCGCGCGGCGGGATCGGCTGGCCATAATTGTTTTTGTGGAAACAGCTCGGCCAGATATTCGGCAATGGCCAGACTGTCCCAGATTGTCAGCCCATTATGCTTCAGCACGGGAACCTTACCGGACGGCGAATGTTGTAAATTCTGCTGGCGCGTGCCGGGCTGACGCAACTGAACATGCACTTCGTCAAACGCAATGCCCGCATGTTTCATCACCAGCCAGGGCCTTAACGACCAGGACGACCAGTTTTTGTTTCCGATAACCAGTATGAATTCCGGCATGCCATCCTCGTTTACAAAGCGCACAACTCAGCCACTTACAGAGAGTGTACAGATCGCGCCGGCTATATGCTACATTGCCGTCATGATTACGGAACTGAATGAACGATCCCGGCAGATTTTCCGCGCATTGGTCGAAGCCTATCTGGCCGAGGGAGTTCCCGTGGGCTCCAAAAGCATTGCAGCGCAACTGCCGGCCTTGCTCAGTTCCGCGACGGTCCGCAATGTGATGAAAGACCTGGAGGATATGGGGTTACTCTATGCGCCGCATACCAGTGCGGGCCGCATTCCCACGCAAACCGGTCTGCGTATGTTTGTCGACGCGCTGCTGGAAATCGGCAATGTCACCGAAAAAGAGGCGCGCGAAATCGAGGCCATGGCCTCCTCGCATGGCGCCAAGATGGAAGATGTGCTGGCGGACGCCACCAGCCGCCTCTCGGGTCTGGCGCGTTGCGCGGGGCTGGTGCTGTCGCCCAAGCATGAACCGCCGCTCAAGCATATCGAATTTGTAAATATCGGTCCCGGTCAGGCGCTGACGGTGATTGTCGGGCAGGATGGCCATGTGGAAAACCGGCTGATCACGGTGCCGCTGGGCATGACGGCGGGCGCGCTGCAACAGGCCAGCAATTATCTGAATGCGCGGCTTCTGGGCCGCACCCTGGAAGAGGCGCGCAGGCAGATACTGGTGGAACTGGAGAGCAAGCGCCTGGAGCTGGATGAGCTGAGCGCCAAGGTGGTGGAAGCGGGGCTTGCGGTTTGGGGCGGCGGGCATAATCGCAGTGCAGGGGCCTCGCTGATTGTGCGGGGCCATTCCAATCTGCTGGAGGATGTGCACGCGATCGAGGATCTGGAGCGTATCCGCACCCTGTTCGAAGATTTGGAGGGCCAGAATGACCTGATCCAGCTTCTGGAGCTGGCCCGCAACGCCGATGGGGTGCGCATTTTCATCGGATCGGAAAACAAGCTGTTCAGCCTGTCCGGTTCGTCGCTGGTGCTATCGCCCTATCGCAACAAGAACGAACAAATTGTCGGCGTGATCGGTGTTATTGGCCCGACCCGGTTGAATTATGCCCGCATCATCCCCATGGTGGATTATACCGCCAGGATTGTCGGGCAATTGTTGTCCTGAACGCGCTCTGCTATAGAGTGCCGCTGCAAAAATAATGGATTTATGATGAACGAAATCGAGAACGAAGCCGAGGGTTTTCCTCAGGAAGAAAATATCGAAATTCAGCCTGAAGCGCCGCCTCCCACCCCGGAGGAGCTTATTGCGCGGCTGGTAGCCGAGATGGCGGATCTCAAGGATCAGCTTTTGCGCGCCGTGGCCGAGGGTGAAAATATCCGCCGCCGCGCCGCGAAGGAAAAGCAGGACGCCAGCAAGTTCGCCATCGCCAGTCTGGCGCGTGACCTGCTGGCGGTGCCGGACACGCTGGACCGCGCCATCAGCAGCATTCCCGAAGACGTCCGCGCCCAGGAAGGCGTGGTGAACCTGATCGAGGGCATGGAGCTGACCCAGCGTCAGTTGCTGGGCATTTTTGAGCGTCACGGCATCAAACCGATTCACCCGATGGGGGAGAAATTCGACCCCAACTTCCATCAGGCCATGTTCGAGGCCCCCGATACCGGTCAGCCGGACGGCACTATCGTGCAAATTCTGCAAATGGGCTATGTCATTGGCGACAGATTGTTGCGTCCGGCCATGGTCGGCGTGGCCAAGGGCGGCAATCAGAATTCCGGCGCGCCCGGGAGCACAGTCAATACGTCCGCCTGATGTCCCGGACATCAAATTTTCTTGTCAGCCGCTGTCGCAGTGGGTTGCGGCCCAGACAGGCGGCCCCTATATACCCTTCACACAGTCCGCCCCTATCCGGGAGGGGCTGTGTGTGTGGTATGACACGGGGTCATAGACACCAACCAATTGTTAATGGGGGCCTTTACGGGCGCCATTGTGGCCCGGCAGGTCTGCCGCAGGAGTGAAAGAACATGGGAAAAGTAATCGGTATCGATCTTGGCACAACGAATTCATGCGTCGCCATCATGGACGGCGCAACGCCGCGCGTCATTGAAAACGCCGAAGGGTCGCGCACCACCCCTTCCATCGTCGCCTTTACGGAAGATGGCGAGCGTCTGGTCGGACAGCCCGCCAAACGCCAGGCGGTGACCAACCCGGAAAATACCTTGTTCGCCATTAAACGTCTGATCGGGCGGGGGTTTACCGACCCGACGGTGCAAAAAGACGCCAAAATGGTGCCCTACAAGATCGCCAAGGCGGATAATGGCGATGCCTGGGTCGAGGCCCATGGCCAGAAATATTCCCCCAGTCAGATCTCGGCCTTCATCCTGCAAAAGATGAAAGAAACCGCCGAAGCCTTTTTAGGTGAAAAAGTCGATCAGGCGGTGATCACCGTTCCCGCCTATTTCAGCGATGCGCAACGCCAGGCGACCAAGGACGCCGGCAAGATTGCCGGTCTGGAAGTGCTGCGCATTATCAATGAACCCACCGCTGCGTCGCTGGCCTACGGGTTGGACAAACAGGAAGGCAAGGTGATTGCCGTCTACGATCTGGGCGGCGGTACGTTTGACGTGTCGGTGCTGGAAATCGGCGATGGTGTGTTCGAAGTGAAATCCACCAATGGCGACACCTTCCTCGGTGGCGAAGATTTCGACATGCGGCTGGTGAATTATCTGGCCGATGAATTCAAGAAAGAACACGGCATTGATCTGCGCAATGACAAGCTGGCGCTGCAACGCCTGAAGGAAGAGTCCGAAAAAGCCAAGATTGAGCTTTCTTCGACTCCGCAAACCGAAATCAACCTGCCCTTCATCACCGCCGACAAAACCGGCCCCAAGCATCTGACCATGAAGCTGACCCGCGCAAAGTTCGAGGCGCTGGTGGATGATCTGATTCAGAAGACCGTCGCCCCCTGTGCGCAGGCGTTGAAAGATGCGGGCCTCACTGCGGGTCAGATTGACGAAGTGGTGCTGGTGGGCGGCATGACCCGCATGCCCAAGGTGCGCGAAGTGGTGAAAAACTTCTTTGGCCGCGAACCGCACAAGGGCGTCAATCCCGACGAGGTCGTCGCCATGGGCGCCGCCATTCAGGCGGGCGTGTTGCAGGGTGACGTCAAGGACGTGCTGCTGCTCGATGTTACGCCGCTGTCGCTGGGCATCGAAACGCTGGGCGGCGTGTTCACGCGGCTGATTGACCGCAACACCACGATCCCGACCCGCAAGAGCCAGGTGTTCTCGACCGCCGAAGACAATCAGTCCGCCGTGACCATTCGCGTGTTTCAGGGCGAACGCGAAATGGCCGCCGACAATAAATTCCTCAACCAGTTTGATCTGGTCGGAATTCCGGCCGCGCCGCGCGGCGTGCCCCAGGTCGAGGTGACGTTTGATATTGACGCCAACGGCATCGTGAATGTCGGCGCGAAAGACAAGGCCACCGGCAAGGAACAGCATATCCAGATCCAGGCGTCGGGCGGATTAAGCGATGCCGACATCGAAAAAATGGTCAAGGACGCGGAGCTGCATGCGAGTGAAGACAAGGCCAAGCGCGCCCGTGTCGAGGCCCGTAATCAGGCGGAACAGTTGATCCATTCCACCGAACGCACCCTCACCGAAGCGGGCGGCAAGATTGACGCGGGCCTCAAGGGCGAGGTTGAAACCGCCATTGCAGATCTGCGCAGCGCCATGGAAGATGAAAATGCCGGTGAAGCGGAACTGGCGCCAAAAATTCAGGCGCTGATGACCGTCTCGATGAAAGTCGGCGAGGCCATGTACAAGCCGCAGGATGAAGCAGGCGATGGTGGCCATGCCGGTGGCGATGACAGCGTCGTCGATGCGGATTTCGAAGAAATCGACGACAGCAAGAAAGACTAGGGGTGTCCTCAACTGTTGTTTGAGGAATAACAATGTTTGTCATTGCGAGCGTAGCGAAGCAATTCAGAGTCACAAATTATGGCCGTGCCGTGAGACTCTGGATTGCCGCGTCGCTTTGCTCCTCGCAATGGCGGAGAAGACAGAATAATTAAGGACAGGCGGGAATGTCTAAGCGTTGCTATTACGAAACCCTGGGGGTAGAACGGGGGGCCTCTCCCGAGATTATCAAAAAAGCCTATCGCAAGCTGGCCAAGGAACATCATCCCGACCAGAATCGCGAAAACGCCGCCCAAAATTCAGCTGCCGAAGCCCAGTTCAAGGAAATCACCCACGCCTACGATATTCTAAAAGACGATCAGAAACGCGCCGCCTATGACCGGTTTGGTCATGCCGCATTTGAGAATGGCGGCCCGCGCGGTAATGGCGGCGGCGATGGCTTCGGCTTTTCCGATTTGTCCGATGTGTTCAACGATCTGTTCGGCATGGGCGGCAGGCGCGCCAATAATCGCACCCGCGGGGCCGATCTGCGTTTCAATATGGAAATCAGCCTGGTTGATGCCTATCTCGGCAAACAGGCGGATATCCGTGTCCCAACCTCGGTGGCTTGCGAACCCTGCAAGGGCAGCGGCGCAGAAGCCGGATCGCAACCTGCTGTGTGCGCGGGCTGTAGCGGGGCGGGCAAGGTGCGCGCGCAACAGGGTTTCTTCACGATTGAGCGCACCTGTCCTTCCTGTGGCGGGCGCGGCCAGGTGATCAAAAGCCCGTGCAAGGCGTGTCATGGCGCGGGCCGTATACAGAAAGAACGCACCCTGAATTTCGCCGTGCCGCGCGGCGTGGAAGAAGGGACGCGCATCCGCCTGTCGGGCGAAGGCGAGGCCGGTATTCAGGGCGGGCCATCGGGCGATCTGTATGTGTTCATTTCCATCACGCCGCATCCGATGTTCCAGCGCGACGGTAATAATCTGTTCTGCCGCGTACCCATTTCCATGACCAGCGCCGCCCTGGGCGGCCATATCGAAGTGCCCGCCATGGAAGGCGCGCCCGCGCGCATAGAAATTCCTGCGGGCACTCAAAGCGGCCGCCAGTTCCGCCTGCGCGGCAAGGGCATGCCGCCCCTTCGCGGTACGGGCTTTGGCGACCTGTTCATCGAAACCGTGGTTGAGACGCCCATGAACCTGACCAAACGCCAAAAAGAACTCTTACGCGAATTCGCCGAAGGCGGCAGCGAAAAAACCTCGCCGGAATCCAGCAGCTTTTTTGCGCGGATCAAGGATCTGTTCGCGGGCGCGGGTGCGGGGGATAAGGCCGAGGGGTAGGGGGTTATCTTTCGAACAGGGTGCGCGCCGTTTCTATTGGTATCAGCATGACGCGCTCACCCAGCGGCGATAGCATAAAACCGTGCCGCTGATAAAAGCCAACAGCGTCATCATCGATTGCATGGGCCGCCACCGCCCGCACACCGGCGATTTCAGAAGCCGCAATGCAACGCCGCAACGCATCAGCCAGCAGATTGGTTCCAAGCCCGATTCCCTGAAAGCCGCGATCAATCGCCAACCGGCCAATTAATAGCAAAGGAATCTGTTCGGGCATGCCACGCCGCAGTTTGGCATTGGGCATGGCAATGCGTTGTTCCATTGCGGTCGAGATTGCATAGTAGCCGACAACCCGCGTTGGCGCGTCGGTACCGCAAACTACATAGGTCCGCGCCGAAAGCCCTTCACTTGCATACGCGCGATCCCGCAGCCACGCATCAAGCGTGGCATGTCTGCCATTGTCGAAAGTGGAAACATCATGGTGTCCAGCCAGCCGTTCTGGCGGCAGCACAGGGGCTGACGCCGCCCTGGGGGACATCAACGATCCCAGACGGGCTTATGCTGGAATAATTCGCGCAATTTCTTGTTTGGCCGGATCGGGGCGTCGAGCATCGCCAGAAATTTCTCGTGCGCTTCTGGCTCAAGAAAGAAGCTACGCTGATCAAGGATCGTTTCCTCGGCCAAACGCCGCGCGCTTTCCAGCATGAACTCCGAAAGCTTTTGCCCGCGCAAGGTTGCCGCCCGGCTCAGAATCGCTTTCGTGCCGGCCGAGGCGCGGATTTGAATTACATCGTCCTTGCGGGGCGCGGGTATCCCGCGCTTATCCTGAGTCACTTGTGTCATCGGAGATCTCCCGGAGTGGATGAATTATACTATAAGAAACGTCACGACGTTGTCAATACAATTTAGAAGTTCTGCGGAGGTTCTGCGTTCTCTTTCTCCCTCCCCCATTACCCTTTGTGCGCGGCATAAGTTTCAGGCAAACTGATCCCCAATAATCAATAACCCACAGGGAGAGATCATCATGAAACTGTCGAAACCACGTATTCACCCGCTGCCCGAAAGCCAGTGGAATGACGAGCAGAAGCCGCTTTACGCCGCCGCCAAGAAGGGCGCGACCGAGATCAGCACGTCGGTGGTGTTCAATGTCATGGGCACGCTGGGCAATCATTGGGAGGCGGCGAAGAAATTCAATGTCTGGGCATTTCATGTCATGGGAAAATCATCGACCCTGGCGCCGCGCGAGCGTGAAATTCTGATCCTGCGTATCGGCTGGCTGTGCCAGGCGGAATATGAATGGGCGCAACATGCGGTCATCGGCAAGGCGTGCGGGTTGAGCGATGAGGAAATCGCCCGCATCAAACTGGGGCCGGACGCGCCCGGCTGGAGCGAACATGATGCGCTGCTGCTGCGCGCCACCGATGAGCTGCACAAGGACGCCTGCATTTCCGACGCCACCTGGAACGGGCTGGCCAAGAAGTATAATACCCAGCAGCTCATGGATGTGGTGTTCGCGGTGGGCCAGTATAATCTGGTGTCCATGGCGCTGAATTCTTTCGGTGTGCAACTGGACGAGGGCCTTAAGGGGTTTTAATGGCATTCGCGATTTCTCCGTCGTCTTTGCGAGGTGCGTAGCGCCGTGGCAATCCAGGGACAAAATCGATGGCCTTTGCGCGTCGCTCTGGATCGCCACACCGCTTTGCGGTTCGCGATGACGTAGTGGGTGTTGTGGCGCTGTCCAAAAAAAGCGCCTCAACGCCGAACAAAATCACCTTCACCTGCCCGGTAAAATAGGGCAGACTGATCTCTTATAAGAAATAAAAAGCAGGGAGAGACCCTCATGAAACTGTCAAAACCACGCATCAAGCCGCTGGATGAAAGCGAGTGGACGCCGGAGCAGGCCAGGACACTGGGCCGTCTCAAGGGCGGCAGCACCGAATTTGGCGCGAAGATGCACGTGTATAATGTGCTGGGCACATTGTCGCGTCACCCGGAGGCCAACAAGAAATTTGGCGTCTGGGCCGGGCATATTATGGGTGAGACCAACACCCTGCCGCCACGTGAACGCGAAATTCTGATCCTGCGTATCGGCTGGCTGTGCCAGGCGGAATATGAATGGGGCCAGCATGTGGTGTTTGGCCGCGCCGTTGGCCTGACCGACGAGGAAATCGCCCGCATCAAGATTGGCGCGGACGAGCCAGGCTGGAGCGAACATGACGCGGCTCTGATCCGCGCCACGGATGATCTGCACAAGGACGCCTGCATTTCGGACGCGGTGTGGAACGGGCTGGCCAAGACATACAGCACCCATCAATTGATGGATGTGGTGTTCACCGTTGGCCAGTATAATCTGGTGTCGATGGCGCTGAATTCGTTCGGCGTGCAACTGGATGAAGGCGTCAAAGGGTTTTAGTGGCCCGGTCGGCGCGTCTGTCCGTCCTGCTAAATGGGGCGGTTCAGGAACACACATAAATAGAAACAACCCACGGGGAGGAAGACCATGACAAACCATTTTATTGGCTCACTTGCAGTGCTCGCTCTGCTGCTGGCAGGTCCTACGCTGGCGCAAAGTCCGGCAGGTGCTTCGTCAGAAGCGACGGCGGCTGTCCAGGCGTCGAAAAACCCGCAGGGGAGAATGAGGCTATCGGCACCTCGCATTGCGCCGCTGGCGCTGGACAAAATGACGCCGGATCAGGCCAAGGAACTGGTGCCTTTCAAAGATGGGGCCGACTTTGCCGGCACCAAATTGAAGGCGTATAACGTGATGGCTACTCTGGCGCAGCACGAGGAAGCGCGTCAGAAATTCAATGTCTGGGCCAATTACGTTCTGGGCGCGAGTTCCACCCTGACGCCGCGCGAGCGGGAAATTCTGATCCTGCGTATTGGCTGGCTGTGTCAGGCGGAATATGAATGGGCCCAGCACACGGTTATCGGTCGTGCCGTGGGCCTGAACGATGACGAAATCGCCCGCATCAAACTGGGACCGGATGCCCCGGGATGGGACCCGTTCGACGCCACCCTTCTTCGCGCGGCGGACGAACTGCACGCGGACGCCTTTGTGTCGGATGCAACCTGGAACGCGCTGGCCAAACGCTACAACACCCAGCAACTGATGGACGTGGTGTTTACTGTCGGCCAGTATAATCTGGTGTCGATGGCGCTGAATTCTTTTGGCGTGCAACGCGATGAAGGCGTCGACGGTTTCTAGGAGTACGCCGGCCATGCGATTGCAAGGCAAGAAAGCCATTGTCATTGGCGCGGGCCAAACGCCGGGGGAAACCATCGGCAATGGCCGCGCCACCGCGATATTGTTTGCGCGCGAAGGCGCGCAGGTGATGTGCGTGGACAAGCGCCTGCAATCCGCGCAGGACACGGTGGATATGATTGTGCGCGAAGGCGGCGACGCCTTCGCCTATGAGGCTGACATCACAAGCGAGGCGGCCAATGCCGCGCTGGTGAAGGCGGCCTGCGACAAAATGGGCCGCATCGACATTCTGCATAATAATGTCGGTATTGGCTTTGGCGATGCGCCGCCGCACTTGCTGACCGAAGACGCCTATGACCAGATCATGCTGGTCAATCTCAAAGCCATGTGGCTGACCTGCAAACATGTGATCCCGGTGATGCGCGAACAGAAATCCGGATCCATCGTCAATATTTCATCTGCGGCGGCGGTGTCCTCGGGCGGCATCACGGCTTATGAAATTTCCAAGGCGGGGGTGAACAAGCTGACCCAATCCATCGCCATGACCAACGCCAAACATGGGGTGCGCTGCAATGTGATCATGCCGGGCCTGATGGACACGCCGATGGCGATCAAAGGCAATGTCCAGGCGCGCGGCATTTCGCGTGAAGAGGTGCGCGCCATGCGCGACCGTATCGTGCCGTTGCGCGGCAAGATGGGCACCGGCTGGGATGTGGCCTACGGCGCGCTGTATCTGGCGTCGGACGAAGCCAATTTCGTCACCGGCGCGGTGCTGCCCATCGATGGCGGGCATGCGGCGAAAGTCGGATAATCAATAACAATAACCGGAGGGAAGATCATGAAAGACGTTAAGGGAAAAGTTGCTTTTATCACCGGCGCGGCGAGCGGCATGGGCCTGGGCATGGCGCGCGCATTTGGCGCGGCGGGCATGAAGGTGATGCTCAGCGATATTGAGGACACGACGCTACAGGTGCAGGTCGCCGATCTGAAAGCCAAGGGCTATGACGTGGCCGGGGTGCAGGTGGATGTCACCAAGGAAGCGGCGCTGCACAACGCCGCCAAAAAAACCATCGAGACCTTCGGCAAGGTGCATGTGCTGTGCAACAATGCGGGCGTCGGCGTGGGTGGTAAAAGTGAGACCTGCGACATGCGCAACTGGCGCTGGTGCGTGGACGTCAATCTGTGGGGCGTTGTCTATGGCTTGCAGGCATTCATGCCGCTGATCAAATCGCATGGCGAAGAAGGCCATGTGATGAGCACGGCCTCAATGGCGGGCATGTATGGGGTGCGTAATCTTGGTCCCTATAATGCGGCGAAATTTGCGGTGGTCGGTATCATGGAAACCATGATGGCGGAAAACCGTAAAACCAATATCGGCGTTTCGGTGCTGTGCCCGGGCGCTGTCGCCACCAATATCGGTAATTCGACACGCAACCGGCAACAGGAATATGGCGGTACGGCCGTTCCCAGCGATCTGGACATTACCAATGATGCGCTGGCCCAGGGCCTGCATCCCGATGTGGTCGGCAAACAGGTGCTGGAGGCGATTCTGAAAAACCAGCCATATATTTTCACCGATCCCAATATGCGCAAAATGGTTGAATCACGCTTTCGCAAAATTCTGTCGGGCTATGATTGGGCCGACACCTGCGATGCGCTCGCAGGCGCCAAGCAGGGCAGTTTGCAGCGGAGTTGAATCAATAAACACATAACTCCGTGTACGGAATAATCAGCGGGAGAAAACAACATGAAAGACGTAAAAGGAAAAGTGGCGTTTGTCACCGGTGCGGCCAGCGGCATGGGGCTGGGCATGGCGCGGGCCTTTGCAGAAGCGGGCATGAAGGTGATGCTGGCCGATATCGAAGCCGGGCCTTTGCAGCGCGAAACCGATGCGCTGAAGGCCAAAGGGTATGACGTGGCCTGTGTGCAGCTTGATGTCACCAAAATGGCGGATGTGCATGCGGCGGCGAAAAAGACTGTGGACACATTCGGCAAGGTGCATGTGCTGTGCAATAATGCAGGCATTGGCGTCTTCGGAAAAAGCGAAACCGCCAATATCAAGAACTGGGAATGGGTGGTGGACGTAAATCTGTGGGGCGTTGTGTATGGCCTGCAGGCGTTCGTGCCGCTGATCCTCTCGCACGGCGAAGGCGGCCATGTGGTCAGCACCTCCTCGATGGCGGGCATGGTCGGGCTAAGTGGCGCGGGGCCGTACAATGCGACCAAATTTGCCGTTGTCGGCATCATGGAAACCATGATGGCGGAAAATCGCAAAAGCAATCTGGGCATCTCGGTGCTGTGCCCCGGCGCGGTGGCGACCAATATTTCCACCTCCACCCGCAACCGGCAGGATGATTATGGCGGTGCGGCGCCGCCAAGTTCGAAAGAGCGTATCGCCGATGTGCTGGCGCAGGGCCTGCATCCCGATGTGGTGGGCAAACAGGTGCTGGAAGCCATTATCGACAACCAGCCCTATATTTTCACCGATCCTACCATGCGCAAGATGATCGAATCGCGGCACAAGCGTCTGATGGCGGGCTATGACTGGGCCGATAAATGCAGGGCGCTGGCGGGTGAAAAACAGGCGGGCGGCATACCGGGCGGCATCCTGAAGCAGTAAATGCCGGCTTGACCTGCCGCCGTCATTAGGCAAAGCTGCAACCATAATAATTGCGTGGCGCCGTAAAAGCCCCGCTTCACATCAGCACAGGGAGGCGCTTGCGCAGGCAGGCGGCGCAATCAGCATGAAAGACGTAAAAGGAAAAACAGCGTTCATCACCGGCGGCGCCAGCGGCATGGGCCTTGGCATGGCGCGCGCCTTCGCCGCAGCAGGCATGAAGGTCATGATCGCCGATATAGAGGCGGAACCCGCCAAGCGCGCGGCGGCTGAACTGACCGGAAAGGGTTATGAAGCGGCCTGGTTACAGGTTGACGTGACCAAGCTGGACGCCATGCACGCCGCCGCCAAACAGACGGTGGACACTTTTGGCAAGGTGCATCTCATCAGCAATAATGCCGGTATCGGCGTGTTTGGCCATAGCGAAACCTGCGATATGCGCAACTGGCACTGGGTGGTGGACGTTAATCTGTGGGGCGTGGTGCATGGCTTGCAGGCTTTTGTGCCGTTGATCCTCTCGCATGGCGAAGGCGGTCATGTGACCAGCACGGCGTCGATGGCGGGCATGGCCGGCCTGCGCGGTGCGGGGCCGTATAATGCAACGAAATTCGCCGTGGTCGGCATCATGGAAACCTTTGCGGCGGAACATCGCAAGGATAATCTTGGCTCCTCGGTGCTGTGTCCGGGGCTGGTGGCCACCAATATCGCGTCGTCCACCCGCAACCGGCAGGAAACCTATGGCGGCGCGGCGAAGGCCAGCGACAAGGGCATCTCGGCCGCCGAACTGGCCAAGGGGCTTGACCCCGACGCGGTGGGCCGTCAGGTGCTGGAAGCCATTCAGGAAGATCAGTTCTATATCTTCACCGATCCCAGCCTGCGTCACATCATCGAAACCCGCTGCAAGCGCATTCTGCAGGGCTATGACTGGGCGGCGAACTGCAAGGCGCTGAAAGGCGAAAAACAGGCCGGCGCTCTGCCCGGCGGCCTGCTGACGAAATAACCATAAGTCTGAAACAAGGGAGACGCCTGTAACAGCAGGCGGCATAAAAAATGAAAGACGTAAAAGGAAAAGTGGCGTTCATCACCGGTGGCGCCAGCGGCATGGGTTTGGGCATGGCGCGTTCATTTGCAGCGGCCGGCATGAAGGTGATGATCGGCGATATTGAGCTGGCGCCCGCGCAAAAGGCCGTCGATGAATTGAAAGCCAAAGGGCTGGAGGCGGCCTGTGTGCAGGTTGATGTCACCAAGCTGGAATCGGTTCAGAACGCCGCCGCAAAAACCGTGGACACCTTCGGCAAGGTGCATGTCATCAGCAATAATGCCGGTGTTGCCGTGGGCGGATATAGCGAAACATGCAGCATCCGTAACTGGAACTGGGTGGTGGATGTTAATCTGTGGGGCGTGGTCTATGGTTTGCAGGCCTTTGTGCCGCTGATCATGTCGCATGGCGAAGGCGGTCATGTGATCAGCACCGCCTCAATGGCGGGCATGGTTGGCCTGCGCGGCGCGGGTCCGTACAACGCCACCAAATTTGCTGTGGTTGGCATGATGGAAACCTTCGCAGCCGATCATCGCAAGGATAATATCGGCGCATCCGTATTGTGCCCCGGCGTTGTCGCCACCAATATCGGTAATTCGGGCCGTAACCGGCCCGGCCAATATGGCGGCGCTGTTGCGCCCAATCCACGCGACCGCACGGCGGAAATGCTGGCCCAGGGCCTTGATCCCGATATTGTCGGCCATCTGGTTCTGGAAGCCATGCAGGCGGATCAGCTTTATATTTTCACCGATCCGGGCCTGAAACATTTGATCGAAACGCGCTGCAAGCGCCTGACAGAAGCCTATGACTGGGCGGCCAACTGCAAGTCGCTGAAAGGCGTGAAACAGTCGGGTCTGCTGCCGGGGTAGGGTGCATTGACGCTTCCGGCGTCATTGCGAGACGCTTTAGCGCCGTGGCAATCCAGAGTCACACGCGAAGGCCTGAGTTTGAGACTCAGGATTGCCGCGTCGCTTCGCTCCTCGCAATGACGAATGAATAATAAACTCCGTCTACAGATCATTACAGCAGGGGAACCATCATGAAAGTTGGCTTTATCGGTCTCGGCAATATGGGTGGCCCAATGTGCCGCAATATCATCAGGGGCGGGCATGACGTCATTGTGCTTGACCTGAACCCGGCGGCGGTTAAAACCTGCACCGATCTGGGCGCAAAGGCGGGAACATCGCCCAGGGATGTCGCGTCCCAGGTGGATGTGGTGATGACCTCGCTGCCGATGCCAAAGGATGTGGAGGCGGTGGCGCTGGGCCCCAATGGCATTATCGAAGGCATTCGTCAGGGTACGGTCTATATTGATCTGTCCACCAATTCGCCCACCATGATCCGCAAGATCGCGGGCGTACTGGCCCCCAAGGGCGTTGTCACGCTGGATGCGCCGGTGTCTGGCGGCGCGATCGGCGCGGAAAAGAAAACCATCGCCATTATGGTGGGGGGCGACAGGGCGGCCTATGACCGCTGCATGCCGGTGTTTGAAAGCTTTGGGCAGAGCATTTCGCATCTGGGCGATCTGGGCAGCGGGGCCATCGCCAAGATCGTCAATAATATGCTGGCGTTCAGCAATATGGCGGCGGCGGCCGAAGGGCTGATGCTGGGCGCGGCGGCGGGTATCGATCCCGAAGCGTTGAACGAGGTGATCCGCAACAGTTCCGGCAATAGCATGGCCTATCGCGGCGTGGCGCATAAAACCCTGAATGGCGACTGGTCGGCCACCTTCACCATTGATCTGGCCTATAAGGATTTGCATCTGGCGCTGGAGCTGGGCGATGAACTGGGCATTCCATTGCCGCAGGGCGCGCAGACCCATAATCTGATGCGCATGGCGCGCGGCATGGGCTTTGGCGGCGATGACGCCACCGCCATCATGCGGGTCTATGAAACAACGTTAGGCCGTGAGGTGCGCAAGAAAAAGCAATAGCGGGGTATATGGGTGAACAATAATAAAGGACCGGAGAAAACCGGTCTGATTCCGGCGGATTTGCCGGTGGTGTATCGCGCCGGCTATGTGCATTACGTCATTGGCATTCTGACGGTGGTGTATGTTTTTAACTTCATGGACCGGCAGATTCTGTCGATCCTGATGCAGCCGATCAAGCAGGAGATGCAGCTTAGCGATACCGAGCTTGGCTTTCTGTCCGGCGTGGCGTTCGCGCTGTTTTATGCGACGCTGGGCATTCCCATTGCAAGGCTGGCCGATCAATATTCGCGGGTCAATCTGATTACCATCTGTTTGGGCCTTTGGAGCCTGATGACCGCGCTGTCGGGCATGGCCACGAATTTTTTGCAATTGCTGGCCGCGCGCATCGGCGTGGGCATTGGCGAGGCGGGTAGCGGGCCATCGTCGCATTCGCTGATTGCCGATTATGTTCCTGTGCAGAACCGTTCGACGGCGCTGGGGGTGTTTGCGCTTGGGGTGCCGATTGGGCTGATGGTGGGCTTTCTGGTGGGCGGCTGGCTGGAACAGAATTATGGCTGGCGGGTGGCGTTTCTGGCGGCGGGCATTCCTGGCCTGTTGCTCGCGGTGCTGTTGCGCCTGACGGTGATTGAGCCCAAACGCGGCCATTCACAAACCGAAGCCCAAGTGATCCATGCCGATCAGCCCTCCATCAAACAGGTGGCGCACCATATGCGCGCGATACGCACATTTCGTTTGCTGTGCCTTGCCTGCGCTTTGCAGGCCTTTGCGGGCTATGGGCTTATTCAATGGCTGCCTAGCTTTCTTTCGCGCAGCCATCACATGACCAGCGGCGATATCGGCCTCTGGCTGGCGCTGAGCATTGGCGCGGGTGGTGCATTGGGTTCTGCGGGGGGTGGCTATCTGGCGGATCGCATGGGGAAAAAAGATCTGCGCTGGCAATTATGGCTGCCGGGCATTGGCGGGTTTCTGGGCGCGCCGATAGCGTTTGGCATTCTTCTGCCAGACAGTTCCAATACCGTCATGTTTTTTGTTTTCTTGCACGCCATTGCGGTCAATGCCTATCTGGGACCGGCATTTGCGGTGACGCAAACCCTGTCGCCGGTGCGCATGCGCGCCCTTGCCAGCGCGCTGCTGCTGTTTATGATCAATATTATCGGCCTTGGATTGGGGCCGCAGATGGTGGGTATTCTGAGCGATCAGCTTGCTTTCGCCTATGGTCAGGAATCCTTGCGCTATGCCATCCTAACCGGCTGCATGGCCTATCTGGGCGCCGCAGCGTTTTTCGCGCTGGCGGCAAGAGCCGCACGCGAGGATTACCGGCGCGCCGCCGTGCTGGAGGTGGATTAGCGAATTACGGCAAATCAAAAACCATAATCATTTGGGGGTGGCGTGCGACGCTTTGACCGGTCTGTAAAATCCGAAATGATCCCGGCGAAACTTCCGGTGGTGTATAGCGCCAACTATGTGCGCTATACGGTGGGCATCTTGTCGGTGGTCTATCTTTTCAATCTGACCGACCGGCAGATTTTGGCGATCCTGATGCAGCCGATCAAACAGGAGATGCTGCTGTCCGACACCGAACTGGGTTTTCTCGGCGGCATCGCCTTCGCGATTTTTTATTCGGTGCTGGGGTTACCCATCGCGCGCCTGGCGGACAAGCATTCGCGCGTCAACATCCTGACCATCTGCCTGGTGTTATGGAGCGTGATGACAGCGTTTTGCGGCCTGGCGCAAAATTTCTGGCAATTGCTGGCGGCGCGCATTGGCGTGGGGGTTGGCGAAGCGGGCGGCAGTCCGCCGTCACATTCGCTGATTGCGGATTATGTGCCGGTGGAAAACCGTTCCACGGCGCTTGGCATATTCGCCATTGGCGTGCCGCTTGGGCTGCTGTCCGGCTATCTTCTGGGGGGCTGGATCGAACAATATTATGGCTGGCGGGTGGCGTTTCTGGCGCTTGGCCTGCCGGGTGTCGCTCTGGCGATGATCGTGCGCTATTCCCTGGATGAACCCCAGCGCGGCCATTCCCAGGGCGGTGTGAAAGTGCAGATGGAAACACCGCCCATCATGGAGGTGGTGCGCCATATGTGGCGTGTGCCAACCTTCTGGCATTTGTCTCTGGCGACGGCGTTGCAGGCCTTCGCCACCTATTCCATCTATCAATGGATGCCCAGTTTTCTGGCGCGTAGCTATCATATGCAAAGCGGTGAAATCGGCTTGTGGCTGTCGCTAGTCATTGGGGTGGGCGGTCTGATTGGCACGTTTTTCGGAGGCTTGCTTGCCGATCTGTTTTCAAGGCGCGATATGCGCTGGCTGATGTGGGTTCCGGCGATTTCCATTCTTCTCACGGCGCCTTTTTGTGTGGGCGTATATTTGTCCGATGGGCCGGTCTGGTCGCTGATATTTCTGTTTTTCCCGATGATATTGGTGAACACTTGGCTGGGGCCGGGGTTTGCCGTGACCCAGACCCTGGCGCCGGTGCGGATGCGGGTCATGGCCAGCGCCCTGCTGCTGTTTGTGCTGAACATTATCGGCCTGGGGCTGGGTCCGCAGGCGGTTGGGATCATGAGCGATCTTCTGGCGCCTGCCTATGGCCAGGAATCCCTGCGCTACGCCCTGCTGATTTCGAGTTTATTTTACCTCTGGTCGGCGTATCATTTCTGGAAAGCATCAGCAACCCTGCGCGAAGACCTGAAACAGGCGATAGAATAATAAGGGGAAAACATGACCAGCATTGATGAAGATGGCGCCGTAGCAGCGGCGCTGACACCGGCCCATGAACCGGCCGCGCATTTCAGCAAACCCTATATCCGTTATGCCATCGGCATGCTGACAACGGTCTATGCGGTTAATCTTATCGACCGGCAAATCCTGTCGATCCTGATGCAGCCGATCAAGCAGGAGATGCAGCTTTCCGACACGGCGCTGGGGTTTTTGTCCGGCATCGCCTTCGCGCTGTTTTACGCCACCCTGGGAATCCCCATTGCGCGGCTGGCGGATAAAAGGTCGCGGGTGAATATTATTTCCATCAGCGTGGCGCTCTGGAGCTTTATGACCGCGCTCTGCGGGCTGGCTCAGAATTTCTGGCAATTGCTGGCGTCGCGCATTCTGGTGGGTGTGGGCGAGGCGGGCAGCGGGCCTTCCTCGCATTCGCTGATCGCGGATTATGTGCCGCTCGAAACGCGCAGTTCGGCGCTGGCGATTTACTCGCTGGGCATTCCCATTGGCATTATGATTGGCTTTTCAGTTGGCGGCTGGCTGGAGCAATTATATGGCTGGCGTGTTGCGTTCATGGCCGTGGGTGTGCCCGGCCTTTTGCTGGCGGTTATTGTCCGTCTGACATTGCGCGAGCCGCCACGCGGCCATGCAGACGGTGTGGCGCAGGCGGATAAAGCCGAACAGCCGCCCCTGCGCGAAGTCGCCAGCACGATGTGGAAACGCAAATCCTTCCGTCATCTGGTGACGGCGATCGGCATTCAGGCGATTGCGGGATATGGCGTCCTGATATGGGTGCCAAGCTTTTTACATCGCAGCTATCACATGACCAGCGGCGAGGTTGGCACGGCGCTGGCGTTTATTCTTGGCATTGGCGGCGTCATTGGCACGGCGGCGGGCGGTTATCTGGCCGACCATCTGGCGAAGCGCAATGTACGCTGGCAATTATGGATCCCGGCGCTGGGCGGCGTGATTGCCGTGCCGTTCAGTTTTGGGATTTATCTTTCCGGCACTTCATTTGAGACGCTGGCCTGGTTTGCCATACCGATTATCTTCGCCAATCTGTATCACGGCCCGGTATTCGCCATGGCGCAGGCGCTGGCCCCCCTCAAAATGCGCGCCATGGCCGCTGCGATCCTGTTATTCATGAGCAGCTTTGTCGGCATGGGCATCGGGCCGCAACTGGTGGGCATTCTCAGCGATCTGCTGCATCCTTTATATGGGGCGGATTCGCTGCGCTATGCGCTGCTGTGTGTTTCCATGGCGCATATATGGTCGGCGGCGCATTTCTGGCTGGCGTCAAAAACCTTGCCAGAGGACTTGGCGATTGCGCAATAATAGGGGCATAATAGAGGTCCATAACAGCAGGGAGAAGAAACCATGAGCCTGGGCGTCATCGCAAAGATCAAGATACAGGCCGGCAAGAATGCCGAGTTTGAACAAGTTTTCGCCGAACTCGCCGCCGCCGTGCGCAAGAACGAGCCGGGCAATAATTTCTATGCCCTGCACAAATCCAAGACCGACCCGCTGCTTTATGTTGTGCTGGAAAATTACAAGGATGCTGCGGCCTTTGCCGCGCACCGCGAATATCCGCACTTCAAGGAAGGCGGCAAGAAAATGGGCGCCTGCATGGCCGGCGCGCCCGAGGTCGAACTGCTCGACGGCGTGTAGACCATTTTCTGAACAAATTGATGCATCACCCAAACCTTATTTGTCATGCCCCGGCTTGTCCGGGGCATCCATGCTGCACCCGGCAGCTTGAGTTTGGAGTTCTGGATTATCCGGACAAGCCGGGGCATGACAGTGAGAGAATAAGACCTGCATCAAACCTGATCAAAACACTGACAACAACAAGCAAGGAAATGTAAAATGACCATAGGAATTGTGGCGAAACTTAAAGTGGCGCCGGGCAAGAATGCCGAGTTCGAGGAAATCTTTTCCGTACTGGCGCGCGCCACCCGTAAAGACGAACCGGGCAATAATTTCTACGCCCTGCACAAATCAAAAACCGATCCGCAGACCTATGTTGTGCTGGAAAATTACAAGGACCAGGCGGCGGTCGATGCCCATATGAGCTCGCCGCATTTCCAGGCCGGCTTCAAAAAAATGGGCGCCTGCCTTGCGGGCGCACCCGAAATCGAAATGCTCGACGGGGTGTGATCAAATCACGCGGCATGCTCCGACAGCATGCCGCGTTTTTTCAGGAGGCGGACGAGCAGTACGATTGCCGTGGCGAGGCCGAGGGGGATGAGTATGGAGGAGAGCGCATCAATGAACGCGCCGCCGTTCCAGCAGGTATGTTCCCAGGCAATGAGAATGATCATGCCCACGACCCAGGTATAGACGGTGGAATAATCCTTGATCACGATGCGCCGCCAGTTGAAATCCATGCCCGCCACGGCTTCACGATACTGGCTGAAATCGGGCCAGAAGCGGTTCACGCGGGCGCAATAGGCGCGATAGTCGCCGCCGAATTTTTCCAGCAGAAATTTTTCCTCTGCGGCAACGATGCCCCAATAGGCGACGCCGAAAAACAGCAGGCCAATGATATAGGCGAGCGGGTTGTTGTGCACCACAAACAGGCCCAGCAGCACCAGCGCATTGCCAACATATAAGGGATTGCGGCACACCGCGAACATGCCGGAACTGACCAGCGTATCCGCATGCACTTTTTTATCGAGGCCGCCGCGCTTGATATAGGCCAGCCCGATCACCCAGGCGCGCAGACCCGAACCGGCCAACGCCAGCAGCAGGCCCAGCATATCGAGCCATGCGTCAATCACTGCGCTACCCATAAAGGGCGCGGGCGGCAGGCCGGTGAACAGCGCCAGCAGCATGACGGGAAACGCGATATTGCGGTATTTGAAAAACCAGTCGCCGATCTGGACGATCATCTGTGCTGCACTCACTTAACGGCGATCAGGCCGCAGAAATTATACCAGCGGAAAAACATTTCCACGCTGCGGAAGCCCGCGCCCTTCAGAAGTTCCACATTTTCTTCCAGCCGGTAGGGGATCAATACATTTTCCAGCGCTTCGCGCTTTTGTGAAATTTCCAGTTCGGAATAGCCATTGCGCCGTTTCATGTCGTAATAATAATTGATGAACAGCCGGTTCAGGTCACTGTCTGAAACGGTCAGCTTTTCGATCAGAATGAACGCGCCGCGTCCCGTCATGCCGTCATAAATCTGCTTGACCAGACGTTCGCGGTGCAGCGGGCGCACAAATTGTAATGTGAGGTTCATCACCACCACGCTGGCGTCATGCAGCGGCGGCATTTTTTCGATATCGGACAGCATCAGTTCCACGGGCCGCGTGATGCCCAGACCATCCAGCTTCTCACGCGCCTTGCCCAGCATCTCGGGTGAATTATCGACGCCCACAAACTGCACGCCGGGATCCACCGTATAATGCAGCATGGCCAGCGTCGTGGCGGTGGAACAGCCCAGATCATAGAGGCGCGTATCTGGTTGCGCAAAATCGCGCGCCAGTTCTGCGGTCATGCGCTGCATTTCTTCGTAATAGGGCACCGAGCGGCTGACCATATCGTCAAACACGCGCACGGTTTCCGCGCCGAATTTGAAATCGGTCTGGGGCTTTTCATCCGCAAACACCCGGTCAGGCGGCGTATCCAGCTTGACAGCGGCAAGGGTTGGGATTGAGGTTAGGCGCTTATCTTCGGGCATGGGCTTCCTCGGCTGACGGAGTTACGCGCAGGATTCTGTAATATAGGACCAGGACATGGAACTCAAGACACTCCACTGTGTGGTGGAAAACCAGGTGGCCACGATTACGCTGTCGCGGCCCAGGCGGATGAACGCCTGGACCGGGCGCATGCACACCGAATATCGCTGGGCGCTGGCCATGGCCGAGGCGGACCCTCTGGTGCGGGTCATTGTGGTGACCGGCGACCCGGCGGGGGGCGCGTTTTGCGCCGGCGCCGACACGGCGGCGCTGGAGGGCCATTCGGAAAAGGGCCGCTATGATGCGGGGATATCCGGGGATATCGCCACCCCCGGCTATGGGGTGCGGCCCGAATTTGACGCGACTTTCGCCTATCATTTCGGGCTGAGCAAGCCGGTGATCGCCGCCATCAATGGCGCGGCGGCGGGCATTGGCCTGGTGCTGGCCTGTTATGCGGATTTGCGCTTTGCGGTTGCGGGGGCGAAATTTACCGCCGCTCATGGGCGGTTTAACTTTCCGGCGGAATTCGGCCTGTCCTGGGTATTACCGCGCCTGGTGGGCATGACCCATGCAAATGATATTCTGCTGTCCAGCCGGGTGTTTCTGGCCGAAGAAGCCATGGCCATGGGCATGCTCAACAAAGTACTGGCGGCGGATGCGCTGATGCTGCATGTGCGGGGCTATGCCGGGATGCTGGCCGAAAAATCCGCCCCCGGCAGCCTGCGCATGACCAAACGGCAGATTTACGCTGATCAGCACCAGTCCGTTGCGGCGGCCGTAGCAGAATCCGAACGGCTGCTGAATGAAGCCATCACCCATCCGGACTATCACGAAGGATTAAGCGCCTGGCTGGCCAAGCGCCCCGCCGTTTGGCGCGGGGGCTAATCAAACAGGGCGTCGATATCGTCCTGGCTGACGCTTTCGGAATTTGCGCGGGCGGGGCCATTCAGCAGTAAATCGTCCTCATGCCCAATTTCTTTTTCGGGTAAATCGACAGCCTCGAATTCTTCATGGCCACCCCAGATGCCCATCATCACTTCCAGGCGCTCTTCGATGAATTTCAGTGTATTGACCACTTTGGTAATGCGCTGGCCGGTAATATCCTGAAAATTGCAGGCTTCGTAGATTTTGACGACTTTTTGTCCCAGTCCGGCAATTTCGGCGCGTTCCTCGGGTGAGCTGGCCTGTAGTTCAATGGCGTCAATATGGGTCTCAATCGCTTCGCAACTGGACAGGATATTTTCTGTCGCGCGCTCAGTATCCAGAACCACCTCATCCAGCTCATGGGTGACATCAGTAATGCGCTCATATTTATTGGCGTCTTTGTAGCGCATCGTCGCGATTTCGCGCTTTGTAGTGTCGATGGCGGCGGAAAGCTTGTCAATTTCGGCTTTCAGTTTTTTGGCGTCTTCAATATCGCGGCCATGGGCCTCCAGCATTTTATCCGTGACGGACGCCATCGCGGCATCGGCCCCTTCATTGCCCGATTTTTTGAACAGTTCTTCGCGCAACTGGGCAATAGCCGTCAAAATCTCGGCCTGGCCGGAAAAAGCTGCGGGACGCGGCGCCGGGGGTGGGGCTGCATTAAACGCCACCGCCAAACCACCTGCCTGTTTCATGAGTTGAATCTCGGCGCTAAATGGCCGAGTTTTAATTTGTGACATAGGTTTTCCCGCTCTCCTGGATAAATTCACGGCACACAGTGCCCGACTTTTCCTAAGAACTGGTTGACGGCGCGAAAAAAGATAGACGGGCGGGCATTTTAGCCGGCCCGTATAAAACGGCGTTAATGGCCGGGTTTTGAGCTAAAATATTTGTCGAATTTGCCGTCCTGGCCCTTAAAGTCCTCGGCATCGTCCGGTGGCGTGCCTGCAACCGTGATATTGGGCCATTTCAGGGCATATTCCCGGTTCACGCCGGCGATTTTTTCATGGCCAGGTTCGGTGTCAGGGACGATGGCTTCGGCGGGGCATTCCGGCTCGCACACCCCGCAATCGATGCATTCGTCGGGGTGAATCACCAGCATATTTTCGCCTTCGTAGAAACAGTCCACAGGGCAGACCTCCACGCAGTCCATGAATTTGCACTTAATGCAGGCCTCTGTGACGATATAAGTCATCTAATTCTCCCTATTATATGCCCAAACCAGTTTTCTGGGGGCGCTGCCTATCATTCAATTCCCAGTCGCGCCATAACCCGCTTCCGGGCATTGCCGCGATCCATATCGGATACATAAATCAGTCCGCCGATCCGGCGCATCAGATTGGCTTCGTAATCATGCAAAACCCCGTCTGCATAAACGACTTCCCACAACATTTCCACCACTTCCACCCGTTCTTCGGGGGTGAAGGACTGATTGATTTCGTGGGTAAACCGGAATATCTGATTGGCGCTGTCCTGACGCTGGTTGGCAAGCTCAAACAGGGTTGTGACCTCGTCCTCGTTCAGCGCGAAATGGCTGGCTGCAATGCTTCGGATCGCGGCTTGTTCCCGTGCGCCGAAATCACCATCCAGTTTGGCCGCTTCAAGCAGAAGCGCCACTGCCGCGATATGCTTTTCCGCTATCGTGTGCGAGGGTTTCTGTGCGGCATCCCTGGCCGGTTGCCGCGTGAAAAGTGCTGTTATCCGATTGACCATATCCACGATCTAGCATGGGCTGCGAAGCAGGTGCAAGCAAGTGATGTATATCAAGCTTGTATGGGACGTCGGAAAGATCTTCGTACAGGCTTTTGGCCTCGGCGGGCGGACCGCGCCGCGCACCCAGCGCACGGACCTGAACGACAATAACGCCATCATGTTGCACAAAGGTCAGAACATCGCCTTCTTTTAGTGCATGTGCGGTCTTGCTGATGGGGCGGCGATTGACGCGAACTTTGCCACTGGCGACGAAACGGGCCGCAGCAGAGCGGCTTTTGAAGAAACGGGAATGCCACAGCCATTTATCGATACGAAGGCTGCAATCATAGTTTTCAAATTGCGTTACGCTGTTTCCTGTCATGTGCCTCCATTCAGGCTGATTTCTGCATACGCTCCTTCAGTGCCTGTAATTTTGCGAAGGGCGAATCCGGATCGATGGGCTTGTCCGCCGCCTGCGGGCGGGCTTTTTGCGCGCGCGCTTCATGTTCTGATGGTTTGCTGCCCAATTTTATGTTGCCCTGCGGTTTTGCAGGCTTTGTTTTGGGCCTGGATTTATTTCTGTTTTGCGCATTGTTTTTTTCTGCTTCACGGGCCTGCGCGATGGCTGGATCCAGCAGGCGCGTTTCACTGATTTCGCGCTTCGGCGCCTTACGTTGTGGAATAATAATTTCGCGTTTTGGCTTGGCCTGCCGGGGCGCATGGCTGCGGCGCGGGGGCTGAAACTTCCACAGGACTTGCGGCGGGCCAGCATCGTATGGCGCGTCTGTCTGTGTGTCCTGAGTGTCTTCGGGGACGGGTGGAAAATCAAGCTCCAGATTTTCTTCCACTGGTTCCGGCGGTTCAGCGGCGGCCGGTTCTTCCAGCGCCATATCAAGCTGTTCTTCGGCCCCGGCTTCCGGCGCGTCTGCAGGTTCAATGTCCACTTCAGGGTGTGCGGTGGCCGCGGCGGCCTCTGCGCTGATGGGCGCATATCCCAGCGCGCGCATGACCGCTTCAAAATCACCCACGCCGCAGCCAACCGGCGACCAGAGTTGTGCAGTTAGCGGGAACGGTCCGGCCATGTTTTTCTGGCGTAACTGCACCAGCAGACGTTCCAGCATATCGATGCGAATGGCGCGCGGCCCGCACTCGCCATATCCGGCCATCAGATAAAACCCATCGGGCATTGCCGGATCGACGGGCACGGATGACAGGCCCGCCGCAGGAATGCTTAAGGGGGTTTCAATGCGCGTGCTGACGCGCCACAGCCGTAGTTTCATCGCGGCTGGACCTGGCTTGATCAGCGCAGGCATGTAGATGAACTGCTCGCCAAAGCGCACACCCAGCCTGCGCAGTTTGGCGCGTTCGGTCTGATCGACATTTTTCACGAACCCGGCGACGCCGGCGCGCGGCAACAGTCCCAGCGCCTCCACCATCTGAAAGGCCAGCCCCTTGCCGGCGCCGGTCAGTTCTGTGGAATCCCGCAACGCAATCAGCGGTTCCAGCACAGTGCGAATGCGGCGGGTCAGCCAGGCTTCCAGCGCCTCGCGCACAGCCATTTCCGCATGCCCGGACAGCAGATCGCTGTCGGCGATGAGTTCAACGCGCGGCGCCAGTATTTCCTGGCCCGGGCACAGCTTTGCGACAACCATGCCTTCCCAGCGGATTAATCCATCATCGCCAATGGCGATGATCTTGCCGTCATCGATGCGCGCATGGCGATCCAGACGGAAGGCGCGCGCGCCAATTTCGCCCTGCAATGCCTGTGCGGCGGCATTGCGCAATGTGTGCGCATGAATGCCATCCACGCTTGGGTCAGCCGAAAAACGAAAGCCGTCCAGACGGCCAACAAATTCGCCTTCCACCATTACATCGCCCTCAGCGGTGAGCGAAGCCATAAGCTCTTCCTTTTGATGTAGCCGTTTCATCAACACGCTGGTGCGGCGGTCGATAAAGCGCAGGGTCAATCGTTCATGCAGTGCATCGGATAATCTATCTTCTATCCCGCGCGTACGCTCCCGCCAATAGCTAGAATCAGAGAGCCAGCCAGAACGGTTGGCCACAAAGGTCCAGGTACGGATATGCGCGATACGGGCGGACAATGTATCTATGTCCCCGTCGGCCCGGTCAAGCCGGTCGACATGGCGCGCCAGATAATCTTCGGGCAGCACGCCTGCATCGCTCATATAATGGCGGTACAACTCCGCCAGCAGCCGGGAATGCAGTTCCGGCCCCAATTTGCGAAAATCCGGAACCTGACAGACCTGCCACAACCGTTTTACCGCAGCAGGCGCACTGGCCATCCGGGCAATTTCCCCATCCGCAGCCAGCAGCCGCAATGTCGTCAAATCACAATTTTCCCGTGTGCGGCCAAGCCCGCGCATCGGGGGCTCTATTTCGAGACTGCTGATCAGGCGTGAAATATTGCCAAAATCAAGGGCTGAATTGCGCCATTTGATGCTGCGCAGCGGATCAAACTGGTGATTCTCGACCTGGGCGATCAGATCTTCATCCATCCGTCCGGCATCGCCCGTTGTGCCGAATGTGCCATCGTTCAGATAACGCCCGGCGCGCCCTGCAATCTGCGCAATTTCGGTGGGACGCAGATTGCGATGGCCAAAGCCGTCAAATTTGCTGACGCTGGCAAAGGCGATATGGTCCACATCCATATTGATGCCCATGCCAATGGCGTCGGTGGCGACCAGAAAATCCACATCGCCGGACTGAAACAGCGCCACCTGGGCATTGCGGGTGCGCGGGCTGAGTGATCCCATCACCACGGCGGCCCCGCCCCGCTGACGGCGGATCAGTTCGGCAATGCCGTAGACGGCATCAGAGGAGAACGCCACAATGGCCGAACGGCGCGGCATCCGGCTAAGCTTGTTTGAACCCGCATAATGGAGCTGGGAAAAGCGGGGCCGGGAAATAAAGCGCGCATCCGGTAATAATTGCTTTAGCAGGGGCCGCATGGTTTCGGCGCCCAAAAACATGGTTTCGCGCCGTCCGCGCGCATTCAGCAGCCGGTCCGTGAAAATATGTCCACGCTCTGCATCGGCGCAAAGCTGGATCTCATCGACCGCCAGAAATTCGGTTTCGATGCTCACGGGCATGGATTCGACAGTGCAGACATAATAGGACGGACGCAGCGGCAGAATTTTTTCTTCCCCGGTAATCAGCGCGACACACGCCGCACCCCGCATCCGCACCACCCGGTCATAGATTTCACGCGCCAGCAGCCGCAGCGGCAGTCCGATCATGCCGCTGGCATGGCCCAGCATGCGTTCCACCGCCAGATGGGTCTTGCCGGTATTGGTGGGGCCCAGCACCGCCGTGACTTCTCCGCGTTCCGTAGCGCGGCCATAAGGCTGAAATCGGTTGCGGGGCTGAATATTCATGGCACTGACAATGCCGTGCGAAATGTCTGCCCGCAACCGTCAAAACGCCACTCCATTCCGGAATCAGCTAGTGGACGGCAAAGGTTAACAGAACGATACACAACCCACCCATATGCCGGAACCAAACTGGAACAAGCCAAGCCCGAATCGGCAAGCCCGCATCCTTCGTGATTCGTTCACGCACTAAATGTAGTAGTCCACAATCAGTAGACACCAATTTTATGATTTGGTGAAGCACCATTTTATTTAATTTTTTGTGACCTTGAAATGGTGTGTTGTACAGCATCGCCAGGTCAAATACACGCAGCACCCGATTTGAAAAAGGTAAACAAAATCTTGGGGCGCCTGCCCATGCGCCGGAACCTAACTGGAACAGGCCAAGCCCGAATCGGCAAATTCAGGAGCTTCGCGATTCGTTCACGCACTAAATATAGTGGTTCCATACCCGCAAAAAACTATTCACCGGTTTCAGCAGGCGGTTGGACCTGTGAGCGGGACCGTTTTTCCGTTCGTACTGACAACTTCACCCACCACGTCACTGCGAGCGAGGCGCGGCAGTCCAGAGTCCCTTGGGAAAGCCTGAGTTTATAACTCTGGATTGCCACGGAGCTTACGCTCCTCGCAAAGAGGGCGGGGGTAGAACGGATGAATAAGATCAAAGATTCCGATAGTGTTTCGAAATAATTAGTTTAACTTGGGACGATCTGGATCTGCGCCCATAAAAATAAAAAGACGCCTGAGGGAACCGATGAACGACATGTCAAACGGCATCGCAAAAATGCGCGCCCGTGGCCAGGGGCTGGTCGGTGATGTGATAGGCACGCCCAGGGCGCGGTTGATGCTGCTGGGTGGCGTGGGCCTGATCGCATTGCTGGTGATTGGAAGCTGGCTGTATGGGCGTTATTCCCATGTTTATGTGCAGGATTCCCGGCTTTCCTCCACCATGGTGTCGGTCAGCAGCCGTGCGGCGGGCTGGATCACCAATTTTCCCGCAAAGGAAGGCGCGACGATTAAAAAGGGCGACCTGCTGGTCGAAATTGATCCGCGCGAAGCCACCCTGATGCTGGCGGAAATAGATGCAGGCCTGGAAGCGGTGCGCGCGGAAAAAGCCGCGCTGGGCTTCAGCCGCGATCAGGCGGATAGCCGCACCAAAAGCCAGTTTGACATGGCGCAGGCCATGCTGGGCGAGGCGCAGGCGCGTTCCAATGGCGCGCAGTCCGATCTGCAACTGGCGCGGGCCGATTTCAAACGCATCGATGCTCTGTACAAGGACAAAGTGATTTCCGCGCAGCGCTGGGAGACCGAACGTAACCGCATCAACAAGGCGGAACAGGAACATGAACGCGCGCAGGCCGCCGTCGAAGCCGCGCGCGCATCCATGGCGACGGCGCAATCGGCCCGCATGGAATTGCAGGTGCTGGAAGAACGGCTGCGCATGATGTCTGCGCAGGAAGCGCGGCTTACTGCGCAGCGCGAACGCCAGGCGCTGGATATTTCGGATCGTGCGGTAAAAAGCCCGGTGGATGGCGTGGTCGACGAAACCTTCGCCAATCCGGGCGAATATGTGCGCCCCGGCCAGCGATTGCTGATGATGCATGACCGCAATAATATCTGGGTCAACGCCAACATTAAGGAAGGCGAAATCCGCCATGTCAAAATTGGCGCCCATGCGACGGTGACGGTGGACGCCTATCCGGGTGAAACATTCGATGGCAAGGTGGTGCGCATCGGCAATGCGGCGACGAGCATGTTCGCCCTGCTGCCCAATCCCAATCCCAGCGGCAACTTTACCAAAATCGCGCAACGTCTGGAGGTGCGCATCGATGTGGCGCAACGCGACCATCTGTTAAAGCCCGGCATGATGGTAGAGGTCGCAGTTGACATCGAAGGACGATAGCCCGCCCCCCCTGCCTGCGGGACCGCAAACATCCCCGGCAATCGCGGCGAAGTTTGCCGAGTTTGGCCCCAACTACCGCCTGCTGGCCGTGTTCACGGCGATGGCGGGAACCCTTGCCACTTTGCTGCCCGCCACGATAGTCAATGTGGTGATCCCGGAAATTATCGGCGCGTTCGGCATTGGTCAGGACAAGGCGCAATGGCTCGCCACCGGCTTTATGGCGTCCAGTACGATCACGATGCTGGCTAATAGCTGGATGGTGCATTCGTTTGGCGTGCGCTTCACATTCCTTATCTCGCTGAGCGTTTTTATGCTTGGCTCGATCGCGGGTATGTTTGCCCCGAACGAGGATTTTCTGATCGCCATCCGCGTGTTTCAGGGCGCGGCGGCAGGCCTGATGACGCCGCTGACCATGATGATCATGTTTCAGGTGTTCCCGCCCGAACAGCGCGGCCGCGCCATGGGGATTTTCGCCATGGGCACGGTGATGGCGCCGGCCCTTGGCCCCAGCATTGGCGGCATGGTGATCGATGCGCTGGGATGGCGCTATATTTTCTTTCTGGAGCTGCCGCTATTATTTGTGGCCATCGCCATGGGATCAATTTTCCTGACCGACCGTGAAGCCACCGGACCGCGCGAAAAATTTGATTGGTCGGGGCTGTTTCTGGTTTCCATTTTCGTCGGTTCGCTGCTGGTCGGGCTGAGCGAAGGGCAACAGGAAGGCTGGCATGAAAACCATGTGCTGGCGCTGCTGATCACGGCCGGGGTTTCCTTTGTGGTGTTTATCGCCTGGGAACTGATAGCGCCGCAGCCTTTGCTGCAATTGCGTGTTTTTCAGCAGCCATCTTTTCCCCTGGTCGCGGTTGTATTGTTCGTGTTTGGCAATGGGCTTTTTGGTTCGACCTATCTGGCCCCATTATTTATGCAGACCGTGCAGGGCAGCACGGCGCTTTCGGCGGGACTGATGCTAATGGCGCCTGGGTTGATCATGGTTGTTGTGTTTCCGGTAGCAGGCGCGATGAGTGACCGGTTTGGCGCAACCATTCCGATGGTGATCGGTTTGGCGATTTTTTCGTTCTCCTGTTATCTGATGACAGGCCTTGATCTGGATGCGCCCTTTGTGACGATTACCATCTGGATCATGATCGGGCGTGTGGGGCTGGGCATGGTGATGCCCGCGATGACGGCGGCGGCCATGGGGGGGATGCCGCTGCATCTGATGTCGCAGGCGTCCGGCATCAATAATTTTATCCGGCAACTGGGCGGCGCGTTTGGCGTCAATCTTGCCTCGATCATGCTTTCCCAGCGCAGCAATTTCTTTTCCGAGGCCATGACCGCTACCCAGACGGCGGGCAACACCGCCACGCTGGAACTGCTGGACAGATTTTCCGGCCTGTTTGACATGGCCGGGCTGACCGAACTGACCTCGCAGGAAGTGGCGATGTATTATCTCGGGCGGATGATCTATTCCCAGGCCTATATGCTGGCGTTCCGGGATTGTTTTACCATCCTGACCGTGGTCTTTCTGGTGGCGATCATTCCGGCGCTGTTCATCCGCAGACCGCCCGCCACTGTGGTGGCTCCGCCAGCCAAGCCCCAACCGGCGGAGGGTGATTAATCCCGCAAACCGTGCTAGAACGACACTATCGACATAGCAAGCTTTTAGGACTGCACATGGCAAAGAAACCAACCGTGGAAGAATGGCGCGCGCTGGCGGCGAAAGAGCTGGGCAAACGGCCCATCGAGGCGCTGACCTGGCATACGCCAGAAGGCATTGACGTCAAGCCGCTCTATACGGCGGCGGATGTGGCGGGCCTGGATTTTGCCGGTAGCCTGCCTGGATTTTCGCCCTATGTGCGCGGCGTCAAGGCCACCATGTATGCGGGCAGGCCCTGGACCGTGCGCCAATATGCCGGTTTTTCCACAGCCGAGGAATCCAACGCTTTTTACCGGCGCAATCTGGCGGCCGGGCAGATGGGGCTTTCGGTTGCCTTCGATCTGGCGACGCATCGCGGCTATGACAGCGATCATCCGCGCGTCACGGGCGATGTCGGCAAGGCGGGCGTGGCGATTGATTCCGTCGAGGATATGAAAATCCTGTTCGATGGCATCCCGCTCGATAAAATGTCGGTGTCGATGACCATGAACGGCGCGGTGATCCCGATCCTCGCCAATTACATTGTCGCCGCCGAAGAACAGGGCGTCAGCGCGGATAAATTGTCGGGCACCATTCAGAATGATATTCTGAAAGAGTTCATGGTGCGCAACACCTATATCTATCCGCCCGAACCCAGCATGCGCATCGTGTCTGATATTATCGGCTACGCCTCCAGACATATGCCGAAGTTCAACACCATTTCGATTTCCGGCTATCACATGCAGGAAGCGGGCGCGACCCAGGTGCAGGAACTGGCGTTCACGCTGGCCGATGGCAAGGAATATGTGCGCGCCGCCATGGCCGCCGGGCAGGATGTGGATGAATTTGCGCCGCGCCTGTCATTCTTTTTCGCCATCGGCATGAATTTTTTCATGGAAGTGGCCAAGCTGCGTGCGGCGCGTTTGCTGTGGGCGGAAATCATGGACGGGTTTAACGCCAAAAATCCGCAAAGCGGCATGCTGCGCACCCACTGCCAGACCAGCGGGGTATCGCTGACCGAACAGGATCCCTACAACAATGTCGTGCGCACCGCGTTTGAGGCGATGGCGGCGGTGCTGGGCGGCACACAAAGCCTGCACACCAACGCGCTGGACGAGGCAATTGCACTGCCTACGGACTTTTCGGCGCGCATCGCGCGTAATACGCAATTAATTCTGCAGGAAGAAACCGGCGTGTGCAACGTGGTCGACCCGCTCGGCGGTTCCTATTATATCGAGGCGCTTACCAATGAGCTGGCGGTTGCCGCGCGCAAACTGATTGCCGAGGTGGAGGAACTGGGCGGCATGACCAAGGCCGTCGCAAGCGGCATGCCCAAGCTGAAAATCGAAGAGGCGGCGGCGCGCCGTCAGGCCCGCATCGATCGCGGCGAAGAAGTCATTGTTGGCGTCAACCGCTATCAGACCGGCAGCAAGGAACATATGGACATTCTGGATGTGGATAATGACAAGGTGCGCGAAAGCCAGATCGTCCGGCTGAAAAAAACCCGCGCCGCGCGGGATGAAGCCAAATGCAAGGCCGCATTGGAAGCGATCACCAAAGGCGCTGCGGGCAATGGCAATCTGCTGGCGCTGGCTGTGGATGCGGCGCGCGCCCGCGCGACAGTTGGTGAAATTTCCGACGCCATGGAAGAAGTGTTTGGCCGCCACCGCGCCCAGGTGCAATCCATCGCAGGCGTCTATGGCGCGGCCTATGAAGGCGATGCGGGTTTTGAAAAAATTCAAAGCGATGTTGCAGCTTTCGCAAAAGAAGAAGGCCGCCGCCCGCGCATGCTGGTGGTGAAAATGGGCCAGGACGGCCATGACCGGGGCGCCAAGGTGATCGCCACCGCGTTTGCCGATATCGGTTTTGATGTGGATGTCGGCCCGCTGTTCCAGACGCCCGCCGAAGTGGCGCGCGATGCGGTGGAAAATGACGTGCATATGGTGGGCGTTTCATCCCAGGCGGCGGGGCATAAAACCCTGGTGCCGGAATTGATCGCGGAACTGAAAAAACAGGGTGCGGAAGATATCATGGTGATTTGCGGCGGCGTCATTCCGCAGCAGGATTATGATTTTCTTTACAAAGCGGGCGTTGCGGGTATTTTTGGCCCCGGCACCAATATCCCGCTGGCTGCTGCGAAAATTCTTGAACTCATCCGCGCGCATCGCCCGCTGCCGGCAGAATAGGAAAATAAAATGGCTGTCACGATCCCCTATGTCCGTGAATTGACGTTCGAATATGGCGCGATGCAGCAGATATCGCCAATGGTGCGCCGGGTCATTGCGCGCAATCCCAGCGGTTTTACTCAAGCTGGAACGGGCACTTACATTATCGGCAAGGGCAAGGTGGCGGTGATCGATCCCGGCCCGCTGGATATGGATCATGTGCAGGCCATTGTGAACGGGCTGAAGGGTGAAACCATCACCCATATTCTGATCACCCACACCCATATGGATCATTCACCCGCCACCACGCCGCTGAAAAAACTGATGGGCAATCCGCCGTCTTATGGCTATGGCCCGCATGGTTCCGGTAAGGGCGTGCTGGAAGGCCAGGCGGTGGAGGCCGGCGGCGACAAGGACTTTGTGCCCGATGTCGTGGTGCGCCACGGCGATATCATCAAGGGTGACGGCTGGACGGTGGAATGCGTGCATACGCCGGGACACACATCGAACCATATCTGCTTTGCACTGCTTGAGGAAAAGGCGCTGTTCACCGGCGATCATGTCATGGGCTGGTCCACCACCGTCATCTCGCCGCCCGATGGCGACATGAAAGATTATATGCACAGCCTGGATATTCTGCTGCCGCGCGATGATGCAACCTACTGGCCGACGCACGGCCCGGCCATCAAGGATCCGCAAAATTTCGTGCGCGCCTATATCGCCCACCGCCAGGACCGTGAGACGCAAATCACCGCCTGCCTGCGCGATGGCGTGGGCCGTATCAAGGATATGGTGCCGGTGATGTACAAGGACGTGGACGAAAAACTATGGCCCGCCGCCGGCCGTTCCGTTCTGGCGCATCTGCTGCACATGGTCGAAACCGGCCGCGCCAAGTGTGAGGGTGAGGCAGGGCCGGATTCAGTTTATTCGGCGGGGTGAACCCACAGCCTGCCAGCAGGTTTGGCTGACCGCCTGGATTATCCGTTCAATCGTCCTGTGACGAACTTGTGCAGTATGCTGGTAATTAGCGTTTGGTAAGGCATGCCTTCTTCCAGGGCCTTTGTCTGGATGGCCTGCAAATCAGCCGAGGAAAGACGGATATTTATGCGGCGGTCTTTGACGGCGGTTTGACGCGCAGCTGTCTTGAACTTCTCCATTCCGCTTTTTGAAGCAACAGATTTGAGTTGGCCTTTTTCATATGCGCTAAGTATTTTGCGCTCATAGTCATCAATCTTCGGCATTGGTTTCGCCCCGGTTTAAATAGTCACGTGTCGCCTTGCGGCTGGGGATGACTGTCTTGAGAAAGAAATAGTCCTGTTCTTCAACAAATGGCGCCAGGAAGACATAATTACCGCAATCCACAACGAGTATCCGCTGCCCTGGATATCTGGCTTGATTCGGATGCTCAAGAATATCCAGTAACCCGTCTGCCTCAATAGCAGCAACGATGCTTTCGAAAGAGACACCCCGGTCCTTTCGGAGAGTGCCGTTCTTTTCCTCGCTCCATCGGAATGGTTTCATTGCCGAATATTATGCCAATGTATGCCTTTTGTCACCAATAATTACCCATCCCGGGAAGCCAGAATTGTCAACACCAGATGAAACATCATAAACTATTGCGCGGTCCAGCCGCCATCCACCACCAGTTCGGATCCCGTCATGAACGCCGAATCGTCCGACGCCAGGAACACGATGCCGTTGGCGATGTCTTTCGGTTCGCCCAGGCGTCCGATCGGGTGGCTTTGCACGAACATGTCGCGCACCGCATTGTCGGATCCCATCACGCCGCTCAATTCCGTCACCACCTGCTTGGCCATGTCGGTTTCGATCAGGCCGGGATGGATGGAATTTACGCGAATGCGATAGGGCGCAAATTCCATGGCGCAGGCCTTGGTGTAAATCCGTACGCCGCCTTTGGACATATGATAGGCGGTGAAATTGGCGATGCCGATAATGCCGGCAATCGATGACAGATTGATGATCGCGCCGCCCACCGGGGCCTTGGCGGCGCGCGCTTTCAGATACGGCAATGCGGTTTTGGTGCCCAGAAACACCCCGTCCAGATTGACCGCGCTCATTCTGTGCCAATCGGCCAGGGTCATGTCCTCGGTGCTTTTCATGAAGAAAATCCCGGCATTGTTCACGAGCACATCCAGCCCGCCAAACTGATCGACGCCCGCCTTGATCGCCGCCTGCCAGCTATCTTCCCTGGTCACATCCAGATGGGTGTACAGTGCGCCGCCACCCTTGTTGATGATGCCTTCTGCGGTGGCGTGGCCAACATCATCCAGAATATCGCCGATGATAACCCTGGCGCCACAGGCCGCCATCATGCGCGCGGTTTCCGCACCCAGGCCGCGCGCCGCGCCGGAAATGAAAGCTATTTTGCCATCCATATTATTCATGTGGTTTCTCCCCTTTGTTCTCCGAAGCTTTAGCGCAGAAGGATGTTGTTGTTATTTTTATTGCGCGAGATAGCCGCCATCGACCACCACTTCCGTGCCGGTCATGAACGAGGAATCGTCCGACGCCAGGAAGCGCACCGCATGGGCGATATCCTGTTCTTCGCCCAGACGGCCCAGCGGATGGCGTGACACCACATCATCGACGAATTTCTGAAAGCCGCCTTCCTGGCGCTGGTTCATCGCCTGTTCGCCCGCGCGCAGCAGCGGCGTATTGATAAAACCCGGATGCACCGAATTGACCCGGATTTTTGCGGGCGCCAGTTCGATGGCCGCCGCCTTGGTCATCAGCCGCACGCCGCCCTTGCTGGCGCAATAGGCCACGGCGCGCGCGCCGCCGATAAACCCCATGATCGAGGAAATCGAAATGATCGAACCGCCACCCGGCCATAGATGGGCGCGCGACTTCATGGAGGGGATGACGTGCTTCATGCCCAGAAACACGCCATCGAGATTGATCGACATCAGGCGCCGCCAGCTATCCAGACTCAAATCTTCCAGCGGTTTCGCAGCACCTGCAACGCCCGCATTGTTCAATAAAATATCGACGCCGCCATAGGACTGGACAGCAAACTTCACGGCGGCTTCCCACTGTTCCTCAATGGCCACGTCATGCTTGAAGAATTTGGCCTCGCCACCGGCCTTTTTGATCGCCGCCAGCGTAACCTGCGCCTCGTCTTCGCGCAGATCGGTGATCACGACTTTTGCGCCCGCTTCCGCCAGCTTTTGCGCTGACATGCCGCCAATGCCGCGTGCGCCGCCGCTGATGATTGCTACTTTTCCATCTACCCGGTTCATGCTTTTTCTCTCCTGATGTTATTGTTTATTGCGCGACATATCCGCCATCGACCACCACTTCCGATCCGGTCATAAACGAAGAATCGTCGGAGGCCAGAAAGCAGACCGCATTGGCGATATCCATCGGCACGCCCATGCGGCCAATGGGATGGCGCGCCGTGATCATGTCCTTGATGACATTTTCGCCAACACCCACACCCTTGCCTAAATCCTTCAGCGCGTTTTTCACCATGTCGGTTTCGGTGAAACCCGGATGCACCGAATTGACGCGGATTTTTGAAGGGGCCAGTTCCATTGCCGCCGCCTTGGTCAGCAATCGTACGCCGCCCTTGGCTGCGATATAGGACGCCGCGTTGGGCATGCCCACCAGGCCCATGATGGAGGATATATTGATGATAGAGCCGCCACCCGGCCATTTGCTGGCGCGTGCGCCCAGTGCCGGGATCGCATATTTTATGCCCAGGAACAGGCTGTCCAGATCAATGGCGATAACACGGTGCCACTGTTCAAGGGTGGTTTCTATAATGGGTTTTCCGGCATCCGCGATCCCGGCATTGTTGACCAGAATATCCAGCCCGCCAAACTGATCGACGGCATACTTCACTGCATTCTGCCAGCCGGCTTCATTCACCACATCATGATGCAGGAACGCGGCCTTGCCGCCCGCCTTTTCAATTTCGGCAACAGTGCCTGCGCCCACTTCATCCAGCAGATCGGTGATCAGCACCTTCGCCCCGGCTGCCGCCATCAATTTTGCACTTGCCCCGCCAAGCCCGCGTGCGCCGCCTGTTACCAATGCTACTTTGCCATCCAAACGATTCATCTCTTTTCTCCCCATTGTCCTCCGCAGTTTTCTTGTCCCCCATAGCCGGAGGCGACGGGGGAAGCGCAGGAGGATGCTGATCTTTTAATTTGCGCCTATCATGGCCGCAAATGGGCAAAAGGGCTAGAGCAAAAGGCTGAATTGTCCTTCGGTGCAGAACTGCCCGGATACAGGGGCATAGCCGCGCACCGTGACATGGGCCTGCCATTGACCGGTGGCTGCATGCGAAATTTTCAGTAAATGCCAGCGTGCATTTCCCCGATGCGGATCAAGCGCAGAAGCCGAAGACGGCGCCAGTACCGGTATCGGCCCGCGCGGCCCCGCAACATGATCAAACACGCCCTGATGCGTATGGCCATGCAGCACCAGTTCTGCCCCATGGCGGGCAAAAACCTCCAGCAGGGCTGCACGGTCGGTCAGACCCTTGCGCCGGGATGCGCCCGCCGCCCCCGGCGGATGATGGATCATGACGATGCGCATCAGCCCCGCCTTGCCCTGTTTTTCCAGCAGCTCACCCAGCGCGGATAGCTGTGCGGCGCCCATCGCCCCGGTGGCGGAAAATATCCGTGTCGGCACAGCGGTGGAAACACCGATAAACGCAATTTCGCCGCGAATCCGGCAATAGGGGAATTGCGCGCGGAGGCCTTGCTCATCGCCCTGCATATAAGCGGCCCAGTGCTGCTGCATGGTGTCAAACGCACCCGATATATAGGCGTCATGATTGCCGGGCGTCAGGCTGATGTCTTTTGGCGCACCCAGCGTTTCAAGCCAGGCGTTGGCCCGCGTAAATTCACCGGGCAGTGCGACATTCACCAGATCGCCGGTCAGTACAATATGCTGCGGCTGATGGGCATGGATGTCCGCAACCGTTGCCGCCAGTATTTCCGGCAGATGGATATGCCGCCGCTTCATCCGCCACGATAGAATGCCGCTCAGCCGTTTGCCGGGTGTTGCGGCGCACAAACGCAGCTCTTCCGCCAAAAGGGGCAGATGCGGATCGGTAAAATGTGCGATGGTGAATGGGGTGGTCATATTGCCGCTCTGGATCACATGCCTGCCTGCACGGTATATATCAGAAAACCACACTTCGAGTGATTCCTTGCACGATCTGTTGCGCGTTGAAGATTTAGCGGTTGAATTTAGCCTGCCTGCCGGGAAGCTGCGCGCCGTGGATGGTGTGTCGTTTCGTGTGCCGCGCGGCAAGATTGTGGCGCTGGTGGGGGAATCAGGCTCCGGCAAAACCGTGATCGGCCAATCCATCATGGGGCTGTTGCCGCACAATGGCCGCATCCTGGGCGGCAAGATTCTGTTCGACCATGATGAAGACGAGGTTACGCCGCGCATTGATGTGGCGAAACTGGGCCGCGATAAAGCCCCCATACGGGCATTGCGCGGGCGTTATATGTCAATAATTTTTCAGGAACCGATGAGTGCGCTGTCGCCTGTGCACCGGATCGGCGATCAGGTCAGTGAAAATCTCAGCCAGCATTTGCAATTGTCCGGCGCGGAGCGGCGCGCACGCACCATTGATATGCTGCGCCTCACCGGTTTCCCCGATCCGGAAAGGGCTTACAAGGCCTATCCGTTCGAGATGTCCGGCGGGCTGCGCCAGCGCGCCATGATCGCCATGGCGCTGATCTGCCGGCCTTCCCTGCTGATTGCCGATGAACCCACAACGGCGCTGGATGTCACCATTCAGGCGCAGATTTTATTATTGCTGCAAAATCTGCAACAGCAATTGCGCATGGCGGTGCTGATGATCACCCATGATCTGGGGGTGGTGGCGAATATTGCCGACGAAGTGGTGGTGCTGCACAATGGCAAGGTGATGGAGGCGGGAAGCCGCGAAGATATTTTTCGCCGCCCCGGTCATCCTTATTTGCGGGCCTTGATGGATGCGGCGCCAAGATTATCCGGCGCGCCGAAAGTGCAGTCCAGGGCGGCTCCTGCAGCGCCCCCTCTGCTGGAAATACAGGGGTTAAGCAAAAGCTATGCCGCTAATGGTGTTGACGAGGCGGCGGTGTCGGATGTCAGTTTTTCCTTGCCGCGTGGTGAATGTGTCGCCCTGGTGGGGGAATCGGGTTGCGGCAAAACGACCCTGGGCAAACTTATTTTGCGCGCCGCCCGGCCGGACGCAGGCAGCATCCGGTTTGATGGCGAAGACGTGCTGGCCATGCAGGGCGCGGATTTGCTGCGTTATCGCAGCCGCGCGCAGTTCATTTTTCAGGATCCCCTGTCCGCACTGGATCCGCGCATGACAATTCTGGAAACGCTGCGCGAACCGCTGATCATTCACGGCATCGGTGACCGCGCAGCGCAGACGGAACGCACCCAGGAATTGATGCGTCTGGTGGGGCTGGAACCCAGCCAGTTGGGACGCTATCCGAATGCGTTTTCCGGCGGGCAGCGCCAGCGTATTGTTATTGCGCGGGCATTGGCGCTGCGTCCTGAATTGCTGATATGTGACGAGCCGGTTTCCGCGCTGGATGTCCCGGTGCAGGCGCAGATTATCCGTCTACTGAAGGATTTGCAGTCCCGGCTTGGCCTGACCTATTTGTTCATCAGTCATAATCTGGCGGTGGTGCGTGATATTGCCGGTCATATTCTGGTTATGTGCCGGGGCCGTCTGGTGGAAACCGCCACGGCAAATGACCTGTTTTCCAATCCGGTTCATCCTTACACCCGCGCATTGCTGGCGGCGGTGCCGGAACCTGATATTGACGCGCCGCTGGATTTTCGCCGTCTTGAGGAAGAGCGCCTGTCCGATCCCCAGAAATGGCCCGACCCCTATCGCCTGGTCAATGGGGATGGCGGCAGCATGCTGCAAATCACGCCCGGTCATTATGTGCGTATGGGGGCGCAGCCGTTGTGATCAGAAATATTATTGCGCTCACGCTGCTTGTGCTGTGCAGCGTTCCGGCGCGGGCGCAATCGCCTGCTTTCATTGAAACGCCGGACCTTGCCGCGCAAGTGCAGGCGGGCGCATTACCCCCGGTTTTCGAACGCCTGCCTGATCAGCCATTGATCGTCAAAATCACGGGAAATGACACCGTGCCGGGACAACATGGCGGCGTGCTGCGCACCCTGATCAGCAGTCCGCGCGATGTGCGGTATATGGTGGTGTATGGATATGCGCGCCTGATTGGCCGTGACAGGAATTTGCAGCTTGTCCCGGATATTCTGGCGCGCATTGAGAATGTGGAGAACCGCATCTTCACGCTGCATTTGCGTCCGGGGCATAAATGGTCGGATGGACATCCCTTCACGGCTGAGGATTTTCGCTATTACTGGGAAGATGTCGCCAATAATCCAGAGCTTTCCCCAAATGGTCCTGGTACGGACTTTCTGGTGGACGGGGTTCTGCCAAAGGTTGAAATTCTGGATGCTGTAACGGTGCGCTACGCCTGGTCAAAGCCGCATCCCACATTTCTGGCTGCGCAGGCGCGCGCCAGCCCTCTGTTCATTTACCGCCCGGCGCATTATCTGAAACAGTTTCACAGCCGCTATGCCGATCCGGCCTGGCTTGCGGCGCAGGTGGCGGCAGCCAGGGTGCGCACCTGGGCGGCGCTGCATAACCGCCTGGATAATATGTATAATTTTGACAATGTGGCGATGCCCACATTGCAGCCCTGGGTCAACACAACCCCTTCGCCCGCCGGCCGTTATGTATTTCAGCGCAATCCCTACTATCACCGTGCCGATAGCAATGGCCGGCAGCTTCCCTATATTGATCAGGTGGTCATGGCGCTTACCGAAAGCCGCCTGATCCCGGCAAAAAGCAATGCTGGCGAAAGTGATCTGCAGGCGCGCGGCCTGACTTTTTCTGACATCACGGTGTTGAAGCAGGGCGAGGCGCGAGGCAATTACGTGACGCATCTCTGGCCGATTGCAACCGGCGCGCAGATCGCGCTTTATCCAAATCTGAATTATGATCGCGCGGCTTTTCGCGATGTATTGCGTGATGTGCGCTTTCGCCGGGCGCTGTCATTGGGTATTGACCGGCATCTGATCAACCGCTCGCTGTATTTTGGTTTGGCGGCGGAAAGCAATAATACCGTGTTGCCGCAATCTGAATTATTCTCGTTACACTATGCGCGACAATGGGCGATGTATGATCCGGTTCAGGCAAATGCATTATTGGATGAAATGAGGCTGAACAAACGCGACGCGAACGGTATCCGGCTATTGCCGGATGGATCAAGACTGGAAATGATTGTCGAAACCGCTGATCCGTCCACCGAGCAAAGCGACGTGCTGCAACTGATTGCCGCAGACTGGCGGCGCATCGGAATCGGACTTTTCATCAAACCGGCGGAACGTGACGCCATGCGGGCGCGGGTCTATGCCGGGCGTTCCATGATAACGGCATGGCCGGGCATGGATACGGGTATCCCGGACCGGGACATGGCGCCCGACGAACTTGCGCCGATGTCACAGGATCAGTTGCAATGGCCGTTCTGGGGCCAGTATTACCAGACCGGCGGGCGCGCAGGGACGCCGCCCGATATGGAACCGGCGCGCGAGCTGCTGGCGCTGGCGCAGAATTGGCGTGAAGCAGGCAGCGAACGGCGCCGGGAAATCTGGACGCGGATGCTGGCCATTCATGCGGATCAGATGTTCACCATCGGCGTGATTTCCCAGGTGCACCAGCCGGTCGTGGTTTCCGCACGGCTGCAAAATGTACCCAAAGAGGCCTTCTACGGCTGGAGCCCCGGCGCGCTGTTTGGCGTGTACCGCCCGGATCAATTCTGGTTCGCGCCGCCATCCGTTAAAACCGGCGGGCCATAAGCATCATGGGGCGATATTTCCTGAACCGCATCAGCATTATGATCCCCACACTGATTGCCATCAGTGTACTGATCTTTATGGTTATACAATTGCCGCCCGGTGATTATCTTTCCAATCAGGTGGCGGAGCTAACGGCCCAGGGCGAAGACGCCAATCCCGGCAAGATCGCCTTTTTGCGCGCCGAGTTTGGTTTCGACCGGCCATTGATTGAACGTTATGGCCTATGGATCGGCGTATGGCCGGGACGGAACGGATTTTCCGGCTTGCTGCAGGGCAATTGGGGCTGGTCATTCGAATATAACAAACCCGTTGAGGATGTGCTGGGGGACAGTCTGGTCCTTACCGTGCTGCTGAATTTCGCAACGGTTCTGGTCATTTATATGATTGCGTTTCCCATTGGCATCCTGTCGGCGGCGCGCCAGTACAGCGTCGCGGATTACAGTTTTACCCTGCTGGGCTATCTTGGTCTGGCCACGCCCAATTTTCTGCTTGGCCTGATCCTGCTATATTATTCGAACCTGTGGTTCGGGCTGTCCATCGGCGGCCTGATGGCGCCGGAATATACGGATGCGCCCTGGTCATGGGAAAAGGCGCAGTCCGTGCTGGCGCATCTGGCCATCCCGGTGCTGGTGATCGGCAGCAGCGGCACGGCGGCCATGATCCGCCGCCTGCGCGCCAATCTGCTGGATGAACTGCAAAAACCCTATGTGACGACGGCGCGCGCCAAGGGCATGGCGCCGCTGCATCTGCTGTTGAAATATCCGCTGCGCATGGCGCTCAACCCGTTCATTGCCGATATTGGCGATCTGCTGCCGCAGATGGTGTCGGGTTCGGTGATCGTATCGGTAGTGCTTAACCTGCCCACTGTCGGGCCGATTTTGTTGCAGGCCCTGCGCGCGCAGGATCATTATCTGGCCGGGTTTATCCTGCTGTTTGTTGCAGTGCTGACAGTTGTGGGCATGGCGATTTCGGATCTGCTGCTGGCGGTGCTGGACCCGCGCATACGGCTGGCGGGCAGGGCCGCACAATGAGCGATTATTCAGATAAGTTGCCGCATTTTGTCAGTCAGGCGCCCTATGATCCGCTTGGCGCACCGTCTGACAACACGCCGCCAACACCACAATGGCGGCTGGTGTGGCAGAAACTCAAACGTCATCGTCTGGCCTATATCAGCGGGATATTCCTGCTGCTGATTTACGCCAGCCTGCCGTTCAGCGAAGTGATCGCGCCCTATGCGCTGGAAGACCGCAATGCGGATTATCTGTATGCCCCCCCGCAGGCCGTGCATCTGTTTCATGAGGGCGAATTTATAGGCCCCTTTGTCTATGGCTATAAGGGGGTGGCCAATCTGAATTTATTCAAATGGGATTATCAGATCGACACAAATCTGGTTCAGCAATTGCGGTTTTTCTGTTCCGGCGCGGCGTATCATTTTTGGGGATTATGGCAGGCTGATTTTCATCTTGTCTGCCCGGCCCGCAACGGCACACTCTATCTGTTTGGCACAGACCGGCTGGGCCGCGACATGCTGTCGCGGATAATTTACGGCACGCGCATCTCGCTGACCATCGGGCTGATCGGCATTTCCATCAGTTTTGTGCTGGCGCTGCTGATCGGCGGCATGGCGGGCTATTTCGGTGGCTGGGTGGATAATCTGACCTTGCGTCTGATTGAAATTATCCGCGCCATGCCTGAATTGCCCTTGTGGATGGCGCTGTCTGCGGCGCTTCCCGTCACCTGGTCCCCGGTGGCGGTCTATGCGGGGCTGACGGTGATTTTGGGATTGCTGGACTGGCCGGGTCTGGCGCGGGCGGTGCGCGCCAAACTGATGGCGCTGCGCGAGGAAGATTTCGCCACCGCCGCGGTTCTGATGGGGGCGGGGCCCGCGCGCCTGGTCGGGCGGCATCTGCTGCCCAATTTCATGAGCCATCTGATCGCCAGCGCCACCCTTTCAATTCCGTCCATGATTCTGGGCGAGACGGCGCTGTCGTTTCTGGGGCTTGGCCTGCGTCCTCCCGTCACAAGCTGGGGCGTACTGCTGGTTGAGGCGCAGAATATTGCCGCCATCAGCTTTTATCCCTGGATCATGCTGCCCATGCTGCCGGTTATCCTGGTAGTGCTGGCGTTCAATTTCTTCGGCGACGGCCTGCGCGACGCCGCCGATCCCTACAGCTGAATAACCAAACCCGCTACATTGCGGTGATATCTTCTGCCGATGCTGCGGCGGGGACGCTTTCTGCGGCGTGGCGGCGGTGGCTCATGATGCTGAACGGGATCAATGCCAGATAGGCAAGTCCGGTCAGCACATACATCAGCCACGGATAGCCAACCACCGCTGCGGCGGAGACGCCCGCGATCAGTAATATCGGCAATACCATTTCACGTCCGATATGCGCGCGCTTCAGCGAAAAGGTGGGAATGCGGCTGACCATCAGAAAGGCGATGCCACAGGTATACACGCCCACAAGAAACGGGGTCTCGCGCAACCATTCCCAGCCCACAAGAAACAATGCGATGGGCAGCAGCGACAGACAGGCCCCGGCGGGGGCGGGGACGCCGGTAAAAAACTTCACGCTCCATTCCGGCTTGCCGGGGGTATCCAGTGCGGTGTTGAATCGCGCCAGACGCAGCGCGCCGCATACTGCAAAACCCAGCACAATAATCCAGCCCAGCCCGCCCAGTTTATCCAGTGTCCATAAATACAGAATAAGCGCGGGCGTTACGCCGAAATTGACAAAATCCGACAGCGAATCCAGTTCCGCGCCAAATTTCGATGTGCCCTTCAGCAGGCGCGCCACCCTTCCATCCAGCGTATCGATGATCGACGCCACGGCAATGGCCAGCACCGCCATGTCAAAACGGTCATGGATCGCCAGTTGTACGCCGGTCAGCCCCGCGCACAGGCCAAGCACGGTCAGAATATTAGGCGCCAGACTGCGCAATGGCAGCGATCTTTGCTTCGGCCGGTCAATCAGCATGCGTGGCGCGGCCTATTTTCTGCATTATGATCTGTGCCCTGTACGCTGTGGTTCATTGGCGTTCAGATCGGCAATCACGGTTTCACCCGCCACCATGGTTTGCCCCAGAACGACCAGCGGGGCCACACCTTCGGGCAGATAGACATCCACGCGGCTGCCAAACCGGATCATGCCAAACCGTTCACCGGCCCGCAGTGATTGATTTTCGCCCGCCCAGCAAATGATCCGCCGCGCCACCAGCCCTGCAATCTGCACAACCGCCAGCCGTGCGCCGCCGGCCGTTGTCAGGCACAGGGCGTTGCGTTCATTGTCCTCGCTCGCCTTGTCCAGCGAGGCATTGAAAAACAGGCCCGGAATATAGGCGATTTTGGTGATCGTGGCGTCAACAGGAATGCGGTTCACATGACAGTTGAATACATTCATGAACACGCTGACCCGCGTCATGACGGGTTCGGACATGTCCAGCTCAATGGGGGGCGCCACCTGCGCGATGGCCGAAACCACGCCATCGGCGGGGCTGATGATCAGGCCGCTGCGTTCGGGTGTGACGCGTGCCGGGTCGCGGAAAAAATAGGCGCACCAGCAGGTCAGGATAACGCCGATCCAGCCCAGCGGGTCATAAATCAAAAACAGCACCAGGGTGACCGTAATGAAGATCGCAATGAAACGATGCCCTTCGCGATGAATCGGCGCAAAAATTGAAGTCAGTACTTCCATGCGGATAATCTGCTCTTTGGGTGACGGGAAAGAAAGACGGTCCGGCAGTGTAGCCTTAATCGCGCATCAAGTTAAGCGGTTGATTTTATCAGCATTGTCTCTTGCAATATCTGTTTTTGACGAACTTCATCATCGTCCACCTGCTGGCGCTGCCATAAATGCGCATAGGCGCCGCCCTGTTGCAGCAGGCTGTCATGATTGCCGCGCTCGATAATATGTCCACCGTCCAGCACCAGAATTTCATCCGCATCCACAATCGTGGACAGGCGGTGCGCAATCACCAGCGTCGTGCGGTTGACGGAAATCTCGGCCAGCGACGCCTGAATTTCCCGCTCGGTATGGGTGTCCAGCGCCGATGTCGCTTCATCCAGAATCAGAATGGGCGGGTTTTTCAGGATTGTCCGGGCAATGGCGACGCGCTGTTTTTCACCACCGGACAGTTTCAGGCCGCGCTCGCCCACCCGGCTGTCATAGCCCTTTGGCAGGCTGGCGACAAAGCGGTCTATACGTGCAAGGCGCGCCGCCTCAAAGATTTCTGTGTCCAGGGCGCCGGGTTTGCCATAGCGGATATTATAGCCGATGCTGTCATTAAACAGCACCGTATCCTGCGGCACGATGCCAATGGCGGCGTGCAGGGAGTGCTGCGTTACCCTGGCGATGTCCTGCCCGTCGATCAGGATGCGCCCGCCGCTGACGTCGAAAAACCGGTACAGCAGCCGCGAGATTGTCGATTTTCCGGCGCCACTGGGGCCGACAATCGCCACACGTTTTCCCGCCGGCACGGTGAATGTCACATCGTGCAGAATGGTGCGGCCCGCCTCATAGGTGAAACGCACATGTTCGAATCTGATTTCGCCGCCTGTCACGAACAGTTCCTGCGCGCCGGGCGCGTCCTGGATTTCCGGCGCCTCATGCAGCAGGTTGAACATGCTTTCCATATCGGCCAGCGATTGCCGGATTTCGCGATATACCGATCCCAGCAAATTCAGCGGCACGAAAAGCTGCACCAGCATGGCGTTGACCAGCACAAAATCGCCAATGCTGCGCTCTCCCGCCATTACGCCATTACCCGCCAGGCACATCATCACAACAAGGCCTGCGGCAATGATCGCACCCTGGCCGGTATTCAGAAAGGACAGGCTTTTATTGGTGATCACCGAGGCCTTTTCATATCCCGCCAGCGACTGGTCATAGCGTTTGCTTTCATGTTCTTCGTTGCAGAAATATTTCACGGTCTCGAAATTCAGCAGGCTGTCGATGGCCTTGGTATTGGCTTCGGTATCGCGGTCATTCATGATTTTGCGATGCCGGGTGCGCCATTCCGTCACCGTGAACGTGAACCAGATATAGGCCCCAACCATGCCCAGCGTCGCCAGCATGTACCAGGCATCGAAAACATAAAAGAAAATACCGGCAACCAGTATGATTTCCAGTATCGTCGGGATGATATTGAACAGGCTGAAGCGCAACAGATAATCAATGCCCTTGGTGCCGCGATCAATGATGCGGCTAAGCCCGCCGGTGCGCCGGTCCAGATGAAAGCGCAGCGACAGTGCGTGCACATGCTGAAACGTGATCAGCGCCAGACGGCGCGCCGCATGCTGGCTGACATCGGCAAACACCGCATCGCGCCCCTGGGTAAATATCTGTTGCAGGGTGCGCGCAAAACCATAGGCCAGAATGAGCGTGATGGGAATCGCCAGCAGATCAAGATTGGCAGCGATACGCCCGGCATTGCCAGCAGCGGCCGCCGCCGCCGCACTGCCGCCCGACGCCTGCGGCCCCAGACTGTCTACGGCGGCCTTATAGAGAAACGGCACATAGACGGTGACGATTTTGGATAGCAGCAGCAGGATAACGGCCAGGACCACGCGCATGCGCAAATCACGCCGTCCGGCCGGCCATAAATAAGGCGCAACCGTCGCCAGTGTCCGCCATTGATTTTCTGGCGCCTGTTTATCGCCGGCGCCGCCTGCAAGAGATCGCACGTTTGTTATACCTGCCAAAAAAAACGGGGCCGGTGTTTATCCCCGGCCCCGCCATCCTAAAGCATATCTTGCTGGTTAGCGAACACCAACACGGCGAATATAATCCGGCGTATACCGGTCCATGGTCAGTTCGTCCGCAAAGTGGTTCAGGGACGGCTCTTCATTGAAGAACTCCTGCGCCGTATAGCGGCCGGCATTCAGATCATAGGACACGAACCCCGCAGTATTGCACGCAGGCACGCCATAATGCACATAGGAGAATTGCTCCTGCGCCCGCCATATTTTGCCGCGCGCGTCATAGCTGGAGGTGGCGACGGTCTGGGCCGTATCCTCATCATGCCAGAATACGCGCTTGGTATAGATATGCCGCGTATCCGGGCGCACTCTCGCAGTGATCACATTATTGCGGCGCAGTTCATAACGCGGATAATCCTGATTGATGACCATGGGCTTGAACAGGTCCGAATATTTCACATCGGCGTTCGCCATGCGATAATTATTGTGCGAGGTGATGGTCTCGGTTCGCCCATTATAGGTCCAGTCATACCGGTCAAGCGCGCCATTGAACATGTTGAACGCATCGATGGTGGACAGGCCGTCATCATTGAAGCTGGGATTGTCATAGGCGATATTCGGCGCGCGGCGCACGCGGCGGGTGCCGGGGCTGTAGACCCAGGCCTTGCGCGAGCCCTGCACGGCGTCAATCGTGTCGTGAATCAGCACGACGTTACCGGCGGCGCGCGCCGGCGCAATCGTGTTATTGATGTAATAGGCCCAGACATTATCAAGCGATTCGGTCGTGGTTTTGGAAGGGTCATTCCACGGAAAAATCACCTCGTCCTGGACTGTGTATGCCGAATACTCACCCCCGCGGGTTGGCGCAATCGACACATATTGCCGCGTTATCTTGTACCCGCGATATTGCAGCCGCTGATTAAACATCATTTCGTTGGCATTGCCGGGTATTGGAAATGGCATGCCGTTGATTGACCCGGTAAAACCATCGCCGCTTGCCGATATCACGCCGCTTACCGCATTCTTCTTGTTCGATTCATAAATGCTGGGCGGATTGGCGCAGGAACGCCGGGTCGGGTAGACATTCATCTTGTAGGCGTCGGGATAGGTGGTCAGCAACGCGGTGCTGACTTCCGTCAGCTTATCCGCATATTGCGCCATGTTCGCAGAAGTAATGGTGTATAGCGGCTTATCCGCCGCATACGGATCAGGGTAACGATCCCCTGCCTTGTAGGTGACCCCTGCCGGAATTTCGGACAGACCGCCGGTCCATTCAGGGATTGTCCCGTCCTTGTTGCCAGACTTTTGTGAGCCCAGCGGGGTCAAATCCTTACCCAGCCGCGCGGCAACCTCGGCGGGAACTTCCGCCCCGGCTGTTCCGGCAAAAACGCCCGCTGCAAATAACCCCAATATAAAAGCCGATCGAATGGCCATTAGTCCCCTCCCATGTCGTTGACTACGTTACCGTATGGATCTTGTTTTTTCCCTGCTGGGGCTCTGGCGTTTTTTAACTGATATTCACTCGCGCTCCAGATTCCGTGTCAGGTCTTATTGTTGATCTTGTGAATAAGCTAATACGAGTCAGCCATGTCACGCCAGTCAAATTTCAACATTGCTTCAAAAATCACGGAATTGTGTGGTGGGGGGCTGGGGCCTTTATTTTCCTGATGGCGCGGCGGACGCGGCGGGAATGTCAAATATCTGCCCGGGATAGATCAGATCGGGATCGCGGATCTGTTGCCTGTTGCTTGTGAAAATCACGCTATAGGCAATACCGGAACCATAGATGCTACGGGCAATTTCCCACAGGGCGTTGCCCTGCATGACCATGACCTGCTGCCCACCCATCACAAGCTGGCCCTGTCCGGCGCGTGAAAACGCCACTTCTGCGCGCAGCAGGACTTTCCCTGAAGGATCAAGCTGATCGGCGCGCAATTTGTGCTCTCCGGCTGCAACGGTCCCGGCATAGGCCAGTTCCCAATTGCCTTTTTCGTCCGCCAGCGCCTCGCCCGCCGCCTGATTATCCAGATATACCCGCACCAGCCGGCCAGGCCCGGCGCGCCCGGAAAGCATGGCGCCCCCCTCAGGGGCAAGATCAATCCCCGCCACGCTAACTCCGGTTGGGGCTGTATCGGGCAGGCCCTGATCCAGGATACGGGTCGGCTTGCCGGGCCGGCTGACAGCCACGAACACCTCCCCGTCAGGACGATCCGGTACCGAAATAATAGCTGAATCTTTTGATAAAACCGGGCCATTTTCGCCCAATTGGGCGCCAAGCGTAAGCACCTGCGCGCCTGGCTTCAGGGGTGTTTCAGGGATCATCACCCAATCGCCGCGCTTGTCCGCCATGACCTGGCCCAGCACCAGATCGCCGGATTTGACGATCACTTTTGCCCCGGGGGCCGCGCGTCCCGCCATTACGGCGCGCCCGTCGCGGGTAACGCGGACAACGTCGAAACCGGGATCAATGGGGCCTGGCGCTGCCGTACCGGCGCCTGATTCGGTTGCTGCGGTTTTGGATTGCTCCGTCACTGTCTCTCCTTGCTGAAACGCAAACCTGGCGATAATCGCCAGCACGGCAAGCAGAAAAAAGACCAATAAAATCAGTATATTGCGCCGTGGCATCATGTGTGACTTCGTTAAATACTTCCGGCGCATCACAGTTCAGTCACCTTTTTCTGTTATGATTAACCATCTAGGATAACTAGGATAACATAGGGCAAACCAGGCATGAGCAGGCAAAAATCTATCTGCGTCTATTGCGGTTCAAAGACCGGCAAGAACCCGGTACATGCCGAATCGGCGCGCCAACTGGGAACCTTACTCGCAGACCGCAATATTCGCATGGTCTATGGCGGCGGCAGCATCGGCCTGATGGGCATTACGGCGCGCGCGGCAATGGATGCGGGCGGCCATGTGGTGGGGGTCATCACCCGGCATCTGGAAGAGCTGGAAGTGGGGCTGACCGGTATTTCGATGCGCCATATCGAAGCGACCATGCATGCCCGCAAAATGCGCATGTTTGAAATGTCGGATGGCTTTATCGCGCTACCCGGCGGTTCCGGCACCCTGGACGAGATCGCCGAAATTCTGTGCTGGCATCAGATCGGATTGCATAACAAGCCCTGTGCGCTGCTGAACAATACCGGCTACTGGACGCCCCTGGTGCAGACGCTGCGCATGATGTGCGATGAGGGCTTCCTGACCGGGGCGGGCCAGGACTATTTCTATCTGGCCGGCACGGTTGAAGCGGCGGTGGATTATATTGAGCAGCACAGCAGCCGCAGTATCGACGCCAAGCGGGTTATCGACGCCAGACATTCATAATGCTATATCGCTGCGACAGCTTTTTTTATCCAGTCCGAAATGAGGAAGCAGCATGAGCAAGATCAAGGTCAAAAACCCCGTCGTTGAACTCGATGGCGACGAAATGACGCGGATCATCTGGCAGATGATCCGTGAAAAGCTGATCCTTCCCTATCTGGACGTGGATCTGAAATATTACGATCTTGGCATGGAAAACCGCGATGCGACCGATGATCAGGTCACCATCGATTCGGCCAATGCGATCAAGCAATATGGCGTGGGCGTGAAATGCGCCACCATCACCCCGGACGAGGAACGGGTGACGGAATTCGGCCTGAAAAAAATGTGGAAATCGCCCAATGGCACCATCCGCAACATTCTGGGCGGCACGGTATTCCGTGAACCGATCATCATGCAGAATGTGCCGCGCCTGGTGCCGGGCTGGACCCGGCCCATCGTGATCGGCCGTCATGCGTTTGGCGATCAGTACAAGGCGACGGATTTTGTCGTGCCAGGGCCGGGCAAGCTGACCATGACGTTTACCCCGGCGGATGGCGGCAAGCCGGTGAACTACGAAGTGTTTGATTTTCCCGGCGGCGGCGTCGCCATGGGCATGTACAATCTCGATGAATCGATCCGCGATTTTGCCCATGCCTGCCTGAATTACGGGTTGCAGCGCAAATGGCCGGTCTATCTGTCCACCAAGAACACCATCCTGAAGGCCTATGACGGGCGCTTCAAGGATCTGTTCCAGGAAGTGTTCGACAGTCATTATGCGGATGGTTTCAAAAAGGCCGGCATTATTTACGAACACCGCCTGATCGACGACATGGTCGCCGCGGCGATGAAATGGAGCGGCGGCTTTGTGTGGGCCTGCAAGAATTATGACGGCGACGTGCAGTCCGACACGGTCGCGCAGGGCTTCGGTTCGCTGGGCCTGATGACCAGCGTGCTGATGACCGCGGACGGCAGGACAATGGAAGCCGAAGCGGCGCACGGCACCGTCACCCGGCATTACCGCCAGCATCAGCGCGGCGAAAAAACCTCGACCAATCCGATTGCCTCGATCTTCGCCTGGACGCGCGGCCTGGCGCATCGCGGCAAACTTGATGACACGCCGGAGGTCACCGCCTTTGCGGACAGGATCGAACAGGTCTGCATCCAGACGGTCGAAAGCGGCAGGATGACCAAGGATCTGGCGCTGCTGATCGGCCCCGACGAACCCTGGCTGACTACCGAAGATTTTATCGGCGCGATCGACAGGAACCTGCAAAAGGCGATGGCGTAAGTTTCGGCTAGCCGCCGGGGGGCGGCAGTGAAACCAGCCGCCCCCCGGACGGTCCCATACGCGCAATGGCCGACAGCGGCGCAAGCCTGAAGCCGCGCGCTTCCATACCGGCGGCCCATTGCGTGAGCGCGCCGATGGTTGCCGGATGCGGATGGCCGATTGCAATGGCGTAGCCGTTGCGCCGCGCAATTTCCTCGGTCTTGCGAAGCTGTATACGGATCATTTCCGGTGTGATCACATTGTCCAGAAACACATCGCGTTCCAGCGCCGTCACCCCGACCGCACGCGCGGTGCTGGCGCCAAGCGTGTGCTTTGCCGTGCGCGAATCCAGAAACAGCAATCCGCGGCGTTTTAGCTGCGCCATCAGCAGGCCCATTGCGGCGCTGTTCTGCGTCAGCCTGCTGCCCATATGGTTGTTGACGCCGACATAGCCCTCAAGGCGCGACAGGTTCCACTGCACATTTTGCGCAAACGCCGCCGGGGTCTGCTCCCCCAGCAAGGCATGCGGCCCCGGATCCTGCCCGTTTACGGCCTCCATCGGCAGATGCGCCAGCACTTCATGGCCACGCGAACGCGCCCGGCGGGCCACCGCCGCCGCATCGCTTGCATAGGGCAGCACGGCCATCGTCATGGGGGCGGGCAGCGCCAGCGCCGCCGCCACGCGGGCGGGCGCAACGCCCAGATCGTCGATGACAATCGCGATCAGCGGCAAATTGTCTGGATTGGCGGGGCTGGCTTGCGCATGCCGCATCCAGGCCTGCGGCTGCATGGCGGCGTCCGGCGCAGGGGATGCGGGCCGGGCCTCCCCGTGCAGCGGCGGGGGAAGAAGATGCGCGGCATCCGGTGGCAAGGCCCCAACCGCGTTAGGGGCCTGGGCGTCCGGAATGGGCGGCGCAAACGGCCCCATAAGGGTTGCCGGGGGTTTCTGAAAGCCGGAGACTGTCTGGGGAATCACATGGATGGGGGCATCCGCCACCGGCATCTGCTTCTGGTCCCGGCTGCCCGGCCACCATCCGGCGGCGGCCATCAGCAGAATCCCAAGCACAAGAACAGCGCCAAATGCGCCATGCCTTGCAGATTTGCGATGCCTTGAAGTCATACGGCGCCGTTCCGTCCCCTGCGACTCATGTGTTGGCGTGTGATCCGCTTCCATCCAGGCGGAATGATCCTTTATTCTCACCCCCACCCAATATCAAAAAAACACTGCGAACCCCAAAATTATAATAGTCATTAGAAAAATAATATGATTTAATACTATCTATCGGCAGCCCATGCGGATGCTGGTGCCCATGATGCCGCCCTTTCCTTGATTGTGCGTCATCATCCTCACATGGAACTGACGGTCCGCCTTCCCCCAGGGCGGACCTTTTTTTGCGCCATGCCTCCCCCACCGTCATTGCGAGCGGCGCAGCCGCGCGGCAATCCAGCCTCCCCACCGTCATTGCGAGGCGCGAAGCGCCGTGGCAATCCAGAGCCACAAACTCAGGCTTTTGCGTGAGACTCTGGATTGCCACGCTTCGCTCGCAATGACGAAGCGGGTGCGTTCGCAATGACGGCGAGGGCGCCGCGCCGTGGCTTTAGCGAAGGCGTGTGATCCCTGTCACACAAAGGCCACAACGCTATAAATTAATCCGCCCGTTGCGGAAAATATGGTTGACGGCGCACCCCAACGCGGCTATTACCAAGTCACTGTACTTTGGGATGCGTCTGTAATGGGGGTGTCCCGCTGCGGACAATACAGGCTTTTTTAACGAATCGCCTGTATCCGGATGCGGAAGAACGAACAGGTTCTGAAGTACTAAGAGGTTCTAATGCCTGGGTTTTCCCGGCGCCGGTTGATGAAGTGGCGATGCGCCTGACAGGGCGCGGCGCGCCATGGGGCCGGCGGCGGGGGCGGGCAACGGAAATGCAAACGAAATCCCGGACCCCCTGGATAACCAGTGGGTCATATTGGACGGTCTGAACAGTCAGGCGGTTCGAAACCTTAGGAGAAGCTTAACATGGCTGCTATTGACGCTATCACTAATCTTTATGTTGGTTATTTCAACCGCGCGCCGGATCCGGCGGGCCTGAACTTCTGGGTGACGCGCTATACTGCGCTGGGCGAAACGCCTGCCGCGCTGGCGGGCATCGCCAACAGCTTCAGCCAGGTTCCCGAAGCCACCAACCTGTACAGCTTCCTTTCCGCTCCGGTGGTCGGCTCCCCCACCAGCTTCCTGAACAGCCTCTATCTCAACCTGTTCGGCCGCGCGATCGACGTCGCCGGCTCCGCCTTCTGGGCGGGCCAGTTGGCCCTGCCGGGCGCCGCCGTGGGCCAGATCATCATCAACATCATCAGCGGTGCGACCGGCGATGACGCCCTGGTGGTCACGAACAAAAGCCTGGTTGGCAAAAGCTTCGCCCAGACCCTGATCGACACCAATACGGCGTTCAATGCGGGGCTGGCCGCCACCGCGCTCACCGGCGTAACCAAGGACGCCGCCACGGCAACCGCCAAGGTTCTGGCGAATAACACCGCGATTGCCGCCACGGCGGGCAGCGCGGGCGGGCAGACTTTCGTGCTGACAGCCGCCGCGGATGTTCTTACCGGCACGGGCAGCAACGATACGTTCATTGCCGATAACTCCGGCGCAACTCCCACGCTTACCATCGCTGACCAGCTTAATGGCGGCGGGGGCACGGGCGATCTGCTCAGCATTTTCCTTGCTGCTGCCGCCACCGCCACCGGCCAGCCCACCTTCAGCAATATCGAAGCCGTCAAGATCACCGGTGGCGCGGTTACGGCCTATACGGCGGCGACCGGCACCACTTCGCTGGCCCTTGATGGGGGCACAGCAGGCGCCACGCTGACGCTTGCCGGGCAGTCGCTTTCGCTGGCCAATCGCAACGCCCTTGCCGACGTGGTTGCCGCTGGCGCCACCTCTACGCATACCAGCCAGGATCTGACACTCAGCAACATGACCGGTGCGGGCTCGATTGATATCAACGGCACCAAGGTGGCCACGCTGAACCTGACATCGAGCGGCTCTACAAACTCTACTACACTCACCAATACCGGTACGGCCCTGGCGACGTTGAATATTTCAGGTGACAAGACCCTGAATGTGACCGAGGGCCTGGCTGGACTCACCACCATCAATGCGAGCGCTGCGACTGGCTCGGTCAATGTCAACGCCTCGACCGCCGCTATTACTGCCGCTTTCAAATTCACTGGCGGTTCGGGCAATGATAGCCTCCGTGTTATTGACAATGGACTGGCGAGCCTCGCTTCCGGCGCCCAGTTGGACGGCGGAGCCGGCACCGCCGACAAGCTCCGTATCCTTGATACCGCCTTGACGGCTACCGAGCTTGCGCGCATTGGCCAGACGGTTGGTTTTGAAGTTTTGGGCATGGATGCCGCCCTGACGCTCGACGCCAGCACCACGCCCACCTTCAAAAACTTCTCGGTTGACACTGCGGCGCTGACGAACGTCATCACCAACCTTGCGACCGGCAGCAGCACGACCCTCGCCGCCAGCTCCACCTCGCTGACATTGGGAACCGCCGTGGGCATATCGGACCACTCCATCATACTGGGTGGCAGTCCGGCGGTTGCGGGCGTTACCGCCACCGCATTGGTCATCACCGGCATCACCACAGTGTCGCTTACTTCCAATGCGGCCAGCCCCAACACGATTACCGCGATAACCAACAGCGACAACAGCAACTTCACCATCAAAGGGTCTACGGACCTGACCATGACGCTGGCTGCCGGTACGGCAGTGGGCAGCACGGTAGACGCTGCTGCTGGCGCCTTCACCGGCAAGCTGAATGTCACAGGCAGCAATCTCACCGGTTCTGGCGACATCCTTCGCGGCGGCTCAGGCGCCGATACCATCAATGGCCGTTCGGGCGCTGACACGCTGACTGGTAATGGTGGCGCGGATACGTTCAGCTTTACCGCCACCGCTGGCGTGAATGCGGGTGGCGCGGCCTTCGGACAGGCCGATGTCATCACCGACTTCGTTATTGGCGTTGACAAGTTGCAGTTTGCCGGTGTTGCGGATGCGGTCTCCGGACAGCAGGGCGCAGTGCAAACCGCTGTTACCGCCCTGGCGGTTGGCTCCACTGACATTGCGATTGCCACCGCAATGGCGACGGCAAACACCACCAACCTGGGTGTGTCGTTCGCAACATTCGGCGGCAACACCTATGTGTTGTACGAAACTGCTGGCGCCGGCGTGGGCGTTGCGGCGGATGACGTGTTCATCAAGCTGACCGGCATCACCACCCTGCCGACCTTCACGGCCGACGTCATCGCCTAAAGGCGAAACCGCCTGCCACTCCGGCCGGGCGTACAAAAATCCCAAAACCCCCGGGCTTCGGCCCGGGGGTTTTCTTTTGCGGCAAACGCGGCCATGTCAACCGGAATAAAGGGGACGCTTCCCTTTAGAGCGGCTTCTGTTTTAACTGAAGCACAGCCTCTTCGCCGTCATTGCGAGCGGCGTAGCCGCGTGGCAATCCAGGGGCCACAAACACGGCTTTCCCATGGGACTCTGGATTGCCGCGCCTTCGGCTCGCAATGACAACGCAGAGAGCGGTGATTCAATCTGATCAAAAAACGGTCTAGAGCGGCTTCTGTTTAGACTGAAGCACAAACTTATACTTCGTCATCGCGCCTGAAGATGCAGGTACCAATAAGCGAAGCGTGGCGATCCAGAGTCTCACGCAAAGGCCTGATTTTGTGGCTCTGGATTGCCACGTCGCTTCGCTCCTCGCAATGACGCTTAAGCGGGCGCTTCAGTCAAATAATGAAACGGTGGGTTCAACCGGTCAGCGCAACGGCTTTTCCAAATAAAGAGGACGCTTCCCTTTCAAATAAAGGGGACGCTTCCCTTTAGAGCGGCTTCTGTTTTAACTGAAGCACAGCCTCTTCGCCGTCATTGCGAGCGGCGTAGCCGCGTGGCAATCCAGGGGCCACAAACACGGCTTTCCCATGGGACTCTGGATTGCCGCGCCTTCGGCTCGCAATGACAACGCAGAGAGCGGTGATTCAATCTGATCAAAAAACGGTCTAGAGCGGCTTCTGTTTAGACTGAATCACAAACGTATACTTCGTCATCGCGCCTGAAGATGCAGGTACCAATAAGCGAAGCGTGGCGATCCAGAGTCTCACGCAAAGGCCTGAGTTTGTGGCTCTGGATTGCCACGTCGCTTCGCTCCTCGCAATGACGCTTAAGCGGGCGCTTCAGTCAAATGGGGATGACCATCCTGACTTTCGACACTCTCAAATTCGCCAACCGCCTCAAGTCGGCGGGGGTTTCCTCTGCTCATGCGGAGGCCGAGGTGTTCGAGCTTACCGGGCGCGATCTGGTTGCCAGGGAATATCTGGATGTTCGTTTGAACCAGCTTGAACAGCGTATGACCATCAGGCTGGGCGCTTTGATGGTGGGCGCTGTCGGCATCGTCGCCGCATTGGTCAAGCTGCTGTAACTGCCTGGCGCGTGCCGGATACCGCAAACAGAGAAGCGGATCGCATCTGTAGCGGGCACGCATGTTACGCTCCCCCCTCAGCGGAACTGGCGGAAACAGTTGCGGATTTCACCCACGAACAGTTCGGGCTGTTCCCACGCGGCAAAATGTCCGCCCCGGTCCAGTTCGTTCCAGTGGACGATGTTTTTAATGCTCTTTTCCGCCCAGCGGCGCGAGGCGCGGAAGATTTCCTTTGGGTACATGCTCACGCCCACGGGCAGGTCCACTTTGGCAGCGCCCAGCGCGCCCCGGAAGCTTTCCCAATAGAGCCGCGCCGAGGATGCGCCGTTGCCCGGCAGCCAGTACAGCATGATGTTATCGAGCATTTCATCTAGGCTCAGCACATCTTCGGGATTGCCGTTATTGTCGGTCCAGGCCCACATTTTTTCGTAGATCCAGGCAGCCTGACCGGCGGGGGAATCGGCCAGGCCATAGCCCAGGGTTTGCGGGCGTGTCGATTGCTGCTTGGAATAGCCCGAATCCCATTCCTGATAATAGGTCATGGCCTTTACGGCCGATTTTTCGGCGTCTGTCATACCGGCCATATCCCCGGCGCCGGGGGAGATGAACAGCAGGTTCACATGGATGGCGGCGCAGCCCGCCGGTTTGGCGACGCCGATGGCCGTGGTGACGGCCGCGCCCCAGTCACCGCCCTGCGCCACCCATTTGGTATAGCCAAGGCGCGTCATCAGTTTGCCCCACGCATCGGCAATATGCGCGACGCCCCATCCCGTTGTGGCGGGCTTGCCGGAAAAGCCATAGCCGGGCAGTGACGGCGCGATGACATGAAACGCATCCTCCGCCTTGCCGCCATGCGCAACCGGATCGGTCAGCGGGCCGATGACCTTCATAAATTCAATCACCGATCCGGGCCAGCCATGGGTGATAAGCAGCGGCATCGCATTCGGGTGTTTGGAACGGACATGCAGAAAATGAATATCCAGCCCGTCGATTCCGGTTTTGAACTGCCCCAGCCCGTTGAGATGCGCCTCAATGCGCCGCCAGTCATAATTGTGCCGCCAGTGGTGACACAGCGCCTGCACCCTGGCCAGCGGCGCGCCCTGCGTCCAGTCGCTCACCACCTCACGCTCGGGCCAGCGCGTCGCGTCCAGCCGGCGCGCCAGATCATCCAGCGCCGCCTGCGGCACCGACAATGTGAATGGGGTAATTGCGTCGCTCATGGGCCTGATCCTCCCGCTGTTTTGCCGGTTATTTCGGATAAGTGTGACATCATCCGCACAGCAACGCAATTGAGGACAGGCCCCAGGAAGATCGCTTATGATAAAGAGCCTGTGACGAATATTTATCCGGGGGCCGGAGGGTTCAATTTTATGATCACATTACGGATGAAATGCAGAAGCCTGTTGCCTGCTGCCCTGTGCGCGGGGCTTCTCGCGCTGGCCCCGGCGCCCGGCCATGCCGGAAAGGTTTCGGTGGCGGTGGCGGCGAATTTCACAGCGGCGGCGCAGGAAATCGCGGACGGGTTTCATTCGGAAACGGGGCATGCCGCCGGTCTCAGCTTCGGCGCTTCGGGGCAGCTTTACACGCAGATCACACAGGGTGCGCCGTTTGACATTCTGCTGTCAGCGGACGCCACCCGCCCCGAATTGGCGGAAACGCAAGGCTGGGCCGCCGCCAACACCCGCTTTACCTATGCCATCGGAAAACTGGTTCTGTGGAGCGCAAGGCCCGGTTTTATTGATGGAGACGGCGCGGTGCTGCGCCGGGGGGGCTTCACGCATATCGCCATCGCCAATCCGGCTACCGCACCCTACGGGGCGGCGGCCATCGAAAGCCTGAAGGCGCTGGGGCTTTATGAAAGCGCCGCGCCCAAAATCGTGCAGGGGGAAAGCATCGCCCAGACATTCCAATTTGTGGCGAGCAGCAATGCCGAGCTTGGCTTTGTGGCGCTGTCGCAATTAACAGGGCAGACCGCCGGATCGCGCTGGATCGTGCCGGAAAATCTGTATACTCCCATTCTGCAGGATGCCGTGCTCCTGAAGGCAGGCGCCGGGAATGAAGCTGCGATCGCGTTTTTTGCCTTTCTGAAAAGTCCGCAGGCGGCCGAAATCATCCGGCGGCACGGTTACAGCACGTCACCGGGGAAGTAGCGCAACCATGTGGCAGGCCATTGCGCTTACCCTGCAACTCGCGACGCTTACCACGCTGATCCTCGTGGCGGTGGGTGTGCCGCTGGCCTGGTGGCTGGCGCGATCCAGAAGCTGGTGGGTTGAACCGGTGGCGGCGCTGGTCGCCTTGCCGGTGGTGCTGCCGCCGACGGTGCTGGGGTTTTATCTGCTGGTGGCGATGGGGCCGAACGGCCCGCTTGCGCCGTTGCTGCAAATGTTTGGCATGCGCACGCTGGCTTTCAGTTTTGAAGGGCTGCTGATCGGATCGGTGATTTATTCGCTGCCCTTTATGGTGCAGCCGGTGCGCAATGCGTTTCAGCTTATCGGCGATGGGCCGCTGGAGGCGGCGGCGACGTTGCGCGCATCGCCGCTGGATGCGTTTTTTTCCGTGGTGGCGCCGCTGGCGCGCGGCGGCATTCTGTCCGGCGCGATCCTCAGCTTTGCGCATACGGTGGGCGAGTTCGGCGTGGTGCTGATGATCGGCGGCAATATTCCCGGCGAAACCAAAACACTTTCCATCACCATTTTTGATTATGTCGAGACCATGCAATGGGGCGCGGCGCATGCGCTGTCTGCGGGCATGCTGGTGTTTTCATTTGTGGTGATCCTGCTCACCATGCTGATCGCCAAACGCACCGGAACCCCGCAACCATGAGCGGCGTTGAAGCGCGGTTCAGGGGCGCGGTTGGCGGCTTTAATCTGGACGTGTCGTTTAACACACCCGCCAGGGGCATTACCGGCCTGTTCGGCCCATCGGGGTGCGGCAAGACCACCGTGCTGCGCTGCATCGCGGGGCTGACACGGTTGGCGGATGGTTATCTCAGGGCCGATGGCGCGGTGTGGCAGGATGCGGATCAATTCCTGCCCCCGCACAAACGATCCGTCGGATATGTGTTTCAGGAACCGCGTCTGTTTTCGCATCTGCCGGTTCTGGGCAATCTGCAATATGGCCTGCGCCGCGCCACTACGCAAACCATCGGGCTGGAGCCGATCATAGATCTGATGGGCATCCGCGATCTGTTGGCGCGTTCCCCCGCCACGCTTTCGGGCGGGCAGCGCCAGCGCATCGCCATTGGCCGTGCACTGCTGTCACAACCGCGCCTGCTGCTGATGGATGAACCGCTGTCGGCGCTGGACCGCCAGAGCAAGAACGAAATTCTGCCTTACCTAGAAAGCCTGCCCCGCGCGCTTTCCATTCCCATCATCTATGTCTCGCATGATCTTGCGGAAGTGGAACGGCTGGCTGACCATCTGGTGCTGATGAACAAGGATGGCCAGGTGCAGGCCGCAGGCCCGCTGAGCCAATTGCTGACCGATCTGTCACTGCCGCTGGCGCGGCTGCCGGAAGCCGCCGCCGTGCTTTGCCTGACGGTGGAACAGTATGATGCGCAGTATGACGTGACCCAGTGCCGCATTGATGGCCTGCCGTTTTTTGTGCCCGGGCCCATGGGCGCAGCGGGAACCGTGCGGCGCATCCGCGTGCGCGCCAGCGATGTCAGCCTTGCGACCCAACAACCCGGCGGCACCAGTGTGCTGAACGTTCTGCCCGCCCGCATCCTGTCAGCACAGATGGCAAGCCCCAACCAGATGCTGGTGCTGCTCAGCCTTGGCGCCACCGGGCAAACCCGCCTGATGTCCAGTATTACCCGCAAATCCTGGGACATCCTGGCCCTGCGTCCAGGCAGCCAGCTCTTCGCCCAGGTCAAGGGCATGGCCCTGGCGGACAGGTGAAAAGGCAGGTGCCATATTTCTTAAATAAACTTTTAGGCCTAAAGTTCTATGGTCCGGGCCTGTCTATGGATATTCTTAGGTGTTTTACCAGATGTTTTAATTAACCAACTTACGCGCGCGGGCTGGACATCCAATAACCGGACCGGCTGCATTGCTTGTGAAAATTCCGGTCTGATGCTAGCATCAAATTAGCAGAGTCCAACTTCACCCAGGAGAACGATGTTCCGGATGCGCCTGACTGCGGAGCAACACTGAATTGCCGAAAAAGCTTTTCATCAAGACCTATGGCTGTCAGATGAATGCCTATGATTCGGATCGCATGGCGGACATATTGATCCCGCTCGGGTACGAATTGACAGATACCCCCGACGCGGCGGATCTGGTCATTCTCAACACCTGTCATATTCGCGAAAAAGCGGCGGAAAAGGTTTATTCCGATCTGGGCCGTATCCGGGATCTTAAACGTGACCGGGGTCCTGCTGGCGCGGACATGATGGTTGCCGTGGCGGGCTGTGTGGCCCAGGCCGAAGGCGATGAAATTCTGCGCCGCGCACCCGTCGTCAATATGGTGTTCGGGCCGCAGGCCTATCACCGGCTGCCGGAAATGCTTGCGCGCGCACAGGGCTTTAACGCCAGGGGCGGACGCGAAAAACTTGTGGGCATGGATTTTTCGGCGGCGGAAAAATTCGATACCCTGCCCGAAGATCATCAGGCGCCCGGTGTTGCCGCATTTCTGAGCATTCAGGAAGGTTGCGACAAATTCTGCACCTATTGCGTGGTGCCCTATACACGTGGCGCGGAATATTCCCGGCCCGTGCCACCTGTGCTGGCCGAGGCCAGACGGCTGGTGGCGCAGGGCGTGCGCGAAATCACCCTGCTGGGGCAAAATGTGAACGCCTATCACGGCAATGCGGGAAAGGGCGAAACCTGTTCGCTGGGCCAGCTGATCCGGCGGCTGGCGGAAATTGATGGGCTGGCGCGCATCCGCTACACCACCAGCTATCCCGGCGAGGTGGATGACGATCTGATTTGCGCCCATGCGGAGGTGCCGCAACTGATGCCCTATCTGCATCTTCCGGTGCAGTCGGGTTCTGACCGCATTCTGGACGTGATGAACCGCCGCCATACGGCGGAATTTTATCTGCGGCTGGCCGAACGCATTCGCGCCGCACAGCCCGACATCGCCCTGTCATCGGATTTTATCGTCGGCTTTCCCGGTGAAACCGATGCCGAGTTTGAGGCCACCCTTGATCTGGTGCGCAATGTGGGCTTCGCCAGCGCGTTTTCGTTCAAGTTCAGCCCGCGCCCCGGCACGCCCGCCGCCACGATGGACGGCCAGATACCGGAACGCATTAAATCCGGACGGCTGGCCGCTCTGCAGGCGCTGCTGGATACACAGCGCTTTGCCTTCAATGAAAGCTGTGTGGGCCGTGAATTGCCGGTGCTGTTTGAAAAGCCCGGCCGCCATGCCGGCCAGATCATTGGCCGCAGCCCCTATCTGCAACCCGTGTTCGCCGAAGGCGGCGCGGACATGATTGGACAGATTATTCGTACACAGATCATAGGAACCGGATCGAACAGCCTGCATGGAAATGTGAACTCTCACACAAAGGTGGCGGCGGAATGAACCCTTTAGCAACAGGCAGTGGATTTTGAGCGCGGATACGGGCATGAGCCCAATTCTGGGGGAACGCGAACCGCGTGAGGATGCCCTGGCGCCTTTGATGCTGGAGTTTGATAATAACCGGTTATTACTGCAATTGCTGGGCGAGCATGACCGCCATCTGGCCCTGATCGAGGACCGGGTCGGCGTGGCCTGTGTGGCGCGTGGTAACAGGATTGTCATCACCGGACAGCCCGCCGAACGTCAGGTTGCCGCCACCGTCCTGCGTGATCTGTACAAACAGGCGCAGGCCAAACGCCAGCTGGGCAAGGCCGAGGTTGAAGCGGCCATCCGCATGGCCCTGGGAACCATAGCGGGGGAGCGCGTCTATTCCATGGCAGATGAAGGTGTCACGATACAGATGAGCCGCCGCCGCATTGCGCCGCGTTCTCCGGTGCAGGCGCATTATATCGAGGCGCTGCGGCGCGATGATCTGGTGTTCGGCCTGGGTCCGGCGGGCACCGGCAAAACCTATCTGGCGGTTGCCGTCGCAGCATCCATGCTGGCCGAGGGCCGGGTTGACCGGCTGGTCCTGTCGCGCCCAGCGGTCGAGGCGGGCGAACGGCTGGGCTTTCTGCCCGGCGACATGCGCGAAAAGGTCGATCCTTACCTGCGCCCGCTCTATGACGCGCTGCACGACATGTTCACCGGCGATCAGATTGCCCGCAAGCTGGAAAGCGGCGAAATCGAAGTCGCCCCGCTCGCCTTCATGCGCGGCCGCACCCTGCGCGACGCCTATGTCATTCTGGACGAGGCGCAAAACTGCACCCCGATGCAGATGAAAATGTTTCTCACGCGGCTGGGCGAAAATTCCCGCATGGCGATCACCGGCGACCCCACCCAGATCGACCTGCCGCACGGCATGAAATCCGGCCTCAATGAGGCCATCGACATCCTGCACGGCGTCGAAGGCATCTCCATGCTGCGCTTCACCGACAGCGACGTCGTGCGCCACCCCCTGGTCGGCCGCATCGTGCGCGCGTATGAAGCAAGGGCGAAGACAGAGGGGAAGGGGTAGGGGACTATTTTTCCACTTCACTTCGTGAGCAGAGGCTGAGACATGTTCGAGTCAATTCTGGTCAGGCCAAATATTCAATTTGGTGTAGACGCAGACATAGGGCTATTAGCCGAGGCCTTGCTTTTCTATAAGCGCACTGTTGTGCCAGCTAATAGAGCGTACTGCATTGGCATAATCACGAAGTTTTGCGTTAAGAATGAGGATGGGTTTTTGCATGATAGCGGTGATCGCCACCATTGGTTTTTTGCCGTTTCCGATGAGGCGCTCGTAGAAATCACGCAAATCCGGGTTGAAGCGGCGCGCGGCCATTGCGGCCATGAAGAGGCTGCGTTTGACGCCGCCCCTTCCGCCGCGGGTAGCCCTGTAGCCTTGCGTTTTTCCGCTGTCCCTGGGATGCGGGCGCACTGGACGTTGCGTGAGACTCTGGATCGCCACGCTTCGCTCGCGATGACGAAGGATAAGTTTGTGATTCAGTCTAAACAGAAGCCGCTCTATGGAGGCCAGAATGGCAAACCTGCCGGAACATCGAAAGATTGACGTGAATGCTGCGCCCGTTTCACCGCGCTTTTTTGCGCATGCGGTATTCGCCACGCCCAATTATGAACAGATGATCGCCTGGTATGGCGCGGTGCTGAACGCCCGCATGGTGGCGGGCGGGCCCATGCTCAGCTTCATGACCTTTGATGAGGAGCATCACCGCCTGGCCTTCATCAACCGGCCGGGGCTGGCGGTGAAGGATGGCAAACAGGCAGGGCTGGATCATCTGGCCTATACGCTGCCGGACATTGGCGCGCTGCTGAACACTTATGCCCGCTTAAAGAAAGGCGGCATTCTTCCGGTGTGGCCGGTCAATCATGGGCTGACCACATCGCTCTATTACCAGGATCCGGATGGCAACCGGGTGGAGTTGCAGGTGGATAATTTTGACTCAAGGGAGGACTTGCAGGCCTGGTTCACCCGGCCGGAATTCGCCGCCAATCCCATCGGGGTGAATTTTGATCCCGAAGCCCTGATTGCGCTGTATGAATCCGGCGCCCCGCGATCGGAACTGATCCGCATAGGCTGGCCTGATGCCTGAGGACTGGCGCATGCTGGAGGTGACGCCCGGAATCGAACCGGGATAGACGGATTTGCAATCCGCTGCGTAACCATTCCGCCACGTCACCAGCGCCAGAGCAGCATATACAGGGGGTCGTATCATAGTGCGCCTGCTGGCGCAAACATTGTCATGTTAACCTTGTCCGGCTATAAGCAGATCACACAAATTCTGAACCCCAAGTTTCTGAATCGAGGCGCCCATGACCGATTTCACGACCGCCCGCCGTAATATGGTGGAAAGCCAGCTTCGCGCCGATGCGATCCTTGATCCCCGCCTGCTGGCGACCGCAGGGTCTGTGCCGCGCGAGCGTTTTCTGGCCAGGGAAGCCCAGGCTTTGGCCTATGGCGATGCTGCGGTCTGTATCGCACCCGGCCGGTATCTGCTGGCTCCGCTTTGCACCGGCGTACTGTTGCAGGCCGCCGAAATTAAAGCCACGGATGTAATCCTGGTGGTGGGGGCAGGGGATGGCTATATGGGCGCGCTGGCGGCCAGGCTGGGGGGAACTGTTATAGGGCTGGAAAGCGATCCAGCACTGTCTGCGCGCGCCGCCGATCAACTGAATGAATGTGGCATTGATAATATTGCTCTGGTCAGTGGGGATCTGCCTGCCGGCTGCGCCAGACAGGCGCCCTATGATGTGATTATACTGAACGGCGCGACAGAAACTGGCGTTGGAACACTGCTGGCGCAATTGCGTGATGGCGGACGGCTGGTATGCGTCGAATATGAAAATGGCGTTGGCCGCGCGCGCATCTATCGCCGTGACGGTGATGCGTCTGCGGGCCGCACCATACGCGATCTTGCCGCACCGGTTTTACCGGGCTTTGAACGGGCTGCCGCCTTCAGTTTCGGCTGATCCGTCTATTCGGCGGCGGCTTCACGCACTTTCTTCAGCGTAGGCGCCGCCGCGCCATTGATGAATTCCTCGCAGGCGTCATGGGCGACCGAATCGCGCATCTGGCGCGGCGGGGTTTTCATGAAATAGGCCGACGGCGCTTCCAGCGGTCCGGCAAGGCCACGTTGCAGGCCCAGCCGCGCACAGCGCACCGCATCGATTACAACGCCCGCGCTGTTGGGCGAATCCTGCACCGACATGCGCAGTTCCAGCTCTATCGGCGCGCCGCCGAAGCCCATGCCTTCCATGCGGATGAACGCGACCTTGTTATCGCGCTGCCAGGGCACATAATCCGACGGGCCAATATGAATATTACTGGATTCCAGCCGCTCATCCAGTTGCGACTGCACCGATTCGGTTTTTGATTTCTTTTTTGACTTCAGCCGCTCGACCGCCAGCATATTGAGAAAATCCGTATTGCCGCCGGTATTCAACTGATAGGTCCGGTCCAGCACATAGCCGCGATCACAGAACAGCCGCGTCAATGCGCGATGCACGATGGTGGCGCCGACCTGGCTTTTGATGTCATCGCCCACGATGGGCACACCGGCGCGCACAAATTTCGCCGACCATTCCGGATCGGACGCAATGAATACCGGTACACAATTGACCATGGCCACACGCGCATCCAGACAGGCCTGGGCATAATGGCGCACCGCCTGTTCCGAACCCACCGGAAGATAACATACCAGAACCTGCGTACCGGTGCGGCGCAAAACATCCGCCACATCTACCGGCGCTACGTCGGCGGCGCGAAAGGCCTCGTCATCGGGATAATCATCCATATGCGGCGCGACGCCATCCAGAATTGGCCCCATCTGCACGGTCACACCTGACGCCGGTAAATCGCGCTGAAAAATCATGGTGCAATTGGGTTTGGCGAATACCGCCTCTTCCAGCGGCTTGCCCACTTTGCGGCGGTCGATATCAAACGCCGCCACCACTTCCAGGTCGCACGGCCCCCAGCCGCCAATATCAGGGTGCATCAGGCCGGTGACTGTGGCCGGATCCTGGACAGCATAATAGGCGATCCCCTGAATCAAAGAGCTGGCGCAGTTTCCCACCCCTGCGATTGCCACTTTGATTTTTGCCATGCCCCCCTGCCCCTTTATTATACAGCTACCGGCTTGCCGCTACGGCCATGTTAAGAATTTATGTCTACGCGCTTTGATTCCTATGCGATTTTTGGCGTTAGAGCAATATCCATTAAGCTCCGCACATTTGGCGCGATCCGGATGGGTGAAATTACCCCTGATTTTCCGCCTTGCAGCCGGTCAGGGCATTGACCAACTGATCCAGCAGGAAAAAGTACATATCGCCGCCTTCGGGCAATTCCGCGCCAAGCGGGTCGAGTGCCGCCGCCTGTGCAGACGTTCCTTCTGTCAGGGTGTGGACCAATCGCGGCGAAAACTGTGGTTCGGCAAACACACAGGCCACTTTGGCGTCGATTATGCGTTTGCGCAGCGCCTGAACCCGCCCGGCCCCCGGCGGGTGTTCCGGATCGAGACTGATGATGGCGGCGGGGCGCAGCCCGAACCGGGCCTCGAAATATTGATAGGCGTCATGAAACACCATATAGGGCGGCGGGGGGCTGGCCGCGAGACGCGCCCTGATCAGGTTCTTGCTGGCCAGCAGCCGTACCTCCAGCGCCGTCGCATTTTTCACATATGCCGCTGCATTGGCCGGATCGCGGGCCTGCAATGTTTGGGCAATTGCCCGCACCATCGCCATCGCATTATCCGGATCCAGCCAGATATGCATGTCCTGCGGGTTTTCCGCCGCATCTGGAAGGGCCTGTAATGTATCGGCGTTCCGCACCGGCAACAGCCGCACCCCCGCACTGCTGGACAGCGCGATCTGTCCCGCCGATGGCGCAAGGCTCGCAAGGGGGCGGATCAGAAAGGTTTCAAGCTGTGGTCCCACCCAGAAGATCAGATCAGCCTGCGACAGGGCTTTCGCCTGGGATGGGCGCAGGGCGTAATCATGCTCCGACGCTGCGCCCGTAACCAGCAATCTGGGCGTCCCAATACCTGCCATCACCCCCGCGACCAGAGAATGAACCGGTTTGATGCTGGCGGTGACCGCCGGGGCGCACATTGCCTGACCGGACTGCAGCACAATGAATATGGTTCCTATAATCCCCATAGTGCGCCTCACCATTCCCATTGTAAAATCACCTCACGCTTGCGGGCCAAAATTTCGCCTCATTCGAAGTATTAACCTGTTTTGTCAGCAATTTGTAAATCACTGCCTGAATAGGGTATCTCTGGTACAGGCTGATTCGCTTATCAAGCAACACGCGACTTGCGCAGAGAAGGAGAATAAAATGCCAAAATCCAGCACGCGCCTGTTTATGATTGCATCGCTTACACTGGCGGTCGCCGCCTGTGGGTCAAATCCCAAGGAGCGCGGACTTAGCGGTGGCGCCATCGGCGCGGGCGCAGGCGCCGTGGTCGGCGCCGTTACGGGCATGAGTGTATTAACAGGCGTTGCGATCGGCGCCGGCGTTGGCGCGGTGACGGGCGCGGTGACAAGTAAGGATCAAATCAACCTTGGCTCGCTCGGTTCCGGTTCCGGAAATTCCGGTTCGTCCGCGCATAGGGCCTCGGCCGATGCTGCGCCGCCACGGGCGACACTGGCGGCATCGCCACTGGTCGAGGACGTGCAGGCGGCGTTAGGCCGTGCGGGCTATAATGTCGGCCCCGCCGATGGGCTTGCTGGTCCGCGCACCACCACCGCAATCACTGCCTATCAGCGTGACAATGGCCTGGCGACTGACGGCGAACCCAGCGCCGCATTGCTGCAACATCTGCTAAGCCGCAAGACCTAGGCCCCGCACGGCTGATCTATCGATATATGGCCGGGTACTTTTTGTACCCGGTTCAGCCAGACGTTAAGATGCGGGTATGAGGCCAGATCAAAGCCGCCCTCGCCCGCCACGTGGGTGTAAGCATAAAGCGCGATATCGGCCACCGAGTAGCAATCCTCAACCAGAAACCGCCGCCCGTTCAGATGCGCATCCATCAGCTTTAGCGCAGCGTGCCCTTTATCCAGTAGTTCTGGAACGCGGGCTTCCTGAATAGGGGTCAGCGTGTCCAGATAATGCCGCCAGAAACGCAGCACGGCAATATAGGGCTCATGACTATATTGTTCAAAAAACAGCCATTGATTGACCTGGGCGCGGGCGAATTTATCTGATGGCAGATAGGGTGTGCCTTCCGCGAAATACAGCAATATGGCATTGGACTCCGCCAATATGCGGCCATCGTCCAGCACCACCGCCGGAACCCGTCCATTCGGGTTGATCGCCAGATAATCCGGCAACCGGGTTTCGCCATTGGTGACGCTCTTGTCCACCCGCATGAAGGGAATGCCAAGTAGTGTCAACAGCAGCCGCACCTTATAGCCATTACCGGAACCTGAATTATCGTACAGCGTCAGCATGCAATCATCCCGACTAAAATAGAAAGACTCTAAACTAATGGCGTCAGACTGGGCTGGAATTCCGCTAAAAATAGCTAATTAATACTATTTTTCTGGCGTAAAACCGGAAATCTAATACCAGCGGCCCTATGTCCTGATCTGTCATCCTGAGCGTGAGCCGAAGGATCTCCCCGAAATGGATGGGGATTCTTCGCTTCGCTCAGACAACGGATCTGTTCATCGGGCCGCTGGTATACTACACTCTGAAAATGAAGCCGGGGTGCATATTTACGCCATGTTCCCAATGGAGTTATAATTATTTTAGCGAATTTCTGTTCAGATTTCCTGATAAAAAACCGCCGCAATTTTACAGAATGTGCTGAAGCTAAAATGTCCGGAAAATGGTTTTCAGAATTCAGGATGATGCTTGCATATGCAGCTTTCGGATTTGCCATGGCTGTAAGCTTGCAGGACGCGCATGCTTTATACATTGAACAGAAATATGCCGCCCCGCTGGAAAACGCGGACCGTGGTTCCACCACACCTTCTGAGTATTTTTTCATTTCTCTGGACAATATTGCTATCTCCAAACCATTACAGAATCTGGACCCTGAAACGGGATCCAGACCCGGACCTGCAAATGGCGTCCCCGCTCTGAATGGTCAGGTTCAGAACAACCCGTCAAATTTCACCAATACATTCCGATTGCAGTTTGATGACGAAAAGCAACTTTCGAACACCAATATACCTGATATCAAAACTGAGGCCGCGCCTTATCTCAACATCGGCAACAGGCCATCCGCACTCGAACAAGGGCCTTCCATATTGGCGGAACAAGGCGCCTATATAGACGGGTTTATCATCGATTTTGTGAAAACGGTCGCGCGTGATAATGAGATCGATATATACGCCATCCACAGGAATGTCCGCGCCGCTGCCTATTCGTTCCACGATAGTGCGGCTTATCAATCCGCCCCGGGATTTTCCAGCGTCCCTGAAAATGCCGATGGCGTCAATTCGGACCGTCAGCAGGAAATCGAACATACGCAATTCAGCATTATGCTATTGTGGTTTTTGAGATCGCTCAATGACGGCAGTTTTTTCATGTATTTCGCGCCCTCCTGCATCGTCATGCTCGGGCTTAAAGGTTTAGTGGAAAAATTTGTCAAAACTCACTAATGTGGCGGCGTAGCGTGTTGCGTGATCGTCCCAACTGCGCCAAAGGCCCGCCGGATGGTTCACACTGAAATCATCCTGCTTTAGTATTACCATCCTTATCCTCTCAGGCCTGTAAAGACCGGCTAACGCAAGTAAGTTTCCCAATTCAATGAATGATACCCACGATGCCATCGCCGCACGGCGTACTTTTGCGATCATCGCCCATCCGGACGCTGGCAAGACCACGCTGACCGAAAAGCTGCTGCTGTTCGGCGGCGCCATTCAACAGGCGGGCGCCGTCAAGGCGAAGGGCGAACGCCGGCGCGCGCGTTCCGACTGGATGAAAGTCGAGCAGGAACGTGGCATTTCGGTCGCCTCATCCGTGATGACATTTGTATATGAGAATCGCACTTTCAACCTGCTGGATACGCCGGGTCACGAGGATTTTTCCGAAGACACCTATCGCACACTATCCGCGGTGGACAGCGCGGTGATGGTGCTGGATGCGGCCAAGGGCATTGAAACCCAGACCCTCAAACTGTTTGAAGTGTGCCGGTTGCGCGACGTGCCGATCATCACCTTCATAAACAAGCTGGACCGCGAGGGGCGTGAGCCGTTCGATCTGCTGGACGAGGTGGAGCAGGCGCTTGCTTTGACGGTGACCCCCGCCAGTTGGCCGATCGGCATGGGGCGGGATTTTCTGGGCTGCTATGATCTGTTGAACGACCGCCTGCTGCTGATGGGCCGGGGCAGCACCGATATGGGCGAAGCCTGTAACGGCATTGATGATCCGCGCCTGGATGAACTGCTGCCCGCCGCCGCAGTCGCCAAGCTGCGCGAAGACATTGCCATGGTGCGCGGCCTGTGCCCGCCCTTTGACGCAAAATCTTTTCTTGAGGGCCATCTGACGCCGGTATTTTTCGGCAGCGCCGTCAATAATTTCGGGGTGCGCGAATTGCTGCATGGGTTGGCCACCTATGCGCCACCGCCATGCCCGCGTCCCGCGCTGGAGCGGACCGTGCAGCCGGATGAGGCCCCCGTGACCGGCTTTGTGTTCAAAATCCAGGCGAATATGGACCCCAAGCATCGTGACCGGATTGCCTTTGTGCGGCTGTGTTCGGGGCATTTCAAACGCGGCGCCAAGCTGAAACATGCGCGCTCCGGTAAAATCATCAATGTGCATAACCCGGTGCTGTTCCTGGCCCGCGAACGCGAACTGGCGGAAGAGGCGGTGGCGGGCGACATTATCGGCATTCCGAATCACGGCCAGTTGCGCATCGGCGACGCGCTGACCGAGGGTGAGGTGCTGCATTTTACCGGCATTCCCAGTTTTGCCCCGGAAATTCTACGCCGGGTGCGGTCCGATGACCCCATGAAAGCCAAGCATCTGGGCCGCGCGCTGGTGCAATTGGCCGAAGAAGGGGCGGGCAGCGTATTCAAGCCCCTGCTGGGGGCGGACTGGATTGTCGGGGTGGTGGGCGTGCTGCAATTTGATGTCTTGGCGGATCGTATCCGGACAGAGTACGCTATACCCGTGCGCTTCGAGGATGCACCCATTCATACCGCGCGATGGGTGCAGGCCGAGGATGCACAGAAGCTGAAAAAGTTTCTTGAAGACAACCGGGCCGCCATGGCCGAAGATCATGATGGCTGTCCGGTATTTCTGGCGCGCAACGCATGGCATCTTGACCGCGCAGCAGAGGACTGGCCTGATATACGCTTTTTGAAGACGCGGGAACAAACACCAGGTTGATATAGACAATGAGCAAGAAAAAAACCGGTACTGTCAGTTTACAGGAATGGAAGGCGCGGCTGCTGGCGTTGCGCGCGGACATTGAGGCGCTGCTGGCAACCCACGAAGAACCACGGGCCCAACCCGAGAGCGATCAGGAAGTCGGCGACCGCGCCGCCCGCGCCGAAGCGGTGCTGGACCATGAAATGGCGGCGGAAACCACCCGGCGGCGCCACACGGAACTGCACCGCATCGACGCCGCGCTGAAACGGCTGGAAGACGGCGTGTTCGGCGATTGCGTCACCTGCGACCAGCCCATCAGCCCGGAACGCCTGGCGCTCGACCCCGCCACACCGTTCTGCATCACCCACGCGAAATAGGGTGGACGGTTTTTTTCTCATTGATCTGGTTGAGCGCTAAGACAAAGGGCGCTATTCAGGGTGTTTCGTCACCAAAGGTTCCCAATGACCGATCATCTGAAAATAGCACTGGTGCAGCGCAACCCTACCGTGGGCGATGTGGCGGGGAACGCCGCATTGATCCGTGCGGCGCGCGCCGAAGCCGCTAGCGCTGGCGCCGATCTGGTGCTGTTCAGCGAACTGTTCCTGATCGGCTATCCGCCGGAGGATCTGGTGCTGAAGCCCGCCCTGCAGGACGCCATTGCCCAGACCATGCAGACGCTGGCGGCAGAGACCAAAGATGGCGGCCCGGCCCTGCTGATTGGCGCGCCGTGGCGGGAGGGCGATGCGCTGCATAACGCCATGCTGCTGTGCGATGGCGGGCAGATTGCCGCCATCCGCTACAAACATGATCTGCCCAATTACGGCGTGTTTGATGAAAAGCGCGTGTTCACTGCGGGGCCGATGCCGGGGCCGGTGAATTTTCGCGGCGTGCGGCTGGGCGTTCCAATTTGTGAAGATATCTGGCAGCCCGATGTGGTCGAATGCCTGGCGGAAACGGGCGCGGAAATTCTGCTGGTTCCCAACGGTTCGCCCTATGAGGTGGACAAGGCCGATCAGCGCATGAACCGCGTCGTGGCGCGCATCACCGAAAGCGGTCTGCCGCTGGTCTATGTCAATCAGTATGGCGGGCAGGACGAACTGGTGTTTGATGGCGGCTCATTCGTGCTGAACAGCGATTGTTCGCTGGCCGTGCAGATGCCGCACTGGCAAGAAGGGCTGGTAATCACGCACTGGTCGCGTGAGGCAGATGGCTGGCGCTGTGCAGCGGGCGAGCGCGCCGCGCCCCCTGAAGAGATGGAAGCCATCTATCAGGCGATGATGCTGGGCCTGCGCGATTATGTGAACAAGAACCGCTTTCCCGGTGTGCTGCTCGGCCTTTCCGGGGGCATCGACAGCGCGCTGAGTGCAGCCGTCGCTGCCGATGCGCTGGGTCCGGACCGGGTGCGCTGCGTGATGATGCCATACATCTACACGGCGCAGGAAAGCCTGGATGACGCTGCCGAATGCGCAAAATTATTGGGTGTGCGCTATGACATCGTGTCCATCAAACCGGCGGTGGAATCATTCAGGGAAATGCTGGCGCCATTGTTTGCAGGGCGTGACCCGGACATTACGGAAGAAAATATGCAAAGCCGCGCGCGCGGCCTGTTGCTGATGGCGCTGTCCAACAAATTTGGCGAGATGGTGCTGACCACCGGCAACAAATCCGAAGTGTCGGTGGGTTACGCCACGCTGTATGGCGATATGTGCGGTGGCTATAATGCGCTGAAGGACATTTATAAAATGACCGTGTTTGCGCTCAGCCACTGGCGCAACGCGCATCACCCTTTGGGCGCGCTTGGGCCCAAGGGCCGTGTCATTCCCGAAAACATCATCACCCGCCCGCCCACGGCGGAACTGCGCGCTGATCAGAAAGACGAAGACAGTCTGCCGCCTTATGAAGTGCTGGACGATATTCTGGATTGCCTGGTCGAATGTGAAATGAGTGTCGCCCAGGTAGTGGCGCGCGGCCATGCGCCAGAGGTGGTGCGCCGCATTCAGCATCTGCTCTATATCGCCGAATATAAGCGCCGCCAGGCCGCCCCCGGCGTAAAAATCAGCCGCAAGATTTTCGGCCGCGACCGCCGCTATCCCATCACCAACCGTTTCCGGGACACATGAAATCGCCATGCGGAAATTTTTCCTGTGGACAGGCGGGATCACGCTTGGAGCAATTCTGATTGCGGCGGCAATATTACTACGCACGCTGGTTTTTGCCGGGCAGTTCACACAAATCGATCCGCATTTTTCAGGCAAATGCCGCGCCATCATAGGTGTAATTGGCGGCGAAGATCTTGATGTCGATCCGGTCACAGGAACGGTCTATATCTCGGCATATGACCGGCGCGCCGTGCTGACCGGTGCGCCGGTTAATGGCGCGCTCTACCGGCTTGATTTATCTGATCCGGAAGCTGAACCCATCCCCTTGTGGCGAGGTGAAGGCGATGGCGATTTTCGTCCGCATGGGATCAGTCTTTATCGTTCCGGTGATGGAAAACAACGGCTGTTTGTGATCAACCACCCGGCGGATGGACACCATCGGGTTGAGGTGTTCGATATTGCGGATGGCTGGCTGAGCCATATTGAAAGCATCAGCGATCCGCTGTTTGTCAGCCCCAATGATCTGAGCGCGACAGGCTGGCGTTCATTTTATCTTGGCAATGATGTGATGAGCCAGAACATGGCCATGAAACTGGTGGAAATGCTTTTGCCGCTGGCCCGGTCCACACTGGTTTATTTCGATGGCGAAAAAGCTTCGGTTGCGGCGAAAGGTCTGTCATTTGTGAACGGCACGGCCCTGTCCAACAATGGACGGAAATTTTATGCAACGGAGATGGCGGGTAAAAAACTGCGCATCTATGACCGGAACAGCATGACAAACGCCTTGACGCCTGCCGGTACAATCGCGATTGACAGTTTTATCGATAATGTCACGGTCGATGCGGATGATCATCTGTGGATTGGCGCGCACCCAAGACTGACGGATTTTCTGCGTCATGGCACGGATCAGGCCGTCATGGCCCCTGCGCAGATTTTCAGGGTCACCCCCATACGCAATGCCAAAAGCCGCGTGGAAGAAGTCTATCTGAATGCAGGAGAGCAGATTTCCGCTGCGTCCGTTGCGCTAAAGCATAACAGGCGGCTTGTGCTTGGCCCGGTGTTCGATTCCAGACTTCTGGTATGCGATGCGCCGTAGGGCGGCGCCCCTTCCGGTATCAGCATTGACGCAGAGAAAGCAGAGAGAGTTGTGGTTCAATTCGAACAGAAAATGTTCTATTGTCCCTCCGATATCATGATTGAATAGCAACAGGATAAGCACATGGCCAATAAAGCGCGGCCCCGCCGCAGTGTTCTGTACATGCCGGGTTCCAATGCACGGGCAATGGAAAAGGCGCGTACGATCCCCGCAGACGCATTAATTCTTGATCTGGAAGACGCCGTCGCCCCCGACGCCAAGCAGGTGGCGCGCGAACAGGTTTGCGCCGCAATGCGTGAAGGCGGCTTTGGCAAGCGTGAAATGATCGTGCGCGTCAATGCACTGGATACGCCGTGGGGGCTTGCTGATTTGGTTGCCGCCGCCGCCGTCAAGCCCGATGCGGTGTTGATCCCCAAGGTAAGCAGCCCCGCCGTCCTGCATCAGGCGCAAGCCCTGCTGGATGCGCATGGCGCCCATGACACCGCCCTGTGGGCGATGATGGAAACCCCGCTGGGCATTCTGCATGCGGAAGCCATTGCCAGCGCCACGCCACGCCTTGCCGTGTTCATCATGGGCACCAATGACATCGCCAAGGAAGTGCGCGCCGCGCATACGCCGCTGCGGCTGCCGATGATCACCAGCCTTGGCCTGTGCCTGCTGGCGGCGCGCGCCTTTGGCGTGGGCGTTATTGATGGCGTTTATAATGACTTCAAGGATGAAGAAGGCTTTGCCGCCATCTGCCGCCAGGGACTGGAACTGGGCATGGACGGCAAGACATTGATCCATCCCAGCCAGGTCGCGCCCTGCAATGAAATCTTCAGCCCCGCAGCCGCAGAAGTTGAAATGGCCCGCAAAATCATCGCCGAATTCGCCAGGCCGGAAAATGCCGGCAAGGGTGTGATTACCGTTGATGGACGCATGACTGAATTGCTGCATGCGGAAATGGCCAAACGCACCGTCGCCATTGCCGACGCCATTCGCGAACTGGAAGCAGCATAAGGTTTCATCCGGCGCGGCGGGCGGTTTCGGCCGCCGCCGTTTGCTGGCCGGTCAGGGTCATGGCGATACGCCGCTGTGCGGCCTCTATGATCATGCGCAGCATATCGGCATAGCGATAGCCGCCAAAGCCCGCCATAAGGTTAAGTTTCCCGTCCCAGCACCAGCCGGGATTGGGGTTAACCTCCAGCAGCTTGACCTCGCCTGCACTATCGGCGCGAAAATCAAAACGGACATAATCGCGGCATTCCAGACGTTCAAACAGCGCGGTTGACCAGTCAATCATGTTGCGGCGTAATTCATCGTCGAGACTGGCTTCACGATAGCGGATTTGCGTCCAGTAGGGCGAGGCCGGATCCCATTTGGATTCATAGCCAAGAATTTTTGGCAGTTCCGGCGGCAGGCCGCTGTAATCCACTTCCAGCAGGGGCAGCACCGTAAAGCCAATGCCGGGATTGCCGATAATGCCAACGCTATATTCATTACCGGAAAGAAATTCCTGCACCAGTACCGGCCGCCCTGGCAATATGCGGCGCAATTCGCTCAGATAGCTGACCGCTTCGGAAGGATTATGCACCACTGCATCCTTGGTGATGCCGATGCTGCTATCGCCCATACAGGGTTTTATCAGCGCTGGAAAAATCGACGGGATGCTGGCCGCCTGATCATCGGCGTCAAAATAGGTTTCCAGCGGCACCGGCACATCGCAGGAAGCTGCAATCGCGCGCACCTGTGACTTGTTGTAACACAGGCCAAGCGCGGCAGGCCCCGAGCCGCTATAGGGAATATTCAGCATTTCCAGAACTGCGGGCACATGCAGCTCCATCAGCGCATCATTGTTGAAGCCTTCGTCGCACAGGTTCAGCACAAATTTCGGACGCTGTTCGCGCAGCGCGTTCCACAACGTGCTGTGATTGTCGATATAGGTAAATTTATACCCCGGCACTTCCGGCAAGGCCGTTTTCAGGCGCGCAATGGTCTCAAAATCTTCCGCATTGAAGGCGCCCGTTAATTTCACACTGTCCGGCAAACGCGGATCGCCCATCAGCACGGTGACTTCGGGAATAAGCACGCCACCGGTCCGGCGCGTTACCGGTCTTTCCGGCGCGCGCGCAGTGATGAACAAACGGCGCGCCATCATGCCCAGATCGGCGCCACGGGTGGAAAGCGCCTCGACCTCGCCATGAATGCGGGTGTTCCTGAAACCGGCGCGGGTCAGCAGATCCTCGATGCGCGAACGCGAATAGAGCCGTTCGGCATAAAACTGATCTGCAATCACGCCCTTTTCGGCATGCACCACCACTTCGCGCGAAATCAGCCGGTCCCCGTCCGATGACAGGGACCGTTCACGGCAGACAAACTGGTTCTGATCAATCCATTCCCAGGATCGCGCTTCGAAATGGGTGCGCATCCAGTCGCCATCGGTCAGATCAATGATCAGCCGCCCCTGGCTGCGCAGGGCGCGCTTGATGGCCGACAGCACGGCAAGATCGTCTTCCTCGCGGTCAAAATATCCAAACGAATTGCCCAGCAGCATGACGCAGTCATAGCCGCTTTCGGGCGCCGTAATCTTGCGCGCCTCGCCCTCGCGGAAACGTATGTCAAAGCCGCTGGCCCTGGCCCGGCGGCGCGCCAGACGGATCAGATAGCGCGAGCGGTCAATGCCGGTAATATGGCGAAAGCCCCGGCGCGCCAGCTCCAGGCTGTGACGGCCCTGCCCGCAACACAGATCAAGAATTCTGTCGTTTGGCTCCAGCCCTGCCGCAGCCAGCAGAAAATCAATTTCCTGTTTGGTGTTGGCGTCATTTTCCACCACGTCGCCATCGGTTTGCAGATAGACCGCCGTAAACAAAGTGCGCCACCATTCCGAAGGCAAATGGCGCTCCAGATCAGAGACCGGGCCCAGGGTGCGATGCGGCAGGCCAGACGGTGGCGCTGATTTCATTAAAATTTCCCCTTGCATTTGAGGCTGGCATGGACGCGGCGAATCGTCACCAGAACACCCCCTATAGATGTAGGGCCTGTAACCACCTTCAACCGGTTTGAAAAGTAAATTTGTAAAGCGTTGAAAACAAGGCCCGCCCGCAACGATGCATTAACCTTATCGGCCTTATTCTGACGCCTGTTATCCATATCCGGCATGATTTCGGTTCTGCGAAATCCACATGCGATATAACCAATTGGAGGCTTTATGAATAGCCAGGCGCCCGGGATAGAACCGTTAAGCTGGTCCGGTGATTTAATGAAAGACACCTTTATCTACCGGTTCATAGATATCAGCGTGACATTGCTGGATCTTGTTATGGAGAACCAGCCGGTGGCCGATCATTATATGACCTGGATTGACGATCAGGAAAATATCCTGGACGGTGGCGAAGATGCCCAGATTACGCCACTTGTACTGTCAGAACTGCGTAACGCCTCCGGATCGCACATTCTGATTCTGGCGCTGCCGACAGGTGGACAGTTTCTGGTGGTCTTTCAGGCTGGTGCATTCAACGCCAAGATCATCATCGCCCAGGATCAGGAAACCGCCATACTCCAGGCCGCCAGCGTCACCGAATTTACCGGTGACCTGCATTACGCCATCAATTGGGGGAAGGATTTCCTCGATCGTATCGATGAGGACATGATCGCCGCCGGCATGTAGCCAGCGGCGAATTCACTCAGTGCACACTTACCGGAAGCATATTGTGCTGACGCGCGGCATAGAAAGCCGCATCCCGGTTGCCCAGCACCGCCAGCGGCGCCCCTGCCTCCGAGTGGATGGCGTACACGATGGTTCCAGGCGGAACCCCCTGTAATCCCTGCACCTGCGAAGAATCAATTGCCTTTATATAGACCATCGAGCCTGGCAGCAGCGTTACGGTCGCCGCCACGGTTGCGTCAGTTTGCGTGCTGTTGTTTTCTTCATTCTGATTATTCATCTGTCTGGTTCCCTTCAGCCGTATTTATTGCAGATCGACGGTTGTGGCGTCGACCTGTTGGGCTGCGCCACTATGGGCCTGGCCGCCTTTGGGCTGACTATTGGTGATTTCGATGTTGCGCGTCACGCTGGCGGGTTTTGGACGCTGCAATTCAATATGCAGCAGGCCATTGTCCAGCCGCGCGGCGCTGACCTGAATGCCTTCGGCAATCACAAAACTGCGCTGAAACTGGCGCGCCGCAATGCCGCGATGCAGATAAACCCGGCCCGGTTCCTCGACCTGCTTGCCGCGAATGGTCAACTGATTATCCTCCAGGCTGACGGTAAGCTGATCCAGCGTGAAGCCCGCAACCGCAAGGGTGATGCGCAGGCTATTTTCGCCGATCTGTTCAATATTATAAGGGGGATAGCCATCATTGGCCGATTTGGCGACACGGTCAAGCATGCGCTCGACGCGATCAAAACCAAGCAAAAGCGGGCTGGAAAAAAGCGATACATGCGACATGGGTCAAGTCCTCCTGTAAGCGACATTGACAGTGCGGATCCCGGAGGGCATCCGGCGACTGAAGGTTACGGCCCAATCCGGCGCCGCATATTTATATGTAGAACGATTACAGCCTGGTTCAAGGGGTTTTGGTACGGAAAGATAATCGGATACAACCGAATAAAAATACGGATATAGGTGAAATTCTTCGAGATATTGGAGAAGTATAATTTATAATCGGATAAATACAGATAAAAATACGGATAAGGGATTTGGACATAACCATTAACATTTCCCCGGAAATGCTGAATCTGATCGCTGAAATTGACGAGTTCAAGGGCGGTTGGCGGGCGCTCAGGAATCTCGCGCCGGAGCGGTTGAACCAGCTGCGCTGGGTGGCGACGGTGGAAAGCGTTGCCTCGTCCACCCGCATCGAGGGGTCGAAACTGTCCGATAAAGAGGTAGAGATGCTGATCGGTAACCTGCGGCGCCAGAGCTTTCGCACACGCGACGAGCAGGAGGTTGCGGGATATGCCGAAACGATGGAAATGATATTTGAATCCCACGCCAGCATCCCGCTGACCGAAAATTATATCAGGCAACTGCACCAGATGTTGCTAAAGCACAGTACAAAGGACGAACGGCACAGGGGCAACTATAAAAACATCCCAAACCATGTGGAGGCGCGCGGACCAGATGGCGAAATGCTGGGGGTGATCTTTGAAACGGCGTCGCCTTTCGACACACCCCGCGAAATGGAGGCCTTGCTGCGCTGGACAAACCAGGCGTTCGCCGTCCGCCAATTGCATCCGCTGTTGATTACCGGCGTATTCATTGTGTGGTTTCTGGCGATCCTTCAGGACGGCAATGGCAGGCTGTCGCGTATCCTGACGATGCTGCTGCTGCTCAAGCAGGACTATGCCTATGTGCCGTACAGTTCGATGGAAAGCATCATCGAACAGGGCAAGGAAAGTTACTATCTGGCCCTGCGAAGGACGCAGTCAACACTGAAGGGGGCAGATATCAACTGGCAGCCATGGCTGGACTATTTTCTGCGCACGCTGAAAAAGCAGAAGGATAATCTGCTGATCAAGATCGAGCGCGAGCAGCTTTTCCTGAGCGCACTGCCGGAACTGTCCGTCAGCATCGTGGAACTGGCCAGACAGCAGGGGCGGATCACCGCCGCCGAGGTGGAACTGGCGACACGCGCCAATCGCCACACCATCAAGAAGCATCTGCAAAGACTGACACAGCAGAAAGTGCTGCAATCGCATGGCCGGGGCAAGGCAACGTGGTACGCGCTGATATGAAAGAGAATTTACGTTATAATTCGCCTCTTTCGTCTGAAACATCGGTGATTCGCATGAGTGAAGATCAACTATACGAAAATTTGCCCGCAGATCCGGAGCAAGCCTTCCTCACACTGGAAGAGTCTTTTCGTGAAGAGTGCGATGCAAAAATTGTTCAATTGAACAGAGAAGAGCGATCCTCAGATAGCGCATATTTTAGTTATATCAAAAAAGTGATTGTTGCTGCCTCTGAGTTTGGTTTGGATATCGGATTCGACGATGAATTCCCCAGAATCCAAAATATTAATTTCGAAATCTGTCAAAACTATGTGAGCGATATTGACTCTTATATCTTGAAGTTGAAGCTACGAAACGGGCGGAGGGCTCAAGGCTATTCGGTAAGATTTGACACTGCGACAAAGCAAAAAATGCGGCATCACCTCACACAGGTTCGCAGCATTGTCGATATTCTCGAAGTTGATCAGAAAAAAAAGGACGCATTATACCTAAAAATTTCGGCACTTGAGCAAGAAGTAGATAGAGACCGGACACGCTTTGATGTTTATGCCGCCTTTATAATCGAAGCGACGAGCGTGACTGGCGACGCAATAAAGAAATTAGAACCTTTAAGGAAGTGGGTGGATTCCATCACCCAGTTAATCTCGGCTGCTAAAAACGAGGAGGAGACTAAGCAACTTCCATCCCCACCAGAGCGCAAACAAATCGAGCCGCCGCGTTCCGACGATTCACTTGGGGACTTGAATGACGGGGACGAAAACCCCCCTTCTGGTTTTGATGATAAGGTCCCATTTTAGGTCTTTGGACATCGGGTCTTGATAATAGGGATTGAACAACACTTGGCCTTAGCCCCATTGGGTGCTAAACACCCGCTTACATGAAAAAATTATCGCATGTCCGTAACTTCTCCATCATCGCCCATATTGATCATGGCAAGTCCACGCTGGCGGACCGGCTGATCCAGGTGTGCGGCGGGCTGGCTGCGCGTGAGATGAAGGAGCGGGTGCTCGACAGCATGGATCTGGAGCGCGAGCGCGGCATTACCATCAAGGCGCAGACCGGTTTACACACTCCTTTTGGCTGCCGTAACTGAGGAGTCAATATTTGGCCCCCATTGCCTCTGATCTGCGGGAAGTTGCTTGGCTTGGCTTCATGGTATGATACTATCCCACCATGGCTGCAGCCGAGAAAATCAGCATTACGCTCACGCCGGAGATGAACCGGATTATCAAGAGCCGCGTCGCGGCGGGCGATTTTGCGTCCTCCAGCGAGTTGATCCGTGAGGCGTTGCGCGTCTGGCAAAAGCGCGAAGAAGAACACCGCGAACGTTTGGCTTCGATTCGGGCGCGGCTACAAGAATCTATCGACGATCCTCGCCCGCCGCTTTCGCTCGATGAAGCGCGCGGCGATTTCAGGCGTCATGTTGAGGCCCGCGCGAAATCAATCCCGTGAAACGCCTGACGGTCCGTCTGCGCGCTGCGGCTATCCAGAACCTTAAAGACATATACGACTGGATTGTTGCCGAATCCGGTCATCCGCAAATTGCCGAAAAGCTGGTCAACCGCATCTTTGATCGCTGTGAAAGCCTTGGCGAGTTTCCGATGAAGGGCCGCGCACGCGATGATTTGCAACCGGGCGTTCGAATACTGCCGTTAGAACGGAATTAGGGGGCTTGACATGACGGTTTTACGGCGTTGCTTGCGCGTGACAGCCCTTCTGCATAAAGGGGTCAGAAAAAGCGTCATATCAATACCTGACCCCTTTTGCGTGAGTGTTTCGAGGTTCGACTGAATGGGGGTTAGTGGGGGCGGCGGCAGGTGTCTGATCGCCGGTTATCCCGGCTGCATTGCAATCCAGGTGATATGAGGGACCGCCGGAGTGCATGCCATGAGAATTTCTGAATAAAGCGAGCAATTTCAAAAGCGTGATTTTCTGACGGTATCTGCGACGGTATGGACATTTCGCCGTACAAAAATATATAGCTGAGTCAAGATGTTAGATTCCTCGTAAACAATCGAATGGGGAGTGAAATGATCACTCTCCAGAACGTATTCTCCTTGCTCTATGACGCTTTTCCGGCCTTCGCCGCCAGATGGGCCTGCAGGCGCGTGAGGAGTTCTGGCGTATAGAGAGAGGAGGGCGGCTCCAGCATATTGCCGATCAGGGTCTGGCGCCGCCGCAGTTCCGCGTCGTCCACAGCCAGTTCCTGCATGGCCAGAAACGCCGCGCGGCGCTGCGGATAGTCATCGGGGCGTATCCCCTGGGTGCTCTCGAACATGAGATCATAGGTGGCGGTTCCATTCCACGCGGCCCCCACGGCCTCGGCGATGCGCGGGAAATAATCCTTGCACAGACCATCCAGGCCGGCTCCCGCCTCCGCCCGCTGATCGAGCACGATCCTGAGATGTTCCGCGTCTACCGCGGCCGCCGACATGCCCTGGCCGAAGACCGGATTGAACCCCGCAACCGCATCCCCCAAGGGGATCAGGCGTTCGGGGAATTGCGCCATTTTCTCATAATGCCGCCAGTAGGATTCGGCGATGATGAAACGCTGCAACCGCCCTTCCAGCCTGCCATTGCACAGACGCTCATAAACGGCGCTGTCAGGCAGGGATTTGGCGAATTCGCGGAAACCGTCCAGATCAATGGGCGGCACATCGCCCTGGCGCCCGCTGAGGGTCACCATCCAGCGTTTCCCCTCGATGGGCATGGCGGTGCCGCCGCGCACCTTTGGCGGCGCCTCGCGCAAGGTGCAGAGCAGCGGCTTGCCATCCTCGAAGGAATCGGTTGCGAAGATGCCGGTGACATAGACAAGATTGATGCCCAGTTTCTCGTCCGGCACTGCGCCAAAGCCGTTTTTTGACAGCCATTCGGGCAGTGTGCCGCTGCGGCCCGTGGCCTCCACCACCAGATCCGCGCGCAGTTCCTCTACCTTGCCCTGCCCTGTCTGCAAGGTGACGCCGGTAAGTGCGCCGCCGGAGGTCAGATAGCCAGTAACGGTGGCGTTCTCGCGGATCACCACATTGTCACAGGCGCGCGCGCATTGGCGCAGCACATGCTCAAGTAATGCGCGGGACTGAGAAAATATTTTCAGGCCGGAATTCGCGGGTTTCCTCCAGTCACCGAAATCGTGGCGGGCGGCGTCCCTGTCGAGGTCGAATTCGACGCCCCCTGCCTTTTTCAGGGCGTCGCGAAATCCGGGGAACAGGCTTTCCGCAATGTTTTCGCCCCGTTTCAGAACCGCATGGCCATGCGGTCCCTGAGGCACGCCCTTGCGGAAATCCGACTCTGCGGGAAGACTATCCCTTTCAATGAGGATGACTTCGCGAAAATGCCGCCGCAGCGCCCCGGCTGCGAACAATCCGCCGACCCCGGCGCCGGCAACGATGGCGGTGTCACCCATTGCTGACTTGGACGGCATCTGATGTTTTCTCCCATTGGCTTAATTTATGATAAGAGTTTTACAGGGTGAGGTCGTGGCGGATCAAGCAGGAAATGGGGTCAGACCCGATTAAATGATCAAATTAAACGCAAAAAAAATCGCAAAAGAGGTCTTGACATGATAGTTCTTCAGCCGCCTTCCCCCAGTCAGCAATGACGAAGCGGGGGTGGCTGGTTGAACCTGAAATCATCGTGCACCCCTACACCTCAAGACCTTCTTTCCGGGTTAATCCGCGCAATTGACGCGCGCCCTGCGCAGCGTTACACCGGTTGCATGACCATGCCCCTTGATCCCGTTGCGCTTTCGATTGATCTGATTCGCCGCCCCAGCGTGACGCCGCTGGATGCGGGCGCGCTGGGCGTGCTGCAAACCGTGCTGGCGCGGCTGGGCTTTGCCTGCACCCGCTTGCCGTTTATGCAGGCAGGTACGCCCGATGTCGATAATCTCTATGCCCGGTCCGGTGACCGTGCGCCCAATTTCTGTTTTGCCGGGCATATGGATGTGGTGCCGCCCGGCGATCTGGCGGCCTGGGTATCCGATCCGTTTGCGCCACGCATGGAAGGTGGTCTGCTATACGGGCGCGGGGCCGCTGATATGAAATGCGCCATTGCCGCGTTTACGGTGGCTGCCGGACGCATCATCCGCAAATATGGCGCGGCGCTGCCCGGATCCATCAGCCTGCTGATTACCGGTGATGAAGAAGGCCCCGCCATCAATGGCACCGCCAAAATGCTGGACTGGCTGCAGGCGAATAAACAGAAGCTGGATCATTGCCTGGTGGGCGAACCCACCAGCGCCGGGACGCTTGGCGACATGATCAAGATCGGCCGGCGCGGCAGCATCAATGTCACGCTGACTTTTCTGGGCACCCAGGGCCATGTCGCCTATCCGCATCAGGCTGATAATCCGATCCCGCGCCTGCTGGAATGTCTGCGCCGCCTGCAGGACCATGTGCTGGATGGCGGCAACACGCATTTTCAGCCCTCCAATCTGGAAGTGACCACCATTGATGTCGGCAATCCCGCCACCAATGTCATTCCCGGGCAGGCCACGGCGCGCCTCAATATCCGTTTCAACGATATGCACACATCCGGATCGCTCATCGCCTGGATCCGGCAGGAATGCGAATTTGTCACCGCCAGGCTGGGCGGCGATTACCGCATGGATATCAGCGTCACCGGCGAATCCTTCCTCACGCCGCCCGGCGCGTTCAGCACCCTGGTCACGGACGCCATTACAGGCGTCACCGGCGTGGCCCCTGTGCTGTCCACCACCGGCGGCACTTCGGACGCGCGCTTCATCAAGGATCATTGCCCCGTCGTGGAGTTCGGCCTGGTCGGCCTCACCCAGCACAAGGCGAACGAACACGCCGCCATCGCCGATATCACCCGGCTTGCCGATATTTATGAAGCCGTGATGCAGCGCTATTTCGGCGGCGGCATGGCGCGTACATGAGTGACGCCCGGCCTATCGGCGTATTTGATTCCGGCATTGGCGGGCTGACGGTGCTGCGCGCCCTGCGCGCACGGTTGCCGGATGAAAATTTTCTCTATCTCGGCGACACCGCGCGGCTGCCCTATGGCACCAAAAGCGCGGCCACCGTAACCGCCTATGCGCTACAGGCGTCACGGCTGCTGGTGCAGCGCGGCGTCAAGATGGTGGTGATCGCGTGCAACACCGCGTCCTCCGTGGCGCTGGAGCCGCTGGCGCAGGGGCTTGCCCCCGTGCCGCTGATTGGTGTGGTGGAACCCGGCGCGCGCGCCGGTGTGGCCGCCTGCCGCAGCGGACATATCGCGGTGATCGCCACCGAAGGCACTGTGCGCGGCGGGGCCTATATGCGCGCCATTCATGCGGTCCGGCCGGGTCTGAAAATCAGCCAGGTGGCCTGCACCCTGTTTGTGGCGCTGGCGGAAGAAGGCTGGATCGACGGCCCCATCGTGCAGGGCGCAGCAAAGCGCTATCTCGATCCGCTGTTTACGGGTGCGCCCGGTGCGCCCGACACGCTGGTGCTGGGCTGCACACATTTTCCGGTGCTCGCGCCCGCGCTTGCCAAATTACTGGGGCCTCAGGTGCGCCTGGTGGATAGCGCTCAAACCACAGCCGATGCCGTGGCGTTTGAGCTGGGCGCGCGCGGCCTGCTGCTCACTGGCAAAAATCCCGGCCATGTCAATTTCATGGTCACCGATTCGCCCGAACGCTTCACCCGCGTCGGCCCCACTTTCTTCGGCGCGCCCATAGCATCAGATGCGGTCGAAACCATAGATCTTTAACGCTGCGGATATTATTTCATTGCAAACTATAACACTAAGAGCTATAGTTCTTAGTGTTATATAAAGTGAGCGCTCTGAATGCGCGTCTTTCTGACCAGGCCGTTTGATCGATTCATCGCACATGAGGGGATTGATGAGGCTGTGTTGTGTGAAGCTATCCTGCGGGCGGGAAAAGGGCTGATTGACGCCGACCTGGGTGGTGGCGTGATCAAGCAGCGGCTGGCCCGGAAAGGCCAGGGTAGGTCTGGCGGCTTCCGCACCATCATTCTTTTCCGGCAGGATGTGAGATCGTTTTTCGTATATGGATTCGCCAAAAATGAGCAAGAAAATATCAGCCGGAATGAATTGAAAGCATTCCGCAAACTGGCCAGTGAAATGCTGGCTTTGGATGAAGATGCTCTGATCAGCGCGATGCAAAATGCAACCATCCGGGAGATCGTGTGCCATGCGTAAACAATATCGAAGTAATGCAATGGCGTCGGTGCATGAGACTGCAGCAGGTTTGCATGATGCCGGTGTCATGAACAAACAAACGATGAAAGCGTTTGATGAAATGTGTCTGACGCCGGTAGAAACATTATCGCCAGAGCAAATCCGGGAAATTCGACTGCGCGAAAATGCGAGCCAGGCTGTCTTCGCCCGTTACCTCAATGTCACCACCGGTTTGGTCAGCCAGTGGGAGCGCGGTGAAAAACACCCGCGCGGGGCGTCGCTGAAATTGCTCACGCTCGTGGCGAAGAAGGGGCTGGGCGTGGTTGCGTGAACGGATACTCCACCCGCGTCAGATACAGCCCATCCGGCGGCGCCACCGGGCCGCAGGCGGTGCGGTCTTTTGCGGCCAATATCTGCGCCATATATTCAGGTGGCCATTTGCCGTCGCCAACCTGTTTCAGGCTGCCCGTGATGGAACGTATCTGATGGTGCAGAAAGGATCGCGCCCCGGCCTCGATCACGATGATTTCACCCTCGCGCTTCACCTGTAGCAGATCAAGCGTGCGCACCGGCGACTTCGCCTGACATTGCGCCGCGCGGAACGTGGTGAAATCATGCCGGCCAATCAGATGCTGCGCCGCCTCGTGCATGGCGCTCGCGTCCAGCGCGCGCGGCACGTGCCACACATGCCCACGGCGCAACGCAGGCGGCGCGCGCCGGTCCAGTATTTCATAGCGATAGGCCCGCCTGATGGCGTCAAAGCGTGCGTGAAATTCCGGCGCGGCATGTTCGGCCAATAGAATGCTGACCGGCGCCGGACGCAAATGCGCGTTCAGCGCGTCACGCAATATGCCGGGTGTCATGGGTTTTGCCAGATCGCAATGCGCCACCTGGCCCAACGCATGCACGCCCGCATCGGTGCGCCCCGCTGCGGTCAGCGTTACCCGTTCGCCGCAAAACAGAAAGATCGCCTGTTCGATTGCACCTTGTACGGACGGTCCATTGTCCTGGCGCTGCCAGCCCACAAAGGGCCCGCCATCATATTCAATCAGAAGTTTGTAGCGGTTAGTCAAGCAGTAAACCCACCGGCAATGCAAAGCCGCGCAGAAACGATGCCGTATCGGAGGGCGCCTTGCCTTCACGCTGCACCTGCGAAATTCTCAGCGCGCCTTCTGCGCAGGCAATCGTAAACTGATCATCCAGAACCATGCCCGCTGGCCCTGCGCCGGCCACAGGCGATGCGCGCAGCACCTTGATACGCACATCCCTGCCGTTCTGCTGCACAGTGAACCATGCGCCGGGCGCAGGGGTCAGCCCGCGTATATGACAATCCAGTTCCCGCGCCGTGCGCCGCCAGCCGATGCGCGCTTCCTCCTTGCTGATCTTGGCGGCATGGGTGACGCCGGTTTCGGGTTGCGCCTGCGCGGTGATGGAGCCGGTTGCAATTTTTGTCAGCGTTTCCACCATCAGCCGCGCGCCCAACCGGCTCAACCGGTCATGCAGTGCGCCGGATGTATCCTCCGGGCCGATGGGTTCGCGCGCCGATGCCAGCATCGGTCCGGTGTCCAGCCCTGCATCCATCTGCATGATGGTCACGCCGGTAACAGCATCGCCCGCCATGATGGCGCGCTGAATGGGGGCCGCCCCCCGCCAGCGCGGCAGTAATGACGCATGCACATTGAAACATCCCAGCCGGGGCGCCTGCAATATCGCCTCCGGTAAAATCAGGCCATAGGCCACGACGACCGCCGCATCAAGATCAAGCGCGCGAAAGGCGTCATGTTCGGCCGCGTCTTTCAGGCGTGCGGGTGTGCGCACTTCTATCCGTTGGACCTCGGCAAACAGATGTACGGGAGATTTGGTTTGCTTCATGCCGCGCCCGCTGGCCCGTGGCGGCTGGCTATAGACGGCGGCGATCTCATGCCCTGCCGCCAGCAGGGCCCGCAGGCAGGGCACAGAAAATTCCGGGGTTCCCATAAAGGCCAGACGCATGCAAGGAACTTTCAGTTAAAACAGGACGCGCTTACGCGCTGGCGGACTGCCGCCGGGCCTTTTGCAGCTTGCGCAAAATCGCATCGCGTTTCAGGCGCGACAGATGATCGACGAACAGCACGCCTTCAAGATGGTCCATCTCATGCTGGATACAGACGGCAAACAGCTCCTGCGCCACCTCCTCTCGGGGATTGCCATGATAATCCAGATAGCGCAGTTTGACCGAACTGGCGCGTTCCACATCATCGAAAAATTCCGGGAACGACAAACAGCCTTCCGAAAAAACCGTCAGCTCCCCGGAATACCAGGTGATTTCCGGGTTGATGAAATGGCGCGGCTGCGGGGCTTCGCCTTCGCGGGCCAGATCCATGACGATAATGCGCTTGGGCACATTGACCTGAATGGCGGCCAGCCCGACGCCCGGCGCTGCATACATGGTTTCCAGCATGTCATCCATCAGCGCGCGTACCCCGTCATCCACCGTATCTACCGGTTTCGAGACCATTTTCAGGCGCGCATCGGGGGCGATCAATATGGGTAAAATTGCCATGACAGGCATGACATATGGTTTTCGCAGCGGATCGTCAAGCGTACCCCCCGTGCTATAGTATGGCATCGCAGAATCAATGGGGAATGGCGCGTGGAAAGCATGGTCTGGATCGTGGGGCTGCTGATGCTGGCAGGCATCGGCTTTATCGTGTTCCGGTTGGCCCGCCCAGGCCAGGCGGCCCCCGATCCACAATTGGCGGCCACACTTGCGGCCCTGACCATGACACAGGCCGAACTGGCGGGGCAGATGAAGCAGATCTCGGCTGACAGCACAGTGGGGCAGGCCGCCTTGACCAGGGCGCTGAATGAACGCCTCGATGCACTGGGTACAAACATGCTGGAAAGCCAGAACAGTTCGCAGGCGACCCTTGCCAGGGCCTTGAACGAGCGGTTGGACGCCATGGGCAAGCGGGTGGGCGACAGCCTCATCGAGACCACTGAAAAAACCACCCAGACCATGACCGATCTACAAAAACGTCTGGCGGTGATTGACGAGGCGCAACGCAACCTGACCGAACTCAGCGGGCAGGTCGTGTCGTTGCAGGATATATTGTCCAACAAACAGGCGCGTGGCGCCTTTGGTGAAGTGCAGCTTGGCGACATGGTGCGTGATATGCTGCCGCCATCGGCCTATCAGTTGCAGGCGCAACTCGGCAATGGCAAGCGCGCCGACTGTCTGATCAATCTGCCAAACCCGCCGGGTTCCATCGCCGTGGATTCCAAATTTCCGCTGGAGGCCTATCGTGCGCTGCGCGAGGCGCGCGATGATGCGGCGCGGGCACTGGCGGCGCGCGCCTTCGTTACGGATGTGCGCAAGCATGTGGATGATATTTCCGCGCGCTATATTGTGCCGGGCGAAACGGCGGAAATGGCGATCATGTTTTTGCCGTCCGAGGCGGTCTATGCGGAACTGCATGCAAACTTTCCGCAGGTCGTTGAATATGGTCACAAGGGGCGTGTGTTCATTGTGTCGCCTTCCACCATGTGGGCGACGCTGCATACCATGCGCGCCATTCTGAAAGATGTGCGCATGCGCGAACAGGCGGGCGTCATTCAGAAGGAAGTGATGGAACTGTTCGAAGATGTGAACCGCCTGCGCACACGCACCACAAATCTGCGCAAGCATTTCGGTAATGTGGAAAGCGATGTGCGTGAAATCGAAATTTCCGCCGACAAGATTATCCGCCGCGCCGACCGCATCAAAGAGGTGCAGATCAGCGATGACGGCGCAGCGGCGGAAGAACTGCCAATCGGATCTGTAACGGCGCGCACATTACCGCCGGATTAACCAGTTTCCTTAAAAAAATAGTTACCCGGCTGTGATATTCGTCTCTGTCACGGGGGCATGTATCCCCTATCTGTTTCATATGAATATGCGAAAGCCTGGGGAGACGGTGATGGACGGAATGCGGCATAGCGCCCAGAGTCATTCTATGGGCGTCTGGGGGATTGCAGGTTTTTTTGTGGCGATGCTGGTGGTGGTGTCGCTGTTTAGCTGAAACTAAAAATCCCGCCGGTCGCGCATCGCGGCGGCCAGGGTGCCATCATCCAGATAATCCAGCTCGCCGCCGACCGGTACGCCATGCGCCAGGCCCGATACGCGCAGGCCGCGATTGGCCAGCTGGTCATTCAGATAATGCAGGGTGGTTTGCCCATCGACGGTGGCGTTCAGCGCCAGCACCACTTCGCCGATCTGGCCCGTGCTGATGCGCGCCAGCAGCCCCGCAATGTTCAGCTCCTCTGGCCCAACGCCATCCAGCGCTGACAGTGTGCCGCCCAGCACATGATAGAGGCCGGGAAATGCGCCCGCACGCTCCAGCGCCCATAGGTCACTGACCTGTTCCACCACGCAGATGCGGGTGCGGTCGCGGCGCGGATCGGTGCAGATCGCGCAAGGATCAATGCTATCCAGATTATAGCACATCTGACAGGGGCTGATTTTTTCCGCCGCCTCATGCATCGCGCCCGATAGCGGACGCAACAGGCTTTCCTTGCGCTCGATCAGATACAGCGCCGCACGCCGCGCCGAACGCGGACCGAGACCGGGCAGTTTTGCCAGCAGCGTAATCAGGCGGGAAATTTCCGCCCCGGTGGGATCGTTACGCATCAAAAGGGCAGTTTGAAGCCCGGCGGCAAACTTATTCCACCGGTCAGTTTGGACATTTCTTCCTGCACTTTTGCATCCAGCCGCGACTTGGCGTCATTATGTGCAGCCATGATCAGGTCTTCAAGAATTTCCGATTCTTCCGGACGCAACAGGCCAGGATCAATCTCCACTTTCTGCATCATGTTCTTGCCGTTCAGCGTGACGGCCACCATGCCGCCCCCCGATACCCCGCGCATTTCCATCTGCTCCAGCCTGGCCTGCATTTCGCTCATGCGCGACTGCATTTCCTGCGCCTGTTTGAACAGCTTGCCCATATCTTTCATAGCGTCTCTCCTGAATCACGCACCGCGACAATTTCCGCGCCGGGAAAAAATTTCAACGCCTCCTGCACCAGCGGATCGCACAGGGCCTCGGCCTCGCGCTGGTGTGCGCGGCTCAGATTCTGTTCGTCAATACTGGGTGCGCCGCCTGTATTGCTGAGGCTGACGATCCAGCGCGTGCCGGTCCATTGCAGCAGCCGTTCCATCAATTGCGCCGCCAGTTGCGGCTGGGCTGCGGGACCGGGACGAAATTCAATATGGCCCGCCTCAAAATGCACCAGATGCACATCGCGGGTCAGGGCTGTCTGTAATTTGATGTCGCGCTGTTGCGCCGCCAGACGGACGACATCTGCAAAGTTTTGCGGCATGGGGTTCGCATTGGCGGCGGGGGCCGATAGCTCCTGCGGCAGTGCGTCCGCCATCATCGCCTGCGGCCCGCCGCCGCCGCGCGGGCGTGGGGCAGGGACGGCGGATTGCGGCGTGGCCGGACTGGTGCGCAGCCGTTCAATCAGATCGGCGGGGCTGGGCAAATCAGCGGCATAGCCCAGCCGCACCAGCACCATTTCGGCGGCCGCCAGACTGTGCTGCGCCTCGCGGGTCTCGGACAGGCCTTTCAGCAGGAACTGCCACGCCCGGGTCAGCACCGGCACATTCAGCTTCTGCGCCATGTCACGGCCGCGCTGCCGCTCGGCCTCGGGCAGGCTCAAATCCTCGGCCGCCAGCGGCGCCATTTTGATGCGGGTCAGCCAATGCACAATGTCCAGCATATCCTGCAACACCGCCACCGGGTCGGCGCCATCATCATACTGCGCCTGCAATTCGCCCAGCGCCGATGGCAGGTCGCCGCGCAGCACATGTTCCAGCAGATCAAACACCCGGCCCCGGTCGGCCAGCCCCAGCATGTCGCGCACCTGGGCCTCGGTGACATCGCCCGCCCCGTGCGCAATCGCCTGATCCAGCAGGCTGAGCGCATCACGCACCGAACCCTCGGCGGCGCGCGCAATCAGCCCCAGCGCGCCAGGCGACAGCACACAGTTTTCCAGTGTGGCGATGCGCCCCAGATGGGCGCTTAATTCCGCCACGCTGACCCGGCGCAGATCAAAACGCTGACAGCGCGACAGCACCGTCACCGGCACCTTGCGGATTTCCGTGGTGGCGAAAATGAAAATCACATGTTCGGGCGGTTCTTCCAGGGTCTTCAGCAGGCCGTTGAACGCCGCCTTGGACAGCATATGCACTTCGTCGATGATATAGATTTTATAGCGCGCACTGGCCGGGCGATAGCGCACCCCTTCGATGATCTCGCGGATATCGTCAATGCCGGTGCGCGAGGCCGCATCCATTTCGATCACATCCACATGGCGCGATTCGGCAATCGCCGCGCAATGTATTCCGTCACTGGGGGGCTGGATGCAGGGGCCGGACAGGCCATCCGCAGTTTCATAATTCAGGCAACGCGCCAGAATGCGCGCCGTGGTGGTTTTGCCAACGCCCCGCACGCCGGTCAGAATAAAGGCATGCGCCAGCCGCCCGCTATCGATGGCGTTGCTGAGGGTGCGCACCATGGCCTCCTGGCCGATCAGTTCGGCAAAGCTGCGCGGCCGGTATTTGCGCGCCAGCACCCGGTAAGCGGGTACATCCATTTTTACCGGCGCCTTTACCGGCAAACTGCCGCCCTCCAGACCGAAGGCCGGTTCTTCTTCTGCCGTGCCTGGAAAAGCCGTTTCATCCATTGCTGCGGGTCAGCCGTCCGTTTCAGGTGGGGGTGCGGATAGGTGGGAGACTGAACGGCGACGCGCAACGAATCCGTTACGGCTGCTTCCTTCCGGACCTGACCGGGTTGGCGGGAATTGCGCCCACCGCCAGCCTCCCGCAAACACTATATCAGATCAGCGGGGGTAATCCACTCACTTCCCACACAAAAACGGCGGCCCGAGAGCCGCCGTCTGGCACGATAGCCGGTCCTTACGCCGCCGCCTGCATTTCCTGGCCGTTGACGATCAGGCCCTTGTCGCCTGCACTGATGCGCACGGTTTCGCCGTCCTTGATCGTTCCCGCCAGCAATTGCTCCGCCAGCGGATTGGCAAGGGCGCGCTGAATGACGCGCTTTAAAGGCCGCGCGCCATAGACCGGATCATAGCCCGCATTGGCAAGCCAGGTGCGCGCCGCATCATCCAGCGTCAGTGTGATTTTACGCCCTTCCAGCAGGCCCAGTAGGCTGCGGATCTGAATGGTGACAATGCCATCCATCTGCGCACGGGACAGCCGGTTGAACAGAATGATTTCATCCAGACGGTTCAGGAATTCCGGGCGGAAACTGTTGCGCACCACTTCCATCACCTGCGCACGGGCATTTTCCGCCGGTTCGCCATCTTTCAACGCCGCCAGATATTCCGATCCCAGATTGGACGTCAGAATAATAATGGTGTTCTTGAAATCCACGGTGCGGCCCTGCCCGTCGGTCAGACGGCCATCATCCAGTACCTGCAGCAAAATATTGAACACATCGGGATGCGCTTTTTCGACCTCGTCGAACAGCAGCACCTGATAGGGCCTGCGCCGCACCGCTTCGGTCAGCGCGCCGCCTTCATCATAGCCGACATAGCCTGGCGGCGCGCCGATCAGGCGCGCGACCGAATGCTTTTCCATATATTCCGACATATCCATGCGCAGGATTGCATTTTCATCATCGAACAGAAATTGCGCCAGGGTTTTGGTCAGTTCGGTCTTGCCCACGCCGGTTGGCCCCAGAAACAGGAACGATCCGATGGGACGGCGCGGATCCTGCAAGCCGGCGCGCGCACGGCGCACCGCATGGGCCACGGCGCGCAACGCATCGTCCTGGCCGATCACACGCTCGGACAATTTGGTTTCCATGGCCAGCAGCTTGTCGCGCTCGCCCGCCAGCATTTTGTCCACCGGAATACCGGTCCAGCGCGACACGATGCCCGCAATATGTTCCTCGGTGACGGCTTCTTCCAGACTGGCGCGTTCGCCCGCTTCATCAGCGGCGCGCAGTTTTTCTTCCAGTCCGGGAATAAGGCCATAGGCGATTTCACCGGCACGCGCCAGATCACCGTTGCGCTGCGCCTGCGCCAGATCAGAGCGCGCCTGATCCAGTTGCTCCTTGATTTTTTGCGAATCCGCAAGCTGCGCCTTTTCAGACTGCCAGCGTTCGGTCAAATCCGCCGATTGCTTTTCAAGACCGGTCAGTTCGTTTTCCAGTTTACCCAGGCGGTCTACAGAGGCTGCATCTGTTTCCTTGCGCAACGCCTCGCGTTCGATCTTCAATTGCAGGATGCGCCGGTCCAACTCGTCCAGTTCTTCGGGCTTGGAATCGATTTCCATACGCAGGCGGCTGGCGGCTTCGTCCACCAGATCAATGGCTTTGTCCGGCAGAAAACGATCCGAAATATACCGGTTCGACAGGGCCGCCGCCGACACGATGGCCGCATCGCTGATGCGCACCCCATGATGCAGTTCGTATTTTTCCTTCAGCCCGCGCAGGATCGACACTGTGTCCTCGACGGTTGGTTCACTGACAAATACGGGTTGAAAGCGCCGCGCAAGGGCCGCGTCTTTTTCCACATGCTTCCTGTATTCATTCAGCGTGGTCGCGCCAATGCAATGCAGTTCGCCGCGCGCCAAAGCGGGTTTCAGTAAATTGGATGCGTCCATCGAGCCTTCCGCCGCACCGGCGCCGACAATGGTGTGCATCTCGTCGATAAACAGCACCACCTCACCGGCGGCGGCCGTCACTTCCTGCAACACGGCTTTCAGGCGTTCTTCAAATTCGCCGCGATATTTCGCGCCCGCAATCAGCGCGCCCATATCCAGCGCCATCAGTTTTTTGTTTTTCAGGCTTTCCGGCACGTCACCATTGACAATGCGTTGCGCCAGCCCTTCGATGATTGCGGTCTTGCCGACACCGGGTTCGCCGATCAGCACCGGATTGTTTTTTGTGCGCCGCGACAGCACCTGAATGGTACGGCGGATTTCTTCGTCACGTCCGATCACCGGATCAACCTTACCGTCACGCGCGGCCTGCGTGAGGTCACGGGCGTATTTTTTCAGCGCTTCGAAAGTATCTTCCGCTGACGCATTATCCGCCGTGCGGCCCTTGCGCATTTCATTGATGGCGCGGTTCAGATTTTCAGGCGTCACGCGCGCCTGCTGTAAAATCTTTTCCGCCTCGCTGCCTTTGGCAAGGGCGGTGGCCAGCAACAGCCGCTCTGCGGTGACAAAGGCGTCACCGGCTTTTTTGGAAAGGTCTTCGGCCTGCTCGAACAGCTTTACCAGCGGCTGGCTCAAATGCAGCTGGCCTGCGCCTGGTCCGCTGGCCGACGCCATTTTCGCCAGCGCCTGTTCAACGCCCTGTTTCGCCAGCGCCGGATCGCCGCCAGCGCTACGAATTAAATTCGCCGCCAGGCCATCTGCGTCATCGAGCAGAACCTTCAGCAGATGTTCGGGGGTATATTGGCCATGACCGCTGCGGCTGGCCAGGGTTTGGCCCGCCTGAATTAAACTGCGCGAGCGTTCCGTATATTTTTCAAATTGCATCAGACACCTCCCAAGCGCGTTCGCCCCTGACGGCAGAATATGCCGCAAATATGGACACCCCGTTTAGAGCTGCCCGGCAACGCCTTATTGCACCAAAACGATACGGCCTTCGAGGAAGCGCCCTACCGCAAGGGACATGTGGGATGCGAGAGGCCCCGGCGCAAGACCGGAGCGGCAGATAAAATATCCGTTAACCGGTGGGCCAGGGTTAACTGGTCACATTTTCTTCGTAGGATGCCTCAGCAGAACCTTCGTGGGAGACGCCTTCGTAAGATGATTGCTGCCCCGGCTCGCCACTTTCCTGGCCATTTTCAGGCTGCCCCAACCGGCGGCTGCCATTCTGGCGGACAGTATCGCGTTCGCGTGCGGCGGCCTGCGCCTGATTTGCGGCGGCCAGCAGACGGTAATAATGTTCTGCATGCTGCAGGTAATTCTCGGCGCCTACATGATCGCCCTGGGAATTGGCGTCGCGCGCCAGATTTTGGTATTTTTCGAGGATATGCGCGACGGTGCCGCGAATTTTAATATCCGGGCCATTGCTGTCGAGGGTGCGGTTGAGGTTTACGACGCCACCGGCGTTCGCCCCCATATGCCCTCCGCCCCCGCCACCACCACTATGTGGTTTTCCACCGCGCCCCCGTCCGCGTGAGCGTTGTTTGTTCATGTTGCTCTGCTGAACGGGTCTCATGCGTGAACTGACTCTTGCATCATTCGCTTACATCTCATCATTAGTAAAAACTCTCCATTGATCCTGATTGTGCGACCTCCACCATCCAGATTGCACCCTTTAGCAATGCCGCAAACAGCTTGTATAAAGCTGCCGGCAGTCATTCAAACGCTATCAAAGCAAGTTTCGGCTTCAGCCCTGTTCCCCGAATGAAACGCCGCCCGGAAGTGGATTTCCTTCTTTCCAGCCGACGTCAAAAACACCATCCGCTGCCCCGGTCCGATCTGGAACCGTTTGGATGCCGTGACAGCAATGGATAACCGCGAGAGCATTCAATACTCAATCGCTACGCGGACAATAGCCGCTTCTACTCCTGATTCCAACATTAATCTTATGTGACGGATCAGCCCTCGAACCGCCCTGTTACGGCTCTGGCAACACCACCCAAATCCGTGTGCGTGTCCAATGTTACCAGCCCGGCCTTATGCAGCAGCACCCGTACGGCTCTTGCCTGCCCGGCCCCGGCTTCAAAAACCACCAAACCGTCAGGACACAGTATATTTACCAACGAAATGGTTATCATCCGGTAAAAATCAAGGCCATCTTCGCCCCCGGCAAGGGCGGCATAGGGGTCGAACAGGGTCACTTCCGGAGCCAGGCCCGAAATGACAGCATTCTCAATATAGGGCGGATTGGAGATTATAATATCAAATGGTTCCCCAATTTGATGCATCCAGTTGGTGCTTCGCACATCGCACGCAATAAAGCGCGCACGTTCAGAAAACCCCAGACGCTCCGCATTGCGATGCGCCACTTCCAGCGCGCCCTGAGAAATATCAATGCCCGCGCCCTGCGCGCGGGGTAATTCCGATAATAATGCCAGCAGTAAACATCCACTGCCCGTACCGATATCCAGTATGCGCAGCGGGCGATTATGATCTTCGATCAGTTCAAGCGCCGCCCTGATCAGGGTTTCGCTATCGGCGCGGGGATCAAGTGTGTCCGGCGTGATTTCGAAATCCAGACTCCAGAATTCGCGGCGCCCCAGAATGCGCGACACCGGCTCCCGCGCAACCCGTCGCGCGATCATGGCGGCGTAGGCCGCCGCATGCTCAGGACATAATGCGGTATCGGGATCACGGATGATGTCTTCGTGGGATAAACCTGTTGCCGCCGAAAATAAAAGCCGTGCATCCAGCCGCGCCTGCGCCACTCCCGCCACCTGCAACTGCGCCGCACCGGTGCGAAGCGCCACACTTATTCTCGGCACGGGTTACGCCCCCTCACCCATCGCGGCCAGGCGTTCGGCCTGGTCATGGGCAATCAGTGGATCGATCAGATCATTCAGATCTTCTCCAGAGATCACCCGTTCCAGCTTGTACAGGGTTAGATTGATGCGGTGATCGGTGACGCGGCCCTGCGGAAAATTATAGGTGCGAATGCGCTCCGACCTGTCGCCACTGCCGATCTGGCCTTTGCGATCTGCGGCGCGGGCCTTGTCCTGGGTCTGGCGTTCATTGTCATACAGTTTGGCGCGTAACATCATCATCGCCTTGGCGCGGTTTTTGTGCTGCGACTTTTCGTCCTGGCACTGCACCACGACGCCGGTCGGCACATGGGTAATGCGAATGGCGCTGTCGGTCGTATTGACATGCTGGCCGCCAGCGCCCTGTGAGCGGTAGGTGTCCACGCGCAAATCTTTTTCATCCACATGGATGTCAACTTCCTGCGCTTCGGGCAACACGGCAACGGTCGCAGCCGAGGTGTGAATGCGGCCCTGCGCCTCGGTTTCCGGAACCCGCTGCACCCGGTGCACGCCGGATTCATATTTCAGCCGGGAAAACACATTCTGGCCCGAAACCGACGCAATGATTTCCTTGTATCCGCCCATTTCGCTTTCGGATGCGGAAAGCACGTCCACTTTCCAGCCCTGCACGGCGGCGTAATTCTGGTACATGCGGAACAGATCGCCGGCAAACAGCGCCGCCTCGTCGCCGCCGGTGCCGGCGCGCACTTCCAGTATGGCGTTTTTGCGGTCGGCCTCGTCCTTGGGCGCCAGCAGGATCAGCAGTTTATTTTCCAGATCCGCCATGCGCGCCTGCACTTCACCGCGTTCGTCATGCGCCATCTCGCGCATTTCCGTATCGGTAGCGGGATCGGCGATCAGCGCTTCCAGTCCGGCCAGTTCATCACGCACCATATTCCACGCCCGCACACCCTCGACCACCGGTGACAGTTCCGCATATTCGCGTGACAGCGCCACAAAGGTTTCAGGCGGCAACTGGCCTGCCATGCGCGCCTCCAATTCCTGATGGCGCGTGACGACTTCCTTGAGTTTCGTCTCGGGGATTAACACTTTTTCACAACCTGAATTTAATCTGGCGCGGGCGCTTTGGCGGCCTGCATGCTGGCTGCTTTCGCCTCGACCAGTTCGACAATATGATCGACCAGGCGCGCATTTTCCATCTTGTGATCCGGCACGCCCGCGACATAGACCATGCCCGATCCCGCGCCGCCGCCGGTAAAGCCGATATCGGTTTCGCGCGCCTCGCCGGGGCCATTCACGACGCAGCCCATGATCGACAGGGTAACCGGCTGCGAAATATGCGCCAGCCGCTGCTCCAGGGCCGCGACGGTTTTCACCACATCAAAGCCCTGCCGCGCACAGGATGGGCACGAAATAATATTGACGCCCCGGTGCCGCAAGCCCAGCGCCTTCAGCATCTCAAATCCGACTTTGATTTCTTCAACCGGATCGGCAGACAGCGACACGCGGATGGTGTCTCCGATGCCTGCCCATAACAGCATGCCCATGCCGATCGAACTTTTGACCGATCCGGTCATCAATCCGCCCGCTTCGGTAATGCCCAGATGCAGCGGAAAATCGCCTGTTTCCGCAAGCTTTTGATAGGCTGCAACGGCCAGAAACACGTCCGACGCCTTGACGCTGATCTTATATTCGCGGAAATCATGTTCTTCCAGAATGCCGGCATGATACAGCGCGCTTTCCACCATCGCTTCGGGACAGGGCTCGCCATATTTTTCCAGCAGATTTTTTTCCAGTGATCCGGCGTTCACGCCAATGCGTATCGAGCAGCCATGATCGCGCGCCGCCTGGATCACATCGCGCACCCGTTCCTTGGAACCGATATTGCCGGGATTGATGCGCAGACAGGCCGCACCCGCTTGCGCGGCTTCAATCGCGCGGCGATAATGAAAATGAATGTCGGCGACAATCGGCACATTGGATTCGCGCACAATGGTTTTCAGCGCGCGCGTTGCGTCTTCATCCGGGCACGACACCCGCACAATATCCGCACCCGCCATTTCCAGCGCATGAATTTGCGCCAGCGTCGCTTTGGCGTCGCCGGTGATGGTGTTGGTCATGGATTGCACGGTAATGGGCGCATCGCCACCTACCGGAACCTTGCCCACAAAAATCTGGCGCGATTTCCGGCGCTGAATATCGCGGTATGGCCGTAAACTCATGGCTTGGTATAACCCGTAATTCGCTGCTGGCTGTTCCTGCTATATAGCAATCATGGGAAGATAGCGCCAGCGATCCGACAGGCAGGCCGGAATATTACCGGTTAAACCTGTTCTTTAATCCGGCAACATCCAGCGGCAGATCGCGGATCACAGCGCCTTGCGCCCCTAATGACGGAAATTCCACACCATCCACAAACACGCTCAACGCCCCGGCATTGCCAATCATGACCTTCAATCCGGCCTGATCCGCAGGCGGGACATATTGTTCACCCGCCCGCATGACCCAGGATTTCATCACCGCCCCATTTGCATTCGATACCTGCATCCAGGTATCCGAAGACGCCCGCAGGACAACGGGCGCTTTGGCCAGGGCTTCCGGCGGAACGGACGCTGCGGCTTCTGATGCAGGCTCTGCCTTTAAGGGGGGCGAGGGTTCAAGCGCAGCGGCGCCCGCAGGCATATCTGGAGAATCGAGAGTAGCCAGCGCGGCCTTCGATGTAATTTCAGGTGTGCCGATCTCTTCCGCCAGAATAGCGTCGGACCCGTTCGACGCGTACGCATCTTCTGCCGCCTTGGGGGCGGCTTCCATATTCGACGGGGCCACAGCAGGATTTTGGCTGACCAGTTCATCCACCGGTGGAATTTCCGGCGCTTCTGCGGCCAGTTCGGGCGCGGGTTCAGGAGACGCGGCTGCTTCCGGGGCAGGCGGTGGTATTGAGGGTTGATCAGTTTGTAATTGTGGCGGAAGTTCTGTCGCCGCCGGTTCTGGTGTGGTTTCAAAGCGCATGCTCAAATACCAGAAGCCAATCACAGCCACCGCCAGGATTAACGCCAGCAGCAGCAAATTACGGCTTGGTTTTAGCGAATCCTGCGGCGCAGCAGAAAAATGCAGCTCACCGGGTGTGATCGCCGGCAGCAGCTCCAGCCGGACCCTGCGCACCATCTCATCGGGATCAAGCTTCAGATAGCCTGCATAGGACCGCACGAAACCATGCACATATACTGCTTCCGGCAAATCTGAATAACGGCCGGCTTCCAGCGCCTCCAGATGATAGACGCCAATGCGCAACGCCCTGGCCGCATCCGCAATCTGTTGCCCGACGGCCTCGCGCGCCGCCCGCAAATGGCGGCCGACACCGGTATAATCTCTCACTTCGTCAGCTTCATCCATCGCCCGGCCTCTTGCCCAGCATCCGATCCATGAAGTATCCATGAATCGGTCAACACCCCCAGAGCGTTGCAAATCCTGCAAGACTAGACACAATCATGAGATGCAGGATAGCCCGAAACTCTATCAAAAGCCAATAAGGTTAGTATACCATTAATATGGAATATTGTTTTGCATGGCAAACGTTTGCAGCCGGGCGCGGACATCCCCCCGATTGGCGGCAAGCGCTTCATCCATCAGCGCGGCCACACTGGCGGCATCCAGGTTCATCACCATCAGTTTCACCGGCCCAATCGACATTGGCGACATGGAAAGGGCGCGATAGCCCAGACCGATTAATGCCATGGCTTCCAGTGGCTTTGAGGCCAATTCGCCGCAAATGCCAACCGGTACCCCATGCGCATCGCATTGTTGCACAATATACTGCATCAGTTGCAATGAAGGCGCACCCAGCGGATCATAGCGGCCGGCAAATTTCGGATTTTCACGATCATAGGCATAGAAAAATTGCAGCAGATCATTTGATCCAATGGAAATGAAGTCAACCAGCGGCAAAAGATGCGGCAACTGCCATACCAGTGCGGGGACTTCCAGCATTGTGCCGATGCGCAGGCTGGCCGGGGAAGACTGCCCCAGACGGTGCATCCGTTCCACTTCCTTATCCACCAGGGCGCGGGCCTGCCTGAATTCATCAATCTCGCTGATCATCGGAAACATCAAATTCAATTCACGCCCCGCTGCCGCCGCAAGCAGCGCGCGCACCTGATATTTCAACAGACTGGGACGTTCCATCGCCAGGCGTGTGCCGCGCCAGCCCAATGCCGGATTTTCTTCGCCGCGCTGGCGCAGATAGGGCAGGGTCTTGTCGGCTCCCACATCCAGTGTGCGAAAAATCACCCGGCGCTCACCAGCCACATCCAGCACGCGGGCGTACAGGTTACGCTGCGTATCAAAACGCGGAAACAGCGCCGAGATCAGAAACTGCAATTCCGTGCGAAACAACCCAATGCCATCAGCGCCCGTATCATCCAGATGCGGCAGATCCACAATCAGTCCGGCGTTAATATCCAGCCTGATCGCCACACCGTCTCTGGTAACCGCTGGCACGCCGCGCAGCGCATCAAACTGCGCCTGTTTGCGCGCGCGAACCTCCATGCGTTCGGTATAGGCGGCCACCACATCATCGGTCGGGCGCACATAGACCGCACCCAATTCGCCATCCAGAATGATGCTGTCACCGGGTTCCACCCAGTCCAGAATACCCGCCGCACCCCCCACCATGGGAATTTCCAGTGCGCGCGCAACGATCGCCACATGGGAGGTATCGCTGCCTTCCTCCACCACCACACCCGCAAGTTTGCTGCGGTCATAATCCAGCAATTCGGTGGGCCCCAGGCTGCGTGCGACAACAATCGTATCATCGGGCAGTTGCGCTGTACCTGGCGCCTGGATTTGCCCGGTCAGATGACGCAACAACCGGTTGGAAAGATCATCCAGATCCTGCAGCCTTTCGCGCAGATAGGGATCGCTCACGCGCTGCATGCGGGCGCGATTTTCCATCTGCACCCGCTCGGCGGCTGCGGCGGCCGTCAAACCGGACTCCACCGCTTCGCGCAGGCGTGTCGTCCAGCCATGATCCTTGGCGAACATCTGATAGGCCTCCAGCACATCGCGATGTTCGCCGGCGCGGGAAAGCTTGTCGCTGGACAGCATCACCTCCAGCTCCTTTAACAAAGCCTGCAACGCTTTATCCAGCAACGCCCGTTCCGCCTTCAGGTCCGATGCAATGAAATGGGTGATCGCCACACGCGGCGCATGCAGCACCACATTGCCGAATGCGATCCCCTCCGCCAGACCCCGGCCCAGGAAACGGTGACTGCGCGCTTCGGCCAGCACCGCGCCGATACCTGGAGCGCCGCCCGCAACATCCGCTTTTGCTTCTGGCAGCGCTTCGGACGCCACCACTTCCGCCAGCACCATGGCGATGGTTTGCAGGCTTTCAACTTCTTCTTCTTCGTAATGGCGCATGGTACGGTTCTGCACCACCAGCACCCCGATCACACGGCCGCCGCGCAGCATTGGCACGCCCATCAGCGATTTGAAGATTTCTTCACCGGTTTCCGGCCGGTATGCAAAATGCGGATGCGCCTGGGCATCCGGCAGCGAAACATACTCAGCGGTTTGCGCAATCAAGCCAACCAGACCTTCACCGACCTTCAGATGGGTTTGGTGAACGGCTGTGGGATTAAGACCTTCGGTGGCGAACAGTTCCAGCTGGTTATTGGCGCGCAGCAGATATAGCGAGCACACCTCGGCCACCATGTTGGCGGCAATAGCGCGCACAACCATGTCGAGCCGGGTTTGCGTGTCCTCCGGCTCCGCCATGATTTCGCGCAGCCGCCGAAGCAGTACACGCGGACCTCCTGGAGAGCCCTGCGCCACTAACCTGTTTCCCTTCGCGTAGCCTGTTTAAGATGTCCCAGCATAAATCGTGCCACCGCTACTCCGCATCCAGCCCGAAAGCCGTATGCAAGGCGCGCACCGCCAGTTCGGTATAATCCGCTGAAATCAGAACGCTGATTTTAATTTCAGATGTCGAAATCACCTGAATATTGATGCCCTTTTCCGCCAGCGCCGCGAACATGCGGGTCGCAACCCCCGCATGGCTGCGCATGCCAACGCCGATGACCGACACCTTCACCACATTGGCGTCACTCAGCAATTGACGATAATTCAGCGCCTTCTGCAAGCTGCCGATCACCGCGACCGCCCGGTCCAGATCGGCGCGGCCCACCGTAAAGGTCATGTCGGTGGAGGAACCGTCTTCCGAGACGTTCTGCACGATCATATCGACATTGACGTTTGCATCCGCCAGGGGGCCGAAAATGCTGGCCGCCACGCCGGGTTTGTCGGCGACGCGCAGCAGGGTGATTTTCGCCTCGTCCTTGGAATAGGCAATACCGCTGACAACTTCCTGTTCCACAATCTCTCCCTCATCGACAACCAGGGTGCCGGGCCTGTCCTCGAAACTGGACAGCACCTGCACCCGGACATTATGCACCATGGCCAATTCAACCGAGCGGGTCTGCAAGACCTTGGCCCCAAGCGACGCCATTTCCAGCATTTCCTCATAGGTAATCTTATCAAGCTTGCGCGCCTTGGCAACGATGCGCGGATCGGTGGTATAGACCCCATCGACATCGGTAAAGATATCGCAGCGATCCGCCTTGACCGCGGCTGCAATCGCCACCGCGCTGGTGTCCGATCCGCCACGCCCCAGGGTCGAGACGCGCGCGCCGGGCGCAATGCCCTGAAAGCCCGCAATTACCGCCACCTCGCCGCGCGCAAAGCCTGCTTCCAGCACGCTGGCGTCAATATCCAGAATGCGCGCCGAACCATGCGCATCCGACGTCGCAAGGGGCAATTGCCAGCCCATCCACGACCGGGCCGGCACGCCAATTTCCTGCAAGGCCAGCGCCAGCAGCCCCGCCGTCACCTGTTCACCGGTCGCCACCACCACATCATATTCACGCTTGTCCGGCATACGGGCCGCCTGATTGGTCCAGGCCACCAGTTGATTCGTCGTCCCGGACATGGCCGACACCACCACCGCCACCTGATTACCGGTATCCACTTCACGCTTTACGCGCGCAGCCACATGCTTGATGCGGTCCAGATCCGCCACCGATGTGCCGCCAAATTTCATGACCAAACGGGCCATTTCACCAACCATTCATCTATGCTAGGGATACGCAGCAACCCGCCGCGTAAATGCTGGTTATCCATACTGAATTGACCCGCAAGGCGCAAGGCGGGCAAGCCTATAATATTTCTCAATCGGTTACCTGTTGATGACGACCAGCCCGAGCATTGACCCTGTGGAAGTGGCGCGTTTTTCCGCCCAGGCGGCGCATTGGTGGGATCCGGACGGCCCGTTCCGCCCGCTGCATAGGTTCAATCCGGCCCGGCTTGCCTATATTCGCGACCAGATCTGCACATATTTTGGACGCGACGGACGCGCGCCCGCCCCTCTGAATGGCCTGCGCCTGCTGGATATTGGCTGCGGCGGCGGACTGGTCTGCGAACCGATGGCGCGGCTGGGCGCAGCGGTCATCGGGGCCGACGCCTCCCATGAAAATATCGGCGCCGCCAGCGCCCATGCCCGGGAACAGGGTCTGGCGATTGATTACCGCCACGCCAGCGCCGAGGCGCTGGCCGAGGCGGGCGAGCTATTCGACATTATCCTCAATCTGGAAGTGATCGAACATGTGGCCGGCCGGGGCGCGTTCCTTGCCGCCTGCGCGCAATTGCTGAAACCCGGCGGGATCATGATTCTGGCCACCCTGAACCGCACCCTGAAGGCCTATGGGCTGGCGGTTCTGGGTGCGGAATATGTGCTCGGCTGGCTGCCGCGCGGCACCCATGACTGGAACAAATTCATTACGCCTGAGGAACTTTCCGCCCTGCTCGCTGCGCAAGGCCTGCACGTCACCGGTCGCACCGGCGTCAGTTATCAAATCCTTACCAGCCGCTGGGCGCCCAGCCCGGACATGGATGTCAACTACATGCTGTGCGCGGTGAAACGGGCTTAGGGGTTGAGTAAGCCGTTCAGCGGCAGATTATACCAGCGGCCCTATGTCCTGACCCCTTTTTTCTGGCTTTCTTGCGTTTGGCCTCAATCCGCCTCATGCTCAGAAAACTCAGCAAAACTTCATAAACGGACTCTATGGGAATCACCCATGCTGAAAACATTAAAGAGCTGAGGTATATATGGCGCTGATACATGACACACCCCTGATCTCCACGCTGGTCATCGGACTGAGCGCTGCCTTCATCGGCGGCATGGTAGTGTCGAAACTGCGCCTCTCGCCCATTGTTGGTTATCTGCTGGCGGGGATTGTTATTGGGCCGTTTACGCCGGGTTTTGTCGGCGACCCACAGGTGGCAACGCAACTCGCCGAGATCGGTATCGTGTTGCTGATGTTCGGGGTCGGCTTGCATTTCTCAATAAAAGACCTGATGGAGGTAAAGGGGATCGCACTCCCTGGCGCTATCGGGCAGATCACGGTTGCGACGGGCCTTGGTGTATGGGCGGCGCATGTATGGGACTGGCCGCTTTCAAGTGGCCTGTTGTTCGGATTGGCATTGTCGGTAGCCAGTACCGTCGTACTGCTCAGGGCGCTGGAAGAGCGCAATGCGCTCCATTCAATCAATGGGCACATAGCCGTGGGCTGGCTGATCGTGGAGGATCTGGTGATCGTGCTGGCGCTGGTATTGATTCCCGCGCTAGCGCCTGGGGCCGGAGCGACACCGGAAACGGGTGATAACTCCTTATGGGTGCCATTGGGAATGGCATTAGGGAAAATCGTCGCTTTCCTGATTTTTATGCTTGTTGTTGGAAAGCGGGCACTACCTTGGCTATTGGGCATAGTGGCGCGCACCCGTTCCCGCGAGCTGTTTACGTTGTCGGTATTCGTGGTGGCCGTGGGCGTGGCGTTCGGCGCGGCGCACCTGTTCGGGATTTCCTTCGCGTTGGGCGCATTCTTCGCGGGCATGATGATTAAGGAATCCGATTTCTCTAACGAAGTCACGGAAAAAGCCCTGCCTTTTCAAGACGCATTCGCGGTGCTGTTCTTTGTCTCGGTGGGAATGTTATTTAATCCCGCTATCTTGCTGGAAGAGCCGGTCAAGGTATTGGCGGTGGTGCTGATTATCATGGTGGGCAAGTCGCTTGCCGCATTTGGGATTGTATTGCTGTTCCGCTATTCGGCGCGCACCGCGCTCAAGATTTCCGCCAGCCTCGCGCAGATCGGTGAATTCTCTTTTATCCTTGGCACATTAGGATTGGCCTATGGCCTGCTGTCCGAGGAGGCCAACAGCCTGATCCTGGCGGGTGCATTGATTTCCATCACGCTCAACCCGATGGTTTTCAAATCCGTCGATGTCATTTATGCACATGCTTCCCGCCATCCGAAGTTCGCGCGCTGGCTAGACGTAAATGCCAGCGGGGATGATCTGGCGAAACTTACCGGGCAAGAGAAGAAAGGTCTTAAAGACCTGGTGATCCTGGTGGGCTTTGGGCGTGTCGGCAGACACCTCCAGCAGAATATGGAAACGGCCTGCATGGATCTGGTGGTCGTGGACATGAACCGCGAGTTGGTGGAATCGATGCGTGAACGCGGCATCCATGCGCTCGTCGGGGACGCCGCGTTTAAGGAAACGTTGCAGGAAGCCGCCATCGACAAGGCGGTGGCCATCATCGTAGCGGTGCCAAATACTTATGAAGCGCGCCGGATCGTGGAAACCGCCCGCGAATTAAGGCCGGATATCGAAGTGCTCGTGCGCGCACACAATGAAGAGGAACTGAAATACTTCCATGACCAGAAGGTCGGCCTGGCGGTGGCCGGTGTGCAGGAAGTGGCACGCCGGATGATGGAGCATCTGAGCGAGAGAATCGCGGCCATAAAATCCTCCTGACTGTCTTCTCCGGCCGCTTCCGGCGGTCCGCTAAACGAAGCGACGAAATCGTTGAGACAATAAAGAGGTTGAGACAATAAAGAGAATGGTGCCGCTTAGGTGACTCGAACACCTGACCCCATCATTACGAATGATGTGCTCTACCAACTGAGCTAAAGCGGCATATAACCAAACATTCACAAAGAATGACAAACCTGTTGATGACACGGCGCTGATACGACTCCAACACCAACAACGGTTTTTCCTTGCAACTCTTTGTCTTCAAAACCCTTTCTACTTCCGCCACCGTAGCCGACCCTCGCATTACGAATGCGATGCTCTACCAGCTGAGCTAAGGTGGCCTAGGATAGTGAGCGCGGGTGTATCAAAGTGGCGTGGCTTGTGCAAGCAATCCCGCTGCTTGCTGATGGGATGGCCCGCCCGTGCGCCACTTTATGCTGTCAAATTCGCCACAGGATGGGCATTGCATGCGCCAGGTTGGGGCCGGTTTGCCGCAGGCCTGACAATGCCAGGCGGGATCGGGCGTGGCCAGGGGGACGCGGGCAAGCCACTTTTGGGCTTCGGGTGCGTCCATGCCTTGCGTCTGGGCCAGTTGCGCCATCAGTGTGCAGACACGCTGACTGGCGTCTGAACCGGACAGCGGGTTCAGCAATTCGCGCGCGCGGGCGATTTCGCCTGCCGCCAGGGCGGCCTCGGCCCCCAGCAACCGGCTTTCCAGATGTTCAGGATTTGCCGCAATCAGCCGTCGCATCCGCACCACGCGCCGGGCTGCTGTTTCATCGGGAACCAGCGCGGCATAGGCCACCGCCAGATCGGGATGCGGGGCCTGCGCCCAGGCCTTTTCCAGCAATCGCGCCGCCTTGTCCGGCTTGCCGGATTGGGCCAGCAATTTTGCGGCCAGAATGGCGGCGGGCGTCAGGTCGGGCGCGCCTTTCAGGGCGGTCTGTGCGGATGCCAGGGCCTGCATGTCGGCCCCCTGTTCCAGCGCCTGGCAGGCTTCGGCATAGGCCAGAATGGCCCGGCGGCGGATGCGTTCCACCCTGGTGATCAGTTTGGTCTGAACGGCGCGGTCCAGGGTTTCGCGCGCCTGTGGCCAGGCCCCGGCGGCGCATTCGATTTCAAATTTATTGCGGATCAGCCACGGGCTTTTGGGCTGCAATCGCATGGCCCGGTCCACCAGCCGTTCAGCATAAGCCCTGTCGCCCCGTCGCATGGCCTGGGCCAGCAGGCCGCGCAGGCCCAGAAATTCGGTTTCGGGCGCCGCCAGCATGGATTGAAAATAGCCCCGCGCCGCCGGTTCATCGCCGCGCAGTTCTGCGGCCTGGGCCTGCATCAATAACGAAAGCGGCGCGTCATGCAGCAGCCGGCCGGCGCGCGCGGCATAGCGTTTGGCGTCATTCGCATTACCAGCCGCAATCGCCGTCATGCCACGGGTCAGCGCATCAATGCCGCTATTCTGGCGTGTGAGTTGCCCATGCGCCCCGCGCCAGCGGCCATAAACCCAGAATGGCAGGCGCAGCAGCGCATATAACAAAATTCCAACCGCCAGCAGCAGCGCAATGCTGCTTTCAATCCGGTAGCCCTGCCAGTCCAGCTCCAGCCGGCCGGGATTATCCGCAAGCCACGCAACGGCGGCGGCAATCACCACCAGAAGGATAAATGGCCGCAGCAGCCGGATCATCGGAGATCTATTCTCCCGCATTTTCAACAGGCGTCATAGGCGTGGAAGTTGCCGCTTCATTCAGCCGCTGCGTCAATGTTGCGCTCAGTTGCGCCAGTGCCTGTTCCGCCGCCAGTCTCGCGCGCGCATCGGTCAGCCAGGGCGCCGCCGCCTTTGCTGCTGCATCCTCCAACTCCCCCAGTTCTTTCACAGCCGCGTCCAGATCGCCTTCTTCAAGACGCATCTGCGCGCGGGCCACACGCGATGGGGCGTCCAGGCCTTCGCGTTCGCCCAGCGGGCGGATCATGACCAATGACATGACAAAGGCATAGGTGCGCCCAGCCCAGCCCGGCGCAACATCTGATGCGGCATCGGCGCGCACAATGGCCGCCGCTGCCGCATCAAAGCGCGCCAGCAGAATGGCGCGTGTCGGAATACCGGTTGTGGCGCGGGTGCGTAATTGCGCAATCGACGGATCAGGTTGGGCGGCATCCAGTAATTTGTCCAGACTTTCCAGTTCCACCGCAAACGGCCCTGAACCATTTAGCGCGCGTTCCAGCTCGCGCAGGCCCAGCGCATAGGAAATGCGTTTTGCTTCGCCGCCCAATGGCTGCGCCGCCTGAATGGCTTCCAGCGCGGCAAGGCGCGCATTTAATGCGGTCATGGCGGTGTGGATCGCATCCAGACTGCCGGATATTGTGCGTACCGCGCCATCCAGTTGCGATATGGCGCCAGCATCAGCAGGGTTTGCGGGAACCGCTGCTGCGGATTTAAGCTGTTCGAATTCCGTTTCCAGCGCTGCCAGCCGTGTTGTCACCTGCGCCAGTGCATTGGCAACGGGTACCGTGATCTCATGTTCCATGGACGCTGTAATCGCAGCTTCCGGCCCCGCAGGCAGGGGCAACGCCGCCGATTGCGGCGGCAGATCCAATACGGGTTGGGAAATTTGCCGCAAGGACCACCAGCCCCACGCGCCAGCCAGTACAATGCCGGCGCCAAGCAGCCCAAGCGCTATCCGCCGCAATGATGCGCGCGAGACAGTTGACGGATGTGCTTCTAATTTTTCCAATGCTTCCTGCATCACTCTGTTCAATTCACTGCGCCAGCAAGGCAAGCATTGCAGACTGCGATGGCGCGTCTGCAACTTTCACCGTCCGCCAGGGAAGTTTATCCGCCACTTCGGCAACGGCTTCACTCAGGCAGAGTGCGCGGATGCGGCGGCAGGCTTCGGTCAGGCGGTTTTCAATAATCAGATCGGTAAAAATCTGCGCTGTCCGGGGCGAATAAAACAATACGCCATCCAGTTCACCGTTACTGAAATGGGCAATGGTGGGTTCGCTCAGGCGCGTGGTTGGTTCGGATTCGTACAGACGGACGCGAAAGACGTTGAAGTTTTCCTTTTGCAGCAGATCCTTCAGTTCCCGCGCCACGACGGTTCCTGAAATATGCATTAAAATGCCCTCTTCGGGCTTTAGGGACGCCGCGACCAGTTGCGCCAGGGATATGACATCGCCGCCCGCGGCAAATACCTTGCGAAAGCCCATGTCGCGGGCAATGGCCGCACTGGCTTCGCCGACCGTGAATACGGGCACACGCCGGTTCAGCGAAATATCTGAAAAGGCGCGCACACCGTTGGCGCTGCTGAACAAAAGCGCCTGCACACCCTCGGTATCCAGCAGCACGTCATCGAACGGGGTGATACGCAACATTGAATCGATCAATGCGTCATGCCCAAGCGCGCGCACCGCCTGGGCCAGCGGTTCGGCGTCTTCTTCGGGCCGGGTGATCAGATACCGCATATCATCTTCCTTTTTATGGTAAGGCCGTGAAAAAATCATCGCCGCCACGCATGCGCAACTCCACCCCGGCATCAAAGCCCATCCGGGACGCATCGGCAAGACTACCATCACGCACCGCCTCAAACAATTGTGTGCCGTCGGGTTTGACGATCTGCCCGCGCAGATGCAGCTTTCCGTTGGGCATGATCTGCGCCAGCGCCGCTATGGGGGTGCGGCACGACCCATCCAGCGCCGCCAGAAACGCCCGTTCGGCCCGCACACAATATTCCGTTGGCGGATGATTTAGCGGGGCCAGCAGGCGCGCGACAGGCGCGTCATCGATGCGTGCTTCGATTCCGATTGCGCCCTGCGCCACGGCGGGCAACATTTCACCCGTCAGTATAACAGATGTGGTGATACCGGCCAGGCCAAGCCGCTTTAATCCGGCCAGCGCCAGCAGGGTGGCGTCCACCTCGCCCGCATCCAGTTTGGCCAGCCGTGTCTCTACATTGCCGCGAAATGGCGCCACCCGCAGATCCGGGCGCGCGCGCAACAGCAGGGCCTGACGGCGCAGCGAAGAAGTGCCGACGGCCGCCCCCTGGGGCAATTCTTTTATCGATGTGGCTTTCGGGCTGATCAGAACATCGCATGGGTCTTCGCGTTGCAGCAGGCAGACAATCGCCAATCCATCGGGCAGCACGGTGGGCATGTCCTTCATGGAATGCACGGCAATGTCGATATGGCGCGCCAGCAGGGCTTCTTCTATTTCCTTGGTGAACAGGCCCTTGCCGCCGATTTCCGATAGTGGGCGGTCCTGCACCCTGTCACCGGTGGTGCGGATGACCTGAATTTCCACCTGTGCGGCGCTCAGCCCCGGATGGGCGGCCAGCAGGCGCGCGCGGGTTTCCTCCGCCTGCGCCAATGCCAGCGGGCTGCCCCGCGTGCCAATCCGGACCGGCAATTGCAGCGCATCAAGCATAAAATCTCTGGCTCCTGAACAGGCAGTTAATCTGTCATTGCGAAACGCGAAGCGCTGCGGCAATCCAGAGTCACAAACGAAGAACATGCCGTGTGACTCTGGATTGCCGCGCTTCGCTCGCAATGACGTCGCATATGGAATAAAACAGTAAATATCGCCTGTCAGTATACTTTAGAAAGTTACGTCCTGTATGCACCTTAAACCGCTTACGCTGCTTGGTATTGAGACCAGTTGCGATGAAACCGCTGCTGCGGTTATTCGCGGGCATCCTGACTTGCCGCGCGAAATTCTGTCCGATCTGGTGTTGAGTCAGTTTGACGAGCACCGTCCCTATGGCGGCGTGGTGCCCGAAATTGCGGCGCGCGCGCATATATTGACACTGGACCGGCTGATTGCGGCCGCCATTGACAAGGCCGGATGCGGCTGGGAAGGGCTGGACGGGGTGGCGGCCACGGCGGGGCCAGGCCTGATCGGCGGGGTCATGGTGGGGCTGGTTACTGGCAAGGCGATTGCGGCCGCGCGCAATATTCCGCTGGTGGCGGTGAACCATCTGGAGGGGCATGCGCTGTCGGTGCGTCTGGTGCAGCCGGTGGCGTTTCCTTATTTGCTGCTGCTGGTGTCGGGCGGGCATTGCCAGATACTGGATGTGCGCGGGGTAGGCGATTATGTGCGTCTTGGCGGCAGTCTGGACGATGCGGCTGGTGAAGCGTTCGACAAGACCGCCAAGCTGCTGGGGCTGGGCTATCCGGGCGGTCCGGCGGTGGAACAGGCGGCCCTGCGCGGAGATCCAAAACGTTTTGCCCTGCCACGGCCCATGCTGGGACGGCCAGGATGTGATTTTTCATTCTCCGGGCTGAAAACGGCGGTGCGGCATATGACCGCCGGGCTTGGTGTTTTGACGGATCAGGACCGGGCCGATATGGCCGCCAGCTTTCAGGCCGCCACAGCCGATGTCATGATTGATCGTTGCCGAAATGCGATGGCGATGTTCCGTGTGAAGCATAGGGAAGGGGCTGCGCACACCCTGGTCGTGGCAGGCGGTGTTGCCGCCAATCAGGCGCTGCGCGGTGCATTAAGTGCGCTGTGCGATCAGCAGGATTTTATGCTGGCCACGCCGCCGCTGCGCCTGTGCACCGACAATGCCGCGATGATCGGCTGGGCCGGGATCGAGCGCCTGGCTCTGGGCCTTAGCGACCCATTGGACATTCCGGCGCGCGCCCGCTGGCCGCTTAATTAAAGCGCTGCAATTGCGCGCGCAGTTCGCCCTCGGGATGCGCCTGGGTGCGCACCACCAGATACCATTTACCGGTTGAAAGTGCCGCCAGCTGATCCGGGCTGATCACGGTTTTACCGGACATCAAATTATTGCGGCCCAGATCGCCCCAATTATTGCCCAGATCAATTTGCAGAGGGGCGCTTTCACCGGGGCCCGCAGGTCCGTGCATCTGCACGGCAACGGGCGGGCTGTCCAGATCATAAAAGCTTACGATCCAGGACATTTGTTCGCCCATGACGGCCAGTTGCACACTGCCCAGGCCGCCGGTTTCGACGGGCGGCGCCAGATTTTTGCCGCGTAATACGCCATTATAACGTTCGGGTTCCGCCAGTGCCGGTTGGCCCAGCCGGATAAGTATCAGGAGCAGGAGGCAGACTGTACCAGGCAACCTCCTATTGATGGCTGTCAGCATGGTGTTCCTCACTATAGTCGTTTCTTTTGGTTCTTGAGGGACAGCATGACGCGAATATACGCGCGCTGCAAGCGGCAGTTTTTGGTTAAATATGCAAGGACAGATATGGGAATTATGGTGCGGTGCGGTAAAGCCTAAAAATGAAATACCCGCACAGCAGTTAGCATATCGCCCTCCCATTCCAAAATCTCAACCACATGTTTTGGGCCGACGGTATCAATGGAAGACTGGCGCAGATATTCCACCACATCGCGCGATCCCTGGGTTGTGACGCCCAGAATTTCGAAGCGAATATTTTTTACCAGTGCGAACGATTTTTCCGCATAGGCGCGCAGTTGATCTGGCCCGCACAGTTCTGCTGTGCCTAGCTCTGGCATTCTGGCCTTAACCGCCGCACTGGCATGGGTGGCGTTGGAGACATAGAGCGCCGCCACTTGGTCCGGGTTGGCCCCTTGCCATGCCGCCTGCCAGCGTAAAACCCGTTTGGAAATTAACACCTTCGCGCCTTATATAGGTAAGTAGTACTTACTCATGTGAGCTATAACATACGTTGTCAATGAGGTCTAATTAATCACCCCGCCCGCGCGCAGTTTTTCGATGGCCGCTGCGTCATAGCCCAGTTCGCCCAGCACCTCGGATGTGTGCTGGCCGGGTTCGGGCATGGGGCGTTTGGGGATGATGGCTTCGCCGTTGAAGCGGACGGGGGAGGCGATGCCTTTTACCGTGCCGCCTTGCCCGTCCGGCACGTCGATGAAGGAGCCAGAGGCATGCGCCTGAGGATCAACGACCACCTGGGAAGGGTGTAGCACCGGCGCCCAGACCAGATCGGCGGCGTCGAAAATTTTGCCCCATTCGGCCAGGGTACGTTTGGCAATGGACTCATCGAACATCTTCACCATGACGGCGGCGTTTTCCTTGCGGTCGATGGGCGTTTTGAAGCGCGGATCATCCAGAATTTCCGGGTGTCCCACCACTTTGCAGATATCGCCAAAATCGGTTTTGTTGCCGCGCGGTATCAGCATCAGCCATTCGCCATCAGACGTTTTATAGAAATTGCGGGTGGCTTCATCGGCGCGTTCGCGCGGCGGGGTCGATGACAGCTTGCCGAAATGCATTTGCGTCGCCATGTCGGAGGCCAGCGCGAAAATGCCAGTGCGCAATAACGAAGTTTCGACGAGCATGCCCCGGCCAGAGCGGTCGCGGGCATAGAGGGCGGCCAGAATGCCGCTGACCGTGGTGATGCCGGTAATATGATCGCCGACGGCGGCGCGGATCGGTATCGGATCGGCCCCCTTGGGCGCGATCATGCGCGCAAGTCCCGAGCGCGCCCAGAACGCCACAATGTCAAAGCCGGGGCGGTTGGTTTCCTCGCCCTGCAGGCCATAGCCGGTGACGCTGGAATAAATCAGCCGGGGATTTGCAGCCGAGATGGTTTCATAATCCAGCCCCGCGCGTTTCAGGGCGGCGGGGCGCACATTGGTGATGAACACATCGGCCTTGCTGATCATTTCACGCACGATTTTTGCGCCCGCCGCATCGCGGATATTGATAGCCACGCCGCGCTTGCCGCGATTATCAAACGCGAACATCGGATTGCCGGTCAGTTTGTTGCGCGAAACGCCCTGAAACGCCTTGCGTACAGGATCGCCGCCCAGTTCTTCGATCTTGATAACATCAGCCCCCCAATCGGAGAGCACCATGGCAGCGGATGGCGCCGCCATATAGGTCGCCAGTTCAACGATTTTTACGCCTTCAAGCATCTGCTGTTCCTTTCTTATTTTCTCTTCGTCAGTACACGGTCATAAAGCTCAAACAGCGCAAATCCGCTGACCATCGCCAGCACAAAAATCATCGCCTCGCTGCGCCCCAGCGCCAGCACCGCCAGTGCGGGGCCGGGGCACAGACCCGCAATGCCCCAGCCAATACCGAACAGGGCGCCGCCGAGTATCAGCCGCGCATCCAGATCGGTGCGGGTCGGCACCTGAAACGCATCCGCCAATATGGGGCGCGACCGGCGCAACACCAGCCGATAGCCGACGGCCGCAACCCCCGCGCCGCCGCCCATGACAAAGGCCAGGCTCGGGTCCCAGTTTCCGGCCAGATCCAGGAATGACAGCACCTTGGCCGGGTTCACCATCTGTGCAATAGTCAGGCCAACGCCAAATAAAATTCCGATGGCAAAGGCGGAAATAATTTTGTTCATCTCAGCTTCCCATCGCATGACGGATGAAAAAGACCGTCGCAAAGCCGGCGAACATGAACGCGCCCGTCGCCACCAGGGATCGCACCGACAGGCGTGAGACGCCGCACACGCCGTGACCGCTGGTGCAACCACCGCTCAGCCGCGTGCCAAAGCCGACGATTAATCCCGCCGCGATCAACCCCGGCGGCGAAGCCATGGGAAACTGGATATCTGGAAGCTGCCCACCCAGCGCCATATAGACCAGCGGTCCGGCAACCAGCCCCAGCACAAAGGCCAGCCGCCATGGCCAATCTCCGGCAACCGGCACAATCAGCCCGCCCGCAATGCCGCTGACGCCCGCAATGCGGCCATTCAGCAGCATGAACAATACGGCGGACAGGCCGATCAGCGCCCCGCCGATCAATGCGCTAATGGGCGTAAAGTTTTCCATGACCGGATCTCCTGTTGCGAACTATTTTAAGGCGTCATTGCGAGCGAAGCGTGGCAATCCAGAGTTACAAACGAAGGCCTTTGCGTGTGGCTCTGAATTGCCACGCTTGCGCTCGCAATGACAAAGTAAGTTACGCCGTCACCCCTGCCAGTTTCGCGATGCCATCGAGGCGGGTTTTGAATTCATCCAGCCCGCGACCGCCCACCATATGCACGACCTGTTCAACGCCCACATCTTCATAGCGTTTGAAGCGGTCGGCATCGCGCGCGGGGGCATTCGGCATCACATAGATTTTGATATCCTTGCGCTTGCGTCCCGCATCGGCCAGCAGCTCATCCAGCCGCTTCAGTTTGGCGGGCATATCCTCCGGCATCAGGCTGGCGCCTATCCAGCCCTGGCCGATATCGGCCACCCGCTTTAACGCCGGTTCGCTTTCGCCGCCAAAGAAAATCGGCGGATGCGGTTTTTGCACCGGCTTGGGATTTTGCAGGCTTGGCGGCAGCGTGAATAGTTTGCCTTTATGCTGCGACACTTCATCACACCACAGGGTTTTCATCACCTCAATACATTCGCGGGTGCGTGTGCCACGATCAGCAAAGGGAATGCCCAGCGCGTCAAACTCTTCCTTCAGCCAGCCGACGCCGACGCCAAGATTAAGCCGCCCGCCCGACAGATAATCGACATCGGATACAGCCTTGGCGGTATAGATCGGCGCGCGTTGCGGCACCAGCGCGATGGCGGTGCCGATGCGGATGCGCCTGGTGTGCGCCGCCAAAAAAGCCAGCGCAATAAACGGGTCCAGCATGCCATGGCGAAAGCCGGTGATCTTGCCGTCTTCCGAATAAGGATAGCGTGAGGCGTATTCCTCGAAAAACAGCACATGTTCGGGCACCCACAGGGCGGCAAAGCCGCGCTCCTCAATGGCCTGGCCCATGGCCGCTATCTGATCAGGCGGCGTTGCGCCGCTGGTGCTGCAAAAAATACCGACCTCAACCATGATGTCCTCCCTTTAGTGTTATTTTGATTAAGTGTACGGCGCTGTGCTAGCTTTACGCAACAATAAGCCACATATCAGGGAGGCGCGCATGCAGTACGGCATTTCCATGTTTCCAACGGATTACTCCATCACCCCCGCCGAACTGGCGGCCGCTGCGGAAGCGCGCGGGTTTGAGTCGATCTGGTTTCCGGAACATTCGCATATTCCCGTGTCGCGAAAATCGCCCTGGCCGGGTGGGCCGGAACTGCCCAAACCCTATTATGATGTCATGGATCCGTTTGTGGCGCTGGCCACCGCCGCCGCCGTGACGAAAAAGATCAGGCTGGCGACGGGCATCTGCCTGGTGATCCAGCGCGATCCCATTCAGACCGCCAAGCAGATTTGCAGCCTGGACACGCTTTCCGGCGGGCGCTTTATTTTTGGTGTGGGCGCGGGCTGGAACGCCGAGGAAATGGCCGATCATGGCACAAAATTTGAGGAACGCATGGATGTGATGCGCGAACGCATCGCGGCGATCAAGCTGATCTGTTCCAGGAGCAAGCCGGAATATCACGGCAAGCATGTGAATTTTGAGCCATTCATGACCTGGCCGAAGACCGTGCAGAAACCGCACCCGCCGGTGCTGGTGGGCGGCGGTTATCCGCATGGAGCAAAGCGCGCGGCGGAATATGGCGATGGCTGGATGCCGATTACCGGGCGCGGCGACATCATCGCCGCCATTCCAAAATTCCGCCAGATGGTGGCCGAACGCGACCGCGACCCGGATACGGTTGAAATCACCGTATTTGGCGTTGCGCCGGACGCCGAAAAAATCAAGCCCTATGGCGATGCAGGCGTGAAACGGGTGATTTTCGGGCTGCCGTCAGAAGGGGCGGATACCATCATGCCGCTGCTCGATAAGATGGCCGAAGTCATACAGAAGGTAAAGTGAGGAAAACCGGATGCAGCTTGGAAAACTAGGCGTATGGCAGTTTACCGATGGCATGACCGCCGCCGAGACAGCGAGCTTTGCCCAGCGGGTCGAAAAATGGGGCTATAGCGCGCTGTGGATACCCGAAGCGACCGGGCGCGAGCCGTTCGCCCATGCGGCATGGCTGCTGGCCAATACCAAAAAACTGATCATCGCCACTGGTATCGCCAATATCTATGCGCGTGATGCGCGCGCTTCGGTCAGTGGCCAGAATACGCTGGCGGAACAATCTGGCGGGCGTTTCCTGCTGGGGTTGGGCGTGTCGCATGTGCCGCTGGTGGAAGGCGTGCGCGGGCATAGCTATGGCGCGCCTGTGGCCACAATGAAGGCTTATCTGGAAGCTATGAAAGGCGGCGCGCCCTATAGCGCCGTGCCCCCGGTTGAGGCGCCGCTGACGGTGATCGCAGCCCTTGGCCCGAAAATGCTGGAACTGGCGAAAACCCACGCGGCTGGCGCGCACCCCTATCTGGTGACGCCGGAACATACCGCGCAGGCGCGCAGAATTCTGGGCGCGGGTCCGATGCTATGCGTGGAACAAATGGTGCTGCGCGAAACCGATCCGGTCAAGGCGCGCGATGTGGCGCGCAGCACCATCGGATTTTATCTGGCGCTGCCCAATTACCGGAATAATTTATTGCGGCTGGGCTATAGCGCGGAAGAAATCGATGGCAAGAGCGACCGTGTCACGGATGCAATCGTCGCCTGGGGCGACGCAAAGACGATTCGCACCCGGATCGATGCGCATTTTCAGGCTGGCGCCAGCCATGTCTGCATTCAGGCGATCCCGCCTGCGGGGGGCCGCATGGCCGATGATGTGCTGCTGGCGGAACTGGCGCCGGGCGGGTAGGGCAATGAAAATCCCGGAAATGTCATTCTGACCCCCTCCCCAACCCTTCCCCTTTCAGGTGGCGGGAGTATCCCGGCGCGCCTGCATTATATGACCGCTGACAGCCACAGGGTTCCCTCCCCTTGCAAAGGGGAGGGACAGGGAGGGGATCAGGAGGCAGAGCGAGGGGATCAATGATTTGCAACAAGAAGGCCAGGCGCCTCAGTCTGAACAGAAAATGGTCTATCGCAGGCTGGCTGTCTCCGCCGGTTTTTGTGCAAGCGCGGCGCGTTCCTTGCCAATATCATCACGCAGTTTTTTGAATTGCGCCAGATCGCTTCCCGATAGCGCCTGTGCGGTTGGCAGCTTCATGCTTTGCGGGTTGACCTGGTTGCCATAGGCCAGCACTTCGTAATGCAGATGCGGACCGGTGGAGCGTCCGGTTGATCCGGAATATCCAATAATCTGGCCCTGTTTGACGCGCATCCCCTTGCGAATGCCTTTGCCAAAGCCGGATAGATGTCCATATGCGGTGCTGTAACGATCATTATGACGTATACGGATATATTTTCCATAGGCGCCATTCCAGCCTGCCATTTCGACAAAGCCCTGGCCGGCCGCCATGACCGGAGTGCCGGTTGCGGTGGCAAAATCCAGGCCTTTATGCATGCGGGTATAGCCCAAAATCGGATGTTTGCGCATGCCAAAGCGCGATGAAAGTTTCGCGCCGTCCACCGGCGTTTTCATCAGCGCTTTTTGCGCACCATGACCATTCTGGTCGAAATATCCCGGTTCTGCGTCATCTCCGGGCGCAAAGCGGAACAGTTCCTTGCGTTCATTGCCAATCGTCAGCGCGGCATAGCGTATGGCGCCGGTGCGCGCCACGCGGCCATTTTCATCCATGTCGCGATCATACAGAACATCAAAGCTGTCGCCGGGCTGGATGTCGCGCTGAAAGTCGACGTCATAGCTGAACAGACGAATCATCTCGACGATAATTTCGGGACGGATCTTCGCGGCCAGCGCAGATTCAAACAGGCTGGATTCAATCTGTGCACTGACTAACCGGCTTGTCTGCGTAAGCGGGCGCACAACTTCCTGGCTGGAAAAGCCGCCATTTTCCTTGCGCCTGGCAACGACCATGCGATCTGCGTCGGCTACAATCGATACGCCGGCCAGTTGTGCGCTCTGCGCCGTGTGTCCGGTGTCCGCGGTTTTTGCCGGCGCCAGAATAACACTTAGCTGCTGGCCAACATGCAGATCGCGCGGATCAAAGAATTTTTTGATGGCTGCTACGGCCTGCGCCGCCTCGTCCCAGGATACGCCACCTTCGGTCAAGAGGCTTTGCAGCGTGTCGCCCCTGGTGACCGTCATGGTTTGCGCGCCCAGCGGAAAATGCCCGGATGCGACTTTGCCAGGGGCCGTTTTCATTACAGTCAGGGGGGACAAAATTTCCGAAACCACGGGGGCGGCTGGATAGGCGGGGCCTTGCGTTTCATACGAAAACAGCGCGGGAAAATGGGCCGAAAGACGGTCGAATGAGGCAATCTGTCCGAATGTTGCAAGCGCGATTACTGGCAGTAATACTGCGCCAAAGGGCAGTTTTTGCGCCTGTTTGGCCGTTATGCCGGTCTGTCCCCCGGGGATGTTGCGATGTGTAACTGACCCTTGCGGGCGCTTTGGATATGCCTTTTCGTCCTGGCTGGATGCCATGGCGACTATTCCCCTCATGTTTTTCCAGTGCGTGACCTTTGCCCTGTTCTGTTGGGAAAATTCACGAATCACGCATCTGACCGCACGAAAACCTAGTTAAGAAAACGTAGTTAAAATGCCAGCCAAAGCACGGCGCGTCAATGTGCTATGGCGATTAGCCGCCATTAATTAACCAATCTCTATGGCGATAATGTGGCGTTCTTAACCATCTTGGGAATTGGTTAAAA
>Ga0268299_1000100_pt1:255000-334661 | contig 334661 bp, 329 predicted proteins | sample NOBtaG_FD_193484 | JGI IMG/M metagenome (GOLD analysis project Ga0268299, IMG submission 193484) | Activated sludge microbial communities from bioreactor in Nijmegen, Gelderland, Netherland - NOB reactor | ecosystem: Engineered > Bioreactor > Aerobic > Activated sludge | place...
CGGAGTTCCCGTGGTTAGACGGAAAGACCCCGTGCACCTTTACTATAGCTTTGCAGTGGCATCAGGGACGACATGTGTAGGATAGGTGGGAGACTTTGAAGCAGAGGCGCCAGCTTTTGTGGAGTCACCCTTGAAATACCACCCTTGTCTTCTCTGGTGTCTAACCGTAGCCCGTGAATCCGGGTTCGGGACCCTGCATGGTGGGTAGTTTGACTGGGGCGGTCGCCTCCCAAAGTGTAACGGAGGCGCGCGATGGTAGGCTCAAGCTGGTTGGAAATCAGCTGTTGAGTGCAATGGCATAAGCCTGCCTGACTGCGAGGCCGACGGGCCGAGCAGAGACGAAAGTCGGTCATAGTGATCCGGTGGTCCCGTGTGGAAGGGCCATCGCTCAACGGATAAAAGGTACGCCGGGGATAACAGGCTGATACTGCCCAAGAGTCCATATCGACGGCAGTGTTTGGCACCTCGATGTCGGCTCATCACATCCTGGGGTTGGAGAAGTTCCCAAGGGTTCGGCTGTTCGCCGATTAAAGTGGTACGTGAGCTGGGTTTAGAACGTCGTGAGACAGTTCGGTCCCTATCTGCCATGGGTGTAGGAATTTTGAGAGGAGTTGCCCCTAGTACGAGAGGACCGGGGTGAACACACCACTGGTGGTCCGGTTGTCGCGCCAGCGGCACAGCCGGGTAGCTATGTGTGGACGGGATAACCGCTGAAAGCATCTAAGCGGGAAGCCTCCCTCGAAACTAGAATTCCCTGAGAGTCGTGGAAGACCACCACGTTGATAGGCCGGGTGTGGAAGCGCAGTAATGTGTGAAGCTTACCGGTACTAATAGCTCGACAGGCTTGACCATCTTCTGTATTGCGCGCGCATTTATGTGTCCGCAATGCAGGGCTTATGCACAGTGATCAAACCGGAATATCTGTACACGGACAAACATCCGTATGTGGTATTCTGTTTTCTGAAAATGTGACATTTGTATTTATCAGTGTGTGCACTGGTTCTTGAACATTGTCTTTTGTGGTGCGGCCGGTTGCCCGTTCAGGGGCGCCTGGTCCTGCATTTCAGAACACCCCCGCCTTTCGCCGGCCTGGTGGCCATAGCGAGGAGACATCACCCGATCCCATTTCGAACTCGGCCGTTAAACTCCTCAGCGCCAATGGTACTAAGTCTCAAGGCTTGGGAGAGTAGGTCGCTGCCGGGCCTGCGAAGGGCGGGAATGTTCTGACATGACAAAACGGCCAGACAAGACCCACTTACATGATGTTTCGTCATCTGCTGTGTCATCGCGAGCAGCATTGCTGCATGGCGATCCAGGGCCGGTTTGATTGACTCTTTCGCAAGTTCCCTGGATTGCTTCGCTTTGCTCGCAAGGACACATGCAAAGCATTTATCGTGGGGTTGCGCGGTCCGCCAAGCGCCGCCCAGCGGCGTGACCTGGCGATCTGCCGCCGGGCATTGCCCGGACTGGAACTTTATCGCGGGGTGGAGCAGCCCGGTAGCTCGCCAGGCTCATAACCTGGAGGTCGTTGGTTCAAATCCAACCCCCGCAACCAATATCCAGAGCCATTTTTTAGGGTTTTTGGGATTTCAATAAAAATCCCGTGTCCGTGCTGTGTCCGGAATTTTGCACTCTCAAATCTGGAAAATATGCCCCCTGCCCAATGGGCAGGTGGGGGCCGCCCACCTGAATCACCGGCACTCGCTTCCCGAATCAGAGATTGGCCCGCTTACAGGTCGGCAATCCAAGGGCGTGATTATTTAATTCACTCGTTAACCAAAAGTCCGGTGATGACAGGTGCGGCCCGCTCAGTTAGGCTTAGCCGGTAATAAGCAAAATATTTTTAGCTGGCTAATTTGTTGGGGTGTGAAAATGAAACTTCGCATAGTGGGAATTTTTGCGGCTGTGATTGCGTTGCTAATATTAGCAACAGCAGAACTTTCTGACGCGAATTTGTCGTTATCAAGAATATTTTCACAAGCTAAAATGGTATCTATAAAATCTCTTTTCTCGACTCCGCCCCCGGCCATAGAGCCACCACTTATAAGCGATATTGCGGGCGTGGGGGCACCTGAATTAGCTAAAAATCAGCAGGTAATTACACGAATACAATATGAAATTGCATATATGGGCGAAGTCGAGAAAAGAGATTTTATAGATACCATTTTAGCTTGCAACCCTATTACTCAAAGGTACCCCCACTCTGAACAACATTACCAATATGTTGCAGAAAGCTGCCTAGAGGGAATTAGAGAACATAATCTGTTGTTTGCAAAAAGCAATAGTAAGCAACTAAGAGACATACTCACTACAGTGGAAATGACAGCCAATCGAATCCGACTTCACGCGAAGGCGATAACCGCGAAGACGCGACTCATGGAGGCCCTATGGGAGGGGAGGGAATATAAAGAGCATACTAAAACAGTTAGCGATAGGTTAGAGAGTCGGGTGAAAATGCTGGACGAACATTCAAGTTTAGTACGTATCATAAGATTTTTGGAGCACGCTATTCTAATTGAACCAACGGTGAGCGGCTCACACAGTGATGCTAAAGAGTAAACAAAAGGACTCAAGTCAGGGATTGGTAACGTCTAAGTTTGAAATCCGGCCCATCTTATTTAAGTGTCATTTTAAGACAACAGGGATCAGAAAAATGTGCGCCGCGCCACAGAAGGTGCGTGTGACGTACTAAGGATTGTTGGCAGGGGGGTGTTGTCAAGCGCGATGAAGTGATTCGCGGGTTCCGCTAAACCCGGTAGTGTCTTCCAATGTTCCCGAGTCGGTGACGCTTAGCTTGCTTTGTGCAGGCCTGTTTGGCATGGGCGCACTGAGGCTGAGAACAGACTAACCCAAATTCGGGGACAATTCAGGGGAGCAGGTCAAGGTTTCCAACTTCAAGCCGTTTCAGTAGCCGATGGACTTGCGGCACATGCCATTTGCAGGAATCGCCTCCAGAGGGCAAAATATGGCGCAAATTTAGCTCATTGCAGATCGCCCGCACTGTTGTATGCCCGTCACGCTTAATGGCGGTTATTTGGGGCGCTAAACCCGCTGCAAAGGCCATTGCCTTATCATGGTTATGCTTGGCCAGGAATGTCGCGCCATGCCTGCCAAGCTGAACGCCGCGCCGCTTTGCCGCCGCCAGCGCTTCCCTGGTGCGTTTGCTGATTTGTTCGCGTTCATGCTTAGCGAAAGCGGCAAGCATATGAATCATAAGCTTATTCGCATTGGGATTATCCACCGCCACAAATTCAACGCCGCTTTCCATCAAGCCACAAACAAAATGAACATTGCGGGCAAGCCGGTCCAGCTTGGCAATGACAAGCGTTGCATGCAAACGTTTGCAGGCCGCGATGGCTTGCGCCAGCTTTGGCCGGTTATACCAGCGGCCTGATGAACAGACCCGTTGTCATTCTGGGCGAAGCGAAGAATCCCCATCCATTTCGGGGAGATCCTTCGGCTCACGCTCAGTATGACAGGTCAGGACATAGGGCTGCTGGTATTATTCCGCTTGTCGCTTTCAATTTCGGTATATTCGGCTAGAATTTGCCAGTCCCCGCCATTACTGTTGGTGTTGCGCCGCTGATCAAGGACATCGAATTCGGTGCATTGCTTGCTGACAAGGCATTTGACGTCAACTGGATCGTGGAAGAGATGAACGGGCGTGGAACTCAGATCGTCATCTCCCAGCGTCCGCAGCGTCTCAACCCGCTGGCCATTGATCCGGAGATATATAAATGGTGGCATCTGATCGAAAACTTCTTCGGGAAACTTAAGGAATTCAAACGCACCGCCATGCGAAGTGACAAAACAGACCATAGCTTCGCTGCAATGATCAACCTGACAGCCGCAATCATAAATGCACGCTGATACTCAACACGCCCTGGAACAATGGCGGATCAAACAACAGCAGATGATTTCGTGTAAAAAATGAATCCGGTTTAATATGCGCGGCGGAATTTGCGCAGTCTCCATATTACCGGCAGGCCTAACAGGAATAGTGATACGGCCCCCGGTTCAGGGACGTCATGCGCCATATTACTGTCCACGCCTTGCAGGGGCGGATCGGACAGGCTGTTGGTGGATGTGTCTCCGGGAGTGTCTGTTGATGAAGCCGGGACATTACCGCTTTCCTCCATCTCATCCGGGAAGTCCGGCCCCAGTGCTGCTGTCGAAAGGGGTGGATCAGAGGCGATAGGAATTGGCGAATTAGGGATGACATCCTGCGGTGACTGTCCCATTGAGGGCGATCCTGAATCATTAACCGGGTTTCCGCCATCCTCTGGCGCGCCGTTGAATGCTGCGGTCAAAACAGAATTTATAGCGGGATCTAAATCCTCTCCGGCGTTTCCAATCTCAAAATTGTTGCGCGCAGATATCAAACGCCCGCCCCTGAGACGGCCTTGCGCGCCGCTGACGCCCGGTCGCCTGGATAAACCGGCGGTGATATTGCTTCCTGACCCATCAAATGCGGCGCCTGGTCCTGCTCCGGTTTCTCCTGATGCCGGGCCGGCCACATAGTCAGGCATTGTTTCTGGCGCCGGATCAGGGGGTAACGCATTATTCTGGCTCCCCCCTATTTCGCCCGTATCAAGAGGTCCGGGCGGAATATCGCACATGGCGTAGTTTTGGTTTCCGGCAGAACGTGAATGTGGAAGTGAAATGTCCAACGGATCTGATGGAATGTCGCACCTGGCATATTGTCCGCCGCCGGATGCACCCGATTCTGCATCCGTGAGACTGGCCTGTATTGAGGCTGCCGGCTGCATCCAGGATGCGGGCGCCACCAGCGTCACGCCCGTTGCAAATGCTGCTATCGAGCCTGCCCCTGTCAGCAACCCCATCAGAACCGATCTGGCGCGAAGCCGCCGGATCGCCCTGCCACGCGATGCCGCTACAGCAATTTTCGTACGCTTTCGCAAATCAGGCATTTCTATGAGCCATTGATTGAGTCTGAAAACAGGGTTTGTTTATAGCGTTAACTATATTAGTACCAATAGACTAGCACAATATACCTATTTTGTCAGTGACGCCCATCACAACCTGTACACTCCAGGCCGGGTTTATGCCACCGTCGGCGGCGTCCATTTTTCGCGCATGGTGACAAATTCTTCCGCCGCGGTGGGATGTACCGCCATGGTGGCGTCAAAATCTGCCTTGGTGGCGCCCATTTTGATGGCGACGCCCAGGCTTTGAATGATTTCGCCCGCGTCCGCCCCCAGAATATGGCAGCCCAGCACCCTGTCCGTGTCGGCATCGACAATCAGCTTCATCAGCATGCGTTCATCCCGGCCCGACAAAGTGTGTTTCATCGGCCGGAAATCGGCTTTGTAAATATCAATATTTTTGTGGCGCCGGCGCGCCGCTTCTTCGGTCAGGCCACACGTTCCAATGCCGGGCTGGCTGAACACGGCGGTCGGGATCAGTTCATGATCTACCGGCAATGCCTTGCCGCCAAACACGGTGGACACAAAACACATGGCCTCGTGAATGGCGACAGGCGTCAGGTTCACCCGGTCGGTCACATCGCCCAGCGCCCAGATATTTTCCACATTGGTGTGCGAATATGCATCGACGGCGATCGCGCCCTGCGCATTTACCGCAACGCCTGCGGCGTCCAGCCCCAGGCCCGCAATATTGGGTTTGCGCCCGGTGGCGTACATCACGCAACCGGTTTCGATCACCGCGCCATCCTCCAGTGTCACCAGCAACGCATCGCCGCGTTTTTCGATTTTTGCGGGATTGGCGTTCACGCGCACCTCCAGCCCCTTTTTGGCCATTTCCCTGCGCAACATGGTGCGGATATCCATGTCGAACCCGCGCAATATTTCTGCCCCGCGATAGACCAGTTTTGTTTCAACGCCCAGCCCGTTGAAAATCCCTGCAAACTCCACGGCAATATACCCGCCGCCCACCACCATCACGCGGCGCGGCAACTGGGCCAGATGAAACGCCTCGTTCGATGTGATGGCGTGTTCGATGCCGGGAATTTTTGGCAGGCTGGGCCATCCGCCGGTGGCGATCAGGATTTTTTCCGCCGTGACGGTGCGATTTTCCGTAGACAGATGAAGCGTGTGGGCGTCGCGCAGTTCCGCACGCGAATGAATGATCGACGCCCCTGCATTGGCAAGGCCGCGTTCATACAGGGCGCTCAGGCGCGCAATTTCCCTGTCCTTGTTGGCAATCAGCGTTGGCCAGTCAAAGCGGCGCTCGCCGAGATGCCAGCCAAAGCCTGCGGCGTCTTCAAATTCCTCGCTGAAATGGCTGGCGTATACAAACAGCTTTTTCGGCACACAGCCGCGTATGACGCAGGTGCCGCCATAGCGGAATTCCTCGGCAATGCCGACCCTGACGCCGTGTCCCGCCGCCATGCGGCCCGCGCGCACGCCACCCGATCCGCCGCCGATTACGAACAGATCAAAATCATATTCTGGCATGAGACGGTTCCTCTACAGTACCGGCAGCAGGCTGCCTTCGGGACGCACAATATGCACACCCGCCGCGCCGCCAATGATTGCCGCACTTGCAAGGCCAATGAACAGGCCATGCTCCATCACGCCGGGAAGCGTATCCAGAAATGCGGCAAGGCCTTCCGGGTCGCCGATACGCCTCAGATCACAATCCAGAATATAATGCCCGCCATCGGTAACAAATGACGACATATTTTTGTGCCTGCGCAGCGCGACGGCGACATTGCCGACATCAAAGCGCGATAGACTGTCGCGAATACGCCGCGACGTGGTCTTCCAGGCAAACGGGCTGATTTCCACCGGCAGGGGAAAGCTGCCCAGATGCGGAACCATTTTGCTTTCGTCCGCGATGATCAGCACACGGGTTGATCCGCCAGCCACAATTTTTTCGCGCAGCAGCGCCCCGCCGCCCCCTTTTATCAGGCGCAGGTCAGGATCAATTTCATCCGCGCCATCGACGGTCAGATCAAGCTGCCCAGCCGCATCAATATCCACCAGCGGAATACCGCATTCGCGCGCCAGCGCCTCGGTGCGCAGCGAGGTGGACACGCCGATCACCCGCAGCCCGTTTTCCACCGCCTCGCCCAGCGCGCGGGTAAAATGATCGGCGGTCGATCCGGTGCCAATGCCGACCTTCATGCCATCAGAGACATATTCCAGAGCCTTCAGCGCAGCGGCGCGTTTGTAATCGTCAATCGGCATAAATTCGCTTTCGTTAGGGCAGGGGAAGCGGCTTGCCCCCCTGTGGGCACAGTCTAATACACCGCAAATGCAAACTTATCGCACAAAATTTAACCGGGCGTTTCGTCCAACTGGAACCCTTGGCCGAGGCGCATCGGGAGGGCTTGCGCATTGCTGCGAGCGATCCCGCCATTTGGATATATATCACCCCACCCAGGTCTTGAGGCGCGGCTGGCTGCGGAGAAAATTTAACAAAAATATCTGTCAGATAATCTTCTTCGCCCGCAGGGCGGCAATAGCCCTGCGGATTCATGCCGGATTGCGGGCGATCAATGCGCGCGCGATGATCTGGCGCTGTAATTCATTGGTGCCCTCGCCAATGGCCAGCAGCGGCGCATCGCGGTAATAGCGTTCGACATTGAATTCGCGCGAATAGCCATAGGCGCCGTGAATGCGCATGCATTCGAGGCTGTTGGTCAGCGCGGCTTCGGATGCAAACAGCTTGGCCATGCCCGCCTCCATGTCACAGCGCTCGCCCAGATCATATTTTTCGGCGGCCGAGCGCACCAGCAGTTTTGCCGCCTCGACATTGGTCGCCATGTCCGCCAGCTTGATCTGGATTGCCTGATGCTCGCATATCGGCACGCCAAAGGTTTTGCGGATCTGGGAATAGGCCACTGCGTCATTCAGGCTGGCGCGGGCAATGCCGACACCGCGCGCCGCCACATTGATGCGGCCCAGTTCCAGCCCGCCGAGAATTTGATTCAGCCCGCGCCCCTCAACCCCGCCAATCAGATTTTCGGCGGGTACCTCGTGATCTTCAAACAGCAGCTCGCCGGTGTCGATGCCGCGATAGCCGATTTTTTCCAGCTTGCGGGTAACCGAAAATCCCTTGCCCTTTTCGGTCAGCAGCAGGCTCATGCCCTTGTGGCGCGCCTCGCTGCGTTTTTCGGTCTTGACCAGCACCGCCAGCACCTGGCCCTGAATAGAATTACTGATCCAGGTTTTCGCGCCATTGATCACATAGTGATCGCCCTTGCGCACCGCATGGGTGCGGATGCCCTGTAAATCCGTGCCCGCATCGGGTTCGGTCAGCGCAATACCGCCGCGCAATTCACCTGTCGCGAAACGCGGCAGATAACGCTGCTTTTGTTCTTCTGTGCCAAAACGCTGCACGGCGGCGGCCATGATCAGATGCGAATTGAAAATGCCCGACACCGACATCCACACGGTGGAAACGCGCTCGACAATCTGCGCATAGGTGCGCGCACCCAGCCCCAGCCCGCCATATTCCGCCGCAATGGTCGCGCCGAACAGGCCCAACGCCTTCATTTTTTCGACAATTTCATGAGGATATTCATCCGCCTGTTCCAGCGCATGGGCATAGGGCTTTACATCGCGTTCCAGGAAGCGGTCCACCGCATCCAGAATGACGTTTTCCTGTTCATCGGTAATCTGATTGGTCACGCTTTATCTCCTTGCCATGCAGGGGGTTCATCGACCGCATGGCCGCGTTTGGGAATCAGCACCGTGCGTTCAAAGGTCATGAACACCGTGCCGTCGGCTTTCTTGCCGGTGGTGCGCACACTGACCAGCCCCTGATTGGGCCGCGATTTGGAGGGGCGTTTGGCGATCACTTCGGATTCCGCATAGATGGTGTCGCCCACAAACACCGGCGCGGGCATTTCAATATTGGTCCAGCCCATATTGGCGATGGCCTTCTGGCTGACATCCGATACGCTCATGCCGACCACCATGGATAAAGTCAGTGTGCTGACCACAACCTGCTTGCCAAACTCGCTCTGCGCCGCAAAGGCCGCATCAAAATGCAGCGGATGGGTGTTCATGGTCAGCAGCGTGAACCAGGTGTTGTCGCTCTCGGTAATGGTGCGCCCCGGGCGATGCTCATAAATATCGCCAATGGCAAAATCCTCATAATCGCGCCCCGCGATTTCGCGGTAACGGTTGGGGCCGATCTTTCTGCTTTCGACAACCATGATGTTTTCCTAAATCATTGCCGTTGAATTTCACGATGCTATTGTAGCTGGATGCGGGCGGTAGTGTGCGCGAAACCTACCAGCCTAGCCGGCAATGCACAATCGCGAGCCGTAAACTCGTGTTTGCGAGGCGTGTAAAATCCGGCTGGATTTGCAAAGTGATTATGAATTGCGCTGCGCCGAAGCCGGTTTGGGCGACGCCCTGCTGGCGATCCCGGTGCGGAGGTAGCGGGATTGCCGTTTAATCCCCCCATTTTCCCCTCACCCTAACCCTCTCCCACAAGGGGAGAGGGGATACCAGCGTTGCTGTGGCTAAACGCACCCCCATCAGTCAGATTTCAGCACCCCCTCTCCCCTTGTGGGAGAGGGCCGGGGTGAGGGGGCAAATGAAATGCGTGTGGCGCGTGGGGCAAGCCAGGACCAGCCGGGTTATGACAATGAGAGAATTATACATGCGTCAACTTGATCACAAATTGCGTTGGGTGGCTCACCCCAGAAAATCCCTGGCCGTGAACAGCGCCGTCAGTTCGACGCCCGCCGCGCCTAACGCCGCGCCCGCGCCTTCCAGCCGGTCCACAACCGTAATGGCGCGTGTCACGATGCCGCCTTCGGCGCGCACCACTGCGATGGCGTCCAGGATGGAGCCGCCGGTGGTGGTCACATCTTCCACCATCAGAATGTTCTTGCCCGCAAGGCCATCGCCTGGCGCAAAGCCTTCGATGCGCTGTTTGGCGCCGTGTTCCTTGGCCTGTTTGCGCACGATAAAAGCCGGGATTGGCGCGCCGCGCAGATGGCTGAGCAGCGACACGGCGCAGGCGATGGGGATGGCCCCCAGTTCCAGCCCGCCAACCATGTCCGGCTTTGCGCCCGTAAGCCGGTCCAGCATCAGATTGCCGATCAGAACAGCTCCTTCCGGGTCCAGCATGGTGGGTTTCATGTTGAAATAGAAATTGCTTTTCTTGCCGGAGGCAAGCGTGATTTCAACCCCCTGTCCGAAAGATTTTGCAGCGATAATGTCACGTAAACGGGTGCTGTCTGTCATGGTCTATCCGATGGTTCCAAGGGCGGGAAACAGTTCCAGCAATAAATAGCTGAAAGATTGCAGCGAGCCGAAGAAAATCATCACGCCGGTGACAATCAGCAACCCGCCAGAGACAAGCTCGACCGTGTGCAGATGGCGGCGAAAGCGCTGCATAAAGCCCATAAAGGCGCGCACCCCCCAGGCCGCCAGTAAAAACGGAACCCCCAGCCCCAGCGAATAGACCGCCAGCAGGGCCATGCCGCTGGTCAATGTGTCCTGGCTGGCGGCGACCGCCAGGATCGCACCCAGAATCGGCCCGATGCACGGCGTCCAGCCAAACGCAAAGGCCAGCCCGACAATATAGGCCCCCAGCAGGCCGCCGCCGCGTTGATCCGGCGCAAAGCGCGCCTCGCGGTTCAGCCAGGGAATGCGCAACAGCCCCGCCATATGAAGGCCGAACAGCACAATCACCGCGCCCGCGATTTTGCCCAGTATATCCAACTGGCCCACCAGCAAATTACTGATCGCCGACGCCGATGCGCCCAGCGCCACAAACACCGTGGTAAAACCCAGTACAAAGGCCACTGCGCCCGCCATCACCTGGCGGCGCAGTTCCGGGTTGTCGCGTGCGCCCGCATCGGTCAGCCGGTCATGTGAGATGCCCGCGACAAAGCACAGATAGGCCGGCACCAGCGGCAGCACGCAGGGCGACAGAAAGCTGATCAGGCCCCCAAGGCCTGCCGCCATAAATCCGATTTCAATGCCGGTCATGCCTGTTTCTCATGCTTTGCCTCTTGCCCCGGCCTTATATCCGCAATCCGGCTATAAAACAGCAGCGCAAACACCAGCGCCGCCGCCAGAAAGCCAAACAGGGTGCGATAGGCGCTGACCGGCGCGGGCGTTCCGGGCGCGGCGAACTGGCCGATGATCACACCGGCAATATATTGCATTACCCCCGCGCCCGCCATCCCGCCCATGTTCAGCAGCGATATGCCGCGCCCGATCAGATGATCGGGAAAAATCGCCCGCCCATGCGCAATGGCCACCGCTGCATAGCCGTTACAGAACCCCATCAGGCCAAAGATGACGGTTACGGTCATAAGAGATGGTGCGTCAAGCACGCCCAGCGTCATCAGCATCACCGTGCTGATACCGGCCCCCAGCAGCACCGGCTTTTTGCGGCTGTCAAAATGGATATCCATCTGGCCCCAGAACAGCATGCCCATGGCCGAACAGGCCGCCATCACCAGCAGCACATTGCCGCGCGCCGGACCATCCAGCCCATGCACATCATGCAGATAGGGGCTGGCCCACAGGCCCAGCAGGGTAGCCGCACTCCCCAGCCCGACAAATTGCAGCAGCAGCAGATGCGGCAGGCTGGGATTGGCCAGCACCGCGCCAAAGCCCAGCAGGCTTTGCCACAGGCTTTCGCGCGCGCCTTCGTGCAGTTGGTGCGGCGCCCGTTGCCCCGGCGGCGCATCACGCGCAATCAGCCAGACCAGCGCCGCCATCCCCGCCGCAAGCATCGCCGTGCCGGTAAACGCCCCGCGCCAGCCAATCCACAGCGCAATCCAGGCCAGCGGCGCCGTCGCCGTAATAGCGCCCAATGTGCCCGCAGCAATATGAATGCCGGACAGGGTGCCGAACCGTTCGCGCGGAAACCAGCGCGTATAGATCATCAATGGTCCCATCAACAGGCACGAACAGCCAATGCCCATCAGGATGCGCCCGGCGCTGAGCCAGAACAGCGAATGCGCATTGGCGAACAGCAGCGATCCGGCAATGGCGAACAGCATCAGCCCGCTGGCCGTCGCCCGCGCGCCATAACGGTCCAGCATAAGTCCGACGGGAATTTGCGACGCCGCAAAGGCAAAGAAAAACGCGCCGCTGAGAACCCCCAGTGATTGCGGTGACAGGCGCAGTTCATGCGCAATATCCGGCGCGATCACCCCGGTGCTGGAGCGCAGAAACTGGCTGATCATATAGGCGCAGCACAGAACGCCAACCAGAATGACAATGCGCGCCGTGGAGGGGGCTGCGCTCTGGTCCGGGCTCACGCGGTGGTGTAACGCGCCCGGACGCCGCGTTCAATCGCCGCCGCATGCAGCCGGTCCACATCCAGTTCATCGCGGATCATTTCCAGCAGCCGCAATTCTTCCTGCTCCAGCTTGCCATCCGCGGCCGCCACTTCGCAGGCCAGCGCATAGGCGGTTTCGCGAAGCGCCGGCGACAGCGCCTCTTTCACCAGCCCCAGCACCGCATCCAGCCCGTCTTCGGGTTCCAGCATATTGACGCAATCCTGCGCCGCCGCCACCAGCGTATCGCGGTCCACATCGTGAAAAATCGGCAGGCTTTCTACAATGCCGCCAATCGTGCGCAGTTCATCATCGCCAATGACATTGTCACTGGTCGACATGGTGACCATCACGAAGATGAGTGCATTTTGCCGGTTGATCGTCGATGCCATAGGTTTCCCGTCTGCTAAGTGTGTGCTGGCCCGAACCTATTGGATTGCGCGCGGGGGTGCAATATCAATCGGCGGGTGATGGGCGTTACAAGGGGTATTGGGGGTGGGATCGGGGCAATTTAGGGCGCGCCCTCATTACAGCGTCATCGCGAGCGAAGCGTGGCGATCCAGAGTCACAAACTCGGGCATAACCCGTGTAGCTCCTGGATTGCCACGCCTTCGGCTCGCAATGACGGTGCTGGTTCCTAATTCTTCCGGGTGAAGCTGAAATATTTGTCCATTTTCTCCCGCGCTTCGGCCATTTTTGCGATATATTTGGCGAAGCCGCCATTATAGGTGCCGTCCTGGCGGCGGTTGAATTCGCCTTCGAAATTGTAATAGCCCGGCGTGCAATCCTGGTTGCGGGTAGTTTTGCCGCGATGCGAGATGACTTCCTGCACCCACCATTCCTCGGCGTCCCCGGTCACATCCATGGCGTGATAGCCGTTCTTGCGGCAATAATCGATGCAGGCGGCAATATGTTCGCCCTGGGTGTTCAATATGTCGGTCAGGTTGAACTGGAACGACGCCTGATAGCCGCCCATGATGAACATATTCGGATAGCCATGCGAATGAATGCCGACCAGGGTGCGGATGCCGTCTGCGTAATAGTCATTCAGATCAAGGCCGCCTTCGCCGATGATCTTGTTATAGATGCCGGTTTTCTGCACCTCAAAGCCGGTGGCGTAAATCAGCAGATCAAGCTCATACTGCTTGCCCTCGAACACCGGGCCTTTTTCATTGATCTCGTTGATGCCCTTGCCGTGGGTGTCGATCAGATGCACATTCGGCCGGTTATAGGTGGGCAGATATTCGTCATGAAAGCAGGGACGCTTGCACATGAACATGTACCAGGGCTTCAGCGCGTCCGCCGTTTTCTTGTCGCGCACCACTTCATCGATGCGGGCGTGAATGCGCATCATGTGATCGATATTGGAATTTTCCTGTTTACGGATTTTTTCCTCGCGTGAAACTGCGGCATAAGCGGCGCGCTGTTCCTCGGTCAGGGTTGGCTCTTTCATATAGGCGGCGCGGCGTTTGGCCTGCCAGCCGGGCTTCAGGGCGCGCGCCCAGTTCGGGTCCGTCGCCCAGTCATCGCGCACGTCAATGGAGGACGGTGTACGCTGGAAAACGTAAAGCTCTTTGGCGTTTGCGCCAAGGCCCGGAATGGCCTGCACGGCGGTGGCGCCGGTGCCGATAATGCCGACCACCTTGTCCTGGAGCTTTGAAAGATCGTTGCCGGTGTAATCATAATCCCAGCGCGAGGTATGGAAAGAATGGCCCTTGAAGGTCTCCATGCCCTTGATGCGCGCCAGCTTTGGCTTGGACAAGGTGCCATTGGCGCAAATCACAAAGCGCGCCTTCATATGATCGCCGCGATCGGTTTTCAGGTTCCACATTCTTTCGTCCGCATCCCACCGGGTCTCGGTAATGGTGGTCTGGAACACGGCCAGTTCATACAGATTGTATTTTTTGGCGATGGCCTGGCAATGCGCGTAGATTTCGTCGCCCCTGGCGTAGCGGTGCCTGGGCACATAGTTCATTTCATCCAGCAGCGGCAGATAATCATAGGACGGCACGTCGCAGGCCACGCCCGGATAACGGTTCCAGTACCAGGTGCCACCCACATCGGCGCCTTTTTCGACGATGCGAATGCTGTCAACGCCAAGATCGCGCAATCGCGCCGAGGTCAGCAGCGCGGAAAATCCGCCGCCGATGAACAGCACTTCAACCGTGTCGTTGATGGGGGCGCGCGGCTTGATTTCGCCCCCATAGGGATCGGTCAGATATTTTGACAGCGAGCCTTCGAAATCCGAGGTGTATTGCGCGCTTCCCTCGGGCCGGTAATTCACCCGCAGGTCGCGTTCTTCGGCGAATTTCTTCTTGATTTCATCGTAATAGGCTTGCGGCTTCGGCTCTTCGCGTTTCTTTGTCCGGGTGCCGCCAGGGATAATGCCTTCCAGCGGGTTGCGCTCATATTTTTCATTCAGTTCTTCAATCGTTGGCATGTCAGTTCTCCGGTTCTATTTATGATGAATGACATTTATGGATAAGATGGCGGCACACCATGTGCTGCGCCGCTCACACCAGAAATGTCAGATTTTCCTGCATTTCATCCAGGCTGACGAGGATGGCCTTTTTGTATTTGATCTTGAATGACCCATCGGCCGGCGCAAGTTTATAATGCGTGCGGCCAGTGTGGTAGCGCTGCTCGTGCTTGCGGATTTCATTGATGATGAAATTCGCATGCACAGAGATTTCTTCCCCGCCATCCTCGATTTCAATGTTGGACACCACCCGGCGCATGCGCGAGCGTGGCTCCTGCGCGAACGCGTTGCCTTCCGACAGGCGTATCACATGGTTATTCACAATATTACGATCACCATAAAACAGCGAGGCATGCTTGTTGGGATCATAGTCTTCCTCATTGGCGGGAAGCCAGTACAGGCACGGATCGGCGAACAGCTCAAACCACTCCATATAGCGGTTTTCGTCCATCAGCCGGGCTTCCTTATAGAGAAAATTCTCCACCTTTTCGCGCAGGGAACTCATCAGTTTACATCCTGTTGCATGACGGATTTCCAGTGCCGCCACATGCCACGCTGGGCGGTTTCATCCGTTCCCTGAGAAAATATGGTTCCGTCATTATCTGTCTGTTCACGGTGCAGGCCGCGCCGGAAAACCAGCCAGGGATCCTGGTTGCAGCGCAACCCTTCATGTACGCGGTTGAACATTTCCACATCATCATGAATGCCGCCGCCCACCGTGGTATAGAAGGATTCATACTGCCGGATGCGCTGCGTGTTTACCTCATCGGGCACACCCTTGAGAAGGCTGGGCCGCAAATAAACTTCGGTGCGTTCCGTGCTGATGGGCTGGATCGTGCGGACCTGGCCTGCCAGCACCACCAGATTGGGAAATACGTTCATATGCGTGCCATTGACGATCAGCACTTCCTCGGCGCGCTCCTTGCCATGCGCCGCGACCAGATCATCATAATATTTCTTGCCCCAACTGGTGCCCTGCATCATCTTCAGCCGCGCCTGGGCATGCGGGTGTTCACTATTCGCCCGGCGCGAATCGATATTGCTGCAGCCCATGCCGAGATCGCGCGACTGCGTCTTGGCGTCACCGCTAAAGATTTCCACCTTGGAGCCAGTCAAACGTTCAAGTGTGCTGATGAACGATCGATGGGTGAAATTCGGATGATAGCCGTCGATGGAATTTTCCATCTGCAGCTTCCAGTTTCCGTTATAGGCCAGCTTGGTCGCACCGCTTTGCACCACAAGCTCGCCTTCTGGTGACAGATCACAGGCGTAGTCGATCTGTTGCCGGGCCGGCCCGCTGATATGTTCCCTGAGCGGAATGCCGCTTGCCGACAGGCTGGCGAATACAAAGCCGCGATACTCATCCATGCGCGGCGGCCTGCGCAGATTGTATTGGGTTCTGTCGAAATTATCGCCGTATCCTTCCTGATAGGGAATCGCCTGCAGCGCCCCGTCCAGGCGGAAGAACCAGCCATGATATTCACAGCGGAAACCGCCGACATTGCCCTTGTCGTGCTGGCAGATCGACGCGCCCCGATGGGTGCAGCGATTGAACAGTACATGATATTTCCCCGCCTTGTCGCGTGAGAAGATTACCGGCTGCAAGCCTATCCATTTGCGGACATAATCACCGGCATTGGGAATTTCGCTCTGATGGCCGATATAGACCCAGCCGCGCCCGTAGATTTTTTTTAACTCATCGGCAAAAATATCGGGATCAATGTAACAATCGCCATGCACGGCGTCTGGTTTCACCAGTGCATTATAATCAATGGATCGTCCGTTGCTTATGGTCACCGTGCCACCTCCCGAATGCCGCTTATTGATTACAGCTTAGGCGGCTATTATCCACATTTTTTATAGGGAAAGAAAGACTTATAGTAGGGGTAGTAGGGGCCGAAGGGCGAATTTGTTCCGCCCCCCGGCAATTGTCTACGCCGGTACGAAACAGGGCAACTGGAACTCGTCCGTAATCCGTTCGTACATCAGCTTGACCGGCATATCGAGGCAGATATCTTCGAGCACGACACTGCGCAGCCAGCTTACCAGGCGCACACCTTCTTCCATTTCAATCACTGCCGCCACATAGGGAACATCAGCGACGAAGGCCGGGTGCATCGGCATATGGGCGATGGTCCAGGAATAGAGTTTGCCTTTGCCCGTGGAGGGCGCCCATTTCCATTCCGGCGAGCCGCAATAGGCGCACATATTGCGCGGCAGATGCCGGAATTTGTGACACCCGTCGCACTTCTGGAAATGCAGTATGCCGCCCTGACATTCGTCCCAGAAGCCCTTGTTCACCGGCTCAATCGGATGCGGGATCGGACGGGTTGGCTTATTCTTGACTTTAGTTTCGCTCATAACTGCATTACCTCCGCAAAATTACCAGACTGCCGTCACCCAGGTCGCCCCAGCCGGTCACGAGACCCAGCTCGCAATCCTTGACCTGGGCCGCGCCTGCTTCATGGCGCAACTGTTTGACCGCTTCGACGACGTGATTGAGGCCCCACACATGCGCCTGGCTGAGCAGGCCGCCATGGGTGTTGAGCGGATAGCGTCCGCCCAGTTCGATATTGCCATCCTTGACGAAATCATAGGCTTCGCCGCGCTTGCACAGACCCAGCGCCTCCATCTGCAACATCACGACATAGCTGAAACAGTCATAAATCTGCAGGAAGTCGACGTCATGCACCTTGATGCCCGCCATGCCCAGCGCTTCGGGCGCCGCATAGCTGAGGCCAAACTTGAACATGTCCGGGCGCGAGGCAATATCGTCAGCAGGATAAGGATGGCCTTCGGCGCAGCCCATGATGACGACCGGGCGCTTTTTCATGTCCTTGGCCCGTTCGGTGCGGGAAATCACGACGGCGCAGGCGCCATCGGTTTCCAGACAGCAATCGAAAAGCCGCATCGGTTCGGAAATCCAGCGCGCCTTCAGATATTGGTCCATGGTCAGCTCCTGCCCCTTCATGAAGGCGCGGTCATTGAGCTGGGCATGCTTGCGCGCGGCCAGCGCGATATGGCCGGTCGCTTCGTCGGGCACGTTATACAGCTTTTTATGGCGCATGGCGAACCAGCTATACATCTGCACGGGGGACGTAATGCCATAGGGCATATAGAAATCCTTGATCGTCGTGTCGAGCGTGTTCATGCCCATTGGACGGCTTGGCGGGATGCCGGGCTTTGGACGCAGGGCCGAATAGCCATTCCAGCCCAGTGTGATCAGCACATTGTTACACACGCCCAGCGACACCATGGCGGCGGCGTTCTGGATCGCCGTGGTCGGGCTGGCCCCGCCCATATGCACGGTTGAGGCATAGCGCAAATTCTCGATGCCGAGATTGGCCGCCAGTTCTTCCGATGTGGTGTAGACAGGCGCCGGCACCAGGCCGTCAATATCATGCGGGCTAAGCCCTGCATCGGCGATGGCCTTGCGGCCCGCCTCCAGCATCATTTCGACAGCGGTTACCTTGGCGCCCTTCACATAATCGGTTTCGCCAATGCCGACGATAGACGCTTTTTCGCTGAAATTAAGTGTTTCACCCATATCGCGTTTTTCTCCCTGCTTTTGTAACGCCAGGCTATGGCGCCGCTCGTTCAATCTATTATAATCAACTATAATCCGCTGGCAGCAAAAAAACGACACGCCAGCGCAAATAGCGCAAATAAGGAGAAGGACGCCATGCCTATCAGAACCCCGGTCTGTGATATGTTCGGAATCGAAAAGCCCATTTTCCTTGCGGGTATGGGCGGCGTCGCCTATGCGCAGATTTGCGCCGCAGTGTCAGAAGCGGGCGGTTATGGCACACTGGGCATGGCGGCGGCGGCGCCCGAAGAAATCCGCACGGAAATGCGCGCGGTGCGGGCGCTGACCAAAAAACCGTTCGGCGTCGATCTGCTGGCCGCGCAACCCGAAACAATTGACCGCGCCATTGATATTATCATCGATGAAGGCGCGTCATCCTTTATCGCCGGGCTGGGCGTGCCCCATGCGGTGATCGAAAAATGCCACAAGGGCGGGCTGAAGGTTGTGGTCATGTGCGGCCAGGTCGCCCATGCGCAAAAGGCCGAACAGGCCGGCTGCGATATGGTGGTGGCGCAGGGCACCGAAGCCGGCGGCCATACCGGCCAGGTGGCGGGCATGGCGGTGATCCCGCAAATCGCGGCCGCCGTAAAAATTCCGGTGCTGGCGGCGGGCGCCATTGTCGATGGCCGCACCATGGCGGCGGCGCTGGCGCTGGGCGCACAGGGCGTGTGGGTCGGCACCCGCTTCATCGCCGCGACCGAGGCGCGCGCGGGCCGCGTCTATCAGGAACAGATCATCGCCCATGGCGGCGCCGACACCCTCGTCACCAAATGCTTTTCCGGCAAGACCATGCGCGTCATCCGCAACGCCTATGTCGATGACTGGGAAAAGCGCAAGGACGAGTTGCAGCCCTTCCCCAAACAGATGGTCACCAGCCTGAAAGCCGGTGTGATGGGCGTCACACAAGGGCCGGGCCAGCTTGTCGACCCCGACCGCGCCTGCCTGCCCGCAGGCCAGGGTATCGGCGGCATTCACGATGTCCGCCCGGCGGCGGAAATCATTGCCAGCATGATGCGCGAGTGCGAGGACACGTTCCGCAGCCTGAACAGGCTTTTAAGCTGACCGGGGGCAATTGCGACCGTGCACATGAAACGCATTTACCAAGGCTGATACGGCAATCATGAACATATGAATAATTCGAATGCCAGAACTAAACACTTACCAAGGATGGCGTTTCCTTGAAATTTTAATGCGGGTTCCCTTATACTGAAGGCAAGCAGGTATTTGGAAGGAAGGCTAGGACATGGCGGATGGCGAAGAGGAAAATAAACCTAAAGTGGTAAAGACCGATGCGGAGTGGAAGCAGCAGCTAACCCCGCTGCAATATAATGTCGCGCGCAAGGCGGGGACCGAGCGCGCCTTCAGTGATAATGGCCATGATAATAAGGAGCAGGGCCTGTATCGCTGTGTCTGTTGCGGCACGCCACTGTTTCCATCGGATACCAAATATAATTCCGGCACCGGCTGGCCCAGCTTTTTCGCGCCCATCGATAAAGATGCGGTTGGCTTTCGCGAAGATCGCGGCCTGTTTTCCCGGCGCACCGAAGTGATCTGCGCCACCTGCGATGCGCATCTGGGCCATGTGTTCGAAGACGGCCCCAAGCCCACGGGCCTGCGCTTTTGCATGAATGGGGCGGCGCTGAAGTTCGAAAAGGAATAGGCGCGATTTGCCTGCGCTATTCATCGCCCATGCGCAGCGCGGCGATGAACGCCTCTTGCGGGATTTCCACCTTGCCGAACTGGCGCATGCGTTTTTTGCCGGCTTTTTGCTTGTCCAGCAGTTTGCGTTTGCGGGTGGCGTCGCCACCATAGCATTTGGCGGTCACGTCCTTGCGCATGGCGGAAATGGTTTCGCGCGCCACGACGCGGCCGCCGATGGCGGCCTGGATGGGGATTTTGAACATATGGCGCGGGATCAGATCCTTTAGCCGTTCGCAAATGTCGCGGCCGCGCATTTCGGCGCGCCCGGCATGCACAATCATCGACAGCGCATCGACGGGTTCTTCATTGACCAGGATCGACATTTTCACCAGTTTGCCCGGTTCATAGGCGTCAATTTCATAATCAAAGCTGGCATAGCCGCGGCTGACGGATTTCAGCCGGTCATAAAAATCAAACACCACTTCGTTCAGCGGCAGGTGGTACACCAGCATCGCCCGCGCGCCCGCATAGGTAAGCTGTTTTTGCACGCCGCGCCGGTCCTCGCACAGTTTCAGAATGGCGCCCAGATATTCATCGGGCACCAGAATGGTTGCGGTGATCCACGGCTCTTCAATGTGTTCGATGCGCACCGGGTCCGGCATATCAACGGGATTATGCACTTCGATTTTGCTGCCATCGAGAAGCTGCACCTTATAGATCACGCTGGGCGCCGTGGTGATCAGCTCCAGATTAAATTCACGCTCCAGCCGTTCCGTGATCACTTCCAGATGCAGCAGGCCCAGAAAGCCGCAGCGAAACCCAAAGCCCAGCGCGGCGCTCGATTCCATTTCATATTCAAAGCTGGCGTCATTCAGGCGCAGCTTGCCAAGGCTTTCGCGCAGTTCTTCAAACTGTGCCGCATCAACAGGAAACAGGCCGCAAAATACCACAGGCTGCGCCGCGCGAAAACCTGGCAGCGCCGTCGCTGTGGGGCGCTTGTCATCGGTAATGGTGTCGCCCACGCGGGTGTCGGCCACCTGTTTGATATTGGCGGTAATAAAGCCAATTTCGCCGGGGCCAAGTTCATCGACCAGTTTCTGCGCGGGCGTAATCACCCCCACCCGGTCCGCCGTATAAACGCCATCGGTGGCCATCAGGCGGATGCGCATGCCCTTTTTCAGGGTGCCCTCAATCACCCGCACCAGAATCAGCACACCCAGATAGGTGTCGTACCAGCTATCCACCAGCAGCGCCTTCAGGGGCGCATCCGGCCCGCCGGGGCTGACGGGGGGCGGCAGGCGGGTGACAATCGCCTCCAGCACCGTATCGATGCCGATGCCGGTCTTGGCGGAAATTTCCAGCGCGTCGCTGGCGTCAATGCCGATCACATCCTCGATCTGCTGGCGGATGCGCTCCGGCTCGGCGGCGGGCAGGTCGATCTTGTTCAGCACCGGCACGATTTCGTGGTTTGCGTCCATCGCCTTATAGACATTGGCCAGCGTCTGCGCCTCCACGCCCTGACTGGCGTCTACCACCAGCAGCGAGCCTTCGCACGCCGCCAGCGACCGGCTGACCTCATAGGCGAAGTCCACATGCCCCGGCGTATCCATCAGGTTCAGCACATAGGTCTCGCCGTCTTTGGCCTTGTAATTCAGCCGCACGGTCTGCGCCTTGATGGTGATACCCCGCTCGCGCTCCAGATCCATGCTGTCGAGCACCTGCTCCTTCATCTCGCGCGCAGCCAGCCCGCCGCACACCTGAATCAGCCGGTCCGCCAGCGTGGACTTGCCGTGATCAATATGGGCGATAATGGAGAAATTACGGATATGCGATAATTTTGTCATGTATCCGGGCTTTTAGCACTTGTGGGGGCTGGGGCCAAGGGGTGTTCACCCATCCCTATTATAAGATCCGGCGTCCAAAGACCTAAAATGGAACCTTATCATCAAAATCAGTGAATAGCCCCGTGTTTTCTAGACACCGTACTGTTTCATTTTTTGCTTCTGCTCGAAGTCGACCGGCGACAGCATTCCATTCCTGGCGTGCTTGCGTTGCGGGTTATAGAACATTTCGATGCAGTGGAATACATCCTGCCTTGCCTCCTCTCTTGTGCGGCAGGTTCGCCGGCGTATGCGTTCCCGTTTGAGCAGGTTGAAGAAGCTTTCGGCAACAGCGTTGTCGTGACAATTGCCACGCCTGCTCATTGAGTTCTCCATATTGTGCTGCTCCAGGAATGACGCCCAGTCCATGCTGGTGAACTGCGAACCCTGATCCGGGTGGATCAGCACCCTGTCTTTCGGCTTTCTGCGCCACACGGCCATGAGCAGGGAACGCCAAACCAAAGCCTTTTACCTGGACCGCCGACCCCGGCAAAATCATCGCCGCCCGAAAAAGAGGCTTCCAAGCGTTAGATTCTATCCAATAGCAGGCTGGTGAACATATTGTTTTAGGGGGCGGGGTTGTCGTTTTAGGCCCCTCAGCCTGTCCCCATTGCCCACAGGCCGTAGCTAAAGTAAGACTGATGTATGGAATTTCACGGCACACCAAAAGAAGCGAGAATATATCATGGATTTCAACGATACGCCGGAAGAAGCTGCTTTTCGCACCACAGTTCGCGCCTGGCTGGAGGCCAACGCCACTCGCAGGGTTGAGGGTGAAGCGGGCGCTTCGATCCTGTCGATGGAAGGCGGCGACGCCGACATGGTCGCGCGTTCCAAGGCCTGGCAGAAATTAAAGGCGGCGCAAGGCTATGCGGCGATCAGCTGGCCAAAGGAATATGGCGGCATGGGCGGCACGCCGATGCAGAACGTGATTTATTCCCAGGAAGAAGCGCAGTTTGATGTTTCCAGCGATCTGTTCATTCTGGGCCTGGGTCTGGCGATGCCGACCCTGATGGTGCTGGGTTCACCCGCGCAAAAGGAACGCTTCATCAAACCCGCACTGTATGGCGAGGAAATCTGGTGTCAGTTATTTTCCGAACCGGGTGCTGGTTCCGATCTGGCCGGTGTGCGCACGCGCGCCGAAAAAGACGGCGATGAATGGGTGGTGAACGGACAGAAAATCTGGACGACGCTTGGCCATATTGCCGACTGGGGCATTCTGGTTGCGCGCACCGATCCGAATAAGCCCAAGCATAAGGGGCTGAGCTTCTTCCTGCTGGACATGAAAACGCCGGGCATTACCGTCAAGCAGATCAAACAGATTTCCGGCGCCAGCAGCTTCAACGAAATTTTCTTTGAAAATGTCCGCATTCCCGACGCCAATCGCGTGGGCAACGAAGGCGACGGCTGGAAGGCCGCGCTGACCGTGCTGATGAACGAACGTGTCGTGGTCGGCAATATGTCGGCGGGCCATGGCGTGGGCGAATTCCTGGCGCTGGCGCGCGACACGCAACTGGGTGATGGCCCGGCCATTCGCAACAGCGCGGTGCGCGAAAAAATCGCCGACTGGTATATTCAGTCTGAAGGCCTGAAATATATCCACTACCGCACTCTGACCGCGATCAGCAAAGGCGTGACGCCGGGTGCGGAAAACGCCATCGCCAAGGCGGTGGGCGCGGTCTATGGCCAGGATCTGCCGCATTTCGCGATGGAGCTGATGGATATGGGCGGCATCATCCGTGATCCGGCACTGTCACCGCAGGAGGCGGGCTTTCAGGAAGCCTGGATCATGTCGCCCGCATTGCGCATTGGCGGCGGCACCGATGAAATTCTGCGCAATATTATCGCCGAACAGGTGCTTGGTCTGCCCGGCGATATCCGCGTGGACAAGGACATGCCGTTCAACGCATCGCCGGGTAATAAATAGCGCTATCCCAGCAGTCTGGCGAGCACCCCATCGAGCAGCAGCCGTCCGCGCGGCGTGGTTTTGATGCGCTCGCCAGCGCGCAACAGCAGACCCTCATCGCATAGCTCGCGTATCGCGTCCTGTGACAGCGGTGCGCCCGCCAATGCGGCATAACGCCTGGTCGAAACTCCATCCAGCAGGCGTAGCCCCATCATCACCATTTCCACGGACTGATCACGGCCGTCCAGCGCATCACAGGTTTCACGCGCAGCAATCAGCCAGCGCTCGGGCTTGCGGAAATTGGCGGTGGCGTAGACCGCGCCGTTTTGATGCAGCCGCCCGTGCGCGCCGGGGCCGATGCCCGCATATTCGCCATAGCGCCAGTACACCAGATTATGCCGCGATTCGCTGCCTGGCCGCGCATGATTGGAAATTTCATAGGCGGGCAAGCCGTGCGCGCCGCATATGTCCTGGGTCAGTTCATACAGATCGGCGGCCATATCGCCCTGCATCGGCGTGAATTGCCCGCGCTTCACCGCACCCTCAAACCCGGTTCCGGGTTCAATGGTGAGCTGATACAGCGACAGATGATCCGCCGCCATGGCAATGGCGCTGCGCAGTTCCGTTTCCCATTCTGCAGGCGTCTGATTTGGGCGGGCATAGATCAGATCGAATGACATGCGTGAGAAATGTTTGCGCGCCAGATCAACCGCCGCGCGCGCCTCGCTTGCGCTATGCCCGCGGCCCAGAAATTTCAGATCGGCATCATTCAGCGCCTGCACGCCCAGCGAAACACGGTTGACGCCCGCAGCCGCAAAACCGGCCAGCTTTTCCGCTTCGACACTGGTCGGGTTGGCCTCCAGCGTGATTTCGGCGTCCGCATCCAGTTCCCATCGCGCGGCAATCTGGCTGATAATTGCGCCAACCGTCGCAGGCGGCATTAACGAAGGCGTGCCGCCACCAAAAAATATACTCCGTACACTGCGTTTCCCGATTTCAGCGGCGGTGGCGTCAATCTCCGCCAGCAATACGGTACGCCAGCGCTGCTGATCCACGCTTTCGCGCACATGGCTGTTAAAATCGCAATAAGGGCATTTCGACAGGCAGAACGGCCAGTGCACATACACCGCAAAGCCGGGATCGCTTTGTTCAGTCTGTGAAACAGGCATCGATCATCTTCTTGAAGGCTATCGCGCGGTGGCTGATGGCGTGTTTGGCGTCCGGGTTCATTTCGCCAAACGTAACATCATATCCGTCCGCCATGAAAATCGGATCATAGCCAAAGCCCCGTGTACCGCGCGGCGGAAACACCAATTGCCCATGCACCTCGCCCTGAAATGTTTCGCAATGCCCGTCGGGCCAGCATAGCGACAGCGCGCACACGAAATAAGCGCGCCGGTCCGTGGCGCCGGTGCGTTCGAGTTCTTTTTCCACGCGCGCCATGGCGACGGCAAAATCCTTGTCCGGTCCGGCCCAGCGCGCGGAATAAATGCCCGGCGCATTATCCAGCGCCACTACGCACAGTCCTGAATCATCGCTCAGCGCCACCATGCCGCTGGCGGTTGCAGCGGCGCGCGCTTTCAGTTCGGCATTTTCCACAAAGGTTTCGCCGGTCTCGACCGGTTCCGGCAGGCCAAGCTCCGCCGCGCTGATCACTGTCATTTGATAAGGGCGTAACAGACCGGCGATCTCGCGCAGCTTGCCCGCATTGTGGCTGGCCAGAACCAGCCTTGTTTCATTGCGGGCAGAACGGCGCATTTTACAGCGCCGCGATGACGGACTGTTGCATGGCCGTTAAATCGGCAATGCCTTTTTGCGCCAGCGTCAGCAGCGCTGTGAAATCTTTTTCGGAAAACGGCTTTTGTTCCGCCGTTCCCTGAATTTCGATAATGCCACCTGTGCCGGTAATGACAAAATTTGCGTCCACTTCGGCCTCGCTGTCTTCGGGATAATCCAGATCCAGTAACGGCACGCCCTTGTAAATGCCGCATGAAACGGCGGCCACGGAATCCAGCAGCGGCAATTGCTTGATCATGCCGGACTTCTGCATCCATTTGAAACATTGCGCCAGCGCCACATAGCCGCCGGTGATGGATGCGGTGCGGGTGCCGCCATCGGCCTGAATCACGTCGCAGTCGATAACGATCTGGCGTTCGCCCATGCCTTCGAACTGCACCACGCCGCGCAGGGCGCGGCCAATGAGACGCTGAATTTCCTGGGTGCGCCCGCCCTGTTTGCCCGCCGCCGCCTCACGGCGCATGCGTTCATTGGTGGAACGCGGCAACATGCCATATTCCGCCGTGACCCAGCCGCGCCCGCCGCCACGCAGAAACGGCGGCACGCTTTGCTCCAGCGTCGCCGTGCACAGCACATGGGTATCGCCAAAGCGCACAAGGCACGATCCCTCGGCCTGGCGCGCATAGCCGGGTTCAAAGCTGACGTTACGCATATCGTCTGGGGCACGTCCGGATGGCCGCATGAGGGATTCCTTAAATCGGGGATGAAATTTGTGAAGCCTGTATAGACCAGGCGCGGCTAATTTGTATCGGCTTTTTCCGCAAGCCACGCCTTGATCAGCGATTGATAGGGCATATCGCGTTTGTTGGCGGCGATTTTGATGCGCTCCAGCAGCGGCAGCGGCAGGCGAAGCGAGATCGAGGTTGTGGATGGCTTGAGATTAGGCAGCCGCACAGCATCCGCGCGCGTCCAGTCCACATAATCGGAACTGTCATGCGTCTCCCAGAAGCGGCGCTCTTGCGCCCCGGTTTTGAAAACCGGCGCCTGCTTAGGTTTTTTGTTCATAGTAGCTTCGTTCCTTACGGTGCATGTCGCGGGCGGAAGTAACGCGGATCAGACGGTTGGCGCTGCGCAGGATATATGCGGTGAAATTTTTGATCAAGTTGAAGCTCAGCCCCTCCGGCTGTCATCGCTGTAGAAGTCAGATAATTCGCTGACAGGAAACCTGGGTTAAGTGAAGCTTCGAAGACTTAAAAAAGATTGTCATCCCGGATTTATTCCGGGATCCAGGAGTCTCACGCTCAAGCCTGAGTTTGGAACCCTGGACCCCGCAACAAGTGCGGGGTGACAGCGTTTTTTTAGTCCATTATAGCCACAATCCTGTCAGCGAATTATCTGACTTCTACAGCAATCACGGAGCAGGTATTGTGCTTCGGCCTGAATAAAAAACGGTCAAATAAGCTGAACCCGGCCAACTCCACAAACAAAAACGGCGGCCCGAAGACCGCCGTTTTCCGATGCAGAAATTTACCGGAACTTACCCCCGGCGGCGGCGCAGCGCGCCGATGCCAAACAGACCCGCGCCAAGCAGGCCAAGGGTCATGGGTTCGGGAACGCCGGTGGGGTTCGGGTCCAGCCGTTGCAGCAAGACGTTATCCAGGATAAGGCCAACATTGTCGCCCCCAGCATGATCAAAGATGATTCTTGCGTTGGTGGCGGATGGAATAAACAATAGTGTATGTGTGCTGAACGGCGCACCTGGCGCAAGCGTAATCGTATCGAGCAACATCGCGCCTATGAAAACTTGCACCGTGTCACTGGAGCCACCGCGCTGGTTTCCCGACAAATCAAATGACAGAGAGTGGCTTCCCACAAGACTGAGACTAAGAAGTTCGGTCTCGATCCGCCCGGCACTACCGCTACTGCCATCCAGATCCACGCATTTGGTGGAGCCGCCGCAATTGATGCCAAAAGCGCTTGGGCCAACGACATCGATCGTCCCATCGGTAACGGTCCAATTGATAAGGCCTGTGTTTAGGCCAAAGGTGTCCGCTTCGAAATCGTCGGAAAAGATAACCGCCGCCTGGGCGTTTGCAAGCAGCACCGGGGACGCCATCCCTAACGCCGTCAATGCGATAAACATAGTCAGTTTGGTTAAATTACGCATAAAAATCTCCATAGATAGGTTGATAGAATCGCGGGAAAATTCCCGCGCAGTGATTTTCCCGTTACCCAACCGCATACTTTTTTGTGGTTTATTTTCGGGTTATTAACAAAATTGACCGGGCTGTCAATACTTCCAAGGGAGTAGATACAGCAGATTTGTTGGCATTTCAGCCCTGCTCTGCCCCCCGCCACACCAGCGCCATCAGCGTGATATCGTCCGAGGGTTCTGCGCCGCGCGCATGTGTCTTTACGTCGGCATGTATGGCCTCGATTATGGCGTTGGCGGTCATGCCATCGGGCAGGGCGTCGAGCAGGGCGATCAGCCGGCCATGGCCATACAGACGCCCATCGGGGTCCATCGCTTCGCTTACGCCGTCGGTTATCAGAACGACGGCGGCACCGGGTTTCAGTTGCAGCGCATCTCCGGGAAAATCGAAATCATCCAGCACACACATTGGCGGGCCGCCCGCGCCGCGCCACGTCACGGTCAAAGCGCCGGGTGATTTGATCAGGGCGGCTTCGTGTCCCGCAGTGCAGGCGCTGAGCAGGCCGCTCTCAATATCCAGAATGCCGGCAAAGGCGGTGATGAACATCTGTTCGGAATTATCGCGGGAGATTTCGGCGTTTGCCACCGTCATGACAGCGGCGATATCGCGGCTGTCGCGCAACACGGCGCTTTTATAAAGTGATTTTCCCAGCGCCATAAACAGGCTGGCGGGAATGCCCTTGCCCGCCACATCGCCGATCATGAAAAACAGCCGCCGTCCTTCATCGATCAGAAACAAATCATACAGATCGCCGCCGACCTCACGCGCCGGCTCCAGAAAAGCGGCGATATCAATGCGCCCGTGCGGGTCGCGGATCAGCCGCGCGTCGGGCAGAATGCCCATCTGAATACGCCGCGCGGCTTCGAGTTCGCCCGCGAATTTCGCCTCGCGCTCGCGCTGCATTTCCAGATCGCGTTTATACAGGCGGCGCTGATGATCGGCTTCGGCCAGCGCCGCCGCCAGCAGCAGCAGGAACAGCGCGCTGCCAGAAAGCCAGGGGATGACGATATCGACCAGCCAGCCCTGAAAGGCAAATGCGCCAAATCCCAGCATTGCCAGCGCGCCACCACCCACCAGCCATATCACCGGTGTCCAGCGCGGGCGCACAACTGGAATGGTCAGGCTCAGAAATCCGCAAAACAAAAATGTAAGCCCGGCTTCCGCCCAGCGCATCCAACCGGGCCTGCGCAGCAGTGTGCCGTCGAAAATACTTTCCAAAATCTGAGCGCGAATTTCCACCCCCGCCATGCGTGAAACCAGCGGTGTTGCGGGTTGATCGACCAGCCCCAGTCCGGTAACGCCCACCAGCACCAGTTTGCTGGCCAGCATTTCGGGATCAACGCCGCCATCCAGCACGGATGACGCCGAAACAAATCGCGCCGGATCATGCGGCCCATAATGCAGCCACATCATGCCATTGGACTGAACCGGAATGGTAAGCTCGCCAACCGTGACGCTTTGCGCGCCAGAAGCGCCGCCATTCAGTGTGATCCAGTTCGCGCCCACTGCAAGGCGCAGCATTTCGAGTTCCAGCGAAGGGAGTATTGCATCGCCAATATGTGCTACCAACGGCGTACGACGCACGACGCCATCCAGATCGGGATCAGCGCTCAACAATCCATGGCCCAATGCGGACGCATCAATTTCCGGCAGGCTGCGCAGCAGTCCCGCATAAGGCCGCAGGCGATGGATTGCCGGTTCGCCTTCCTGCACCACCAGCGCAAGTGGTCCAACCTGCGTTTCAGTTTCCAGGCCGGCGACGCCCAGCGCAACCGGCGTATCCGCAAGCGCCCCGGCCAGCAGCGTGTCGTTGGAGGGCCGCTGCGCCAGCCAGTCCCGCACCGCAGCGGGGGCGTCCCTTGCCCCATCGCCGATCCTGTCCGGTGACAGACGGTCCGGTTCCACAAAAAGAATATCAACACCGATGGCCGCCGGGCCATGGCTGTTGATAGCGCGTAACAGCGCTGCGATTTTATCGCGCGGCCAGGGCCATTGACCAAGGGCGGCAAGACTTTTTTCGTCTATCGCAACAATGGTGACCGGCGCGGAGATACGGGCGCGCGGCGCGATCTGCTGATAGGCGTCGAACAGAAAATGCCGCACAGTGGAAATTGGCCCCGTATCGCCCGACGCCGCCAGGAAACTGGCTGCGGCCAGCAGTGCCGATAGAGCGAAGCCAAAAAACCGCCCCTGCTTGCGCAGATGAAGCAGCGCCTGCAAAAATGGGGCAAGGCTCAGAGATCAATCTCCAGTCCATCATAGGCGGTGCTGACATGCAGCGGAGGCGCGCCGCCATCGCGCATCAGCTCTTCATAGCGGATGGTTTCCTGCCAGATCTGATACAGCATGGTGTCGTCATAGGCCGGTTCATGATGAAACAGCAGCAAATGTTTCACATAAGCCTGATGGCACAGTTCAACCGCAGAAATATTTGAGGAATGGCCCCAGTCTTCTTTCAGCGACACCATTTCAGCCAGTGAATATTGCGCGTCGAAAATCACCAGCCCGGCGTCACGGAAAAATTCCACAAAGCGGGCCGCACCCTCAACATCCTCCGGCTTATGTTCTGAATCAGTGGTGTAGACAACCGACTCGCCGTCTTTCTCGAAACGGTAGCCGTAACTGTCGCCCTCATGATTTTGCAGCAGCGCAACCACCCTGGCGCCAGCAACGGTAATCGCCCCGCCCGGCCGCATCGCCACAAATTCAATGTCCGCGCTCAACTGGTCAAGATGCACAGGAAAACACGGCGCCGACTGCTGGCGCAAAAATGCCGCGCGCGGGTCCGGATGGCAGGAATGAATGCGGATTTTATTGCCGGGAATATAGGCCGGTGGAAAAAACGGGAAGCCCATAATATGGTCCCAATGCAGATGCGACATAAAGAAATTATAGATCTGCGGTTTGGCCGGGCCATGCGCCATCATCATTGACACCCCAAATTCGCGCAGGCCGCTGCCCATGTCGCAAATGACATATTCCGGGCTTTTGGTGTCTATCTGCACACAGGATGTGTTGCCGCCAAAACTATGACTGGCGGGCCAGGGCAGTTCATCGGCAATAAATTTTTCCAGCGCCGCGTCTGAATCAAACTTGCGGCCCGCTGCCGCCTTTAGCGCCACCTGCAATTTGGCCCGCACCCGATGTGTCGGCATCGCCACCGGCAGCGACCCGCGACAGCCCCAAATTTTGACACGCACCGCCGGCTCCTATGCCGTCAGGCTGGCAAGGGCGGGATCGCGCGCGTCAAAGCAGCGCAGCACCAGATCGAACCGGCTGATGGAAAACACCTCGCGCACCACCGGTGTGAGCGCAAACAGCACCAGTTTCGCGCCATTTGTCTGACAGCGCTTATGCGCCACCATCAATGCGCGCAGACCAATACTGGACAGAAAATCAACCGCAGACATGTCAAGCGCGACGGCGCAATCCTTCCCGGCATCAAGGGCCGCTAGTAAACTTTCCTGAAAGGACGGCGCGGTGTTTTGATCAATCCGGCCCAGCGGCTTTAGCACCACCGCGTCACCCTGGGCTTCTGTTTCTATATTCATCAGATCTGCCTATTTCATTCTATACCCTATTTATAGCGCTTTTAAGTATCAAGCGCCAGCAGGCAGCTGAAAAGCCGGGGCTTTCCGGCTGCCTGCTAATATTCTGGCCTCACACGCATATTAACCCGGCAGATACAGACCGCCATTCACATGGATGGTCTGGCCGGTGATATAGGACGCGCCTTCGGAGGTCAGAAACACCATGGTGGCGGCGATTTCATCGGGCTTGCCGACACGGCCCATGGGTACGGATTTGCCAAGGTCCTGCAATTCGGTTCCAGCAATTACGCCTTCCAGCCGGTCATGCCAGATAATGCCCGGCGCAATGTCATTCACTGTGACGCCATATTTGGCCAGATCCAGCGCGGTGGAGCGGGTAAAGCCGGTGATCGCCGCCTTGGCTGCGGCGTAAGGCCCCTGCCCCTTGCCCGGATGATAGGCATAGAGCGATGCGACATTGACGATGCGCCCATAGCCCTTGTTGACCATGGCTTCGCTGAAGGCGCGGGTCATATAAAAGGTGCCGGTGATGTTGACATTCATCACCCGGTGCCAGGTCTTGCTGTCCATTTCCCAGGGTTTGGCGGCGCCCTGAATACCGGCATTGTTGATCAGATGCGCCACATGAATGCCGCGCGCCCTGAGCGTGCCGGCAAGCTCGTTCACAGCCTCTTCCTTGGTGACGTCCAGCGGAAAGAAACTGATCTGGCTGTGAAATTCCCTGGGCACGGTTTCCAGCCAGGGCGTGTAATCTTCGCGCCGCCGGTCGGTGGCAATGACCTGATGGCCCGCCGCGCACAACGCCTTTGCCGTGGCAGTACCCAGCCCACCCAGCGCGCCGGTTAGAATTGTATGTCCTCTGCTCATGATGTTTCTCCCTGCTGCATGTTATTTTATTATGTACACAATAGCCGTTTGTGCGGTTCCGGCGATAGCGTAAACTTTAGATGCCTAACCCGGCAGATACAGCCCGCCATTCACATGGATGGTCTGGCCGGTGATATAGGACGCGCCTTCGGAGCACAAAAACGCCACCGTTGCGCCGATTTCTTCCGGGCGGCCGGTGCGGCCCATGGGGACGGAAGCGCTCATGCCTTCGCGCACACTGTCCTGCACCACGCCCTCCAGACGCGGATGCCAGATCAGCCCCGGCGCAATGGCGTTTACCGTGACGCCATATTTTGCCAGATCCAGCGCGGTGGAGCGGGTATAGCCGGTAATCGCCGCCTTGCCTGCCGCATAAGGCCCCTGTCCGCGCCCCGCATCATAGGCCGCGACAGAGGCCAGATTAACGATGCGGCCAAAACCGCGCGTCACCATCGCCTCGCTGAACGCGCGGGTCATATAAAAAGTGCCGGTGATATTGACATTCATCACCCGATGCCAGGTCTTGCTGTCCATCGTCCAGGGCTTGCCCGCGCCCTGAATGCCCGCATTATTGATCAGATAGGCCACATCGATCCTGCGCGCCGCCAGCGCCGCCGCCAGTTCATTGACGGGTTCTTCCCTGGTCACGTCCAGCGGATAGAAACTGACCATATCGCGGAAGCCGCCCGGCAGCGCAGCGCGCCAGGCCTCAAAATCCTCCGGGCGGCGATCCGTGGCGATAACTTCTATGCCCATCGCGCACAGTTTTTCGGTCATTGCGGTGCCAAGCCCGCCCAGCCCGCCGGTGATAAGCGCATGGCCCCTGTTCATGTCCCGTCTCCCCTGATGGTTGTTTTATATGGTTGGGAACAGGATAGCCGCACCGGCATGCGTGGCGATAGGGGGAATTTGCGGGGGCGTGACGCAGCCGCGCCTGAATGATCTGATGCGCGGACGGATAAACAAATTCAGTCTCGACGCCCTGATGAACCTGGCCGTTCACCCGGGCCTCTCCGTCAGCATTGATGTAGCCCGGCCCGCCGCGTGATAGATGCTATGCCGATGTGTGAGATGGGGGTACCGCGACCTGACCCCATTTTTCAACATCCAATGATTGGCAGCATTGTATGATTACGATATTGGCAGAACAAACCCCAGTAGACCGCAAATTAGGATGACCAAGGGAATAACCCAACTTTTATCGATGAGGTAAAGTGCTGTAAGCGCCGCCGCGAATAATACCGCTTGTGGCCAGTCTGTGACCACAAGGCGGAAAATATCGAATGCGGTGAGTGCAAGCAAGCCGGCCACAGCGGCGGAAACACCATCAAGCGCACCGTGCAGCGCACGATTCTCGATAATTTTCTCAAGATAGCTATGCCCCAGCAAAGTAAAGGCAAAGGCGGGAAGAAAAATGCCCAGCGTCATCAGGAGCGCGCCTGCGAGGCCGTTGGTGACGTAGCCAAGGTAAGTGCCGAAGATAATCAGGGGCGCCGGAATCACGCTGCCAAGGGCAATGCCGTCGAGAAAGACTTGCTGGGTAATGCCAGGATACACGTTTACCATACTGTTTTGGAGGAACGGTATCGCTGTGTACGCCCCTCCAAAAGAAAGCAGCCCGGCTTTCAATCCTTCAACCAACAGCCCACCGCCTCCTGATAGGGAGTCCGACGAGACCGGCAGGAGAATGGTAACAGCGAATGCCGCAAGGCTTGCCACAACAAGCACGCCTGCGGACAGATGTTTACGGCCCGCCGCCCATAGCGATTGCCAGGCGGCGCATGCAATAAACACCCATAAGAAATGTACGCCGGACAGCGTCAGTAAAACCGAAACAATGGCGGCAACCCAAAGCGAAGCGCCCTTCAGCAAATGGCTGCCGATCCGATGCGCTGCACGCATTATCAAAGCGGTAACCGCCGGTGCAATACCAACAAACAACGGCAGCAAAACAGATGCGCCAAAAGAAATGTAGGCCCATGAAAGCACAAGCATGAATAACAACCCTGGCAGCATGAAGCCAAGTCCAGCGAGAAAACCACACAGCCTTCCACCGCGGATCATACCGAAATAGACGCAAAGTTCATGCGCCTCAGGACCAGGCAACGCCTGATAAACGGCCAGGACGCGGCGGAATTTCTCTGGGGTGATCCAGTGTTTCTTATTCACCAGATCCTCTCTGATCATCGCGATCTGCGCGACGGGGCCGCCCCAGGCCAGTAGACCGAACCTGAGAAAAATTAGAAATATGGAGAGTGGCGACTGCTCTTTTTTCATCCGAAACCTTTATGTGTAAAAGTCGAGACTTGATCTGACGCACGGTTATCTGCCTTTGCCTGGCTTTGCCAGATCGCCCAGTGCCGTATGCCCCCGTCTCTCCGCTGCTGATGATTATTATGCTGGCGCCACGATTGCGAAAAGACCTATCCCGGAAGATACAAACCGCCATTCACATGGGTGGGGGGTTGAAGGGGATCTTACCCTTCAACCCCACCGGGACGCTTCGGGCGCTTTTCGCATCATTTATGTCACCACATTCGGCGACGCCGTCTATGTGCTGCACGCCTTCCAGAAGAAGACCCAGAAGACCTCGCAACGCGATGTTAATTTGGCGGCGGAGCGTTTCAGAGAATTAACGCGCAGGAAAGAGCGATGAGTGAACAAAAGTTTGATAACGTCTGGGACGCCATCGAGAAATCTCCCGCGGACGCGGCGAACATGAAAGCGCGCGCCGGTCTGATGATCGCCATTCAGGAAACCGTCACCGCCTGGAAAATTACACAGGCGCGGGCGGCGAAACGCCTGGGCGTGACGCAGCCGCGCCTGAATGATCTGATGCGCGGGCGGATAAACAAATTCAGCCTTGACGCCCTGATGAACCTGGCCGTTCACACAGACCTCTCCGTCAGCATCGATGTAGCCCGGCCCGCCGCGTGATAGATGCTGTACCGATGCGCCGGATGTAAAAATGGAAACGTCCTGTTCAGAACGCATTCTGATCACGTTTATCCATTACCCCATCCCCCGTGTCATCGCGAGCGGCGTAGCCGCGCGGCGATCCAGAGTCCCACCGAAAAGTCTGTGGTAGTGGCTCTGGATTGCCACGTCGCTTCGCTCCTCGCAAAGACGCCGGGGGAGCAGCGATTCAGTTTGAACAGATGGCTCTTTATCCGTGCTTATCAGACATTTTGTTGCGGTGATGCGCAAGATAGCTGCATTGCTTTTTATCGGGCTTTCTAAGCAGGCTGCCATCCCGGACGCCAAGAATTTTCTGCTCTTCTTTGGATAAACGAGAGGAAACAAGTATTTGGCCGTTATCATCGAACGAAATCAAATAACGATCAAACAAGGCATCCAGGTTTGGGGTAAGTATCAGGCCATTAGCTGGATCAAGCCGTTCATCATTTGAGCAATCTCTCCATGGCTTGATATGCGAAGCACGAAGCGCCTCTGGCGTCGTGCAGCCAGAAAACGCGCAAGCGCCGCCCCATCGCATCATAACATCATCGCGGAATTTACCCTGGCCGATACGCGCATCAATCAACAAAGGACGAGTTGTCGCATCAATCGTTTTATCGGAGTTTATGTATTCAAGATCTTGCGGCAATGTTTCGGCACTTCCTGCTGAGCCGCGCGCGTTATTTGCAGGACGCCTCGAACCCGGGTTATCAGAATCTATAAGCCAAAAACGGCGTGTTGCTTCTGAGGCACTAGATTCTGTGTCATGGCTGATACAATATTCCTTATAATGTCTCATAATCTCCTCGTAGCCTGGACTTCCCCGTTCAAAAGGCTCTCCCAATAATTTCGTAAGCTGAGCATATATTTTATTTTTTAAGTCTGGTGGCACTTTCTCATTTTTTAGTTCAAGATAGGGATTATTTTTGCAACCTACAAATTCGCTTGGCGCAAAATGGTAATTGTTATTAGTCTTGTGAGTAACGAAATGCTGGATGTTCTTTAACTTATTAATCTTAATCATTTTCTTGGCATTAAGAGTTGTGAAGGCATCTATATTTCGGATCACCGCATCTTTATTATCGATCAAATCAACCATTTTTTTCTCCCTATGTTTTTGTGGGACTACGTCAAATCCTCAAGCTCCACCGCAAGCGCGCGCGAGTTTTTTGATTGTCGTCACGGAGCCGGTTTTCCTGGCCGTTTCGATCATGGCGATCATGTCGCGCGAAACGCCAGAGGCGCTGGCCAGCGCCGCCTGGGTAAGGCCGCGATATTCGCGGTAAATGCGCAGGCGGTTTTCGCCCGCAATCAGGCGGTCCACCAGTTCTGTGGGGAAAGTTTCCGCGCCGCGTTTCCTGGCTTCGTCAAAGGCAAGGATATCGAGCATGTCCTCATACGCCCTGAGCATCTGCCTATCAGTTTTCACCGGAACGCTCATCGGTCTTTTGCCTTTGCCAGGCTTCGCCGGATCGCACAGCGCCGCATGTCCCGTCTCCCCTGCTGATGATTATCATGCCGGCCGCACGATGGCGAAAACGCTATCCGGGGAAATATAAACCGCCATTCACATGAAAGGTCTGGCCGGTAATATAGGACGCGCCTTCGGAGCACAAAAACGCCACCGTCGCGCCGATCTCTTCCGGGCGGCCGGGGCGGCCCATTGGCACCGCGTTCGCCAGGCCTTTTATATTGTTGCCCGTCACCACCCCGTCCAGGCGCGGATGCATGATGATGCCCGGCGCAATCACATTCACCGTGACGCCATGCTTCGCCAGATCGAGCGCGGTGGAGCGGGTATAGCCGGTGATCGCCGCCTTGGCTGCGGAATAGGGCCCCTGATTGCGCATCGGCTGATAGGCCGCCAGCGACGCGATATTGACGATGCGCCCAAAGCCGCGCGCCGCCATCGCCTCGCTGAAGGCGCGCGTCATATGGAAGGTGCCGGTGATATTGACATTCATCACCCGGTCCCAGACTTTGGTTTCCATTTTCCATGGCTTGCCCGGCCCCTGGATGCCCGCATTATTGACCAGATAGGCGACATTGACGTTGCGCGCCGCCAAAGTCGCCGCCAGTTCATTGACCGCTTCTTCCTTGGTGACATCCAGCGGATAAAAACTGACCATCTCGCGCATGCCTGCGGGAAGCGCATCGCGCCACGGCCCAAAATCCTCCTGCCGCCGGTCGGTGGCGATCACCGGAATGCCCGCTTCGCACAGCTTCTCCGTCATCGCCGTACCCAACCCGCCCAGCGCGCCGGTTATAATCGCATGGCCTCTGTTCATGATGCGCCTCCCCTGATTGTTGTTTTATATCCCTGGGGGCAGGATAGCTGCACGGCATAGGTGGCGATAGGGGGAAATTGCGGGGGTGGAGGGCTGAAAAATGATTCAGTCTCTACAAAAACCCTCAATCCACCATGCTGCCCTTAACCGGCAATATATCCTCAAACTTCGGCTCGCGTTTTTCGGTGCGCGCGGCCATCGCCTCCTTTGTGTCCTGGGAATAGAACATGCCGGCCTGCCAGGTGGCGTTGTGGTTGAGGCCATCGGCGACGGAATGGTCGCGGGCGTAGTTGAGCATTTCTTTTGTACCTGCGATGGCGAGGGGGGATTTGCTGGCGATTTCGCGGGCGACAGTCATGACGCCTGCCAGCATTTCGGCCTGGGTGGCGTAGACCTCATTGACCAGACCGCATTGTTTGGCTTCAATCGCGGGCATGCGCCTGCCGGTATAGGACAGTTCGCGCGCAATGCCCGGCGCGATCAGTTTGGGCAGGCGTTGCAGCGTGCCAACGTCCGCCGTCAGGCCGATATTGATTTCCTGAATGCAGAAAAACGCATCTGCGGTGGCGTAGCGCATGTCGCAGGCGGTAACCATATCGACGCCCGCACCGATGCAGCCGCCCTGAATGGCGGCGATCACCGGCATGCGGGCGCGTTCAAACGCGGTGAAGCATTCCTGCATGCGCATGATGTCGGTGCGCAGATGCGCGCGCCTGCGGCCAATTTCGGCTTCCTTGTAGGGGCCGGGTTTGCCGAACACGCTCAGGTCCATGCCTGCGGTAAAATGCTTGCCCGCCGCAGAAATCACAATCACCCGCGCCGATGCGTCCACATCAATGGCGTTGATGGCCTCGGGAATTTCGCGCCACATGTCCCGGTTCATGGCGTTCATGGCCTCGGGGCGGTTGAACACCAGATGCGCGATATGATCCTTGATTTCCAGCGTGATTGCGGCGTGGGCCATGGGCGTTTCTCCTTATCTTGACGGGCCATGCAGTCTATCCCATTGTGGCGGCAAAACAACCAACGGGAAGGACGTTACGATGGCTATCAATTACGATCAGATCATGTCGCTGAAAAGCGAAGGGACCGTTTGCAGCTATAATGACCGGGATACGATGCTGTATGCCCTGGGCATCGGTTTTGGCCGGGATCCAATGGACACGCGCGAATTGCCCTTTGTCTATGAAAAAGACCTGAAAATCGAAAATATCAGGACCGTGCCGACCATGGGCGTGGTCATCGCCAGTGGCGGCGGGCTGAACATGGGCAAGGCCGGGATCAATTTCCTGATGGTGCTGCATGGCGAACAGCGGATCGAACTGCACCGGCCATTGCCGCCCGCAGCCACCATCATCCATGACAGCCGGGTCACCGCCGCCGTCGACAAAGGCAAGGAGAAAGGCGCGGTGGTCTATGTGGAAACCAAAATCCGCCTGAAGGATAGTGGCGAACCGCTGTGTACGCTGGGCAGCTCCATGTTCGCGCGCGGCGATGGCGGCTTTGGCGGGCCATCGGAGGGCGGCTTTGCGCCGCACGAAGTCCCCAGGCGCAAACCCGACATGACGTTTGAGGCGGCCACCCTGCCCGGCCAGGCGTTATTGTACCGTTTGTCGGGCGACCGCAATCCGCTGCATGCGGATCCGGAAGTGGGCCGCAAGGCGGGCTTTGACCGCCCGATCCTGCACGGGCTGTGCACCTATGGCACCACCTGCCGCGCCATCATCCAGAATGTCTGCGATTATGACGCCGCCAAAATCACTGGCTTTGACGTGCGCTTTTCATCGCCCGTAATCCCCGGCGAAACCATTGTGGTGGACGCCTGGAAGGACGGCAATATTGTGTCGTTCGAATGCAAGGTGAAAGAACGCGGCATCACCGTGATCAGGGCGGGCAAATGCACGCTGAAGGGCTGATAAAAGCGGAATGATTTTTTATATCGCACTCCCTCCCGCTACGTCATTGTGAACGGCATGGCCGCGTGGCAATCCAGGGGCCACGCGGCCATGCCTTCATGTGGAACTCTGGATTGCCGCGCTACGCTCACAATTGACGATGAGGCTGTGAACGAACCTATAATCATCTTGCTCTACACGGTGCGTGCAGAACACCGCCGGGGCGGTGTCATTCTAATTCATAACCTGCTCAAAACTTGCCGGCGCGGGATCAATTACGCGCACGCCCGCGCCATCAATTTCCATCACCGCCAGTCCGCGTTCGGACAGCCCATCCGGGCGCAACCGGAAAATGCCCTGAATGCCGGAAAATCCGCTGGGCACGGTAAGCGCCTCCGTTGAAAAACGTGTCGCGGCATCGCGCCCCTGCGCGGTGAGCACCGCCGCCAGCGCAACCGCATCATATCCCAGGCCAATAACCGGCGTCGGCGAAACCGCAAAGGAAGACTGCATGCGCGCTGCAAACGTGCTGGCGCTATCCTGCAAGGATGCCGGGAACCAGCCGCCGGCAAGCGCCGCCTCGGTGAAGATGGCGGACTCGTTCCATAAGCCGGTGCCGAGATAACGCACTTTTTTCGGATCAATTTCATAATATGCAAGCAATGGGGCCAGTGCGCGCAAACTGGCGCCGCCTTCTGCGATCAGCACGGCGTCAAAATCCACTTCACCCAAAGTATCTTTGGTCTTCATTTCCGCCAGCGCCTGTTGCGCGAAGGCGTCGGCGCCTTGTTCAAGCCGGGTGATTTCTTCCTTCAGCTTTTGTTTGCGCGCATCATAATCCGCAAGCTCGCGGACTGGCGCATGCATGGACTGGCTGTTGGGCACATAATAGACCAGCTTTGCCGTCGCCCCGTCTCCGGCGGGCGGCATCTGTTTGTACGCCTCAGCCACCCGCTCGCCATAAGGGGTGCGCGGAACCAGCGCCGCAATGCGCGTCAGCCCCCGCGCCCTGGCATAGGACAGCATGCGCGCCACTTCCTGTTCCGGCAAAAAACTCAGCAGGAAAACCCCATTGCCCGCCACACGGCGATCACTGGAAAAGGCAATCATGTTGCGGCCTGCCGCGCGGGTGACATTTGCGGCGGCGGCGACTTCTTCGGCAAACACCGGGCCCAGTATAAGTTCTGCACCGGCGGCAATTGCTTCCTGCGCGGCGCGCGCAGCGCCTGCGCCGGTGCCCTTTGTGTCGCGCGGCAACAGAACCAGACGCGGATCGGCAAAATCAAACAGCGCCAATTGTGCGGCCTGCAACAGGGCCTGACCGGTTTGTGCGCGCGGGCCGCTCAACGGCAATAGCACCCCAATGCGCACAATTTCCGATCCTGACGCCGTGTTGGCGATGTAGGATGGGAGCGGGGATGCGGGGACAGCCCCGGTGGCTGGCGCCATTGTTCCATCCCACAAAACACTGGGAGGCGCGCCGGTCGCAGGCGCCGCCTGTGGCGCAGTTTCGGTGGGTGGCGGCGTGCTGCCACAGCCTGCAATCGCCAGACATAAAAGCAGGCACCCGGTCAGGGAAAATCTGCTAACCTGGCAATGTCCGCCAAACCGCAACCCATTGAACCCAGCAAAAATCCGTGCCATCACAATCAAAAACAAAATCCAGGCCCCCTGAAAATGCGATCCCGTCACAAATCAGTACTAACCGGGGCGTGGGTGTAAGTAAACCGCTTGCGCCGGGGCTGTATCTGGTGGCGACGCCGATCGGCAATCTTGGCGATATATCGCACCGCGCGCTGCAAACGCTGGCGGCCTGCGACGTGGTCGCCTGCGAGGATAGCCGGGCCACGGCCCGTTTGCTGCAACATTACGGGCTGAAGACGCCGCGCATCGCCTATCACGAACACAGCACGCCCGCCATACGCGAGGCCATATTGCAGCGGCTGGCGCAAGGCCAGCGGGTGGCGCTGGTCAGTGACGCGGGCACCCCGCTGATTTCCGATCCCGGTTTCAAACTGGTGCGCGAAGCGATTGCGCAGGGGGCTTTTGTCAGCGCGCTGCCCGGCCCCTCGGCCCCGCTGATGGCGCTGATCCTGTCGGGCCTGCCCAGTGACCGGTTCTTCTTCCAGGGATTTCTGCCGCCAAAGGGCGCGGCGCGGCGCAGTCTGCTGGCAGGCCTTGCGGGCATTGAGGCAAGCCTGATCTTTTTTGAAAGCGCCCGGCGGCTGCCGCAATGCCTGGCGGATATGGCGCAGATGCTGGGAAACCGCCCCGCAGCGGTGGCGCGCGAACTGACCAAATTATTTGAAGAAGTGCGCCGTGATACTTTGCCCGCATTGCGCGATCATTACGTCGAGGCCGGGCCTCCAAAGGGCGAGGTGGTTATTGTCGTTGGGCCACCAGTCAGCGGCGATGCGGATCTATCTGGCCAGGAGGGCGCGCTGGATAATCGCCTGCATGAGGCCCTTGCCAGATGCCGCCTGAAGGAAGCGGTCGCCCAGGTGGCGGCGCAAACCGGTCTGCCGCGCAAACAGGTCTATGCCCGCGCCCTGGCGCTTACAGGAAAACAATGAACCGGGAACCCGATTTCCGGCGCAGCCGCGCCTATATTCGGGGCCTGAGCGCGGAATTTCTGTGCGTGTGGCTGTTGCGGCTGAAAGGCTATCGCATTCTGGCGCGCCGCTATCGCGGTCCTGCGGGTGAGATCGACATTATCGCCCGGCGCGGACGCCTGATCGCAGCCATCGAAGTCAAGGCCCGGGCCAGCCTGACCGAAGCCCTGGAATCGGTAAGCAAACGCCAGCAGAAACGCATCACGCAGACGCTGTTATATTTTCAGTCCCGGCACCCGCGTCTGGCCGGTCTCGACTATCGTTTTGATGTGATGTGGGTGGGGCCGCGCCGGACGCCAAAGCACATATTGGATGCGTGGCGGTTATAATGACTATATATAGCGGATTGAGATTCACTTCAGGCGAGGAAGTCATGGCCAAACTCAGTTCGCAAATCCGGCGCGCCGGCGTATCCGCACTGCCTGCCTTTGGGCTTATCGTGACATTCCTGGGTAATTCCGGCTGTGTGCCGCTGGTTATCGCGGGAGGGGCGGCAACAGGCGCCGCCGTGGTTCAGGAACGCTCGGTTGGCGCCAATGTGGATGACACCACAATCCGGCTTAATATCGAAGCCCTGCTGCTGAAAGAAGAAGAGCCGATGGCGGGAAAAGTTGGCGTCGAAGTGGTGGAAGGCCGCGTACTGCTGACCGGGGCCGTGCGGTCGCCCGACGACCGTATCCGGGCCACCACGGTTGCCTGGCGTTCACCCGGCGTCAAGGAAGTCATCAATGAGATGCAGGTTACGGACAAGTCCAGCCTGGGAAATCTGGCCAAAGATAGCTGGATAACAACTAAATTGCGGACCAAAATACTGGCTGATACGAGTATATTCGATATCAATTACTCAATAGAGACAGTAAATGGCGTAATTTACCTGATTGGTATTGCCCAGAACCAGCAGGAACTTGACAAGGTCAACAATTATGCACGCAACATTTCCGGCGTTGTCCGGGTTGTCAGCTATGTCCGCGTCAAGGGCCGTCAGACGCCGCAAGCCGCCCCGGCGGCTCCCTATAGTTCGCGCGACGATGTGCAGGGCGACCTGCTGCCGCCCGGCGGCGTGCCTGCATCGGACATGCCTACCAGTGTGTTACCATAATCTTGACCGTTCACTACTGGCGCTGCATCGGTTAAACTGGGCTCATGGATAAAAACACGCCCCCTGAAAATCCGTCCGTATCTGACACTCCTGATGGCAATCCGCTCTGGGAAACGCTTCGAGCCGCAGGGCGGGCCAGCGACGATGATCTGGATGTCGCCAGCGTTGCCCTGGCGCTTGCGGCGCTGGATTGCCCTGATCGCGAACTGGCGGCCTATGCCGCACATCTGGCCGGGATTGGCGCCGCTGTTGCCAGCGGATGCGCGGATGCTGGTCATATTGACGCACGCGCCGATGTGCTGGCGCAGGTGATCGGCCAGCAATTTGGATATGCCGGCGACCAGGCAAGTTACAACGACATGCAGAACGCCAACCTGATGCTGGTGATTGACCGGCGCAGGGGCCTGCCGGTGGCGCTGGGCCTGCTATATATCATCGCCGCGCGCGCCCAGGGCTGGGCCTGTGCCGGGCTGAATTTTCCCGGGCATTTTCTGATCCGGCTGGAACTGGGCAGCGCACGGCGCATACTTGATCCCTTCAATGGCGGCGTAAAAATGGAAATTCCGCAATTGCGCAGCCTGTTAAAAGGCATGGCGGGCGAGGATGCGGAATTAAAGCCTGAATATTATCAGCCGGTCAGCAATCGCGACGTGCTGCTGCGGCTGCTGAATAATATCAAGGGCCGCGCGTTTCAAAGCAATGACTTCATTCGCGCATCCGGTATTTTGTACCGTATGCGGATGATTTCACCGGCTGCCGCGCATCTTGGATATGAGCATGGCATGGTGCATGCCCGTCTTGGCAATGTGCCCGAAGCGCTGTCTGCGATGCGCGCCTGCATTGACCATGCGCTGGATCCAAAATTGCAGCAAATGGCCGAGCTGGCCCTGCAGCAGTTACGCCTGAAGATGAATTGATCCGTTAGCTGATTAAAATATACAGGAGCCCCGTTTCCATGAAGCTTTCTGCCGCCATCCAGATGGATCCGATTGGGGGAATTGATATTAATGGCGACAGCACGTTCGCGCTGGGGCTGGAGGCGCAGGCGCGCGGCCATTCGCTGTTCTATTATGTGACGGACAAACTCAGCCTGCTTGAAAGCAGGGTGATCGCCAAGGGGCACGCCATCAGCCTGCGCCGGGAGGCGGGCAATCATTTCACTTTGGGCGGATTGGAAACCGTGGATCTGTCGCAGTTTGATTGCGTGCTGATGCGCCAGGATCCGCCCTTTGACATGCGCTATATCACCGCCACGCATATATTGGAGCATATTCACCCAAAGACGCTGGTGGTGAATGATCCGGGCCATGTGCGCAATGCGCCGGAAAAACTGCTGGTCACAAATTTCCCCTGGCTGATGCCGAAGACCCTGATTACATCGGATGCACAGGAGGTTGCGGCGTTTCGCGAAAAGTACCGCGACATCATCATCAAGCCACTATATGGCAATGGCGGCGAAGGCGTCTTCCGCCTGCGCGAGGGTGATGAGAACATGAATTCTCTGATCGATGTGTTCACGCAGTTTTACCGCGAGCCGATGATCGTGCAGGAATATCTGCCGGCGGTGCGCAAAGGCGACAAGCGCATCATTCTGGTGGACGGGGAACCTGTAGGCGCGATTAACCGTATACCAGCGGAGGGCGAAACCCGCTCCAACATGCATGTGGGCGGCCGCCCGGAAGCGGCCGCCATCACCGGCCGCGACAAGGAAATTTGCGCCGCCATCGGCCCGACACTGCGCGCCAATGGCCTGATTTTTGTCGGCATCGATGTGATCGGCGATTATCTGACGGAAATCAACGTCACCTCGCCCACCGGCATTCAGGAAGTCGCCCGCTTTGGCGGCGCTGACATCGCCGCCCTGATCTGGGACGCCATCGAAGCGCGGATTGCTGCGAACCGGAAATAGGGGAACCTTGAGCCGTATTCAGATGAAGCCCCCGCTCGGGATGGTTTTATCCGGTTAATTGATGTGCTATTCAGGTGTGGTTAAGGATTTTGGCAACAACGGCATGAACAGGGGCGGCTGATATGCACACCGGCAACATGGAGTTACGGCACGACTGGACCCGCGAGGAAATTGCGGCGCTGTTTGCGCTGCCGTTCAATGATCTGCTGTTTGCGGCGCAGACGGCGCACCGTAAATATTTTGATCCCAACGAAGTGCAGATGAGCACGCTTTTGAGCATCAAGACCGGTGGCTGCCCCGAAGATTGCGGCTATTGCGCGCAATCGGCAAAATTTGAGACGCCGGTGAAGGCTGAAAAGCTGATGTCGGTTGAGGCGGTGCTGGCCGAGGCGAAACGCGCCAAGGAGGCGGGCGCCAGCCGCTATTGCATGGGGGCCGCATGGCGCAACCCCAAGGACAAGGATCTGGAAAGCGTGTGCCAGATGGTCGAAGGCGTGGCCGCACTGGGCATGGAAACATGCGTGACGCTGGGCATGCTGACGGACGCCCAGGCCAAACGGCTGAAATCTGCGGGGCTGGATTATTACAATCACAACATCGACACCTCGCCGGAATTTTACGGCAAGGTGATCAGTACACGGACTTATCAGGACCGGCTGGATACGCTGGGCAATGTGCGCAATGCGGGCATCAATGTGTGCTGCGGCGGCATTGTCGGCATGGGCGAGGCGCGCACGGATCGCATCGGCATGCTGCACACGCTGGCCAACCTGCCCGATCATCCCGAAAGTGTGCCCATCAATATGCTGATCCAGACCGAAGGCACACCTGTGCATGGCACGGAGCGGCTGGACAGTCTGGAATTTGTGCGCACGGTTGCGGTGGCGAAGATCATGATGCCGGCCAGCGTGGTGCGCCTGTCGGCGGGGCGCGAACAGATGAGCGATGAAACCCAGGCGCTGTGTTTTCTGGCAGGCGCGGGTTCGATTTTTATCGGGCCGAAACTGCTGACCACGAAAAACCCCGCCAAGGAACGTGACGATTCATTGTTTGCGCGGCTGGGGGTGCGGGCCACGACACTGGCTGAGAAAACCCCAAGACGGCATCAGGCGGCGGAGTGAGCGCGCGGGCCAACATCCCGGTTGACGAACGCCTGATCGTGGCACTCGACGTGCCCGGCATGGCCGAGGCGCGCGCCGTCGCGGATGAATTGCGCGGCGTGGTGAAGTTTTTCAAAATCGGCCTGCAACTGTTTCCGCTGGGCGGCGTTGATCTGGCGCGCGAACTGATTGCGCGCGGCGACAAGGTGTTTCTGGATTTCAAATTTTACGACATAGGCGAAACCGTGCGCAGCGGCGTGATCAGCGCCGCCAGTATCGGCGCGCAGTTTCTGACCGTGCATGGGGACCGGGAAATTTTAACCGCTGCGGTGGCCGGGCGCGGCAACAGCGATCTTAAAATCCTCTGCGTCACGGTGCTGACGAGCCTTGATCAGACGGCGTTGGATGAAATGGGCTATCATGGCGGCGTCGAACAACTGGTGCTGCAACGTGCATTGGTTGCAAAGGACGCCGGTTGTGACGGCGTCATCGCCTCGGCGCAGGAAGCCGCCAGATTGCGCGCCGCCCTTGGCCCCGATATGCTGATCGTCACCCCCGGCATCCGCCCCGCAGGCGGTGACGCCAATGATCAAAAGCGGGTCATGACACCCGCCGACGCACTCAGAGCAGGCGCCGATTACCTCGTGGTCGGCCGCCCCATCATAAAAGCCCCCGACCGCAGCAAGGCCGCCGCGATGATCCTTGCGCAAATGCGGGGGGCGTGATCCAATCCGGGCAGCCAGATCAAGGCAATCAAGCCTTACAGCCCCCAGGGAGGAAACCGCGATGAAACCAGTTCGGCGTGTTGTCACCGGCCATGATGCGCAGGGCCGCTCGATTTTCTTTATGGATTCTGGCATTCCCGATGTGTTTGGCGGCGGCGGCATGGAGGATTTCGCTGCGCAAGGATCGCTGGCTCTGGCGGAATTATGGGCCACCGGCCTGCCCGCTGACAATTCTGGCAATAAAGACAGCCGCCGCCCCGGTGACTATGCGCTGGAACCCAGCCCTGGCCAGATGATGCTGCGCATCGCCGAGTTTCCGCCCGAGCCCGAGGGGCTGGCCAAACCGGGCAAGGGGCTGGAATCGCATCCCGGTTTTCACAAGACCGATACCGTGGATTTCATCATCGTGCTGGAAGGCGAGGTTTATTCCATGATGGAAACCGGCGAAACATTGCTGAAAGCGGGGGATGTGCTGATCCAGCGCGGCACCAGCCATGCCTGGTCGAACCGTTCCGGCAAAGTGTGCAAGATCGCCGCCGTAATGCTGAACGCCAAGCCGCTATAGAGGTGACACCATGCCGGTCTATCAAGCACCCCTGAAAGAATTCAGTTTTCTGTTGCGTGAGGTGTTGGGGCTGGAGCGGCTGAGCAATCTGTCCGCCTATGCGAGCGCAGGCGTCGATCTGCTGGAGGCGGTGCTGGCCGAGGGCGCCAAGATTTGTGAAGAAGTGCTGCAACCGCTCAACCGTGTGGGCGACCAGCAGGGCTGCACCCGCCACCCCGGCGGCTCGGTCACCACGCCTGCGGGTTTCAAGGCGGCGTATCGCACCTTTGCCGATGGCGGCTGGCCCAGCCTGTCGTGTGATCCGGAATATGGCGGGCAGGGCATGCCGGTGGTTCTGGCCATGGCGTTTAATGAAATGGTCACATCCAGCAATATGGCGTTCGGCATGTATCCCGGCCTGACGCACGGCGTCTATGAGGCCTTGCATCAGCACGGATCGGATGAGCTGAAACGCATCTATCTGCCCAATCTCACATCGGGCGAGTGGACCGGCACGATGAATTTGACCGAGCCGCATTGCGGCACCGATCTGGGCCTGATGCGCACCCGCGCCGAACCGCAGCCGGATGGCAGCTTCAAAATCAGCGGCCAGAAAATTTTCATTTCCGCCGGTGAACATGATCTGGCGGAAAATATTATTCATCTGGTGCTGGCGAAAATTACCGGAGGGCCGGAGGGCATCAAGGGCGTGTCGCTGTTTGTCGTGCCGAAATTCATGGTCAAAGCCGATGGCGGCCTGGGCGCGCGCAACGGCGTCAGTTGCGGCTCCATCGAAGAAAAAATGGGCATTCACGGCAACGCCACCTGCGTGCTGAACTATGATAACGCCGTGGGTTATCTGGTGGGCGAAGAACACAAGGGCATGCGCGCCATGTTCACCATGATGAACGAGGCCCGGCTGCTGGTCGGACAACAGGGTTTGGCGGTGTCGGAGGTTGCCTATCAGAATGCCGTGATCTATGCGCGCGACCGGCTGCAGGGCCGCGCGCTGACTGGCGTCGCCGAACCCGGCAAACCCGCCGATCCGCTGATGGTGCATCCCGATATACGCCGTATGCTGATGAACCAGAAGGCGTTCAACGAAGGTGCGCGGGCGTTTTCCATGTGGATCGGCGTGCAGGCGGATATTCTGCGCTCTGGCGCAACCGGTGCGGAAAAGGCCGATGATTATATGGCGCTGCTGACCCCCGTGGTGAAGGCGTACCTGACCGATCAGGGCTTTGCCAATTGCGTCAATGCGCAGCAGATTTATGGCGGCCATGGCTATATCGCCGAACAGGGCATGGAGCAGTTCGTGCGCGATGCCCGCATCGCGATGATTTACGAAGGCGCCAACGGCATTCAGGCGCTTGATCTGGTGGGCCGCAAGCTGGGCATGAATGGCGGGCGCGCCGTGTTCGCGTTTTTTGCCGAGGTCGATGCGCTGCTGGCGGAATGCGCGGGCCAACCGGAGATGGCCGAATATTGTGCGCCACTGAAAGAAACCCGTGACCGTCTGGAACAGGTGACCCTGTGGTTTCTGGAAAAGGGCATGGAAAACCCCGATCATCTGGCGGCGGGTTCCACCGATTATCTGCATCTGTTCGCGCTCACCGCCCTTGGCATGATGTGGGTGCGCATGGCCCGCGCCGCCCATACCGGGCTAAAAGCGGGAACCGGCGATGCCGGGTTTTACAATGCAAAGCTGCTGACCGGGCGCTATTTCATGCAACGTGTAATGCCTGATAGCATTTCCATGGTGACCAAGATAAAAACCGGTGCGGACGCCATGATGGCGCTGAACGCGGATGCATTTTAACCCATAAAGTTGAGGACACCATGATCGCGCGTAAATCTGCCTGGATGGACGAAGACCTGCAAATTTTTTCCGGTAGCGTCGCCAAGTTTTTCGAGCGTGAGGCGCTGCCGCATAATGCGCGCTGGAATGAGGAAGGCAAGATTGACCGCAATTTCTGGAACAAGGCCGGTGAGGCAGGCCTGTTATGCGTCACCATCCCGGAGGAATATGGCGGCATGGGCGGTGATTTCCGCCACGAAGCGGTGATCGTGCAGCAGGAACAATGGATGCATTTTTCAGGCTGGGGCAATGGCGTGCATAGCGGCATTTGCGCGCCCTACATCCTGTCCTATGGCACCGAGGAACAGAAAAAGCGCTGGCTGCCGAAACTGGCCACCGGCGAACTGGTGGCCGCCATCGCCATGACGGAACCCGGCACCGGGTCTGATTTGCAGGCGGTGCGCACCACCGCAAGGCGTGATGGCAATAGCCTGGTGATCAATGGCCAGAAAACCTTCATCACCAATGGTCAGCATGCGGATTTAATCATTGTCGTATGCAAGACCGGTGATGTATCGGGCGGCGCCAAAAATATCTCTCTGGTGGTGGTCGAGGCGAATGAGGTCACCGGCTACCGGCGCGGCCGCAATCTGGATAAAGTCGGCCTGCATGCGCAGGACACGTCGGAACTGTTTTTTGATGATGTGCGCGTACCCGCCGGTAATATACTGGGTGGCGATGAAGGCCGGGGTTTTTATCAGCTGATGCAGCAATTGCCGCGTGAACGCCTGATTATCGCGCTGGGTTCGGTGGCCGGCATGGAGGCAGCGATTGATGTCACCGTTGAATATGTCAAACAGCGCAAGGCGTTTGGCAAAGCCCTGCTGGATTTCCAGAACACGCAATTCGTGCTGGCCGATTGCAAGGCCGAGGCCGTGGTCGCACGCACTTTTGTCGATGAATATATTGCGCGTCTGGTGCGCGGCGAACTGACCCCGGAAGAAGGCGCCGTCGCCAAACTGTGGGCCTGCGAAACGCATTGCCGGGTGGTTGACAAATGCCTGCAATTATTCGGCGGATATGGTTACATGATGGAATATCCCATTGGACGCATGTATGCTGACGCCCGCATACAGCGCATCTATGGCGGCACAAGCGAAATCATGCGGCTGCTGATTTCGCGGGCACTGTAAGAAAACGAACCAAGGAGAACGCCAATGACCGAAGCCTATGTGTATGACGCTGTTCGCACCCCGCGCGGCAAGGGCAAAACCAATGGCAGCCTGCATGAGGTGCCCTCGCTGGAACTGGCGACGCAGGTGCTCAAGGCGTTGCGCGACCGCAATAATCTCGACACCAGCAAGGTCGATGACGTGATCCTGGGCTGTGTCGAGCCGGTGCGCGAACAGGGTGCGGATATCGCCCGCATCGCGGTGCTGAACGCCGATTACGCCCAAAGCGTGGCCGGTGTGCAGATCAACCGGTTTTGCGCCTCGGGGCTGGAGGCGGTGAACATGGCGGCGGCGCAGATCATGTCAGGACAAAGCGACATGACCATTGGCGGCGGCGTGGAAAGTATGAGCCGCGTCCCCATGGGGGCGGGCGGCGGCGCCTGGTCCACCGATCCGGCGATTGCCTTCAAAAGCTATTTCGCACCGCAGGGCATTGGCGCCGATCTGATCGCCACCCGTGACGGTTACAGCCGCGCCGATGTGGACGGCTATGCGGTGGAAAGCCAGCGCCGCGCCAAGCATGCCTGGGACAATGGCTATTTCAAAAAATCCGTGATCCCGGTGAAGGACATCAATGGCCGCGTCATTCTGGATCATGACGAACATATGCGCCCTGGCTCAACCATGCAGCAGATGGCGTCACTTGAACCCTCTTTCGTTGCGATGGGCGAATTGGGCGGCTTTGACGCCGTGGCGATGCAGCGTTACCCGGATGTGGAGGAAATGGTGCATGTGCATCATGGCGGTAATTCCAGCGGCATCGTCGATGGCGCGGCGGGCGTATTGCTCGGCACCCGCGAGGCCGGAAACGCCATGGGCCTGAAGCCGCGCGCCCGCATCCGCGCGTTCGGCTCCATCGGATCGGAACCCTGCATCATGCTGACCGGCCCGGCGCTGGTGACCGAAAAGGTGCTGAAACGCGCGGGCATGACGGTTGGTGACATTGATCTGTTCGAGTTGAACGAGGCGTTCGCCTCGGTCGTGCTGCGCATGATGGATCAGCTCAATATCGATCATTCCAAAATGAACGTAAATGGCGGCGCCATCGCCATGGGCCACCCGCTGGGCGCCACCGGCGCGATGATTTTGGGCACCGTGCTGGACGAACTGGAGCGGCGCAATCTTTCCACCGCGTTGATTACGCTGTGCGTTGGCGCGGGCATGGGAACCGCGACGATCATTGAGCGGGTTTAGCCGAACAAGGCAGGCGTTCCGTATACGGAATGAAAATTAAGACGTCATTGCGAGCGAAGCGCGGCAATCCAGAGCCACGAATGAGGGCCCTGCCGCGTGGCTCTGGATTGCCGCGTCGCTTCGCTCCTCGCAATGACAAATAGAAACAGGGGAGACACACATGCAACAGATGAAATTCGAAGTAGACGGCGACGGCATCGCCACCATCACCTGGGATATGCCGGGGCGGGCGATGAATGTGCTCTCGGATGATGCGCTGGCGGAATTTTCGCAATGTGTGGCGCGCATCAAAAGCGACGCCGCCATCAAGGGCGCGGTGATCACCAGCGGCAAGGATGCGTTTCTGGCAGGCGCCGATCTGATGATGGTGCAGGCCACCGCCACCGGCAATCCCAAACATAGCCACGAGCAGCGGGTGGATGCGCTGTATGCCAGTCCGATCATTGGCTTTAGCGGCATTTTGCGCGCGCTGGAAACCTGCGGCAAGCCGGTGGCGGCGGCCATTAACGGCACGGCGCTGGGCGGCGGGCTGGAAATTCCGCTGGGTTGCCATTACCGGGTGTGCGCCGATAATCCCGCCATACAGATCGGTCTGCCGGAAGCGAAAGTCGGCCTGTTGCCCGGCGGCGGCGGCACGCAACGCCTGCCACGCCTGATCGGCATTCCGGCAGCATTGCCGATGCTGTTGCAGGGCGAACCCGTGTCACCGCAACAGGCGTTGAAGCTGGGCATCATTCATAAAATTGTGCCAGCAGGCGAAATCGTGCAAGAGGCCAAACGCTGGATCAAAGAAAGTCCGGATGCGGTGCAGCCCTGGGATAAAAAGAATTACAAAATTCCTGGCGGCGGCCCGTTTGACGGTGGTCCGGCGCAGGAAATGTTCGCCATGGCCATTGCCACGACGCGCAAATCCACCTATGGCAATTATCCCGCACTGGAGGCGATTCTGGCCTGCGTATACGAAGGCGTTCAGGTTCCCATGGATGCGGGCCTGCGCATTGAAACGCGCCAGTTGGTCAGCCTGTTTCAGCATCCCAGCGCCGCCAATATGGTGCGCTCGCTGTTTATTTCCAGCGGTGAACTGGCCAAGGGCGCGCGCCGCCCGAAGGCCGCGCCAAAATCCGAATGCAAAAAAATCGCCGTGCTGGGCGCGGGCATGATGGGATCAGGCATCGCCTATGTGTCGGCGCTGGCGGGCATTGAAGTAGTGCTGATCGACAGCAGTCTGGAAAACGCCGCGAAGGGCAAGGCCTATTCGGAAACCTTGCTGAGCAAGGCTGTTGCAAAGGGCGGTAGCACTGAGGCGCAAAAGGCGGCTGTTCTGGCGCGCATTACTCCGGCTACGGATTATTCCGGGCTTGGCGCTGTGGATATGGTGATTGAGGCGGTATTCGAAGACCGTGATGTCAAGGCCGCCGTTACGGCGAAGGCTGAAGCGGCTATGCCCGCAACCTCCATCTTCGCCTCCAACACCTCAACACTCCCGATCACGGGGCTGGCGGAAAAATCATCGCGCCCCGAACTATTTATCGGTGTGCATTTTTTCTCGCCGGTTGACCGCATGGGGCTGGTGGAAATCATCATGGGCAAGAAGACCGGTGAAAAGGCGCTGGCGGTGGCCATCGACTATGTGCGCAAAATCCGCAAGACGCCGATTGTCGTCAATGACAGCCGGGGCTTTTACACCAGCCGCGTGTTCAGCACCTATGTGAACGAAGGCATCGCCATGCTGAGCGAAGGCGTCAAACCCGCGCTGATTGAAAATGTTGGAAAGATGATTGGCATGCCGGTGGGGCCACTGGCGGTAAATGACGAGGTCAGCCTGGAACTGACCTGGCACATCGCCGATCAGACCAGAAAAGACCTGGGCGCGGCCTATAAGCCAAGCGCTATTGATGCGCTGCTGGAAGAAATGGTCGTCAAACAGGGCCGTCTAGGCAAAAAGAATCGCAAGGGATGGTATGATTATCCCGAAGGGGGCAAGAAAAAACTGTGGCCCGGTATTGCGCAACTGGTGAAGCAGGATGCCGCGCAGCCGGATGTGGAAGAACTGAAAAAACGCTTCCTCTATGTGCAGGCGCTGGACACCGCGCGCTGTTTTGAAGAAGGTGTGCTAACCGACGTGCGCGACGCCGATGTGGGGGCCATTCAGGGCTGGGGTTTCGCGCCCTATACCGGCGGGCCGCTATCGCTGATCGACACGGTGGGTGCGGCGGAGTTTGTGCGCGAATGCGACCGCATGGCCCAGGCCTATGGCGAGCGTTTCACGCCCAACAAACTGCTGCGCGAAATGGCCGCGAAAGGCGAAAGCTTTTATGGCCGGTTTAACCCGAAACAGCAGGCGGCGTGAGGCTGGTTTCTGATTGGATTTGCGCCCCCTCCGTTGTCATTGCGAGGAGCGTAGCGACGCGGCAATCCAGAGTCTCACGCATCGGCCCGTGCGTGAGACTCTGGATTGCCACGCTTCGCTCGCGATGACGATATAGAGCATGATGCGTTTAGGTTGGGGCGCGCCTTGCCCTCAATCTGTCACCCCGGATTTATTCCGGGGTCCAGGGCCACAAGGAAAAGTCTGAGTTTTTGGCTCTGGCCCCCGCAACAAGTGCGGAGTGGAGATGTAACGGTTTTGTTCCGGTCACTTGAGAGTGTATTTTCACATCAAGGAGATCGAACATGTCTGTCAAGCATACTGAAGAGTTCAAACAGGAGGTGGTGCGTCTTGCGCTGAGCAGCAGGTTGGCGCGGCGTCAGGTTGCGGGGGATTTGGGTGTAGGATTATCGACGCTGGGCAAATGGGTGTCGCAGCGTCGGCCTGATGATCGAAGCAAAGGCCCGGATGATGATCTGGCCAGGGAGAATGAACGGCTTCGCCGGGAGAATCATGTGCTCCGGGAGGAGAGGGAGATATTAAAAAAGGCCACGGTTTTCTTCGCGAGTCAAAAGCCGTGAGGTTCGCATTTGTCAAAGAGTGGTGTCATGTCTGGCCGGTCGAGACGATCTGCCGCGTCATGCAGGTTACATCACGCGGCTATCGCGCCGGGCGCCAGCGGCCCATGAGCCAGCGCCAGCGCGGCGACATGAAGGTTCTGGCGCATATCCGCGAGCAATACAGCCTGTTCCTTTTTTTGTTAGCGGTTTGACAGAAGTTTATAATAGATTACGCCCATAACAAACAGAAGCAGCAAGGGAGAGACCTCCATGAAATCATCGTCCGGGCATAAGCCCCGCATCGCCATGTTGTCCATCGAGGATGCCAAAAAAGCCGCTATTGCCGAAGGCATTCCTGAAGCGATGGCGCCGCTCAGCATTTTCCGCATTCTGCTGAAAAATCCGCCGCTGGCGCGCGAGGTGGGTAATACGCTGAACATGCTGCTGTTCAAGGGCAATCAGCTTGACGGCCGGTTGCGCGAACTGATCATCATGCGTCTGGGCTGGGCTACCGGCTCCAATTATGAATGGACCCAGCATTGGCGGGTGGCCGTGGGCATGAAAATTCCCGAAGATGTGATTCTGGCGGTGAAGGACTGGAAGAATTCAAAAATTCTCACCGATGCCGACAAGGCCGTGTTGCAGGCCACCGATGATATTCTGCAACATGGCGCCATTTCCGATGCGGCCTGGAAGGAATGCGTCAAGCATGTGCCGAATGAGGCTGCGCAGCTGGAAATTGTGGCGTCCATTGGCAATTGGCGGATGATTTCACAAATTCTGTTGTCGTTGCAGGTGCCGCTGGAAGAAGGTGTGATGTCCTGGCCGCCGCATGGCGAAAAACCCGCCAACGCGCCCGCCGATTATTGATCTCAGGAGGCGATGAAAATGGCAAAAATACCCTTGAACGGAAAATTACTGGGTCATGTGTTCGAAGCGGTTGAGGTAAGCTGGGATCACAAGGATACGATCCTGTATGCGCTGGGTGTCGGGGCAAAGCCTGCGGATCAGCTTGAATTTGTCTACGAAGGCAAGGGGCCCAAAGTGCTGCCGAGCTTTGCCGTTATTCCCGGCGGACGCGGCATGGCGGGCGCGATTGAAAATGTCGATCTGCGGCTGGAAATGCTGCTGCATGGCGAACAGTCGTTCACCCTGAAGCGTCCGATTCCGCCGCGCGCCAAGGCCAAGGTGTATGGCAAGATCGTCGATGTCTGGGATAAGGGCAAGGCGGCGGTCGTCGGCATCGAAAGCACGCTCGAAGATAAAGACGGTGTACTGCTGACCACGTATGCCAGTCTGTTCGTGCGGGGCGCGGGCGGCTTTGGCGGGGAACGTGGACCATCGACCGATGGCAAGAATGCGCCACCGGAACGCGCGCCGGATGCGGTGGTTTCAGAAACCCCGCTGCTGGAGCAGGGCGCCATTTACCGTCTTTCCGGTGACTGGAACCCGATCCATATCGATCCGGAATTCGCCAAACTGGGCGGGTTTGACGCCCCGTTCATGCACGGCCTGTGCACCTATGGCTTTGTGGGCCGTGCGGCGCTCAAGGCCCTGTGTGGCGGCGATCCGGCAAAATTCACCTCCATGACCGGGCGGTTTGCCGACCGGGTGGAATTTGGCGATACGATTATCACCAAAATGTGGAAAACCGCGCCGGGCGAGGCCATTATCCAGGCCGAAACCCAAAAAGGGAATATCGTCCTGTCCCAGGGCAAAGTGACATATGTTGTATGAAATGGAGAAAATCCTGCTTGAGACAAAATATCAGTTGCAAGTAGGACTCTTTTCAGAAAAATATGTTATAAGAGATTTAATAACACACCGGAGGAGTACCCAGAATGATCAAGAAACCCATTTCGGCTGATTCTCACATCACCGAGCCGCCAAAATGCTACATCGATTATATCGAAGAAAAGTACAAGGCGACAGCCCCGCATGTCACCTTCATGGAAGGCGTTGGCGACATCTATGTGATCGATGGCATGACAAATCCGATCCCGATGGCGCTGGTCGCCGCTGCTGGCAAGGCCCCGGAAGAACTGAGCATGACCGGCGCGCGGTTTGAGAGCCTCCATAAGGGTGGCTGGGATTCGAAATTCCGCATCGCCGATCAGGAACGCGATGGCGTTGCCGCTGAAATCATCTACCCAAGCGTTGGCATGGTGCTGTGCAACCATAGTGATTTCGAATACAAGCGCGCCTGCATGAAGGCCTATAACCGCTGGCTGCTGGATTACGCCTCGGAAGACCGCAAGCGCATCATTCCTCTGGCGCAAATCTCCATGGGCTCCATTGCCGAAGGTATTGAAGACCTGAAAGAGATCAAGAAACAGGGCTTTGACGGCGTCATGATGAACGGTGTTCCCGCCGAACTGGATTATGACCACCCGGATTATGACAAGTTCTGGCAGACCGCCATTGATCTGGAACTGCCGCTTTCGTTCCACATTCTGACTGCTGGCGACAGTGGCGGCGTGCTGGGTGGCAAAATGCGCGGTCCGCGTATCAATGGCTTCCAGGCTATTATTCGTGGCTGTCAGGACATTATGGGCATGCTGGTGTTCTCCGGTGTGTTCGAACGTAATCCTGACCTCAAGATCGTCTGCGTGGAAGCCGACGCCGGCTGGGCCCCGCACTTTATGTACCGTATGGATCATGCCTATAAGCGCCATCGTTTCTGGATGAAAGGCCAGGAGCTGAAAAAGCTGCCGTCCGAATATTTCAAGGAAAACATCTATATGACCTTCCAGGATGACTGGGTGGCGTTCCAGATGGCGGACATGGTCAACACCAAGCGTCTGATGTGGGCCAATGATTTCCCGCATTCCGACGCGACTTGGCCCTGGTCGCAGGAAGTGCTGAACGAGCATTCCAGGCACCTGACCGAACAGCAGCGCAATGACATCTGCCACAACAATGTGGCCGAACTGTACAAGCTTAAAGTCGCAGCCTAAACCGCGCTGACTTCGCATTCTCGCAGCCGGCGCGGTTTAACCGCTGCGTCGGCTGTTTCGTTTTTGGTCCCGCAAAAAGGAGAGAAACTATGGATTATGATATTAAAATTACCGGCGGACTGATCGTCGATGGCACAGGTTCCAAAGGTTATCACGGCGATATCGGGATCAGGGACGGCAAGGTTGTCGCCATGGGCACGGCCCCCGGCACGGCCAGCAAAACCATCAATGCCGATGGCAAGGTTGTATGTCCGGGCTTTGTTGATATTCATACGCATTATGATGCGCAAATCATCTGGGACCGCATGCTGACGATTTCGCCCTGGCATGGGGTGACGACGGTGGTGATGGGCAATTGCGGTTTCAGCGTTGCGCCCACACGCCCTGCACACCGCGACCTGATCATGCGCACCCTGGAAAATGTCGAAGGCATGAGTGTTGCCGCATTGCAGGAAGGTCTGGGTGAGAAATGGCCGTTTGAAACTTTCCCGGAATATCTGGACGCCATCGAAAGCCGTGGCACGGCCATCAATGTCACCGCGCTGGTTGGCCATACGGCGGTGCGGCTGTATGTGATGGGCGAGGAATCGACCGAACGCGAAGCGACACCGGATGAAATTGCGCAAATGCGCAAGATCGTATTCGAAGCAATCGAAGCGGGCGCGGTGGGCTTTGCCACCTCCAAGGCATTCACGCATGTCGGATATGATGGCCGCCCGGTGCCAAGCCGTCTGGCCAGTTTTGATGAAATTCGTTCCCTCGCGGGCGCGCTGGGCGATGCCGGCAAGGGCATGATCCAGGCGACGGCGGGCGCGGACTTTGCGTTCGACCAGTTCGCCACTTTGTATCAGGAAACCGGGCGCCCGGTGAGCTGGACTGCGCTGCTGGCCGGCATTGGCGGCGGTGGTCTGGGCATCGGCACAGCGACCGAGCAATTAAAACGCTCCGATGAACTGGTTGCGGCAGGAAACAAGGTTTATCCGCAGGTAACCCCGCGCTCGCTGAATTTCGAATTGCAATTCAAGGCGCCGTTCATTTTCGAAAGCCATCCGGCGTTCAAGCCCATCTCGCAGGCGGATTTCGAAGGTAAGAAAAAAATCTACGCCAGCCCAGAATTCCGCGCGACCTTCCGTGAGGTGATTAAAGGCGGCATCGGCAGCGCCTGGAGCCGTGCAACGATTACCTATTGCCCAAGCGAACCAGCCCTTGAGGAACGCCTGCTGGCCGATGTCGCCAGGGAACGCGGCGCACACCTTGCCGATTTCAGTCTTGATCTGGCGCTGGCGGACAATCTGGAAACCCGTTTCCGGATGCCGGTCGCGAACGCCAATGAGGATGAGGTGCTTCCGTTGTTGCAGAACAAGAACACGGTTCTGGGCCTGTCGGACGCCGGCGCCCATGCCAGCCAGTTGTGCGACGCATGCGCCTCGACCTATCTGCTTGGCCACTGGGTGCGGGAGAAAAAAGCCATCGTACTCGAAGAAGCCGTCCGTATGCTGACGTCACGTCCCGCCGAGGTGTTTGGCATTACCGACCGTGGCACCCTGAAAACCGGCGTGCCCGCCGACGTGGTGGTGTTCGACCCGGAAACGGTGGGAACAACCAAACTGCGCCGTGTCTATGACCTGCCCGCAGGCGCAGACCGTCTGGTGGCCGATGCCCACGGCATCAATGCGGTGATCGTCAATGGCGTGCTGCTGCGCCAGGAAGGCGTGGACGCATTTGACGCTGCCTCTAAAAACCTGCCGGGCAAACTGCTGCGCAATGGCCGCGCCGCCTAAGCCTGATTAAAACTTTCATTAAAACTTTCGATGCAAAAAAGCCCGCAAGCGCAATGCTTGCGGGCTTTTTATCTTCTACAGCGGGATGATTTTAGATTCAGTCATATCTTTCATCGTCATTGCCACATCGCGTTGCACTCGCAACAAGAGGCCGGTCTACTCCACCCCAAAAATGCGCGGCGCTTCGCCTGTCTTTTCCGCCGCGATTTCCAGCACGGTAAACGGCTCACTTTTTTCCCCTGACATGCCGGGTGATCCCATGGGCATGCCTGGCAATGAAATGCCCTTGATGGCAGGGCGTTCACCCAGCAATTTGGCGATCATCGCGACTGGCACATGCCCTTCGATCACATAGCCGTCAATCAGCGTCATGTGGCACCCCTCCAGATCTTGTGGGATACCCTGCTGCGCGCGCAATTGAGGCAATTCTTCAGTGGGAACGACGGTCAGCACATACCCGTTCTGGCGCAGATATTCGGCATAATCCTGACAGCAGCCGCAATTGGGATCCTTGTACAGGGTTCCCGTTTTAGCCGCATCATCGGCCAGCGCGCGCAGCGGCAGGATAAAGGCGGCGAGAACGATCAGGGTTTTCATTATTTGCATGCTGAGAAGATAAGCAGTGCGCGTAACCGCCGCAAGCCCAAAATATGCGCGAGCGCTTTGCAAGGACGCGGGCATACCATAGTGTGCGCATGTGCCATTGGGTGCGGGCAGTTATTCTAATGTGATTTGATGAAGCAAAGCAGTTTTAGGCATCCCTTCCGGCTGGCCTTTTATTATTTCGCGATTTTCATTGTTGCGGGGGTGCATCTGCCGTTCTGGCCGGTGTGGCTGACGGCGCGCGGATTAAGTGCGGGGGATATCGGTCTGCTGACCGGGGCGGCGATGGTGCTGCGCGTGATCACCGGGCCGCTGATTGCATTTGCATCTGACCGGGTGGGGCGGCGGCGCGCGCAGATCATACTGTTTTCCATCTTGCTTGGTGGCAGCTTTATGCTGTTTTCATTCGCCCATTCCTTTACCGTCATCTTTCTGGTCACGCTGCTGACCAGTACCCTGATCCCGTCCATCATGCCGCTGATTGACACGCTCACGCTTGCCCAGTCTGCGCAGGGACGCGCCGATTATGGCCGGGTGCGGCTGTGGGGATCGATCAGTTTTATCGCCGCCAGCATGGCGGGCGGCTTTGTGCTTTCGCGGGCGGGTGCGGGGATGATTTTGCCGATGATTCTGGCGGGCTGCGCCATCACGGTAGGGGCGGCGCTGCTGTTGCCAAAAGAAGCGCCGCACGGCCCCGGTGAAACGCCACGGCGCGCCGGTTGGCGCGAAGCGTTGCATTTGTGCCGTGACCGGCGGTTTTTATATTTTATGGCGGCCGGTTCCTTCATCCAGGCGGCGCATGCGGTATATTACACCTTCGGCACCCTGAACTGGCAGCGCCTTGGCCTTGGCAGTACGCTGATTGGCGCATTGTGGGCGCTGGGAGTGATTTCGGAAATCATTCTGTTTGCGTTTTCCGGCCGGGTAACGTCGCGTTTTGGTCCGGCAACATTATTGGCGCTCGGCGGTGCGGCGGGTGTACTGCGCTGGACCTTGACGGCCCTCAATCCTGGCGTTTGGCTGTTGGTTCTACTGCAATGTCTGCATGCCTTTACCTTTGGCGCCACCCACCTGGCCGCCATGCAGTTCATAACGCGCGCCGCGCCCGCACATCTGGCGGTAACGGCACAGGGGGTTTATGCTGCTGTCTCCACTGGCATTGTGATCGGCGGCGTCACCTATGCGTCCGGCTTCGCCTATTCGGCGTTTGGCAGTCTTGCCTTTTTGGGCATGGCGGCGCTCTGCGCGCTGGGTGTTGTCTGCGCCCTGTGGCTGCGGCGCAACTGGGCGGGCGGGGTACTGATATAATCAGGCCCCCAAAAATTGGGGGCCTGGTATTGCGTGGAATTAAAACGCTTTAAGCGCTCCATTTGCCGCGCAGATACTCGCCGATGCGTTCCAGCGCCTTGACGCCTTCGGGCAGCATGGGGTGAAACAGCTGCCAGACATGGATCATTTCGTCCCAGACTTCCAGCGTCACATCCACGCCTGCCGCCTTGGCGTTTTTCTCCAGGGTGCGGCTGTCATCCAGCAGGGTTTCATGATCGCCGACCTGGATCAGCATGGGCGGCAGCCTGCGCAAATCCGCAAACAGCGGGGACGCCAGCGGGGTTTTCGCGTCCTTGCCATTCAGATACAGCGCCCCCATGGCCATCAGGCCGGCTTTCTGCACCATCGGGTCCTTTTCGGCGCGCGTCGTCATGGTTTCGGAATTGCCGGTTAAATCCGTCCACGGACTAAGCATCGCCACCGCTTTTGGCAACGCCACGTCCGCGTCACGCAACGCAACCAATGTCGCCAGCGTCAATCCGCCGCCCGCACTGTCACCGGAAATGGCGAGCTTTGCAGGAGATAGGCCCTGCGCCAGCAGCCAGCGCCAGGCCTTGACCGCGTCATCGACGGCTGCGGGAAACGGGTTTTCCGGCGCCATGCGGTAATCGATCACCAGAACCCGCGCCTTGCTGGTTTCCGACAATTTTCCCGCCAGCGAGCGGTGCGTGACCGGTGATCCGATCACATAGCCGCCGCCATGCAGATACAGGATGGCGTGATCGGTGCGCGCACCTGGGGCATCCACCCATTCCGCCGGAATACCATCCACCTTGACAGGTGTAACCTTGGTATTGGGCGGCGTTGGCATCATGCCCATTGAGGCTTCGAATGAGGCGCGCTGTTCCTGGATCGTGGCGTTGGGATTGACGACGATGCCGCGGATCATGTCAACGACGGCTTTCAGTTCATTTCCGGCCATGTGTTTTTCCTTCTGTGATAAGTTTGTATACGGACATTAAATCACATGAAATCACATGCTCCATTTGCCGCGCAGATATTCGCCGATGCGTTCAATGCCCTGTTTGCCTTCATCCAGCATCGGATGGAACGCATGCCAGACATGAATCATCTTGGGCCAAACCTCCAGCGTGCTGTCGACGCCGCAGGCCCTGGCCTTTTCATGCAGCCGGATGGAATCATCCAGCAGCACTTCCGCGTCGCCCACATGAATGAGCAGCGGCGGCAGGCCGGTCAGATCGGCGTAATTGGGCGAGGCGTGCGGATGCACCACATTGGCCCCTTGCAGATAGAGATTGGTCATCCCGTCCAGGCCATCACCGCCAATCATCGGATCGGCTTCAGCGCGCGTTTTGTAGCTGGGATTGGTGCAGGTCAGGTCCGACCATGGACTAATCAGAATTCCCGCGCCTGGCATCGCGGACTTTTCATCACGTAAGCTAACCAGCGTTGCCGCCGTCAGGCCACCGCCCGCACTGTCACCACCAATCGCGGTTTTGGCGGGGGCATAGCCCTGCGCCAGCAGATATTTGAACCCGGCCACGCCGTCTTCGACAGCGGCGGGAAATTTGTTTTCCGGCGCCAGCCGGTAATCCAGCAGCAGCACGGCCGCCTTGGCCGCGCGCGAAATTTCGCCCGCCAGCGAGCGGTGCGTATTAAGCGAACCCATCACATAGCCGCCGCCATGCAGATACAGGATTGCATAACCTTCCTTGACGCCGGGCGCCTTGATCCATTCAGCATCGCGTCCGGCGACGGTCAGTTTTTCCACTTTCACATCGTCTGCAACGGGGAATGAGGTTTTCTCCATCCCGGCGCGGCGCATGGCCAGGGTGACTTTGGTGCTGGTTGGCCCACCCTCGCCACCCGCCGCGTTCTTGCGCATAATTCCGACCAGTTTCTCAATTGGCATTGCCATTGGTTATTTCCTTCCCTGTTGGTATTTTTCTGCCCCTATCTTTGACCAGACAGGGGCTTGTATGCAACAGTGATCTGATCGCACAGCAATGAGGGAATGACGGAACAATGGCGATTTATCGATTGGGCAATGAGGGCCTGGAGACGGAAAACCAGGAATATTGGATTGCCCCCAATGCAATGGTCATTGGCAGAGTGGTCTTGAAGAACAATGCCAGCGTGTGGTTTGGCGCAGTGCTGCGCGGCGATAATGAACCCATCACCATCGGCGAAAATTCCAATGTGCAGGACAATGCCGTGCTGCATACCGGCATGGGCGATCCCTGTACGGTCGGGCGTAATGTCACCGTTGGGCATATGGCGATGCTGCATGGCTGCGTTATTGGCGATAATTGTCTGATCGGCATGGGCAGCATCATTCTGGATGGGGCGAAAATCGGCAATAATTGTCTGATTGGCTCCAGGGCGCTGATCGGGCCGGGCAAGGAAATTCCCGACAATTCCGTGGTGCTTGGCGCGCCGGGCAAGGTGGTGCGGCAGGTAACGCCCGGTGATTTAGAGGCTTTCAGCCGCTCCGCCCTGGGCTATGTCGAAAACTGGCGGCGCTTTAAGGCGGGGCTGGCGCCCGATGAACGTCACCGTTAAACTGGCCTCAGAAAAATAAACCTCACAGGGAGAACCCGATGCCTACTTACGAATTCTGCAAAGTCGAACGCGAAGGCAAACTGACCATCGTCACCATGAACCGCCCGGACGTGATGAATTCACTGCATCCACCGGCCAATTTCGAACTGGAAAAAGTCTTTAATGATTTCTCCAATGATCCCACCCAATGGGTGGCGATCCTGACCGGCGCCGGGGACCGTGCGTTTAGTGCGGGCAATGATCTGAAATTCACCGCATCGGGCGGCAAGATGGAAATTCCGGCCACCGGTTTTGCCGGCATTACAGCGCGGTATCACATGAACAAGCCATTGATCGCGGCCGTTAACGGTGTGGCGATGGGTGGCGGCATGGAAATCGCGCTGGCCTGCGACATTATCATTGCCTCGGACAAGGCGCGTTTTGCGCTACCGGAACCAAAAGTTGGTTTGGCGGCGGGTGCTGGCGGCGTGCACCGCCTGCCCCGCCAGATTGGCCTGAAGCACGCCATGGGCATGATCCTGACCGCGCGCCATGTGTCGGCCGAAGAAGGTTATCGCCTCGGCTTCATCAATGAAGTCGTGCCGCATGCCGATGTCATGAAAGTTGCCAAACGCTGGGCGGCGGAAATCATGGAATGTTCGCCCATGTCTGTGCGCGCCTCAAAGGAAATGTCGATGCAGGGGCTTGCCGAGGGCGGCGTCGAAGCCGCAGCCAACGGAAAATATCCGGCCATGACAGCACTGTTCAAAAGCGCCGATTCCACCGAAGGCCCCCGCGCCTTTGCTGAAAAGCGCAAACCCAACTGGGCGGATTCGTAAGGCGGCAATGCACTGGACCAGGTGCGCGGCATTTGGTTGCCGCGTCACTTTGCATCTGGCTATGAATATTTCTGCCTGACACATAGGTGTTGATGACCCACGATCTTTGGATATTGTTCGGGGCGTGTATTCTGGGGCTGGTGCATCTAACCGCCGCGAGCTTCGCGTTCAGGGCGCAAGCCGGTAACGCCTATATGGTTGGCGCGCGGGATGAGGATCTCCGCCCCACCGGATTAGCGGGTCGCCTGCACCGCGCGCAGTGGAACTTCCTCGAAACCTTTCCGGTCTTTGCCGCGCTGGTGCTGATTGCGCATGTGGCGGGCGAAGCCGGGTATTGGAGCATGCTGGGGAGCCGGATTTATCTTGGAGGCCGCATCCTGTTTCTGCCTCTCTATGCGGTGGGAATTCCATGGCTGCGAAGCTTCTCCTGGAACATCGCCACAACCGGTCTGGTGATGGCCGGGGCGGAAATTCTGGTATGAAGAGGTCTTTGGACTGATCATTACTGGTTTACCGCTTTGCCGCCGCCTTATAAACCGCGCTGCGTTCGCGTTTGCCAACGGCGATTACGAGAACAATTAATTCGGCATCGCGGACTTCGTAGACAAGACGGTAACCGATATTGCGCAGTTTGATCTTGTATCTGTTCGTCCCACCATGGAGCCTGGCAGATGGCACATGCGGGTTCGTCAATCGCCCGGCGAGTTTTTTCTTGAATTGTTCTCTCGTGCCTGCATCCAGTTTGCGCCATTCACTCAGGGCTTCCTGTTTGAATGAGAGGCTATAGCTCATCGAGTGTGACAGCAATTTCCGGCATATCCGCACGCGCATCGGCGATGGCGGTCAGTTCCATGTCCTCCAGCCGCTCCATCAGGGCTTCATAGGCCTTTGCCGGTACGCAATAGAATGCAGGCTGGTTGCGATTGAGAATGGCCACCGCTTCGCCTTCACCCGCTGCAACCGTGCCCATTGGGTCTTTTTTCAGTTCCGAAATGCTGGCCGCCATCTGCGACAGAATGAGGTACGTCATGGGTTTTCCAAGCATTATTATTAGAGCTTTTATTAGTACTTTTAACAGGTCATTTCAAGCGTCAATTATTGCCTTTGTTTTTTATACCCCTCCATCGAAGAGATGCCCTCCACTTTTCCCGGGTAAGACCACCCTGTTCATATCCCGTCCCCTCACCGAATCCTGCTTCCAAACACCATTCAGCCGCCTATTCCGCTCAAACACAATGGCGCTGGGGCATCCGCAAATCCTCTGTCCCCGTCTCACCCCTTATGCTAGTTTCACTTATTGATAATTTGTCGGGAGCGTGCACATGAAATTCACTTGGTTTAACCTGATGCCCTGGCCCTATCTGCCGGATGATTTCCGGCAGAAGAACCGTTCTGTCTGGGTGGATATTGACAGCACCCTGTATGATCCGGTGCGCGGCCATGATGTCTATAATGATTATCTCGATCTGCTCGAATATGCCGATCAGCTCGGCTTTGATGGCGTTGGCATTAACGAACATCACCAGAACGCCTATGGCATGATGCCGTCGCCCAATATCATGGCGGCCGCACTTACCCGCCGCACGAAGAATGCGGCGATTGTGGTGCTGGGAAACTCCATCGCGTTGTATAATCCGCCCGTGCGGGTGGCCGAGGAATTCGCCATGCTGGATGTGATGTGTGGCGGGCGGCTGGTGGCGGGCTTTCCTGTCGGCACATCGATGGACACCAATTACTGTTATGGCCAAATTCCGGCGCTGACGCGCGAGAAATATCTCGAAGCCCATGATCTGATCATGCGCGCCTGGAAGGAAGACAAGCCGTTTGCGTTTAACGGCCGCTACAACAAACTGCGCCATGTCAATATCTGGCCCAAACCCATCCAGAATCCGCCGCCCATTCATATTCCCGGCGGCGGCTCGGTCGAGACCTATGATTTCTGTCTCGACAACACCTATTCCTATTCTTACTTAAGCTTCACCGGCTATATCCGCGCCAAGGCGCTGATGCAGGGTTATTGGGACCGGTTGACCCAACGCAATGAACCCGATGAATCCCCCTATCGCGCCGGATTTGCCCAGACCATTGTCGTGGGCGAAACCGACAAGGAAGCCGAAGATCTGTACAAGGAACACGTAAGCTATTTCTATAACCGCTGCCTGCATGTGCATGCGGGCTTTGCCGATGCCCCGGGCTATCGTACGATCAAAACCATTCAGTCCGGCGCGCTGTCGCAATATGCGCCGAACATGGGCGATCTTTCCAACCTTAGCTGGAAACAGTTGCTGGACGATGGCTATGTGGTGGCCGGAAGCCCGGATACGGTGCGCGAGAAGCTGGAACATCTGGCGAAATCGTTGCGGGTTGGAAATCTGTTCTGTCTGATGCATGTGGGCGATATGCCAAAAGACAAATGCATGCATTCCAGCAAGCTGTTTGCGGAAAAAGTGATGCCGAAAATGCGTAATATTTTTCCGGAATATGACAATGACACCCGTTTTTGGGCGCAACCGCTGGCAAAGCGCGCAACGCCCGCGCCGGTGGATGCGGCGCTGAAAACACGTATTACAGTGCCGGGAGAATAGACCATGAATTTGCGTAAAATCAAAACCCGGCACACTGAGACCCATGTGCTGGAAGGCGGCTCAGGCCCCGATATGCTGTTCCTGCACGGGGCGGGCGGCGTTACTCTGGAAGATCCGTTTCTGAATGCGCTGGCGGCGAAATATCATGTCTATGCGCCGCTGCTGCCGGGTTATGGGGCATCCGATGAATGCGCCGAAATCCGCGATATGCTGGATGTCACTTTGCATACCTGGGATGTGTCAGAAGCGCTGGGTCTGAAAAAGCCGATCCTTGCCGGCCATTCCATGGGCGGTATGATTGCCGCTGAAATGGCGGCCGTTGCGCCCAATGATGTGGACAGGCTGTGCCTGATCTGCCCCGCTGGGCTATGGCTGGACGATCATCCGATCCCGGATCTGTTTGCGATGCTGCCTTATGAACTGCCGGCTTATCTGTTTCATGATGCGGTTGCCGGTGGCAAAATGATGACGGCGGGCATGGATTTTTCCAATCTCGATTTCCTCAAGGCGTTTCTGATTCAGAATGCGCGGCAAATGGGCATGGCGGGCAAGCTGCTGTTCCCCATTCCCGAGCGCGGCCTGCGCGAGCGGCTGTACCGCATCAAGGCCCGTACCCTGTTGATCTGGGGCGACAGCGACAAACTGATCGTGCCGCGTTACGCGCAGGAATTCAAAAAGCTGATCGCCAGTTGCGAACTGGTCAGCATTGCCGAAGCGGGCCATCTGGTACCCATCGAACAAACGGCGCAAACCGTGGCGGCGATCGGAAAACTGGCGTAAATCCTTCAAAAAAAGGGATAGGCTCGTGCGCTTGTCCCTGTTTTGTTCGAAAATTTGTGTGATCATTTACGCATAAGTAAACTTTCGCGGCTAAGCTCCGTTTGAGGATGGAGCCATGATCGAGAGACTGATAGCACTTGCCAAAGACAAAAGGCCCGCCGCCCGGCGCGCCCTGTCATTGGGTATTGTTGAGCTTTGCCATGGCCCCGGCTTGCAGATGGACCCGCAGGATAAAGAAATTGCGGGTCAGATTATCATCCGCCTGATTTCCGAATTTGAGACTGATCTGCGTACCCAAATAGCGGACAGGCTGGCGGCATCCGATCAAGCCCCCAAAGCACTCATTCGCGCCCTGGCTGGGGATGAAGTCAGTGTCGCCAATGCGGTGATTATGCACAGCCCGTTGCTGGATAATGACGATCTTATCGCCATCATAAATACCAGAACGCGCGAACATCGCCTGCTTATTGCTGCACGCCCGCACATCAGCGCCGAAGTCGGCGACGCCCTGCTAAAACCCGGAGAGCCGGAAGTGCTGGCGGCGCTTATCAATAACCAGACAGCGGCAATTTCTCAGGCGGCGATGGAATATGCCGTGGAAGAAAGTAAATCATGCATAAATCTGCAAGGGCCGCTGGTTAGCCGTGCAGATCTGCCGCCAAAACTTGCTGCAACGATGGCTGCATTTGTGTCCAGAGAACTGAAGCGCATGCTCGCGGCGAAATTCCCGCACGATCAGGAAATCGTAAGTCAGGCCGTGCAGGAAATTGGTGCGAACAAGTCCGCTGCACCGGCCGGGTCCGGGCAGGGCTTGAGCGCCAAAGCAGCGGCCCTGATTGAACGGCTGCATGCAAATGGCGAGTTGAACATCACCCGCGTGATTTCATTTTTGCGAGAAAAACGCCTGCCCCTGTTTTTTGCGGGCATGGCTGCGCTTACCAAACTTAATGTGCAGAGCCTGATTCATTTCGCCTTTGAGGGCGAAGCGCGGGGGCTGGCGGTTATATGCCGTGCGGCGGGTGCAGATCGCGGCCAGTTTGTGGCTGTTGTATTGCTGTTGGCTCTGGCGCGTAATGGCCATGCAACGCCGGCCAACAAGCTTCAGGCGATCTGCCGCCTGTTTGATTCACTTTCCGAGAAGCGCGCGCTTGAAGTGGTTGAGGACTGGCGTACCGGATTGCATGATCCGGAACGTAAAGCCGCCGCTGGTTAGCAGGCTATCTTTTATCGCTGATCAGAAAGGGCCGCCAGTGTGCCGCCGCTATAGGGCGCCTTTACGACCGCTACAATCAGATCAATGATATTGCACACAAAACTTTCCGGTGGCGCCGAGATGGTGGCGTAATCATCTTCGGTCAGGCGCACTTCGCCGCGCGTCATCTGTTGCCAGTTGGCCAGCCAGTGAAACACGCTTGTCGCAATCAGCCCGACCCGCTGCACCGCCGCATCCCGCGGCATTTGCGGCATCTGTTTTATGGCCATGGTTGCAAGGCGGCGGGCCGACGATGTGTGCTCCCGCCAAACGGCGTCGCTGACGCGGATTTTAGGATCACTGTAGAGCAATGCAAAAAACCGGATAAAATCCGTGCCGCCGGGATTGTTCTGCATATGCTCGAAAAACGGCAATACCGCCGCCTGCGCCAGCCTGTAAATATCGGCTTCGCGCATGGGCTGTGAAATGGCGTCCAGCATGGCATGACGCCGCGCGTTAATCCCCGCAAAACGGTCAATGAAAATGGCCTCGACCAGCCCTTCCTTTGATCCAAAATGATATAGCAGAGAGGAAGTGTTGCGCTGGCCTGCGGTGCGATTGATCTGGCGAACAGTAACGGCGTCCAGCCCATGACGGGAGAATAATTGCTCGCCAGCACCCATCAGGCGCGCCTTTGTGTCGCGCCGTTCGGAAATATCTTCCTTTGTCTGGCGAGGCATCCTGCCCCCTGTCTGTTACTGAAAACCGGCCCGGCGCCGGGAATCGGCGCGGCATCCGATCTGCTTTTAAGTGATTTTGCGCTATTTTCCAATGCATAGGCAGTATTAATTTTACGGGATCACTTGGATTGCGCGCCGCTTCGGGCTAATGAAGGGAACCCGTATTATTTCAGGAATGTCAGATGAGCGCAGATACATATCATGACGCGGAAGACCCGCAAATTACCCAGATTCGTCAATCTGTTATCGCTTTGTGCAGTAATTTTCCCGGTGAATATTGGCGTGAAATGGACCAGAAGCGCGAATATCCGACGGCCTTCGTCAAGGCGCTGACCGAGGCGGGCTTCCTGGCCGTGCTGATCCCCGAAGAATATGGCGGCAGCGGCCTGGGGCTGACGGCGGCGGCGGCGGTGCTGGAGGAAATTCAGCGGTCCGGCTGCAATGGCGCCGCATGCCATGCCCAGATGTATATCATGGGCACGATCCTGCGCCATGGCAGCCCCGCGCAAAAGGCGCAATGGTTGCCGCGCATTGCTTCTGGTGAACTGCGCTTGCAGGCGTTTGGCGTGTCGGAACCCTCCAACGGCACAGATACACTCAGCCTGAAGACCCGCGCGGTGCGTCAGGGGGATCATTATATCGTCAACGGGCAAAAAATCTGGACCTCACGCGCGGAACATTCCGATCTGATGCTGCTGCTGGCGCGCACAACGCCAAAGGAAGAGGCCAAATCCCGCAGCCACGGCCTGTCGGTGTTTGTCGTCGATATGCAAAAGGCGGTGGGCAATGGCATGACCATCAAACCCATCCGCACCATGATCAATCATTCCACCACCCAGGTATTTTTCGACGACCTGAAAGTGCCAGCCGAAAATCTGCTGGGCGAAGAAGGGCAGGGCTTCAAATATATTCTGACCGGCATGAACGCCGAACGTGTGCTGATCGGGGCCGAAACCATTGGCGATGCGCGCTGGTTCATTAAAAAGGCGGTCGATTACGCCAATGAGCGCAATGTTTTTGGCCGCCCCATCTCAACGAACCAGGGAATCCAGTTTCCCATCGCCAAAGCCTATGCACAGACCGAGGCCGCCAATCTGATGGTGCAAAAAGCCGCACGGCTTTATGAACAGGGCAAGGATATCGGGGCTGAAGCCAATATGGCGAAGATGCTGGCGGCCGAGGCGTCCTGGGCTGCGGCGGACATGTGCCTGCAAACCCATGGCGGGTACGGCTTTGCCGAAGAATATGATGTCGAGCGCAAATTCCGCGAAACAAGGCTCTATCAGATCGCGCCGATTTCAACCAATCTGATCCTGTCCTATCTGGCCGAGCATGTGCTGGGCATGCCGCGTTCTTATTAACGTTAGAATGTAATGCGCCGCGCACTTGAAGATATTCTGGTCGTATCCCTGGGGCAGGCGGTGGCTGCGCCCTATGCGACGCAGCGTCTGGCGGATGGCGGGGCGCGGGTCATCAAGGTCGAACGCGCCGAAGGCGATTTCGCGCGTCATTATGATACGGTGGCGAAAGGCGAATGCAGTTTTTTTGTCTGGCTGAATCGCGGTGCGGAATCTGTTGTGCTGGATTTGAAAAATCCCGATGACGCGGCGCTGGTGAAACGCATGCTGGCAAAGGCGGATGTGTTCATCCAGAATTTTGCGCCCGGCGCGCTGGACCGCCTGGGACTTGCATCGCCCGCATTGCGTGCGGAATTTCCACGGCTCATCACCTGCGATATTAGCGGCTATGGCGATGAAGGCCCGTATCGGAACATGAAGGCCTACGATCTGCTGATCCAGGCGGAAAGCGGCCTGGCGTCGCTGACCGGCAGCCCGCAGGAGGCGGGCCGCGTTGGTGTTTCGATCTGCGATCTGACGGCGGGCATGAACGCCCATGCGGCTATTCTGGAAGCCCTGATATTGCGTGGCCGCACCGGGCAGGGCAGCGCCATTCATGTGTCGTTGTTCGATGGCCTGGCCGACATGATGAATACGGCATTGATGCAGCAGCGTTACACAGGCAGGGCGCCTGCACGCATTGGCTTTGGGCATTCTCAGGTGGTGCCGTACGGCCTGTTCAAAACCGCCGATGGTGAAATCGTCATCGCCATACAGAATGCGCGCGAGTGGGAAAATTTCTGCGTCACGGTTTTGCAGCGCCCGGAAATCGCCGGGCATCCCGATTATGCCAGCAATGAGGCGCGCGCCCATAACCGTGCGGCGCTGTACAAAATCATTGATGAGGTTTTCGGTGCGCTTACGCTTGCTGCGCTTTCCGTGCGGCTTGAAGCGGCGAATATTGCATTCGGGCGGCTGAATATGGTTGCCGATCTGCTGACGCATCCGCAATTGCGCACCATGCTGCAGGCAACGCCATCGGGGGATGTGGAAGTGATTGCGCCCGCAATCCGCATTGCCGGGCCATCCAGGCTGCCGCGCCCCACACCCGCACTGGGTCAGCATACGGCCGCAATCCGGCGCGAGTTTGCCTAGCGATTTGTGATCAGGTTGAGATGCGCAAGTATGCCGGACGCTTCAATCGGATCAGAAAATCGCCTGGAACGGTGGCCACAAAAAAAGGCCGGCCCTTTCGAGACCGGCCTTTAATTTTGGCCAAGCAGTTCAGCCCAGCGCGATATAGGTCGCCTTCATCTGGGTGAATTTGTCGAGCGCATGCAGCGAGCCGTCGCGGCCAATGCCGGATTGCTTGTAGCCGCCGAACGGCATGGTCAGGCCGCCGCCATTGGTGTTGTTGATGTTGACCGAACCGGCGCGGATTTTGCGGGCCATCTTGTGCGCCTTGGTCAGATCATTGGTCCACAGGTTTGCATACAGGCCATAGATCGAATCATTGGCGATTTTCAGGGCTTCTTCCGTATCCTTGAAGGTCAGGGTTGACAGCACGGGGCCAAAGATTTCTTCCTGCGCGATCTTCATGTCGTTCTTCACATTGTCGAAGATGGTCGGTTCGATATATTCGCCGCCGGTGTTCTGGCGCACCTGCTTGCCGCCCATAACCAGCTTTGCGCCCTCTTTCTGACCGGCTTCGATATAGCCCATCACGCGCTTGGTCTGCGATTTATCGACCATCGTGCCCATCATGGTTTTCGGGTCCAGCGGATCGCCCGGCTGCATGAACTGGCCAACGGCTTTCACTTTTTCCAGGAACTCGTCCTTGATGCCTTCTTCGACCAGCAGGCGCGAACTGGCCAGACAGACCTGTCCGGAATTGAAGAAGATCGCCATGCCTGCGGCCTGGGCGGCGGCGTCCAGATTGGGCGCGTCCTTCATGATGATGTTGGGGGATTTTCCGCCGCATTCCAGCCAGATCGCCTTCATGTTGGACTTGCCGGAATATTGCAGGAAATATTTACCCACTTCGGTTGAGCCGGTGAACGAGATTACATCCACATCCATATGCATGCCCAGGGCCTGACCGGCGGTTTCGCCATAACCCGGCACCACGTTCAGCACGCCTTCGGGAATGCCCGCTTCCATCGCCAGTTCGGCCAGGCGGATCCCGGTCAGCGGGGATTGTTCGGCAGGCTTCAGAATGACGCTGTTGCCGGTCGCCAGCATGGGCGCCAGTTTCCATGCCGACATCATCAGCGGGAAATTCCACGGCACCACGGCGCCAATCACGCCCACCGGTTCGCGGGTGATCATGCCAAGTCCGGCGGGCCCGGTTGGCGCAATTTCGTCATAAATCTTGTCGATGGCCTCGCCATACCACTGAAAATTATTGGCGACGCCAACCATATCGACATTTTTGGCCATCATCACGGGCTTGCCCATGTCGAGGGTTTCCAGCAAGGCCAGTTCTTCGGAATTTTCCCGGACCAGTGCGGCCAGTTTCAGCAATACCGCCTTGCGATGGGCAGGGGCGGCTTCGGACCATTTGCCGGCCTCAAACGCGCGCCGTGCGGACTTGACGGCGATATCCACGTCGGCCTTGTCGCATTCGGCAATTTTGGCCAGTACGCGCCCGTCGATGGGGCTGACGGTTTCAAAGGTTTTTCCGGAAACCGCATCCACATATTTGCCATCGATAAACGCCTGATTGCGATAGCTCAGCCCATCACGCATTTTCTGCCAGTCTTCGAGTGTCTTTGCGGCCATGATTTTCTCCGTCTTCCCTGGGGGTTGTTAACGATAAAAAGGGATCATCCTTCGCTGCGATCCGATTACGTCGGACACTATCAAACCCCGGCTTTCCCGGCTAGCGCAATTTAGAAGGTTCCCTGATCAGACTGAAGCGCCTGGCCTTCTTCAGCAAGTTATTGATCACCCTGCTCCGCCCACGGATTTCCCTTCGCCAGCGCTTGGGTGGCGAGGGGCTGGTGCACGGCAAGAGAGCGGGTCTGATCCGGCCAGAGAGAAAATGATCGGGCCGTTAACGTGACCGGACGACGCTGCCTGGGCGGGCGCCGGTGTCGGCGCCGTTGCGCTGAATGGCCTGACCGGACACCAGGGTGGCCACATAGCCATCGGCGCGTTGCATCAGGCGCTTGCCATTTGCGGGCAGGTCGCACACCACCTCCGGCGCCAGGATTTTCAGACGCTCCAGATCGATCAGATTGATGTCGGCGCGCTGTCCGGGCGCCAGAACGCCGCGATCCATGATGCCGTTGCTGCGCGCGGTTTCGCGGGTTTGTTTTTGCACCACCCATTCCAGCGGCAGGCGGCCATGTTTGCGGTCGCGCGCCCAATGCGTCAGCATGAAGGTGGGGACGCCCGCATCGACGATCAGGCTGCAATGCGCGCCGCCATCACTGCCGCCCAGCAGGGATAATGGATGCATCAGCATCTCGCGGGTGCGGTCAAGATTGCCGTCGCCATAGCCCGCCGCCGCATAGAACAAAAACGCCTGGCCGTTATCTTCCAGCATAAGGTCATAGGCGACCTCCATTGCGCTGCGCCCGGTGCGTTCGGCAATCGCGGTCAGGCTCTGGCTGGGGTCGGGTTCATAATTGGGCACGGCGCCCAGTGCATAGGTCAGCTTCCACGGATTGGCGAAAAGCTGCGACCAGGCCGTGATCGCCGGGTCCTTGTCGGCCAGAATGCGCGCCTTCACTTCAGGATTGCGCAGCATCGCCAGACGCTCCGGCTGCGACAGTTTCTTCAGTTCGGTGAAGCTCGGGAAGCGCGCAAACGGGTTCTCGCTTTCGAAACTGAACAGCATGCCGACAGGCCGGCCCGAGATTTGCGGCAAAAGTTGTGCGCCTTCCCGGTTGGCCTCTTCCGCCATTGTAAACGCCTTGAGAGAGGAGGAAGTGGTCAGGAATGTCAGGGGCCGGCCAGATGCGATGGACAGCCGTTTCATCAAGCCCATCTCGGACGAAAACGGGATCACGTCGGACTTCACGACGCCGCTTGGAATGACTTCGATGATCCCCTTGCCGGTTGCGCCGATCGCGCGCGCAATCGCCATCAGTTCGGCTTCCTTGGCGAAGGTGCCGGGGATCGGAACGCCCTGCGGCGTCAGGTGGATGCCTGTGCGCGATGTCGAAAAACCCAGCGCGCCGGCCTCCATCGCCTCGCGCATAAGCGCGGCCATGTGCGCGGTTTCCCCGGCGCTGGGGTCCACATCCTCGGCCCCGCGTTCGCCCATCACATAGGTGCGTAACGCGCAATGCCCCACATAAGAGCCGATATTGACGGCGCGCGGCATACGGTCCAGCGCATCCAGATATTCCGGAAAGCTTTCCCATTGCCAGTCCATCCCCGCCTTCATGGACGCCGCCGGAATATCTTCGACGGACTCCATCAGCTCAATCATCCAGTCGCGATTGCCGGGCTTTACCGGGGCGAAGCCGACGCCGCAATTGCCCATCACCGCCGTCGTCACCCCGTTCCAGCCCGACGGCGTCAGCAGCGGATCCCAGGTGGCCTGCCCGTCATAATGCGTGTGAATATCCACCCAGCCCGGCGCCACCACCAGCCCATCGGCATTGATGGCCTCGCGCGCCCCGCCGGTGAGCTTGCCGACCTCAACGATCATGCCGTCCGTGACGGCAATATCGCCGGTAAACTTAGGGTTTCCGGTTCCATCCACAACGGTTCCGCCCTTGATGATCAGATCAAACATGCCGTTTCCCTCCACATTTTGCGGCCGGGATTATTGGCTTCCCGGACATTCCTTTTAATGCAGCTTAAACAATATCCGCCCGGATGGAAGCGAAAGCTCAATATTCAGGCAGGGGAAGGACTTACGCGGGCGGGGTGTGGGGCGCCGGGAAAATCCATAACGAGCCACCCTGTTTTCCTCCGAAATCCGGAAAGGCGCATAAGCTCACGGGGGCGTCTTTGGAAAACAGATTGCCCCCAAACGGCGCCCAAATTTCCTCTGGTGCTGATGGATAAATCAGTTATCCTATCTCAAAATGGAAAAAACCAGGGAGAGAGACCTCATGCCCGTTCAAAAGTTTCCACCGATGCGCAAGGATTTTCCGAGCTTTGATTGCGATGCGCATGTCGCCGAACCCAACGCCATCTGGGAGCGCGCCGGAGAATATCTGACCAGGGATGAGATGGCCGCCCTGAAAACCACCATGTGGTTCGATAAAGAATCCAATCAGTTGATCGTCAATGGCGTTTTGGGCGCGGGCATAAGATCAAGCGAGGGGAAGGGCCGTGCAGGGTCCATGAACCTGATCGGGGTCGCCGGACCGGGCATGAAGCACCGTATTCAACGCACGTTCAATGTGCGCAATCTGGACCCCAAAACCGCGCTGACCAAGGAACAATCCGCCTATGTGGATCACAAGGGCGCGTTCCTGCCCAGGGCACGGCTGGCGGACATGGATTTTCAGGGCATTGATCAGGTGATGCTGATCCCGTCCGATGTCGATACCTATCCCTGGCTGCAAAATGGCCTGGGCGCTGCGGCCATGTGCAAGGCCTATAATGAATGGGCCTGGGAATTCTGCCAGGAAAACCCCGAGCGGCTGTATTTCGCCGCGCTGATACCGCTGCAAGACCCTGTCGCCGCCATCCGCGAAGTGCACCGGGTTGCGGCCAAGGGCTGCCGGGTCGGCCTGATACGCCCCATTGATGCGATGGGCAATTATCCGCTGCAACCCAAATATGACGGGTTATGGGCGGCCATGCAGGAAGCCGGCATGGTCTATGGCATGCACCCGTTCCCGGCCTTTGGCGCGCTGAAACCTTCGGGCTATACCGAACAGCATTCCCCTTCGGAACTGATCAACCGCACCATTTCGTCGGCGCGGATTTCGCATTCGTTCCTGACCAATGTGCAGAACTTTCAGTCCGAGGCGGCGGTGTGGGTGGTATCCGCATTGATGTCGGGCCTGTTTGAACGGTTCCCGCGCCTGAATGCGGCGGTGTTTGAGGCGTCCTCCACCTGGCTGAGTTTTGTGCTGGACGAATGCGACAAGCATTACAAGCTGTATCGCAATGAACGCACCATGCGGCCGCTGAAAAAACTGCCCAGCGAGACATTTTTCGAACATTGCATGACCGGCTTTGAAGGCGACGAAGCGCCGCCCTCGCGGCTGCCGGAATTTTACGAGGATATTCTGGTGTGGTCGTCAGACGTCTATCACCATGATGGCGATGATGTCTGGCGCGCGCTGGAAACCATGCGCAAATGCAATCTGACGCCGGACCGCCAGGCCAAATTCCTCGGCGGCAATGCGCGCAGACTTTACAACATCCAGGCGCCGCGGAAATTTATCACCGAACGGGTGACCGAGCTGGAACGCCCCGACTGGTGGCCGACCGAAGAAGAAATCGCCCATGCGATGACCACCGAAGCGTCGCTGCAACCCTGGCGCAAGGCGGGAGGGGCACGCGCATGAGCCGCAATAAAGCCTTCGCCGTTTTCGACAGCGATTCCCATGTGGTGGAACCACACGCCATCTGGGAAAAATATCTCGACCCCGAATACCGCACCCTTGGAAAATTCGCCTTGTGGCGCGAGGATGGCGAAACCGGATCCTATCTCAAGGTCAACGGAAAAATATTCCGTGATGTGATGAACCCCAATATCCCGCGCCACGCCATCTGGAAACCCGGTCAGACCTGGGAGCAGGTCGGCGAACTGGACCCCGATATCCGCCACGCCAAAACCGCAGGGGCAAGCGACCCGCAGGCGCGCCTGCGCGATATGGACGTCATGGGGGTGGATCAGACCCTGTTATATCCGACCTGGTTCGCCGAGGGCTTTCACATGGTGGAAGACCCCGATGTGGCCTATGCGCTGGCGCGCGCCTATAATGACTGGATCGCGGATTTTTGCGCCGCCGCGCCGGACCGGCTGTTCGCCGCCGCCATGGTTCCGTTGCAGAACATGGATTTCGCCATCGCGGAATTGCGCCGTATCGCCAAAATCCCGTGCTTCCGGGGCGCCTTCATCCGCCCGATGTTTATTGAGGAGCGCTATTTCACGCACCGCTATTTCGATCCGCTGTGGGCGGCGCTGGAAGAACTGCACATCACCGCCGCCGTGCACCCCGCCAGCGGCTTGTGGAACCCGGAATGGACCTCGCACGGGCAGTTCATCGAAAAAATGAACCGGCGTCTGGGGACGCAGAGTTTTTTCCGCGAAGCGGGCGGCGGGCCGCAGTCCGGCGGCGGCGGCGGCGCGGCGGGCATGGTGTTCGGCCCCAGCAGCGATCTGGGCCATCCGATGTCGCCCATCATTGCGCCCTGGCTCGACAATCACATGTTTGTCGCCGCCACCCTGCTCGGCTTTGCGGTGATGGACCGCTATCCGAAAATGAAGGTCGTCATGGCGCATGGCAAGGCGTCCTGGATGGAGGAAGTGCTGGAAAAAATGGAGGCCTCGGCCCTCACCTTTCCGCTGGTGCATACCTATCCGGTCACCACCGACCCCGAAGAACTCTGGGAACAAGGCGAAGTCATGCTGGGCTTCGACGCCGAGGAACGCCTGATCCAGAAACTGCCCCAGGATTTTGCCAAAAAAATCGTCTGGGGCTCCCACTATCCCCGCCAGGACACCACCACCGCCTGGGACGCCATCCAACAACTCGCTGGCGCGGGCGTTGATGAAGCCACGATTGCGCGCATGCTGGGCGGCAACGCTGCCGCGCAATTCGGCGTGACACTCGCGCGGGCGGCGGGGGTGTAGGGGGGCGGAGAAAGGGGGGCAGCAGCGAAGAAAATGGTGACAAATAAAAAGTTTGAGCTTCGACCTGGGATCATTAACCCGCAGTTTTGGTGCCCAGATAGATCCGCTCTAGAGAAGAAGCAACGGAAGGCTGTTCTTGAACGCGACAACTACACCTGCGTCAGCTGTGACCACCGAGCTCTCAAATATATGAACCTGCACCACCTCGAAGAATCTGAAGACAACTCAATCAATAACCTTGCGACAATGTGCGTCGCCTGCCATGCAGTTATGCACATTGGTCGTAACCTTGCCTTAGGAACTATCGAAATATGGGCATCGGAAATCTCGCAGGTAGACATCGTGCGGCAAACTCGGGCCGGGATCAGAGTCGGCGAAACACTCGAACAAATCAAGAAGGGCCTGCCAATCAAGAAACCGCATTCAGTGCCCCCCAATTCCGTCGAATGGGCGAATTCACTAGTGAAAGAGTGCGGCCAGTCGGGAGCCGCGCGGTGCTCGTTGAAGCCACCACTCTGCGCAATTTTTGTGAAATTCAAAAGGTGGCAAATTGAAAGCGAACAAACGACTCAGGCCTTGACGTGATGGTCTTCGGGAACGGTGTAGTCGGCGGCCACATGAAAGGGGTCAGGTCTTGACATGCCAGTTTCTTACTCCGTTCTTCTTCACTGGGGTCAGATACCGTCTTTCAAATCAAGCTGCGGATAAAGGGGACGCTACCCTTTAAGAGCCCGAGCGAAAAGTAGTTGAGCGATACCAGTGTTTTGTGATTCACGGTCGTTGTCGAGACGATAGGAGAAGCACATGGCCTGGACTGATACCGCCCGCCGTCAACATATGCGCAAAGGGCCGC